>JAEEGF011013939.1_pt1 | contig 24305 bp, 22 predicted proteins | sample 9134171 | NCBI WGS metagenome assembly JAEEGF01 (sample SAMN16246542, study PRJNA631951) | gut metagenome | biome: gut microbiome; feature: rumen; material: AP-attached | host: Bos | place: Iran: Karaj | collected 2018-10
ATCTCAGGCTGCCGATCCCCTTCATCCCCACCCAGATCTACAAGGTGGTGCCCTACATCGCCACCGCCCTGGTACTGATCTTCGTATCACTCAGGCAGCGCCGTGAGGATCAGCCCCCGGCAGGCCTGGGCCTGAACTACTTCAGGGAAGACCGATAGGCCGCTCCGGAATCGTCAACCATATCAATAGTTTACATAATGAAAGGACTTTTTAGGCATGGACAAATACTTCGAAATCTCTAAGCGAGGATCGACTGTGAGGACAGAGATCTTCGCAGGGCTGACCACATTTTTTGCGATGGCTTACATCATCATCGTTAATCCCAACCAGGTCACCGGGTTCTCCGAAGGTCTGGGACACATCTGGAACGCGGTATATGTAGGATCCGTCCTGGTTGCCGTAGTGGGTACGCTGATCATGGGTCTCTACGCAAAGATGCCTTTTGCGCAGGCCTGCGGCATGGGCCTCAACTCCTTCTTCTTCGTCAGCTTCGTTCTTCCTGAACTCATGAGCGGAGGGGACCCGGTGGAGGGCTATCACGCCGGTCTTGTGATCGTATTCATCTCCGGTCTCGTATTCCTCTTCCTGTCGGTGACAGGAGCCAGGCAGTACATCGCAAAAGCCATGCCTCCGGCTCTCAAGGTCTCTGTTTCTGCAGGTATCGGCCTCTTCATCGCCTACATTGGATTCCAGAACGTGGGATTCATCCAGGACAATCAGTACACACTGACACAGCTGGTGGACATCCACGGGGCCATCGTTAACGGAGAGCTTCTCGGAGCAGTTCCCGCCATCCTCGGCTTCGTAGGATTCCTGATCATCGTGATCCTGGGCAAGCGCGGCGTCAGAGGAAACGTCATCCTCGGCATGCTTTCCACCACGTTCATCTACTACGTCATCGTGAGAGAGGCGCCCCACTTCGACTATACCCAGGTGGGACAGTCATTCAGAGACTTCGTGGACGTCGGTCTTTTCGGAGTGTTCTCAGCAGGATCCTGGCACGCGGCCTTCAGTCCTGAACTTGTTGGAGGCTTCCTGGGCGGCATCATGCTGATCGTAGCCTTCTGTCTGGTGGACATGTTCGATACCATCGGAACTCTTTACGGGACCGCATCAGAGGCAGATATGCTGGATGAAAACGGTGACCCCCTCAACCTTGACAAATGCATGATGGCCGACTCCACCGCCACCGTGGTAGGAGGAATGCTTGGAACTTCCACCTGCACCACCTTCGTTGAATCCGCCACAGGCGTATCCGCAGGCGGACGTACAGGTCTCACATCAGTCACAGTGGCCTGCTGCTTCTTCATCTGCCTGTTCCTGACACCGCTGGCATCCGTAATTCCCGCCTGCGCCACATCACCGGCACTGGTATACGTGGGAGTGCTCATGCTGGGCAACATCAAGAAGATCGACATGACCGACCTCACATCTGCAGCCGTCGGCTTCATGACAGTCATCTCAATGCTTCTGACCTACTCCATCGCCAACGGAATCGGTATTGGAGCCATCACATACACAGTGATCACCATTTTCACAGGAAAATATACATCCAAGGACATCATCGTAACCATCATCGCCCTTCTCTTCGTGCTGAAGTTCTGCATGATCACGATGTAATTCAAAACAGTTTTTTTAAAGGCTCCGGCCTGCCGGGACACGTCCCCGGGCCGGAGTTTTTCTTAGATATGGAGGGACTTACGGAGGGACTGCCATGAAGACAAAAAAGTTCAAATTCGACGAATATGAGATAAAGATCCTTATCCTTGCCCTGAATGAGCTGAGGAACCAGCTTATCCGCGAAGAGAGATACACCGACCCGGTGGATGAACTGATCCTGAAACTGGCGGACGTGGAGTAGTTGGGAGAGTTTGGTGGATCGGATAGGCTACAAACCCCTTAATGTGCGAATTGTAGCCTATAAAATCCTGTTACGCATAGGACGAAACCCCTTAATTTGGGTAAATGTAGCCTACAAAATGGGTTCTTTGATAGGACGAAATCGTCGATTTCAAAAAATGTAGCCTAAAAATGGAGCGCATTGATAGGCTACAATCGACAAAATCGAGGAATGTAGCCTACGTAATGAAATCCGCATCATTCGAAGCAGCAAGAATTAGCGAAACATTGCCCGTGGCGCACCGCCGGAACCCCTGCAGGCCCATGTTTTTTGCGCTTTCGGTTGCGGGAAGAGGGCTTTTGAGGTATAATATTATGCGTTGGTCAGCACGGGACACCGTGCGGCTGCGTTGGCCGGCCCGGCACCACGGGCGGCACATTGAAGGGCCGGAAGAACCGGCACATATATGAGGTGAAGAATTATGTATCATGAAATGTCCATCGCGGGGGTCAAGCGTCAGCTTCCCATCTGCAAAGTTACAGACGACCTTTACATCGGTGCGTTCATCATGTTCAGCGACGTGGAGATCACCAAGAGATGCGCGGAGGAGCTCCTCAAGAAGGTTCCGGAGTTCGATGTGCTGATCACCGCTGAGGCCAAGGGAATCCCTCTCTGCTACGAGATGGCGCGCCAGGCGGGCACAGACAACTACGTGGTTGCCAGGAAAGGCCCCAAGCTTTACATGGATGATATACTTTATACGGATGTGGATTCCATTACCACAGACCACATACAGACCCTTTGCATCGGCCGCAAGGAGCGGGACATGCTGGAGGGCAAGCGGGTGCTGATCGTGGACGACGTGATCTCCACCGGAGAATCGCTGAAGTCCATCGAGAATCTGGTGAACAGGGCCGGCGGCAACATCTGCGGTGCCTGCGCGGTGCTGGCGGAAGGCGAGGCGGCCGACAGGACGGACATCATCTTCCTGGAGAAGCTCCCCGTATTCAATCCGGATGGAACAGTTAAAGAATAAATGACCAATGCCATCGGGAGACCGGTGGCATGTTTTTTGACCGGGACCGGCAGCGCGAAACATCCGCGCCCCGCACCGGCAACAGAAAAGGAAAACCATGAAACATTACGACGTGATAATCATAGGCGCAGGCCCCGGCGGGATCTTCGCAGCCTATGAGCTTGTAAAGAACAATTCAGGCGCCCGCATCGCCTGCTTCGAGAAAGGCTCGGAGCTGAGCAGGCGCAGGTGCCCCATCGACGGCAAGAAGATCAAATCCTGCATCCACTGCCCGGTCTGCTCCATCATGAGCGGCTTCGGCGGAGCGGGAGCTTTCTCCGACGGAAAGTACAACATCACCAACGAGTTCGGCGGCAACCTCTATGAGTACATCGGATACGATGAGGCCATGGAACTCATGTACTACGTGGACGAGATCAACATGAGCCACGGCGGAGAGGGCACCAAACTCTACTCCACAGCTGATACGGCCATCAGGAAGAAGTGCTTCGAGCACGATCTGAAGCTCCTGGGTGCACAGGTGAGACATCTGGGCACCGACAAGAACTATGTGGTCCTCCAGAACATCTATGATGAGATGAAGGAAAAGGTGGATTTCTACTTCAGATCCAACGTGGACAAGGTCCACGATGTGGCAGACCCCACAGGGGAGCTGCCCGGCGGACTGGATCCCAGAGCCAGATATGTGGTGGAAGCAGAGGTTCCCGGATCCGAGGGAGCGCCCGAAGAACATCCCACAGAGATGTTTTCCACGGAGGAACTCATAATATCCATAGGCCGTTCCGGCTCGAAGTGGATGGAGTCGGTCTGCGATGACCTTGGTCTGGAAAAGAAATCAAACCGCGTGGACATCGGCCTGAGAGTTGAGCTTCCCCACGAGGTCTTCTCGGAACTTACGGACGAGCTTTACGAGAGCAAGATCGTATACCGCACCAAGCAGTACAACGACCTGGTCCGCACCTTCTGCATGAACCCTCACGGAGTAGTGGTCAATGAGAACACCAACGGCATCGTCACGGTGAACGGCCACAGCTATGAGGACCCCGCCATGCACACGGAGAACACCAACTTCGCGCTTCTGGTGACCAAGCATTTCACCGAGCCCTTCAAGGAGAGCAACGACTACGGCGAGTCCATCGCCCGCCTCAGCAACATGCTGGGCGGCGGTGTCATCGTCCAGCGTTTCGGCGACCTGATCGCGGGACGCAGGACCAACGAGAGCCGCCTTCAGGGAAGCTTCGTGCGTCCCACCCTGGCCGCTACGCCTGGAGACCTGTCTCTGGTCCTTCCCAAGCGCATCATGGATGACATCATCGAGATGATCTACGCACTGGACAAGATCGCACCGGGCACGGCCAACCAGGACACCCTGCTCTACGGAGTTGAGGTCAAGTTCTACAACATGGAAGTCAAGATGGACAAAGATCTGGACACAGGCCACCCCGGGCTTTACGTCATAGGCGACGGATCCGGCGTGACCCACTCCCTGTCCCACGCTTCGGCCAGCGGAGTCTTCGTTGCCCGCCAGATCCTCAAAGCCCACGGAATAGCAGTAAACGCCTGAGGGAACGCCCCGGCCGCGGCCCCTGACGCAAAAAACATGGAACAGGTAAACTTATTCGAAAACAAAATAGCTCAGCCCCTGGCCGCCCGCTTAAGACCCGAGGATCTGGACGAGTTCGTGGGGCAGGAGCATCTCATAGGAGAGGGCAAGGTCATCCGCAACCTGATCGAACGTGATCAGGTGACCTCCATGATCTTCTGGGGACCCCCGGGAGTGGGCAAGACCACCCTGGCCCGGATCATCGCCAAGCGGACCAAGGCGGCCTTCATCGACTTCAGCGCCGTGACCTCCGGCATCAAGGAGATCAAGCAGGTCATGCAGCAGGCTGAGGAAAACCGCAAGTTCGGCGAGAAGACCATCCTCTTCGTGGATGAGATCCACCGCTTCAACAAGGCCCAGCAGGACGCCTTCCTGCCCTTCGTGGAGAAAGGCTCCATTGTGCTGATCGGCGCCACCACCGAAAACCCGTCCTTCGAAATAAACGGCGCTCTTCTTTCCCGGTGCAAGGTCTTCGTGCTGAAGGCCCTGACCGCCGACGACCTGGCTGCGCTGCTCAGGCGCGCCCTCACGGACAGGAGAGGCTTCGGCGACCAGCGGATCGACATATCCGAGGACATGCTCTACATCATCGCCAACTTCGCCAACGGCGACGCCAGGACGGCACTCTCCACCCTGGAGATGGTGGTCCTGAACGGCAGCATAGATGAAGAGGGCGTGACCCACGTCACCGAGGAGACCCTGGAGCAGTGCATCAGTAAGCGCTCCCTCCTCTACGACAAAAAAGGCGAGGAACACTACAACCTCATCTCCGCCCTTCACAAGTCCATGAGAAACTCCGACCCCGACGCCGCAGTGTATTGGCTGGCCAGGATGCTGGAGGCGGGGGAGGATCCGCTCTACGTGGCGCGCAGGGTACTCAGGTTCGCTTCCGAAGACATCGGCCTGGCGGATCCAAGGGCCATGGAGATAGGCGTTGCAGCCTATCAGGCCTGCCACTTCATAGGCATGCCCGAGTGCAGCGTGAATCTGACTGAAGCCGTGGTCTACATGTCCATGGCGCCCAAGTCCAACTCCATGGAGAAAGCCTACATGGCTGCGGCAGCAGATGCTTCAAAGATGCTGGCTGAGCCCGTGCCCCTCAACATCCGTAACGGCGTGACCAAGCTCATGCGTGAGGTGGGCTACGGCGCAGGCTACAAGTATGCCCACGACTACGAAGGCCACATCACCTCCATGCAGTGCCTGCCCGACTCCCTGTTGGGCAGGGAGTACTTCGTTCCCTCGGAGAACGGGCTGGAAGCCAGGTACAAGGAGAGGCTCAAACAGATCAAGGACTGGAAGGCCGCACACAAAGATGATTAGTCTGCGCATTGCATTTTTTGCGCGGGTAATATAAACTGAATCTATAGTCAACTCCGGCGGGTCCCAGCGCGAGCCGCCTCATCATATCAAGGAGGAAAAAATGAAAGATCTATCAATAACAAGAGTCTATGGACGTGAGATCATAGATTCCAGAGGAAATCCCACAGTAGAAGCTGAGGTCACACTGGCCTGCGGCGTAACGGGAAGAGGAGCATCCCCCAGCGGAGCCTCCACAGGCGAATTTGAGGCCCTTGAGCTCAGAGACGGGGACAAGGCCCGCTATGGCGGAAAAGGCGTTCTGAAGGCCGTTGAGAACGTCAATACGGTGATCAGAGACGCAGTGCTGGGCATGAACGCAGCCGACACATATGCGGTGGACGGAGCCATGCTCAAAGCTGACGGCACGCCGGGCAAGACGAACCTGGGAGCCAACGCGATCCTGGCGGTCTCCATCGCAGCAGCCAAGGCAGCGGCGGAAGCTCTGGAGATGCCTCTTTACAGATTTTTCGGCGGCGTAAGCGCAAACCGTCTGCCGGTACCCATGATGAACATCCTTAACGGCGGAGCCCACGCATCCAACTCCGTGGACACCCAGGAATTCATGATCATGCCGGTGGGAGCACCCACCTTCAGAGAAGGACTGAGAATGTGCACGGAAGTTTTCCACGCACTTCAGAAGCTCCTCAAGTCCGAGGGGGAGACCACAGCAGTAGGAGATGAGGGAGGCTTCGCACCCAACCTCAAGTCCGACGAAGACACAATCGAGCACATCCTCAAGGCCATCGAGGCTGCAGGTTATGAGCCGGGCAAAGACTTCGTGCTGGCCATGGACGCGGCTGCTTCCGAGTGGAAGAGCGACAAGGGCAAGGGGTTCTATCGCCAGCCCAAGAGCGGCGCAGAGTTCACCTCCGAGACCCTGATCCAGCACTGGGAGAGCCTGGTGGAGAAGTATCCCGTGGCTTCCATCGAGGACGGCCTTGATGAAGAGGACTGGGAAGGCTGGCAGCTCATGAGAGAGCGCCTGGGCGACAAGATCCAGCTGGTGGGCGACGACCTGTTCGTAACCAACACCGAGCGTCTCAGAAAGGGCATCGAGCTCAAAGCAGCCAACTCCATCCTGATCAAGCTGAACCAGATCGGTTCCGTATCCGAGACTCTGGAAGCCATCAAGCTTGCCAGGAAGTCCGGATTCACCGCAGTCGTATCTCACCGCTCCGGCGAGACTGAGGACACCACCATCGCAGACCTGGCAGTCGCCACCAACGCAGGCCAGATCAAAACAGGTGCGCCCTCCAGATCAGAGCGTGTAGCCAAGTACAATCAGCTGCTCAGGATCGAGGAAGAGCTGGGCGAAGCCGCAGTATTCCCGGGAATGGGAGCTTTTAACAGGAAATAGGGAACCTGAGAGCAAAGGAGCAGGGACATGTATATTTTGCACGTTACATACAACCTTAAGGAAGGAAAGATGGCAGAGTGGCTGGCAGCCCTCAGGGTGCTTCAGGTGGCTGAAAAGACCCGCCGCGAGGCAGGCAACATCGAGTACGCCTACTATGTGCCCGCCGACGGATCCAACAAGGTCCTCCTGGTGGAGCTCTGGGAAAACAGAGATTTCCAGCAGGCTCACCTGAAATCGCCGCATCTGGCGGAGCTGGCCAAGGTCAAGGAAGAGTTCGTGGAGAGCGTGGACCTGAAGGCATATACAGCTGAATAACTTGTATCAAGAAAAGCGTCGGTGCTGAACCGGCGCTTTTTGCGTATGAAAAAGCCCCGCATCGCTGCGGGGCTTTTCTGTTACATGAGTTTAATTACCAAACTCTGATGTCCTCGTTGATGTTCCAGCATACATAGTATGTTCCGATCTGGCCGGCTACTATGAACTCATCGGGATAGTCAACCTTGAGGGCTGCCATCTCGTTGGTGGGAACGTCGTCGATGAGCTTCCACTCGCCGTTCTTGAAGTTGGTGAGCATGTTGTTTGCATCATCACTCAGGTAGAACTTAAGTGTGGGCATTGTAACTTCTGCAGCGTCGGGGTGGTTCTCATTCTTTGTAAGAGTGATAACACTGTTGTGCTCCCAAGCGCTCATGGTGTACATTCCGTTGCAGACATATGTTGAAGGATCTGTGTTCCAGCCTTCGTTAGCAACTACATCTTCTCTTACGGGGAAGAATGTGGGGAATGCAAGAAGCTCGTTCCAGTAAGGAGCGTCGTTTGCAAGTACGACCTCGAGAGTCTTGTCGTCAAGAGCGGTTACCTGAAGGTCGTTGGGATATCCTGCTACGTTCTCGAACATGTATCCATAGTCGAATCCGTTCTCTTCGTTAGCAGCTCTCTTCCATGCGAACTCGAAGTCCTTAGCTGTGACAGGCTGTCCGTCGGACCAGTTCATGTCGCGGATGGTGTATGTGTAGGTGGTTGTTCCGTCTTCGTTGGGAACGCCCTCTACCAGCTCTTCAGCAGCATCGGGAACGATCTGGAGAATGCCGTTTTCATCCTGTGACCACTTAGCAAGACCGGAGAACAGGTGAGCCAGCATTGTAGCTCCGTCAACTGCGGAGTTGGCTGCGGGGTCAAGTGTGTCGGGCTCGGAAGCGATGCAGACGTTCAGGGTGTCAAGGTTGTCTGTTGTTGTGGTGTACATGAAGTACTTGTAACCCAGGGGGTTAGCAAAGAATCCGTTTACAGTCTTGGAGATCATGTAGGGATCTGTGTAGTAGTAGATGGGGCAGATAGCTCCTGTGGACATGAGGAGGTCCTCAGCCTTGTGCATCAGAGCATAACGTGTCTCATCATCGGATGTGGACTTGATCAGGGAGATGAGGGGATCATAGGTCTCAGCCCATGTTCCGTTCTCAACCTTGAGGTCGCAGCCAACGTCTGTGGTGTCAACGCTGTACATAGCAAGGTTAGCGTGGTTGCCCTTACCGAACTGTACGTCGTTGTTTCCGGAACCGGATGTCCACATGTCGAGGAAGCAGATAGGATCGTTGTAGTCTGCTACCCAGCCGTTACGTGCGATGGAGTAATCGCCGGCTTTACGTGTGTTGAGGAATGTGTTCCACTCCTGGTTCTCCATATCCATTGTGATACCAACGGAAGCGAGAGCGCTCTGGAGATACTCACCGATAGCCTTGTGTCCTTCACTTGTGTTGTACAGATAGTGAAGTGTGGGGAAGTTGGTGAACTTCTGAGCGGATTCATCCCACTCATAGTACTTCTTCAGGATCTCGATGGCTTCTGCTACGTTTGCCTCAAAGGCATCAGGATCTACACTGTAGTATCCCTTTCCGCCGTTGGCGTTCTGATAGAACTGAGAACCGTCGGCGTCGGTCATGCCCATGGCGACGAAGGTGTTGGCGGGAACCTGTCCGGCCTGACCGATCTCATCACAGATGTAGTTTCTGTCAAAGAGAAGGCTGATAGCCTGACGGATCTCTGCCTGCTTCATTTCGTCCTCTACGGAAACTGCGGCGGGGCCTTCATTGCCGCCACCATTGTTGCCTCCGCAGGCAGCGAATGTGAATACCATGGCGAGGATCAGAAGTACTGCTAAGAATTTTTTCATAATGCTTTCCTTCCTTTCTTAAAATTAAAAAGCTTTTTAATTATCATTATCGTGGGAAAAACACGTTAACGATCGTGGATCAGTTGATCTCGTCCACCCTGTGGCAGGCCACCTGGTGTCCGGGAGAAACTTCCTTGAACTCGGGCATGCTCTGTGCGCATATCTCCGTGGCATATTTGCACCTTGTCCTGAAGGGGCAGCCTGAGGGTGCGTTCAGGGGGCTGGGTATGTCGCCTTCCAGAGCGATACGCTTATTGGCCCTTGCCACCTTGGGATCGGGCACCGGAACAGCCGAGATCAGAGATTTGGTGTAGGGGTGAAGGGGGTGATGATAGATCTCATCAGAATCCGCCAGCTCCACCATTTTGCCCAGATACATTACGGCGATACGGTCCGAAATGTGCTTGACCACAAGAAGGTCATGGGCGATGAAGAGGTAGGTCAGACCCAGCTTGTCCTGCAGCTCATCGAACATGTTGATGACCTGTGCCTGGATGGAAACGTCCAGAGCGGATACAGGCTCGTCGCAGACGATGAATGAGGGGTTCAGAGCCAGGGCTCTGGCGATACCGATCCTCTGCCTCTGGCCGCCGGAGAACTCGTGAGCGTATCTGGCCGCGTGCTCGGAGTTGAGTCCAACGTGGCCCATGAGCTCCAGAATTCGCTCCTGACGGGCTTTTTTGTCCGTGTACATCTTGTGGATATCCAGAGGCTCTCCGATGATGTCACTGACCGTCATACGGGGATTCAGGGACGAATAGGGGTCCTGGAATACCATTGTGGCCTTCTTCCTGAGATTCAGAAGATCGTCCTTGGTGACTATCTCCTTGCCCTCGAAGAATACCTTGCCGGCAGTGGGCTGGTAGAGATGAAGGATGGTCCTTCCTACGGTGGTCTTTCCACAGCCGGACTCACCTACGAGTCCCAGGGTCTCTCCCTTATTGATCTCAAAGGAGACGTCATCCACAGCCTTCAGAGGCTTGGTGGAAAAGAATCCCGTACTGATGTCGAAATATTCCTTAAGGTGTTCTACCCGGAGCAAAACTTCTTTTTCTTCACTCATCGGAAGCACCTCCTTCCTGCTTTTCCATCATTTCCTTCACGTTCACCCAGCAGGCTGAAGCGTGATGGTCGTTGATCTGAACGAAGTCGCAGGTCTGGCCGATGCAGATGTGCATGGCGTCGTCGCACCTGGGTGCGAAGGGGCAGCCCTTGGGCATGTTCAGAAGGTCGATGGGCGTTCCGGTGATGGGCTCGAGTTTTTTGCCCTCCATGTCCACTGTGGGAATGGATTTCAGGAGGCCCTTGGTATATGAATGATGGGGATCGTAGAAAATATCCTCAGCGGTCCCTCTCTCGCAGATGGAACCGGCGTACATTACGATGATCTCATCGCAGAGCTGGGCTACGACGCCCAGGTCGTGGGTGATCATGATGATGGCCATTCCCAGCTGGTCCTGCAGGCTCTTCATGAGCTCCAGGATCTGGGCCTGGATGGTCACGTCCAGAGCCGTGGTGGGCTCATCTGCGATCAGGATGTCAGGCTCGCAGGAAAGCGCCATGGCGATCATGACACGCTGTCTCATACCGCCTGAAAGCTCGAATGGATACTGTTTCATCCTCTTCTCGGGCTCGTTGACGTTTACCAGCTTGAGGAGCTCAACTCCCCTGTCCCAGGCCTGCTTCTTGTCGCGGTCTGTGTGGAGGGTGATGGCCTCAACCAGCTGGTGCCCTATGGTATAGGTGGGGTTCAGGGAGGTCATGGGGTCCTGGAAGATGATGGAGATCTTGTTGCCTCTCACCGTCTTCATGACCTTTTCGCCGGCGCCCACCAGCTCCTGTCCATCCAGCTTCACGGAACCGCCCACGATCCTGCCGTTGGGGTCCAGTATCTGCATGATGGAGTAGGCCGTGACGGACTTGCCGGAGCCGGACTCTCCCACGATGCCCAGAACTTTATGTCTGTCAAGGGTGAAGGATACGCCGTTCACCGCCTTGACCTCTCCCGCTGCTGTGAAGAAGGAGGTCCTCAGATCGTTTACTTCAAGTAAAGCCATTTCGTATCCCCCTTTCTACCTTCTCAGCTTGGGATCGAAAGCGTCCCTTAAGCCGTCTCCGAAAAGATTCAGAGAAAGCACGATAAGTGAAATGATCACCGCAGGGATAACCAGACGGTAAGCATATGAATTGATCCCGTTCAAAGCATCCGATGCCAGAGATCCCAGTGACGGCATGGGAGCGTTCACGCCCAGTCCCAGGAAGGACAGGTAGCTCTCAGTGAATATAGCCGAGGGGATCTGCAGCGCCGTTGAGATGATGATGACGGAGATGCAGTTGGGAAGCAGATGCTTCCTGATGATCCAGCCGCCCTTGGCGCCTGCGGCACGGGAAGCCAGAACGTACTCCTGCTCCTTGAGAGACAGGATCTGTCCACGGATCAGCCTGGACATGGATACCCAGTACAAAACACCGAATACCACGAAGAGGGAGATGATGTTGGCGCCTATCTTGGCCAGCACCGTCCCTTCGATGACCGGGGTCAGCGCCACCCTCATTACCGACGCCAACAGAATTACCATCAGCATGTCGGGCAGCGAGTATATGATATCCACTATACGCATTATGAACAGGTCCACCTTGCCTCCCAGATAGCCTGAGATGGAGCCCACCAGCATTCCGATTATGAGAACGATGAGGCTGGCGAAGAATCCAACGGCAAGGGAGATCCTGGTGCCGTAGACCACTCGTATGAAGTAGTCTCGCCCCTGGGCGTCAGTGCCGAAGATGTGGGGGAAGATTTTTTCTCCGGAATCCATCAATGCCTGCTCGGTCTCCCCGTACTCGAAGGGCCTCAGGTTGTTGAAGGAGTTATCCACCTGCTTGCCCGGCTTTACTCCCAGCATGTTGTCGTAGGAGTAGGGCCAGAACATGGGTACGAATATGGCCGAAAGCGTGATGACTATTATAACGATGATGCTGACCACCGCCACGTTGTTCTTCATGAGTCTCTTGACTCCGTCCTTGAAGAAGGTGGAGGATTCACGCATCTGCACCATGTATTCTTTTTCTTCATCTGTGGCAGGAAGGAACAGGTTCGGATCCTGCTGAAGACTGAATAACTTTTCTTTGTTAAACATATCCTCGCCCCTCCTTAATCAAGATTTATCCTCGGGTCAGCCACCTTGTACAGGATGTCGCTGATCAGATTCATTACAACGATCAGGGTCGCCAGCACGATGGTGGTACCCATGATCAATGGATAGTCACGGTTGGTTATACTGTTTACGAAGGCACGGCCTATGCCCGGAACTGCGAAGATCTGCTCCACCACCAGAGATCCTGTGACGATGTAGGCCAGCATGGGTCCGAAGTAGGTGATGACGGGGATCAGGCTGTTCTTCAGGGCGTGACCGAAGATGATCCTTGCGCGGCTTACGCCCTTGGCCTTGGCTGTTCTGATGTAATCCTGGCCCAGAACATCCAGCATGGAGGACCGGGTCAATCGGGTTATGTAACTCATTGGATAGAGTCCCAGACTGATGATGGGCAGGATCAGACCTTTAGCGGTCTCTCCGTTAGCCGGCAGCCAACCCAGCTTAACGGAAAACAAGATCAACATCAGCGAGCCTATTATGAATGTAGGCATTGATATGAGCGCAGTCGTCAGGACCATTACCACCTTATCGATGAACTTGTTTCGGTTCAGGGCGGCCACCGCCCCCAGGATAATTCCGATAATGGCTGCGAATATCGCAGCGATGACACCCAGCTTCACAGAGGTCCTGAGACCGTCTGTTATAACGTCAATGACCATTCTGCCTCTCTGCTTGAGGGAGGGACCGAAGTCAAAATGGAACGCGACGTCCTTGAGATAGGTCACATACTGCTCAAACAGAGGCTTGTCCAGACCGTACTTGGCTTCCAGAGCTGCCTGAGCCGCCGGGGTTATAGCCTTCTCACTCATGAAAGGACCGCCGGGGACTGCACGCATTACGAAGAAAGTCAGGGTGATGACCACCCACACGGTGAGGACTGCGAGAATGAGTCTCTTTAGGATGTAGGAGAGATTCTTTTTACTCATACCAAACCACCTTCTCTTCTAATCTCGGGTGCCGCCGGCCGAAGCCGGGCACCAGGGTACACAAATATTGGGAACTGCTCCCGTGTACATCCTACATTATATAACAGGCGGGGCGGTGTTTCCATATGTTTTTTAGTGCGAATGGTCAACCGCAACCCCGAAAGGAGCAAAAAATGTAACAATCAAACAGAATTGTACCATACAAACTGTCGCATGTCCACAAAAAAGGAAGGGCCGGCGCATATCTGCGCCGGCTCATCAATGCCATTTGTGATTTTTTGCTGAGGGCGCTCATCAGTACGCCCTGTTGATTTTTATTCGATAGCGATGAACTTAGGTTCCTCGATCTTCTTGGGCTGCTCCTTAGGAAGGATCAGCGTCAGCACACCCTTCTCGAATCTGGCCTTTACGTCCTCCTCGGTGAGGTCCTCGCCCACATAGAAGCTTCTCTCCATAGCTCCCGTGTAACGCTCGCGTCTCAGGAACTTGCCCTGATCGTCCTTCTCCTCGTCGGTGGACTGGGTGGATGCGGTGATGTTCAGATAACCGTCCTTAAGCTGAAGCTTTACGTCTTCCTTCTTGAAGCCGGGAAGCTCAACGTCCAGTACGTAACTGTCGCCGGTCTCTCTGATATCGGTCCTCATGATGCTGGGCAGCTGTCTGTATGTTTTCCTGGTGTTGGCAGGGAACATGTCGTCCATGAATTCGTCGAATAAGTTGTCTCCAAAGATGCTGGGTAATAACATTTTAAATTCCTCCTTTTGAATATGTCTGGTCCCGCCGGGCGGGATCTTGTTCGTAATAGTCGGTCAGGTCTCAGGGCCTCACGCCCTCCTGACGATTATGTTATATCACCATCTGTTAGCACTGTCAAGAGGAGAGTGCTAACAATTTTTGATATTTTGTGTGAAGATTGTGTGAAGGCGGGGAGGCGCTTTACCAGAAGGCTTGTCGTGGGAAGGATGTTTTGCCGCCAGGGTCCCGTCTCTTGGGATTATGTCAACTCGTGTTACCGCTTAATATTAAAATTTGAAATCAAGCGGTAATGCAGTTCCATAAAATACCGCCTGTAATGAAATAACGCAATTCAAGCGGTAATGGCATGGCCGGAATATAGCAAATTGCGGTGAAATCTGGCCTGGGATCACAAGAAATGGAGGAAACGGTACCGCTTATTATTAAAATTTGAAATTAAGCGGTAAACGGCGGAGGCCCGAGATAAAAAATGCTGTCCGCAGTAGGTTTTCGTACAATAAACACCCACATCTCTTCGCGCCCGAACCACCGTGTGCTCTGCGCCGGATGTTTTGCGCTTTAATTGGACCAGGCGTTGGGGTATAATAAAGGTACAGATTACGCAGCAGACAAAATGAGGTGATTCAATATGACCGCAAATGATATCGTTAAGATCGAATGCAAATTCTTCCACGGATCCATGTACGGCGTGAACTATATCTATGAGGTGACGCCGGACGAGGTGATCTGGGCCAATTATTTCAAGCAGACCGGCAGCTTCGCCCCGGATCACCGCGAGGTGAACAACGCGCCCTTAAGAGAATCTCAGTGGCAGATCATCGCATCTGCCCTGGAACCGCTGATCCCGGAGCTTGAGGAATATGTCCCGAGGGTCAAGGACCCCTCTGAACCGGAGGTCGAGATGCTGGACGGGCCAAACGAGTACATCTTCAAGATCACCTGGAAGACCGACTGCGGGGAGAAAGAAGTGGAATACTGCATTCCGCCCCACGAGCTGTTTGATCCGCTTGTTGATGCGATCAGGACCGTGGCGGAAAGTCTGATATAATGTGCGAAACAACACGCTGTAGTACGAAGAGAATAAAGAGGTGTGCCATGAAAAGAATGTTGAAAATCAAAGGTATTCTGGTAGTGCTGATCGCTTTCAGCCTTGTTTGGGCTACGTCAGTAACGGTGTTTGCTGAAGGAGAAGCCCCGGTACAGATGGAACCGAAGGATCAGCAGGATGAAATGGTCTTGCTTGAGGAGGGAGATGATCCGGACGATCCGGAGCCCGGCGAAGGGCCTCTGGAGCAGACCATATCGGCAGAAGATATCATCGCGACATACGGGGACTCCGACGTGATGATAAATGCCACTACGGACGGCGATGGAACTTTGAGTTACGAAGTAACGTCAGGAGAAGATGTAGTCCAAGTTGATGATGCCGGTGGAGTTACCATCTTAAAAACCGGAGACGCCACCATAACCATCACTGCCAGCGAGACAGAGACGTACGCAGCGGCAACGAAGGACATAACAGTTACCGTTAACCCGAAACCGCTTAGTAACGACATGCTTGAGAAACCGGATGACGTTAGCGAAGCAACGGGTGAGGAGTTCAGACCGGACATTGCCGTATATGATGGGAGCGAGGAACTGCTTCTAAATGTCGATTATGAATTGTCTTACGAAAACAACGTGTTGCCCGGCACCGCCGTCGTTATTGCGACTGGACTCGGCAACTATACAGGGACAGCCGAAACGACATTTACTATCCTTGAAAAGATTCCCAAATACAAGCTGACTGAACAGATGCTCAGAGTGGCGGGCAAAGACCGTTTTGAAACTTCTTTTGCAATTGCAGATTTTGTAAAAAGCGTCAGGGGGGATCAACTGTATAACTGTGCCATCGTTGCAAACTCACAGAGCTTTGCGGATGCACTTTCCGGAACATACCTGTCTACCAAAAAAACAGCACCCATCCTTTTGGTAAAACCTGGTTACCAAAAGTCCATTGACAATGTGGTCAATTATATCAGGCAGAACGTAAGACCGGGCGTAACAGTGTATCTGCTTGGCGGAGAGGCTGTAGTTCCAAGTCAAGTAGAGGAGGAACTCCAGGGAGAATACAGAGTAAGACGTCTCTATGGAAAGTCAAGATATGAGACAAATATTGAGATCCTAAAGGAAGCAGGAGTTAAGGGATCGGAAAATGTTCTAATTTGTGATGGAAGAAACTTCCCAGACGCGTTATCTGCTTCTGCCACCGGGATGCCGATTCTTTTGGTTGCACCGTCTCTTAACGATGCGCAGATAGATTACCTGAAGGGCATAAAGGATTACGGCTTAAAACCCATAGCGATAGGAGGAACTGCTGTGGTAACGGATGACGTTCTGGGTGAGGTTGAAGAGTTCCTCGGAACAGGAGAGAGGGTTTACGGGAAAAATCGCTTTCGCACTGCCGTAATGGTGGCAAGAAAATTCTTTGCCAAGGAATACAACGGTAGTGGCAGCTACTATAATGAGGGGCTCGTTGCGAGCGGAATAAGTTTTCCGGATGGCCTTTGCGGAGGTTTGGTCGCAAAAGCAACTGGGCTTCCTTTGTTCCTGACGGGGGGTAGTATGAAATCGGACTATGAGATTATAAAATCTTATAATAACCTTGATCACATTATGATGCTGGGCGGGGAAGGCGCTGTTAAGACAGCATCTGCCATAAGACTCCTGCAATTGAGTTTGACGGAAGTAATGGCCATGTTCCCAGAGGTGGAGGACTATCTGAGGAATCTCTTCCCTGGTTGGGAGTGTTCTTTTGAGAGAGTCGTCTACGAAGAGATTGATTATACATATGTACTGGACTATCGCTTGGCGACCGAGGCGGAGAAAGAATATTTTAAGGCAAAAATGGATGAAGAGTTTCCATATGACGAAGCCAGGCGCGTGCTTCATCAAGTAAAGGAAGAACTGGGACTTAGGTGGCTATATTTCGACTTTATCATAAGGGACAGCGGGCTGTATCCAGTATGGCATCACACAATGTGGGAATATTGGGACAAGTATTAAAGAAACATCGTTTCTAATAAAAATGCCCGACAAAATCCGTTTTGCCGGGCATTCTCTATACCTTTATTTCACTTCCGCCTTCAGTTCTCCGCTCTCATCCGCATCTATGACGATGGTGGAACCTTCACGTACTTCTCCCGAGAGGATCAGTCTGCCGGAAAGGGTCTCCACATTCTTCTGGATGTAACGCTTCAGCGGTCTCGCGCCGTAGACCGGATCGTAGGCGGCGTCCGCGATGGCATCTTTTGCGCCGGGGGTCAGCTCGATCGTGATCTGACGGTCTCTCAGACGCTTGTTCAGGTCCGCCACCTGGAGGTCCACTATGCCGGAGATGTTTTCTCTGGTAAGGGGCTTGAACATGATGATCTCGTCCAGACGGTTCAGGAACTCGGGCCTGAAGTGGGCCCTGAGATCCTCCTGTACGGCTGCTGCCGCAGACTCGGTGATCTCGCCCTCCAGTGTGATTCCATCCAGCAGGTATTCAGATCCGATGTTGGAGGTCATGATCAGGATGGTGTTCTTGAAGTCCACGGTGCGGCCCTGAGAGTCGGTGATACGGCCGTCATCCAGCACCTGCAGGAGAACGTTGAACACGTCCGGGTGGGCTTTTTCGATCTCGTCGAAGAGCACCACGGAGTAGGGCTTGCGGCGCACCGCCTCGGTGAGCTGGCCGCCCTCCTCGTATCCCACGTATCCCGGAGGCGCTCCGATCAGTCTGGATACGGAGAATTTCTCCATGTACTCGGACATGTCGATCCTGACCATGTTGTTCTCGTCGTCGAAAAGCCTCTCGGCCAGGGACTTGGCAAGCTCGGTCTTGCCTACGCCCGTGGGCCCCAGGAAGAGGAATGATCCTATGGGCTTGGAGGGATCTTTGATTCCGGCCTTGGACCGGATTATGGCGTCGGTGACTCTGGCCACCGCCTCGTCCTGGCCGATGACCCTCTTGTGGAGATCGTCTCCCAGGTTCAAAACCTTTTCGCGCTCGCCTTCTGTGAGCTTGGCTACCGGGATCCCGGTCCATCTGGAGATGATGCGGGCGATCTCGTCCTCGGTGACGGCCTCGTGGACCAGGCTCAGGTCCTCGCTCTTGACTCTGGCCTCCTCTTCGGCCAGTTCTTTTTCTATTCTGGGAAGCTCGCCGTACTTGAGTTCTGCGGCCTTGTCCAGGTCGTAGCGTCTCTCGGCGTCCTCGATCTGGCGGTTCAGGTCTTCTCTGGTCTTTCTCAGCTGGGACAGCCTGTCCACAGAAGCCTTTTCGTTCTCCCACTGAGCCTTGCGGACTGCGAACTTTTCCTTCAGGTCTGCCAGGGCCTCCTGCAGATCCTCCAGTCTGTCCTTGGAAAGCTGGTCGGATTCCTTCTTCAGGGCGGTCTCCTCTATGGTCATCTGGGTTATTTTGCGGTTCATCTCATCCAGCTCCACCGGAAGGGAATCCATCTCGGTCTTGATCTGGGCGCAGGCCTCGTCCATCAGGTCGATGGCCTTGTCGGGCAGGAACCTGTCGGTTATGTACCTGTCGCTGAGCTGGGCGGCGGCCACCAGGGCACTGTCGGTGATCTTCACCTTGTGGAAGACCTCGTAGCGTTCCTTGAGGCCTCTCAGGATGGAGATGGTGTCCTCGACGGAGGGCTCGTCCACCATTACGTGCTGGAAACGACGCTCCAGGGCGGCGTCCTTCTCGATGTATTTGCGGTACTCGTCCAGGGTGGTGGCGCCGATGCAGTGCAGCTCGCCTCTGGCCAGCATGGGCTTCAGCATGTTGCCTGCGTCCATGGCACCGTCGGTCTTGCCCGCCCCTACGATGAGGTGAAGTTCATCTATGAAGAGGATGATCCTGCCGTCTGATGCGGCCACCTCGTGGAGAACGGCCTTGAGCCTCTCCTCGAACTCGCCTCTGTACTTGGCTCCTGCCACAAGAGATCCCATGTCCAGAGAGAAGATGGTCTTGTCCTTCAGCGCCTCGGGCACGTCGCCCTTGACGATCCTCTGGGCCAGACCCTCCACCACGGCGGTCTTGCCCACTCCGGGCTCGCCGATGAGGACCGGGTTGTTCTTGGTCTTACGGGAAAGTATACGGATCACGTTTCTGATCTCGGCGTCTCTGCCGATGACCGGATCCAGCTTCTGGTTTCTGGCCTTCTCGGTCAGGTCGGTGCCGTATTTCTCCAGAGACTCGTAGGTGGCCTCCGGATTGTCAGTCATGACCTTCTGGTTGCCCCTCACTGTGGAGAGTGCCTCCAGGAACTTCTCGTTGGTGATGCCGTACCTGGCGAAAAGCTTCTTCATGTCGGGATTGGGTTCCCTGATCATGGCCAGGAAAAGATGTTCCACGGAGACGTACTCGTCTCCCATCTTCTGGGCGATGGTCCCGGCGTAGGCCAGGGACTTGTTCAGGTAGACACCCATCTGAAGCTGGCCGCCGGAAACCTTGACCTTGCGGTCCAGCTGGGCGGTCAGGTCGGACATGAACCGGTCGCCCGGCACGTCCATCTTTTCCAGAAGGTTCAGTATCAGACTGTCCTCCTGATTCAGCAGGTTGTACAGCAGATGATCCTGCTCCACCTCCTGATTTCCGAAATCGTATGCGGTCTTCTCCAGATCCTGCACGGCCTGAAGTGACCTCTGGGTAAATTTGTTGATGTTCATTTCCACACCCCCTTTTTTGGTGTTTTCGTATATATTAAGACATTTTTAACATGATATTGTCGGTCGGTTTTCCGACCCTGAAAGAATGTTATCATGAATTGTTAGCACTGTCAAGGGGAGAGTGCTAAAATGTTTAACCTTCTGAAATGTTTTGTAAAAAAATGCGTTTCTTCAAGGTTTCTTCAAGGAACCGCTGGTATTTTGGTACCATCAGAAGCTGGTACCGAGGAGGTAATACCATGAAGATCGTAAAGAATCCAATAGAAGTAATGAAGAGGACCGAGCTCAAATATGTGCTGGATCCTGTTCAGACAAAATATATCATGAGGGCCATCGCGAGCCACATGGAGCCCGACGAGTTCGGCCTCACCCAGATCGCGTCGCTGTACTATGACACCTGCGACATGCGGCTGATCTCGGAGTCCATCCAGAAGCCGGCCTTCAAGGAAAAGCTCCGCGTCCGCTCCTACGGTCTGGCAACGGCCGGAAGTCCGGTCTTCCTTGAGATCAAGCGCAAGTGCAGGGGCGAGGTCTACAAAAGACGCATCTCCACAGATCTGGCAGGGGTGAGCAGATTTTTCGCAGGGGGAAGTGTGCTCATCGGCGCAGCCGCCCCTGGAGAAGGCAGATACTGTGAGCAGCAGATCGTAAGAGAAATGGAATATTTCAGAGACTACTACGGCTGTCTCAGACCGTCCTGCCTGATCATTTACGACAGGCTGGCATATTATCAGCCTAACGGGGACCTGAGGATCACCCTGGACTTCGATCCCCGGTACAGGGATCACGACCTGGACCTCAGCACGTCCATGGAGGGCGAGAGCCTGCTGCCGGAAGGGTTTTGCATCATGGAGATCAAAGTCCAGCAGGCCATGCCGCTGTGGCTGGTCAGGATCCTCTCGGATGGCAGAATATACAAGACAAGTTTTTCAAAATACGGAGAGGCGTACAGACGGATGATGGCCGGGACGGTTGGATCAGGCAGTCCGGCGGGCCTGATCCGGGCGGCTTAGGCAGAAAGGAGCAGCAACATGTTTGATTCAATATATACGACAACACTTACAGCACAGACGTTTTTCATGATGGCAGGAGTGTCGCTTGCTGCGGGGCTGATATTTTCCTGGATAATGTCCTTCAGGATAAGGTCCACCAGAAGGTTTTTCCTGGTAACAGCCATAATGCCCTTCGCCATCGCCACGGTCATAACCTTCGTGTCGGGCTCCATCGGAGCGGGAATCGCCATGGGCGGCACCTTCAGTCTCATCAGGTTCAGGTCGGCCCAGGGCTCGGCGGACGAGCTGGCGGCCATACTCATGGCCATGAGCTCCGGCATCGCCTTCGGCATGGGCTATCTGGCCTACGGAGTGGTGATACTTCTGGGACTGGCCCTGGTCTACAGCCTGATAGCGGCTCTGCCCATATTCGAGCACGGCGGAGGCGGCGAACGGCTCCTGAAGGTGACGATCCCGGAGTCCCTGGATTACGTCACTGTCTTCGATGACATATTCGACAGTTATCTTTCCTACCACGAGCCCGACGGAGTCAAGACCACGGCCATGGGTTCGCTGTTCAAACTGTCCTTCAGGATCAAGATGAAGGACGGCTCTCAGGAAAAGCAGTTCCTGGACAAGCTGAGGGAGAGAAACGGCAACCTGGAGGTGGCGATCCTGCCGTATTACGAGAAGCAGATCCAGTTATAGGCCCACCCTTGCGGTCCCGCGGCGCTGAGGCGCCCGGGGCCGCGTTTTGTTTTTTGCACTGCGGGCTCCGGACCGGCGAAAAATCCCGCCCCAAAGAGGCCCCTTCCGTGATATAATGTACCCATGAAATCATTAAAGACAATAGGAGCCCTTGGAAAGGTGGCCGGCACGGTGCTTGCCGTGGGCAAGTACGCAAAGCCCCTGGACCGCCTCAAGGCAGAAGGAAAAACCGAAGAAGAAAAAGCGCTCATCTATCAGCTGGAGCAGGAGTGGAGTCACATGGTCCTGGACAGATTCGGCTGGACCGTTGAAGTGGAAGGCGCGGAGAACCTGCCTGCGGCAGGCCCGGTGGTGGTCATATCCAACCACCAGAGCTACGTGGACATTCCGGCGATCTTCAGCATAATGCCCTTCCAGCTGGGCTTCGTGGCAAAGGCCGAGCTGGACAAGATCCCGGTGTTCAACAAATGGATACTGAGGATAAGGGGCCTCCTCATAGACAGAGGGGATGCCAGAGCGTCGCTGAGGACCATAGCGGAGGGCGTGGAACTGGTGAAGCAGGGATTTTCCATGGCCATATTCCCGGAAGGCACCAGGAGCCGCGGCCCGGAGATGGGCGAGTTCAAGGCGGGCAGCCTGAAACTTGCCACCAAGGCGGGATGCCCGGTGCTTCCCATCACCGTATCCGGATCCTACAAGCTCTACGAAGAGACCGGAAACGTCATGGAGAACGAATCCCTGAGACTGATCGTTCATCCGCCCGTGGAGACCGCTGGGCTGAGCCGCAAGGAACTGGCGGAGCTGCCGGACAGGATAGAGGAGATCATAAGGGCAGGACTGTAAAATACAATAAAAGACAAAAGGTCCCTGATGGAGCGAGGATAAAACCCAGCCCGCAGGGATTTTTTTGCCTAGGCCCTCCCGGGGGCCCGTCTTTGAGAATTATGTCAACTGGTTTTACTGTATGATTCCCAAAAGTCATATCCATACAGTAAAGAGATCCATCTTTTACTGTACAAGATCAAAAAATCAGTTTTATACAGTAAGATAATCATGGCAGGCGATGATCATCAACTCAAATCAGCCCTGAACACATGGAAAATGAGGTTTCTTTACTGTACATTTTCGAAAAACGTGATCCGTACAGTAATCCTCAAGGGACCAGGACAAAAAATGCTGTCCAGGGCCTGTTTTCGTACAAAAACCTACCCGCAGCGAGCGGCAGCCCCCTCGACGAGGGCCTATCTACGGCGCCACGCCGCGCCACCCGCGCCGCCCTGCCTCCATCACCCCAATGAAAAACCCCGCGCATCGGCGCGGGGTCATTGTTTCGCTCTTTGGAAGCTTACTCTGCTACGTAGGGAAGAAGCGCAACGGTTCTAGCTCTCTTGATAGCTGTTGTGACAGCTCTCTGATGCATGGAGCATGTTCCTGTGATCCTCTTGGGAAGGATCTTGCCTCTTTCGGTCACGTACTTTCTAAGCTTCTCAACGTCCTTGTAGTCGATGGTCTCGGCCTTGTCAGCGCAGAACTGGCAAACCTTTTTCCTTCTCATGCCGGTAGGACGATTGCTGCTTCTCTTCTCGTACATGTTTCTTATCTCCTCTCTTTAGCGGAAGGGGTCAGAACGGGATGTCCTCTTCGATGGCTGTGAAGCCTTCGGGTGTGAAGTCATCCTTGGGTTCGCTCTGGGACTGATAGCCGGAGTCGAAACCGTTGTCTCTTCTGTTCTCTCTGTCTCCCCATTCCAGGAATTCTACTCTGTCAGCGATGACGTCTGTGGTGTAAACGGTTACACCGTCCTTGTTGGTATAGCTTCCGGTCTGGATTCTTCCCTGGATGCCAACCATTCTGCCCTTCTTGAGGAACTTCTCGCAGTTCTCGGCCTGCTTGCCGAATACTGTGATCCTCGGGAAGTCAGCCTTTCTCTCCTCGCCCTGACGGCTGGGCCTGTCAATGGCGATGGTGAATGAGCATACAGCCATCTGGCTCTGGCTCGTGTATCTGACTTCAGGGTCTCTCGTCAGTCTTCCGATAAGTACAACGCTGTTCATGTGTTACCTCACTTATTTCTCGTCTTTCGCGACGATGATGTGTCTCATTACGTTGTCGGAAATTCTGAGCCTTCTGTCCAATTCCTTCGGCAGTGTGGGATTGCCTTCGAACTCGACGACTACATAGTAGCCTTCTGACTTCTTCTGAATCGGATATGCAAGTTTTCTCATTCCCCAGACATCTGTTTCGCCGACTACTCCATCAGCCGCGATGATCTCCTTAACTGTTTCGATTGTCGCGTCTTTCTTTTCGTCTTCTAAAGCAGGATCGATAATGAACATTACTTCATATTTTGTCATGTCTTTCTCCTTTCTCTGTGGACTTAACGGCTTAGGCTTGAGGCCTAAGCAGAGATCGCACGGTTAGACTCGTGCTCTACCATTATACTCATGCAAAAGATACAATGCAAGAACTTTTTTGAGGAATTTCAAGGGTCTTCACGGGGCCCCTCAGTTGAAGGCGTGGCCAACGAAACAGTTGGTCACGAACCAGTCTCCGCCCAGTGCGTAAGCGCCCTTGGCGCCCACAGACTTGATGTATGCCCTGGCAGGATCCAGGAAGTTCTGGGCCGGGTAACCGTAGAGTATGGGAGCCACCAGAGCGTTGGCATAAAGTCCTCCCGCTATGCAGTCGGGGAAGTTGCCTCCGTAG
>JAEEGF010036615.1_pt1 | contig 24298 bp, 21 predicted proteins | sample 9134171 | NCBI WGS metagenome assembly JAEEGF01 (sample SAMN16246542, study PRJNA631951) | gut metagenome | biome: gut microbiome; feature: rumen; material: AP-attached | host: Bos | place: Iran: Karaj | collected 2018-10
CCGAGGGTACAACGATACAATGATCCTGTATCTGTTGTTGGATCAACCTTCATACGGTTACGAAATTTCAAAACAGATTCGAGAATTATCTGATGGCAAATATGTCATCAAGGAAACAACCCTCTACTCTGCTTTCACACGAATGGAAAAGAATGGATATATCACTTCCTTTTCACAAGTGGCAGAAAATGGAAAGCGCAGGACATACTACCGCATCACAGATGCAGGAATTCAATTCTATCACGACAAATGTGATGAATGGCAGTTGACCCAGGAAGTAGTAGAGAAATTTATTACTCATTAACCTTGATTTAGATTAATTTCAAAATCGACAAGCAGTATTAACAAGTAGCTTTTATATAAGTAAAAGTCAGGAGGAGAAATATTATGGAAACAATACGCAACTATTTAGAATCAATGTTCGCTCAGCTTCCAAACAGCCCAGAAGTATGGAAAGCCAAAGATGAGCTTCTGCAGATGATGGAAGACAAATACAATGAGCTTCTATCAGATGGTGCTTCTGAGAACGAAGCTGTAGGCCGAGTAATTGCGGAATTCGGTAATTTAGATGAAGTTGCTGAAACATTGGGAATTTCAAATATTATCAACAACACTCAGCCTAGAACAGGCATTGAGCTTACAATGGAAGAAGCCAAGAACTACATCGCAGATCGTGCAACTGGTGCAGTGAGAATCGGAATTGCAGTTCTATTATTTATCACATGCCCTGTATGGCCAATTATCGGTGACGCTTTGCAGCAGGCAATTAACCCTGAACATGATTTCGGAAGCGCTATCGGAGCATGTTTACTCTTCGTTGCAATTGCCATTGGTGTAGGTATCTGCATCTACAACGGTAACCTGATGAAAAAATGGGAAATGCTTAAGCCTGGCAACTACTATATCAACCCGGATACAGCAAAGTATGTATATGATGAGAACCGCAACAATCAGAGCAATTACGCTCTTCTGCGTACAATTGGAATTATTCTCATTATACTCTGCTTCGTTCCAGCAATTATATTTGACCAGTTTACACACTCTGACTTCATTGGAGAATTGTTCAGCGCACCACTGCTTTTCATCTTCATCGGATTAGGAGTATTGCTTCTCATTGTAGCTGGCAACAAAGAGGATTCTTACAAAGATGTACTTTCATTAAATGACAGAAATACAGTTGCAGGTAATTATGTACCTAGAGACAACAAAAATAAGACATATGCCAACAAGACAGTTGATGCAATCATGTCAGTATACTGGCCAACAGTTACATGCATCTACCTCATTTGGAGTTTTATCACATTCTCATGGGGAATCACATGGATCATCTGGCCTATCGCTGCCATTATAAGTGGTCTTATAAATAGCATTTACGGATCGGAGGATTAATTATGAAAAAGAATTTATACTTAGTAATCATTTCACTGATAACAATTATGGTAATAATATTCTCCACATGCTTCCATGTAGGACATGTTGTATCCAGACTATTTCCTTTTGGAGCCTTCTGGAATGATGAAGAGACCACTTTGTCAGGTGATAACATAGATGTATCAGAATCTCTTGATGCTTTTGAAAATATTAAAGTAGATACATCCGCTTCTGATGTACGCATCTCTTACGGTGATGAATTCGGTTGGAGCTACCAGGGTGACTCATCTCTGAAGCCAGAGATAAGATTAGATGGCAATACTTTGATTGTCAGCGAAGACAATGATGTACATTTCCACTGGGGTGATTGGAATGTGGATTGCAAGACAACCATCACTGTTCCAGAAGGAACTGTACTCAAGGGAATTGAAGTAGATTCTTCTGCTGGTAACTTCCTGATGAAGGATATCTCAGTAGACAAAATCAAAGCTGAACTTAGCGCAGGCAATGTACAGTTGAAAAATATAACTGCTGATGCAGCTGATTTCGACTTAAGCGCAGGCAACTTCGATATAGATGATTCTAGTATCAATGTTATAAAATGCGAATGCTCTGCTGGAAATGCAGAATTTAAAGATATTACATTTGAGAAATTAGGTGCTGATATGAGTGCTGGAAATCTCCAGATCAATTCAGCAGTAAATCTGGATGATGCTCATATTGAAGCCGACTCTACTGATTTACATATTCAGGACAAACGTATACGCGGTGGCAGTTTCGAACAGGATGGAAACAACAACATCAAAGTTATAATCGACTGCTCTGCTGGTAGTGCCAGCTTAGAGTGGTAACATAAGTTTCCATAATATAAAAAGGTTGTGAGGCAAATACTTGTATTATTCAGGTATCTGCCCACAACCTTTTTTGTTGCTATTTATGATTAAATATTATTCACAAATTTTTCTATATAATCATCCTACAATGATTTCCAGAAATCCACTGCGTGGTTAATCCACTCTGCAGCAGATGTTCCAGTAGCAGGACCAACTCCATGGTCCACTCCAGTGAAAATCTCACACATTGCTGGAACTGATGCAGTCTTTAACGCATCTGCCATAAGCTTGGTATTCACAGGTGGCACTGTTGAATCTGCGTCTCCACACCATATATAAGTTGGTGGATAGTCTGCCGTCACATGTAGATGTACACTTGCAAACTCTTCCTGCTCCACTCCACAATCTTTGCCTAACAGATTATCATGTGTTCCCATATGTGTTATGGATTTGTCCATTGAGATTACAGGATAGCTGAGCACCAGACAACCTGGCTTTGGCAAATTATATTTCATATATCCCATATTGTCAGTACCCATGGAAGCCACCAGATGTCCTCCTGCAGATGAACCCCAGACACTGTAATTCTCCATATCCAGATTCAATTCCTCTGCTCTGTCATGAACATCTCTAATAGCCTGTGCCAAATCATCCTGTGGATTAGGATACTTGGCTTTGCATTTCACTCTGTAATATACAATAACAGCAGATATGCCCATATCATTTAACCTGTGAGCAATTGGTGTTCCTTCTATGAAAGAGCATACAAGAGAGTATCCGCCTCCCGGACAGATAATAGCACATTTATGTTTCTTGCCATCATTTATCACAAATCGTGTGTCCAGCTCATATTTATTCATATGAAATATATCTTTCAGACTTTGATGTTGATCTAAATCAACAGGTCTATCGTGTCCCATTTCTTACCTCGTTCTCAAAATTTTAATCTATATTATCACTTAGGACTATTAATCCTATGTATAAATTAATTATTTATTATAAATATTTACTTTATTCTTCGGTAGTATTAATGTTTTCCTTTGGCTCTTCCTTGGCAGGCTCTTCCTTCTTAGGACTATTAATAGAATTCTCCACCTGCTTCTTGGCTACATATTTCTCCACAGGATCCTGATATGCAGGATTGATTATAGCGCCAATAATCTTGTTGTTGGCACCAAAGTCCTGCTGGCGCACTGCCTTGATTGGCAAATCAAAAGCGCCCATGGCATCCTCAAAGGATACATTCATATCCTGCCCTGGTGTAACTTCCAATGTAGCTGGCACAATCATACCTACACCAAGACGCGAGATATCACGCACAGTAATTGGATATTGATTGCCATCTATAGTCAATTCACCACGAACTCCAACTGGAACGCGATAGGCATTTCTTCTATTATATTTCAAACCATCAGTATCACTGATTATAAGCTGTATTGTCTCCTTCTCACTGAGAGTTGCTCTTGGAATAATTACATGATCAAACTTATACAACTGGTCTTCATGATATACCAGCACTTCCAAATCACAGTCTATATCTGTAAATAATACCTCTGTATTATTCTTGTCTGGCGCCTTTACCATCTCAATAGGAACGAAATTATCATTCTTGGTTGCAGCTGCCAGCTTCATTCTCACACTATCCTCAAGTGGTTTATAATAAGCCTTCAACTCAGCTGCTTCTCCTTCTGTAAAAGCATGTATAGTTATCATATCTCCGAGTACAATTTCATTAAGTTTCATAGAATTCTACCTTCATCAAAAACATAAATATTGGTTAATTATAAATCATGATTCAGTCCTAATTCAAGACAAGGCAATCATATCTAACTGCCTTGCGTTCCACCGAGTAGGTAGGTGTAACCCCTGCCAGATAATCTGCTTCCGGTGGTCTCTTGATTACAATCTTGGTTGGATTGGCGCCTCTGGCCGCATCCATAAGTTCAATCTCATCCTGACATGGAGGTTCAATCTGATGCAACACCTGCATCTTCTTTTTAGATTCCGCCTTCTTCTTCTTCTCCGGATACATTGGATCTAAATATATTACATCCGGTTCATAACATAAGCCTCTAAGTAAGTCCACACTTTCCCCTTTGGTAAATGTCATATGTCTTGCAATATCTTGTAGTTTTGAATCATTTCTTGCACGAAGTAGCCCATCATATAGTAGGGCTGCGGTAATAGGATTATGCTCAAACATCTCCACTTCATATCCCATTGCAGCCAGAATAAATGAGTCTTCTCCCAGACCTGCGGTGGCATCAACTGCCCTTGGCATTTTACCATTATCAGTTTCCGGTTTAGCTGCTTTCAACAGAATCTCATGCTGTAGATGACCACCTGTTACACGAGACAATAAATTGGTCCAGTCCACCTTCAACTCCTGCTTACCACTTACATAAGACAGCCCGTTCTTGTCCATAAGGAAATACTTCGCCCACTTGTCCTGTGGAATATCATTTACCACATCCACATTGAAGTCACCGGCAATTCTTGCAGCTCTGTCTCTATCAACTTTTCGTCCCTGAATTACCAGGCAATCTACCTGTGACATATACACCTCTTTTATCAATTTCAAAACCATTACAGATTCTGCTTTCCTAATCTAAAAAACAAAACCAAGTACACATTCACGATGAGAAAAAAGGCACACTTGATAACTCAAATGTGCCCTCCAAATTCTAAATATTAGTCTACGCTTACAAGTTCAATCTTGAAGTTCAACTCCTTGCCTGCCATCTCATGATTAGCATCAAGTGTAATTGTATCCTCTGTCTTGTCTGTAACCTTTACTGGGAACTGCTGCCCATAATCATTTCCCAAGTAAACCATCTGTCCAACTTCTAAGTCCTCAGAACCAGGAAGCTCTGCAATCTTTACAGTAAAGATTGCTTCCGGATCAGCTGCACCGTATGCCTCCTCCGGCATCAGATGAATATCTACCATATCTCCTACTTTCATATCAACAACAGCCTTGTCAAATCCTGGAATCATCATGCCGATTCCGGAGATAAACTGAAGTGGTTCCCCTCTGTCATATGATGAATCAAATATTGTTCCATCATTGAATGTGCCCTCATAATGAACAGCAACCTGTTTGCCTGCATTTGGTCCTTCAAATAAAATCTGCATCTGACCGCCGCAACCGCCACCGCAGCCACCGCAACCGCTTCCGCAGCCTTCATCGCCACAATTGCATCCTTCTTCCTCATCATGATGATGATCATGATGATCACAATTCACACCGCCTGAAATAAGCTCACCTCTAAGGAGACACTCAACAGCCTCATCACAGTCTCCAGACACACCAGAGAATACGCTGATTCCGCTGGCTTCAAGAGCTTCCATAGCTCCGCTGCCAATACCGCCGCAGATAAGGATTGTAACTCCCATATCAGCAAGCAATGTAGCCAAAGCTTCATGTCCTGTTCCATTTGTATTAATAACTTCTGAGCTCTCAATTCCTTCATCTGCTACATCGTAGATCTTGAACTGCTCAGAATGTCCGAAATGCTGGAATACATTTCCATTATCATAAGTAACTGCTACTTTTCCTTTTATTGCCATTACTTTATCTCCGTTCTAATTCTTAATTATATATACTACACGCCACATTTTACACGCAGCCTATATATTATATATGCATATCTGCAAAAAATCCACCAAAATATTTATTGTTCTTTAATAGATACCTGTTCACTTTCTCACAGTCTTTCTGGTGAAATCCGTATCATAATGAATTACGCAATAGAAGTGCTTATCCCGCCCTTCATTTATCTTCTTCTGTAAAATATCAGTAATTTCATACTCAGAGTATTCCAAGTCAAATGGCATCAGCACATCAAATACCAGATTAGTATGTGTAGCACCTGGTACTACACGAAAATCATGCATAGACAATCTGTCTGATATCTCTGATAAATATTTCTTCATCTCGTCCTTCAGCAGATTCACCCGAGGATCATTGGTTACAATTGGATCCATATGAATAGTTGCCATACAATTAAGTTTCTCCTCCAGAACCTTCTCTGCATTGTCTATAGCATCATGGAGTTCTAATATATCTCCATCCACTGGAACCTCTGCATGAAGTGACACAATTCGACGACCAGGGCCATAATCATGCACCATGAGGTCGTGAATTCCACTGATTCGAGGATCCACATGCTCCATTATATCCATTATGTTGTCTACAAATTCCTCGTCAGGTGCATTGCCCAGTAGAGGATTTAGAGTATCTCTGGCAGCCTGAATACCAGCATTTGCAATAAATAATGCCACTGCAAAACCAGCAATTCCATCCAGATATACGAAACCTGTCATGTGCTGAATCACTGTAACTGCAATAACCACTGTGGTGGATATGCAATCCGATATGGAATCTGTCACCACAGCCTTGAGAGTTGGTGAATTGATTTTGTCACCAATAGAATTGTTGTAATAAGCCATATAACACTTTACCAATATGGTGACAGCCAATATACCAATAACCAGCCATGAAAATTCCACTTGCTCCGGATGTATTATACGAAGTATTGAATCCTTCATAAGTTCGAAGGACATAATCATTATAAGAATAGATACAATAAATCCTGCCACATATTCAATTCGGCCATGACCAAAAGGATGCTCAGGATCAGGCTTGGATGCAGCCAGCTTAAATCCGCACAGAGTCACAATTGATGAACCTGAGTCAGACAAGTTGTTCATTGCATCAGCAATAATTGAGATGGAACCTGAGAGGAATCCTGCTATTATTTTCCCTAAAAACAGCAAAATATTTAACACCACTCCCGCGATTCCGCATATGCTTCCATATGCAGTTCGCCTCTCATCTGCCGTCATATTATCTCTGATAAATATGCGCTCCAATAGAGTAATCATCTATATCCCTCCAATTAATCCTTCTTATATAATGAAATTTCCTATCAGATTCACAACACATGCTGCTGCCCATGCCACAATGCACTGGAATAACACAATTCTAAACATGTATCTCTTGCCCTGCTCTCTGCCAATGGAAGCCACTGCTGCCACGCAAGGAGTATAGAGCAGACAAAATACCATAAATGCTGCTGCCTGTACCGCAGTCAATGCAGTCTCTACTCCTGCTGCCCCACCATATAATACCGTCATCATAGATACAATTGATTCCTTGGCGAGAAATCCTGAGATAATGGCAGTTACTATACGCCAGTCTCCCAATCCTGCCGGAGCAAATACCGGAGCAACCAATCCTGCAATCATGGCAAGTATACTCTCAGAAGAGTCTGAAACCATATTCATATTGAAACTGAAGCTCTGAAGGAACCATACAATAATTGTAGCCAAAAAGATTAAAGTGAAAGCTCTCTGCAAGAAATCCTTGGCCTTCTCCCACATAAGCTGCAATACGTTCTTAGCTCCAGGCAATCTGTAATTTGGCAACTCCATAACAAATGGCATGGCACCGCCCTTGAAAATAGTATTCTTGGAAATAAGTGCAACCAGAATCGCCATTACAATTCCGCCAAAGTACAGAAGTAACATCGCAAGGCCAGCATATTCCTTGAAAAATACTGATATAAAGAATGCATACACCGGCATCTTGGCCGAACAGCTCATAAAAGGAATGAGAAGTGTAGTAAGTCTTCTGTCTCTCTTAGACGGCAAAGTTCTGGTGGACATAACTGCCGGCACCGAACAACCGAAGCCAATAAGCATAGGTACAATACTTCTGCCTGAAAGTCCGATCTTGCGGAGAAGTTTGTCCATAACAAAAGCAACTCTTGCCATATAGCCACTGTCTTCTAACATAGAGAGGAAGAAGAACAATACCACAATAATAGGCACAAAGCTTACAACGGAACCTACTCCTGTAAATATACCATCTATAACCAATGAATGAATCGGAGCAGATACTCCTGCAGAAGTCATAGCTGAATCCACAACTGAAGTCAGGGCATCAACCCCTGCTGCAATAATATCCTGTAGAAATGCTCCGATTACATTAAATGTCAGATAGAATACCATAGCCATTACCAATATGAAGCAAGGGATTGCAGTCCACTTACCTGTGAGTACTCTGTCAATTCTCTCACTTCTGGCTCTCTCCTCACTAACCTGTGGCTTAATTACAGTCTCTCGACACAGCTTCTTGATAAATGTAAATCTCATATCAGCCATGGCTGCTGCATGATCTAAGCCTCGCTCTTCCTCCATCTGGAGAACTATGTGTCTGGTGAGTTCTATCTCATTTTCCGCCAAGTTGAGGTTTCTCTCAACAATCTCGTCACCCTCTATAAGTTTAGTAGCTGCAAATCTAATTGGTATGTCAGCAGTCTGTGCATGGTCTTCTATCAAGGCCATAACACCATGTATTGCTCTATGAACTGCACCACCGTGATCCTCCTTACCACAGAAATCATTTCTGCCAGGAAGTTCATGATATTTTGCTACATGAATTGCATGAGTTATAAGTTCTCCAATACCATCACCCTTTGCAGCTGATATTGGTACAACAGGAATCTGAAGGAGGGCTTCCATCTCATTTACCAGAATAGAACCGCCATTACCAGTCATCTCATCCATCATATTGATGGCCAAGACCATTGGCACTTCCAGTTCCATAAGCTGCATAGTCAGATATAGATTTCTCTCTATATTGGTTGCATCTACAATATTGATTATTGCAGTAGGCTTCTCCTCTAATATAAACTGTCGGGATACAATCTCCTCACTTGTATATGGAGACAGAGAATAGATTCCCGGCAAATCAACTACCTCAGTGTTGGGATAGCCTTTTATAACTCCAGACTTTCTATCTACTGTCACTCCCGGGAAATTGCCCACATGTTGATTAGAGCCTGTAAGCTGGTTAAACAGTGTAGTCTTACCACAGTTTTGATTTCCCACAAGAGCGAAGGTAAGCTTCTTGTCTCCTGTCACCTTGTCAGGCTTTATGCTTCTATTTCTAGGTACATAATCATCATCTGATAAGTCCTCTCCAATGCCAGGGTGAGTAGACTCCTTGCGGCGCTTCTTCTTGTCCAGTTTCTCCTCCGCTTCTTTGACGGTCTTATCAATAACATTTTCTATTTGTATCTCTCTAGCATCTGCTAATCTAAGAGTCAGTTCATAATCATTTACCGACAACTCCATCGGGTCACCCATAGGAGCGTATTTTACTAGAGTCACCTGCTCTCCAGGTATAATTCCCATATCCAGGAAATGCTGACGCAGGGCTCCATCTCCACCTACCACAGTTACAGTGGCAGACTTACCTATCTCCAACTGATCCAGAGTCAGCTTGCCAGTATTGTTCTTCACATTTGTCATTATTAATTTTCCTTCTATTATAAAATCACTTTACCCGTTATTATATCACATGCTTATACATATTTATCCTTCTTTTGTAAGTGGTTTAGCAAATAATCCATTAAATATCTTCTATTTTCAGTGCTTAGGCAAATTATCCATTAATTTTGCTCTTTCGTATTGTAGATTTACTCTAGGTGTGCTAAATTAATTAAAGAGTTTAATTAATACTGGAGGGAAATATGAATAATATTAAGAGACTTATCAATTTGATTCTGGGTCCGGCCCTATATTTCATAATCTGGTTGGCTTGTGGCAAGGCTGGATTATTAGATGAGACTGCTGCCAAGGGAATCGGCGTAGCAGTATGGATGATTTACTGGTGGGTTACCCGACCGGTGAATATTACAGTCACTGCCCTTCTTCCTGGTGTGGTAAATGCACTCTTCGGAATCGTGCCAATGGAGGATGTAATATCTCAATATTCATCAAGCAGCATTGTATTGATATTCGGCTCATGCCTGCTTACAGCTCCATGGTCTAAAATCGGATTAGACAAGAGAATCTCATTGAAGGCTCTATCCCTAATCGGACCTTCCATGAAATCGCAGATTGCAGTATGGCTTATAGCTGCTGCGGTTATGAGCAATATGATGCCAAATGTAGTTGTAGTTGCTATATTTACACCAATTGCAGTATCCATGCTTGCTGCCGCAGGTTACAAGGACATCTCAAAATGCGAACCGGCTGTTCCAATTCTATGTGCTATTGCATGGGGTTCTCAGTTAGGCGGAGCCGGTACCCCTCTAGGAGGAGCCATGAATATTACAGCCATCTCATTTATTGAGGAATATACAGGCAAAGAATTCATGTACATCGACTGGATTGTGCGAATGCTTCCTTATACAATTATTGCCACATTAGTGATTTTAGTAATTATGATTATGCGCCCTATGAAGGTAAATTCTCTGGAGGGAACCAAGGAATATTTCCAGAACTGCTATAAAGAATTGGGACCTATGAAGCGAGATGAGAAAATAAGCTTAGTATTATTTATTGTAGCAATGCTTGGTTCATTTATCAGGCCATTATACGCAGACCTGCTGCCAGGTTTGGTCCCAGCTTATCTCTTCCTTATCTTAGGCTGCGTCAACTTCATCATCGTAGGTGGAGACAAGAAGATGCTTCTGGATTGGGATGAAGCTCAAACTGAAGTCATGTGGGGCATGCTCATATTATTTGCCGGCGGTCTGGCATTAGGACAGATTCTCACAGGTTCAGGTGCCAACGATGCTATCGCAAGTGTGGTTTCACACATGCCACTTTCCGGTGGACTTGGAACCATTGCTATATTTGCCATATTTGCAGCCATCATATCAGAGATGACCAACTCAACTGTGTCCGCTGCCGTCACTCTCCCAATCGCAATTGGAGTAACTACCAAGATGGGACTGAATCCTATACCTTATATGTTTACAGTTGCAATGGCAATGAACTATGAATCACTACTGCCAGTCAGCGTCAGAGCAATCTCTGTGGGATACGGCCTGGATCCTGACAAGTTATTGAAGAGTGGATTGCCACTGACTCTTGTGAGATTGATTGTAGCAATTGCTGTAGGCTATGCCACTATGATGATTTGGCCTGGATTTGGTGTTTTATAATAGCGAAACCAATCTAGTCAATCTTATCAAGCACGGTCTTCTTGACTCTGCCGAAGAAAATTGTAGTCATAATCATAGACATAACCTCAGCAATTGGGAAGCACCACCATATAGCAGTGAGGCCACCAAGCTTTGCAAGAATATATGCTGCTGGCAAGAGTACCACCATCTGTCTGGCAATTGATACATACATAGAGTAAGCAGCCTTGCCCACAGCCTGGAACATACTTCCGGATACGATACAGTACCAGGCAATTAGATAATGAATACCAATTATTCTAAGTGCTACGCTTCCGATGGCAATCATCTCATTGGATGCATCAAATAATAATAGCAATTTATCTGGAATCAACTCAAATCCGACAAATCCCAGAAATGCAAAGGCGAAAGCCACCATATATGCATACTTCAAAGTATTCATCATACGTGACTTCTTTCTGGCTCCATAATTATATGAAATAATTGGAATCATACCGTTGTTCAATCCGAAGATTGGCATAAAGAAGAAGCTCTGCAATTTAAAGTACACACCAAAGACTGCTGTTCCTGTGGAAGAAAGTCCCATGAGGATGTAATTCATTCCAGCAGTCATAACCGAACCGATGGACTGCATTACAATTGATGGCAGACCAATCTTGTAAATGTTGCCAATAATTGCCCCATTTGGCTTAAATCCTTTTAAATCAAAATGAATATCATGATTCTTGAGCAAGTTCCAAGTGAGGGCTTCTATTGAAGCTACAATCTGACCAATTACTGTCGCAATGGCAGCACCCTTGATTCCCATTGCCGGAGCACCCAGCAAGCCGAAAATTAATATTGGATCCAAAATAATATTTACCACAGCGCCAGTCATCTGAGACAACATTGTATAGAAGCTTCGTCCTGTAGCCTGCAATATTCTCTCGAAGCAAATCTGCATAAACAGACCAAAAGAGAAAATCATAACTATTGATAGATAATCAACTCCGTACTGCCAGATTGATTCCTGTCCAGCAGATGTCTGCAATGTGTAAAATGGTTTTACTGCTACTGCTCCCAGGATTGCTACTACTATGTAACTGATGATATAGATAAACACTCCGTTCTCGGCAACTATGCTTGCCTTCTTGTGATCCTTCTCACCAAGGGCTCGTGATACCAGTGCATTTAAACCAACACCAGTTCCAGTTGCCACTGCAATCATAAGAGTCTGAAGTGAAAATGCCAATGATACTGCCGTCAGAGCATCTTCACTGATTCTTGCCACAAATATACTATCAACAATATTGTACAAAGCCTGCACAAACATTGAAATCATTATAGGCAATGACATATTTATGAGAAGCTTGCCCTCAGGCATTACTCCCATTTTATTTTCATGTTGTTCCATACTATTCCATCTCTTTCTCTCAATTTCACGACTAATATAATACGATAGTTTCATTATGAACTTCAATGGTTATATCCACCAAAAAACAATTCTTATTGAGTTTTCTATGTATCATACTATAGTATTGAACCTAATATAAAAGCGACTCATGTCAAAACATGAATCGCCTATATATCTACTTCAGCCCCTTGGGCACGAAATAGCATATTCAGTTTTACATATCCTACCACAAATCATTACTGTGAATATGTGCCTCCAAAACGAAAACCAACTTCTCAAGTCCAGCTTTATCTTCTTCTGAAAATCTCCCAACCAGAGGACTGTCTATATCAAGTACGCCAATGACTTTGCCATCATGTCTAACAGGGATTACAATCTCCGAATTAGATGCGCTATCGCAGGCTATATGTCCTGGAAATTCATGTACGTTCTCTACAAGCATTGTCTTATTCTCAGCAACTGCCGTACCACACACACCCTTGCCAATTGGAATCTGTGTACATGCAAGTTTTCCCTGAAACGGCCCCAATATCAACTTACCATCACGCATCAGATAAAATCCTGCCCAATTCAAATCAGACAGCTCATCATATATAAGCGCAGATATATTTGCCAGGTTTGTAACTGTATAAGGCACATTTTCAATAATTGATTCAGCCTGACTAACCAGCAATTTATAATTTACCATTTTAAAAACCTCCAATTATTAGCCGCATTATAATGCAGCCATATTATTTCTCACATTATTACATATAATTGACAGCATTATATCCTTATATTGTCAGACTTGTAAAGCCCGGTAAAATGGTAAATCACTTGTCATTTTGTTTTGCCCCATACCCTGATAAAATATTTGTCACATTATCTAAGCCTTATAAATATTAATCTCGCCTGTTAATCCAGTACCTTCCTTCGGCTCATCCTTTGGTCTGCCGAATCGATCCGGTATGCTAAATGTAGCCCTCTCTAAAGTTGTAGCAATCTCAATTCGCACTTTATTCTCGCCATCACATAAGGCATCTGTTATGTCATAGACAAATGGAGCAAATATCTGCAATCCCATATGCTTATCATTGACATATAATTCTACAGTTTCAAATGCATCTGTAATCTCTAAGAAATATTTCTTACCTGCTTCAGCTTCAAATACATTTTCATAACGAAGCCATCCTGAGAATTCAGCATCCACATTGGCGTAATCATCAGGAAGATTTACCACTGCTGCCTCATTAAACTGTGGATAGTTCACACCATCAACTATACTTCTGGTCCAATTTGAATTGAAAGCTTCCTTCTGTGATGCGTCAGGTATTGCAATCTCAACAGAAACCGCTTCATCAAGCAGAGCCTTCTCCTTGTCATCTCTGGCAAATATCAGAAATCTACTCTTGCCTGGCTTTAATTCTATAGAAACCGCTCCTGCCATGGAGTCCTCCGGGCTGAATACAAAATCTGTTTTATAGAATCTGTTATTCCATGGATCATATGCATATACTTCAGCCACCTGTGTTCCCACAACATTTCTCAGAGAAATATTTCCTCTATAATCAGATGTGCCCTCATTTACAAGCATAATAACCTGTGCGCCATCCTCTTTTACATAATGATAATATCTGACATATGTATCAGAAGGATTCAATACAATATCTGCCTTATCAGAAATATTGGCATACACATCATCCAAAGCAATAACCTGTGCCTGAGCTGTATATACATCTATATCTGAATCGGATGCCTGTCCGTTGTATACCCCCTGAGGTTTTTCATCTATGAAATATACCGGCACACCGGCAGATGTAATTTCTGCAATATCTCCGGCAAATGTCTGATCAATAAATTGCATATATGGAACAACTACCGCCTCATATCTGTTTCCATTTACTGTCAATCCTGACTCAGAAATAACAGTATTGTATGCCTTCTTATCAGCGAAAGCATCAAAAGGAACAAAGTCAAAATCAACCTGATTCTCGGTCAAAACTCTAGCCACCTTTTCAGCCGGCATAGATTTACCGGTCCACTCGGCTTCACCGTGATATATTACAGCTACAGGAGCAATATGCCTACCACCTGATATAAGTTCAATTGCACGATTCATATATTTCATCAAATGTCCGAAAGCCTTGTACTCCGGATTGTGTCCATGAGCATAGAAATGAGGCGGGCAATCAGGATCCGGAAATGGCTGAGCACTGAAAGCATGAGGTACATAGTGATTGACACCTCTTACAATGAAATGGTCCGCCAGATATTTCTCCAATCTCAAGCCTTCCTTCCAACCATAATTTCCAAATATCTCACACATGGCATTTCCCTGCTTCTTCTCATCAAGAGCCGCAAGAGAATTAGCAAGCTTACCCAGCATGAAATGATAGAACTCTCCATTTCTCACCATAAAAGTATTGTAGTTATAGTTGTCATCCTCTCCTTGTGGATATACCTGTCCACCGATATCATCAATACCTGCCATATCCTGGCCAAAGAGGGAACGGAAATAATGTCCCAAAGTAGAGCCTGTACGACAATGCTGACCATTATCCTCAATAATATGCCCAATATATTGCACACCGTGGTCACGGCACCAGTCTCCTATCTGGAATGAGAAATTCTTCTCAACCAGCCTGGTGAGATTATCCATATATGCATATCTCGCCCGAGCTCTGTCAGCTTCATCGCCTTCCTGCTCCCAGATAAGTGGCAATTCATAAGCAAAATCATCCCCCAACTGTTCTCTCAACTTAGACTCAAGCTCCCAGCCCCATGGATAATCCATATCAAAACCAATTCCCATCTCGTGGTGCAATTCATACAGATGTCCATTGCCAAGCTCAGGTTCATCTGAGAAAAATCCGGCAATTGTCTTACCAAAATCATCTGCATAGTGTTCATAGTGCTTCTCATACACCGCATCAATCAATACTCTGCAGGATTTCTCATCTGTCATATTAATATAGTTCTGATGAGGGCCACGATTTCTTGTATGATTCATTTTGTATATAATTCCATCTTTATCAGGAATGAAATTCAAGCCTCCATCATCCAACAATTTATTCTCTAAATTCTCACGAGTTCCATCATTATATATAGCAACCAATCCAACCAGGTCATCATCCTCAAAATCCAACTGGTTTGCAGGTTCAGCTCCTTTGCCCATCATCATATTAATCTGTGCTTCAGTCTGACTATATGTCATTGGAGCAGGATGCTTCACTTCATCTGAAGATAATTTAAATTCAATTCCAGCCTTCAACTCATATTTCTGGCAACATATGCTTCGACGAGCCAGTTCAAGAGGCTGATTCTCCATAGCACCATTTGCAAAACCTGTAGGGAAATGGCTGTCATCAAGTATCCATACTTTCATATTTCTCTTGCGAGCCTCATCCAAAATCGCATCCATATCCTGCCACCATTTCTCACCGCAGAAATCAGGATGAGGACGGCTCTCCACACATACCGCACCAATATTAGCTTCATTTATCACCTGCATATATTTGCGTAATGTAGCCTCATCCTCGCCTCTCTGCCAAAAGAATGGCAGTATATAATTCTCATGTCTGTCAGCAACCAGATTTTCAATTGTACTCATTTGATTATCCCTCCATCTCTTACTCATATAATCCGATTCCAATTTATTGTTCTTACCAACATAATAATGTAATTTGAATCAGTTTAAAATCTCGAAACTTAAGATATATATTGACCAAACTTCACATCTAAGATAATCTACATATATACTTTATAGCAATAATTATCGGGAGAAAAACCTTGAATTTAGAACGTTTAGACTATTTTCTTAGAAAAGAAAGTCCATATGAATCAGACCCTAATGCCATAAATGACTATTCAAACATCAGCAAACTTGTGCCATTCATTAATGATGTGACAGATTATGAGAGCTACAAGCTGGCATATACTCATGCCATCAACTCAGCCAACGGTGTAATTGCATCAAAGCAGGATCGACATCATGCAGTAGCCAGCCATTCACATGACTGGTTGGAATTAGCTTATATGTATTCAGGGGAAGCACACATGACCATATCAGACCAGCCATTACATCTCCACCAGGGGGAGTGCGTACTAATCAATTATAATACTCCTCATTCCTGTGAAGCCTGTGATTCAGAAGATATATTGATTAACTTATTGATCAGCAGAAGATATTTGCGAGCTAATTTCTTTGACAAATTTGCCTCCAATAATATCCTTTCCAAATTCCTTATGGACAATCTGGTAAATGAAAACAGAGAAAACGGATATATATTTTTTCAAAGTTCACACAATCGCAGACTTCCTATATTTATAAATGAGTTTCTATGCGAATACTATGATAAAAGCATAAATTCTGCAGAATATTTATCCAGTTTCGCGACCCTTATATTCCTGGAATTGGCTGATATTTATAAAGACGATAATACAGCAGCTGATAATAGCAATCATATAATGACAATCCTGCGATACATCGAAAGTAATTATAATAGTTGCAGTTTGAAGAGTACTGCAAAATTCTTTCATATGAATCCCAACTATCTATCAGGCTATATTAAGAAGAATACCGGCAAGACTTTCAAGGAACTGATTCAGGAACAGCGCATGAACCTGGCTGTGAAACTCCTGGAAAATTCCGACCTTACCATAAGCGAAATATCACAACAGGTAGGATATGAAAATGTATCATTCTTTTATAAGTTATTCAACGAAACCTTTGGTATATCGCCGGCTACTTACCGCAATAGTTCCAATTATTCAGAACCATAGTTCCAATTGCTGGCATCATAATTCTATTAACCGGAATCATGATTCTAATCAGTGCTGAAGCACGCCATATAGTGCACATAGTATGGCTAGATATACTATATTCAACACGGTAAATGCCAGAAAGTATTTACCCTTTAATTCATTTCTATGATGAGCAAGAAGTTTAAATGATATAAGACTGGCCATGGATGCAATCATAGTTCCTAAGCCACCAACATTTACGCCTACAATCAGACTATTTAAATCTTCAGCAAAATCTGATAAGAGTAGAGCCGCTGGCACATTGCTTATGAACTGAGATGCCAAAACCGCTGTAGCCATCTCATGACCAGCAATAATCTGCTGCAGCCATGTTCTCACTGCAGGCATTGCTCCCAGATTTCCTGTAAAAATGAAGAAACCTACGAAGGTAAAAAGCAATGCATAATCAATTTCTATAATGGTACTTCTGCTCATTAGCATGCATATGATAAATACAATGGCACATAAAATGTAATAAGGCAGAATCTTGGCTACGGTCAATAGAGCTACAATAAATAAAACTGCATAGACTGCGCATCTCCTCTTGCTACCCTTCAATGCTCTGTGATCCATCTCCACTGTCTCGGCCTTCCCTGGAATGAAGAGTGTGCATAAAAGCAGTAAGGCTCCTGTCACAGCTGTATATGGAAGCATGAGAAGCAAAAATTCTGGAATTGTCATATCAGACATGGAGAACAGGTATATGTTCTGAGGATTGCCCACAGGAGTCAACATACTTCCCATGTTTGCGGCAATAGTCTGCAATGCAATCACAGGAATCAGAAGTTCATCCCTTTCACAAGCTTCCAATATAAATATAGAAAATGGCACAAAGGTCAGCAGTGCCACGTCATTGGTTATGAACATGCTTGAGAAAAAGCATAAGGCAATGAGAGTCACCACCAGCTGATACACATTTCTGGTCTTTTGAATCATGCGACTTCCCAGTGCTTCAAATAAGCCCTCTTTATTTAATCCCTCCATTATAATCATAAGAGACCAGAGAATCCCCAAAGTCCGCAAATCAATATAATCTATATATCCTTCATTGGGTTGCACAAAAAACATGGATATTATTGCCAATATCCATGCCACCGTAAGTACTGTCTCCTTTTTAATAAAATCAATTATCTGTCTAATCATTTCACACCTGCAAATTATGTATTTAACACGCCGTTAGCAAGAAATCCCCCACCTCTATAGGTGGTGGGATGAATTGCGATAAACACGGCGTTTCATTGACTTTTGTATCTCATAGTATTATAATCAAGATATAATCAGTCGTAAATGTTATAAAGGTTGTAATTACTATGAAATTAGATAATAATAATCATTCGGTATTCATGCTACATTATCATCTTATTATGTGTATCAAATATCGTAATAAAGTGATAGATGATATAATCTCAAATCGTCTCAAAGAGATATTTGAGAAGATAGCTCCTTCCTATAATATCACGTTAGAGGAATGGAATCACGATATAGACCATGTACATATACTATTTCGAGGACAACCCAATACAGAAATAAGCAAATTTATCAATGCTTATAAATCTGCAAGCAGTAGGCTTATCAAAAAAGAATATCCTCAAATTCGTAAGTCATTATGGAAAGAGATGTTCTGGTCACAGAGTTTTTGTCTATTAACCACAGGCGGAGCTAATGTAGATATTATAAAACAATATATTAAAGCACAAGGAAAGAAAGATGGCAAATAAGGCAATTAAGTACAGAGCATATCCTACAACTGAACAATCTGTCAAATTCGCTAAAACCTTCGGCTGTTGCCGTAAGGTCTATAATCTTATGCTTTCCGATAAAATTGAAGGCTACAAGGCTACTGGTAAGTTTCCTACTGTTACACCTGCCAAATATAAGAACGATTACCCTTATCTTAAGGAAGTAGACAGTCTCGCTCTTGCCAATAAGCAAATGGATTTGCAAGAGGCGTTCCGCAATGCATTTAGTAAAACCCGCAAAAAGAAAAACGGATTTCCTAAATTCAAGTCTGCAAAACATAGCCGAAAGTCCTATACAACTAATAATCAAAAAGGCACTGTTGCTATCATAGAGAATAAATATATCAAGCTTCCTAAGATTGGTAAGGTGAAGGCTGTTATTCATCGCATTCCTGATAGCAATTGGATTATAAAATCAGCTACAGTATCACAGGAATCAGATGGTAAGTATTATATCTCTGTTCTTTTTGAGTTTGAGAATGCCGCAAATTCTTACGTGGCTGATAAAAACAATGCTATTGGATTAGATTATGCATCTGACGGCTTATATGTAGATAATAATGGTAACGTTGGTACAAATCACAAATATTATCGTGAAAGCCATGATAAACTCGCCAAGGCACAACGTAGGCTGTCACGTATGCAAGGCTCTAAAAAGCATGAAATCAAATCCAATAATTATCTAAAACAACTCCGTAAAGTAAACAAAATACATAGACATATCGCTAATCAGCGATTAGATAATCTGCATAAAATATCTACTGAGATAGCCAATCAGTACGATGTTATATGTGTAGAATCTCTGAACATGAAATCTATGTCAAATAAAGGTTTTGGTAACGGCAAAGCTACCCTTGATAACGGATACGGTATGTTTCTGTCTATGCTTGAATACAAGCTATCTGATAGGAATAAGTATCTTATCAAGGTAGATAAGTGGTTTCCGTCATCACAAATATGTCATTGTTGCGGAACGATGCATCCAGAAATGAAGAATTTAGTTATTCGTAAAATGGTATGCGATTGTGGCCTTACGATGAATCGTGATCAAAACGCAGCTATCAATATCTTAAACGAAGGATTACGATTACTGACTGAAGTGGCTTAAAATCAAATATTAAAGTAGGGATGGAATTAGCCCAAACTTATACGCCTGTGGACATTGTGTAAGACATTGAGTTACGTGACATCGTAGCCAACGCAGTGGTGGTTGAAGCAGGAAGCTCCGACTTCAAATACGAAGTATTAAGTCGGAGTAGTTCACCTTATATAATCCAAGTCACAACAGAATCATTTTTAGAAATAATCCAGCATAGCCTGAACCTGATCCACCACCAGCATCACCTTGGTAAATCCTATATTCGATTTCACTGAATAGCTTCGCTGATCCAGGTCCAACTGTTTTATTTTATCAGAAATCACACATCTGTCACCATCTATAGGCACTATCAAAGTATATTTATCTGTTGTCTGCATAATCGGACATACTATAACCTGATTGGATGTATTAGTTCGATTATTGCTAACAACAACTACCGGGAAATTAATGCCCTCAACCTTAAGCACATCACCTTGTTCTACCATATCTCACGCCCCCTTGGTTCACCCCAATCTATAGGATTTGATATTATAAATTCTCCGCCGGTTTCATCCATATAGTCCTGTATAGATCTGTGTTTAAATCTAAAACCAGCATCTATCAATGCTCTGGCTTGAGCATCTGTCAGCGTAGGAATTATGTCACTAGGTAATTCCCTCAATTTTTTGTCATAAGAGTCAGCCCGTTTTAATAAATCATCCACATTTATATTAGCAGTGGTTTCCATAAATAAATCAAATGATCCCAAATGAAAAAAATCATTTAGCTTAGCAATAGAATCATGCTTAGGCAGAGTTCGTCCATTTATCCAATCACAGAAAGTAGTATATGGAATATTAAGCTCTCTACACAAATCCTTGCGACTCATGTTTTTCTCTTTTAATAGACGAGTAATATTTTCTCCAAATATCACATATAATGTCTTATCTGATACAACCTTTCCCATAGCAATTCCTCCTAAATAAGAATACGGAAATCTCGTATTCATAGTACGACATTTCCGTATTGTAGTCAATATTTCATTTGCATCATTACAATCAGTTGTTTTATATTTAGCCTACTTCCATATAGTTTCATATAAATATTCAGCTATCATTTTATTGCCATAGGCATTGGGATGAATTCCGTCCTCATAATACTCAGGATGATTTTCCGTAAATTCATACATATCAATATAATGCACTCCCATATCCTCCGCCATTTCACTTACAATCGGTCGCATCTCATTTCTGACAATATTATCATCAATGCCATATAATATCTCACCTTTACTCTCATTGAGAAAGCATTTTGGTGGCTGCATCAGATATACATTTTCCGCGCCAACTCTGTTTGCATATTCCTCCACTAGAGCTCGCAAATCAGATTCATAAGCCCTGGCATCCCAATTATAAGGCTTGGTATCATTAGTCCCCAGCATAATGATATAGGTATCAGCTCCAATCATATGACTCCTTCTATACTGCTGACTCTTGGTATAAGCACAAGGATTCGCCCTCTGTGCCGTAGTACCGCTTCGCCCCAGATTAACCACCCGATAGTTCTCACCCAGAAGCTGCTGCAAATATGCCGGATAAGACTCAGAATATCTGGTATCATACACACCTGCGCCAAATGTTATACTATCACCTATGCATACCACAGTGGCGCTGATTCTACCTATAGTATATATGCACATTATAATCATAGCCGCCGCTACAATGGCCGCGTCTCTAACTCGTCTTCTCATTCTTCCTCCCAATGATTTGCCTACATCATGTCATATATCGATTGTAGCCCAATTAGATTAATATGGAAATACCCCACACCTCGTGATATAATAGTAAAACATTTTCTTGAAAATATTACAACTTGAAAATATCCAGTAATATAACTAGTTATTTAGAGGATATAATTTCAAATTATAAGGAGTATAAACTATGGGAATTGTTGTAATCGGTGCAACCTTTGTTGATATCAAAGGTTATCCTATGCACAAATATATTGCAGGCGGCAGAAATGCTGGAAACATCGAATATGTACACGGTGGCGTAGCACGAAATGTTGCAGAAGATATTGCAAATGTGGAACTTCGACCTACATTTGTGACCCTTGTTGACGAAACCGGTGCAGGAGCAGATGTAGTCCGCAAACTTGACAAGCACAAGGTCAACACATCATTTATCAAAACTGTACCAGATGGAATGGGCACATGGCTGGCGATCTTCGATAACGAAGGAGATGTATGCGCATCAATCTCAAAGCGTCCAGACCTGACAGAAATCTCCCATATCATAGAAGAACAAGCTGATGAAATCTTCAAGGATGCAACTGGAATTGTAGTGGAAATCGACATGGACAAGGAATTGAACAAGATGATTTTCAAATATGCAGATAAATACAATCTGCCAGTTTTCGCTCTTGTGTCAAATATTAGTATTGCCGTGGAACGAAGAGACTTCATCAAGCAGGTTGAATGCTTCATATGTAATGAGCAGGAAGCAGGAGTATTCTTTGCAGATGATTATACAGAAACTTCTGTGGAAGACTTACAGGTTATTCTGGCGCGCAAAGTCAAAGCTGCCGGTTTAAATAAAATGGTTATCACACTAGGCGAGCGCGGTTCAGTATACGCTGATAAAGAAGGTAACTCTGGCTTCTGTCCAGCCAAGAAAGTCAATGTAATGGATACAACCGGAGCTGGAGACGCATTTCTCGCAGGAGTCACCATTGGAATCACTCATGGTAAAACCCTGGCAGAATCCTGCGAAATCGGCACTAATTTGTCTGCGTCTGTTATAGCAACCAAGGATAATGTATGCCCTCGATTCCTTCCAGAGGAATTTGGTTTATAGTATGTAAAATAATACCTTTAACTACTTCTAACCATCACCATAATCTGTTATTATGGTGGTGGTTTTTTTAAAATAAAAAGAGGGTTAGTATATATGAAAAATATTTTCAACAAACGCAATCTTATCACATTGGCAAGTGTCATTGGTTCATCTGCACTTATGGCATTTTCAATGAACATATTTATGGGAGAAGCATCTCTGTTGCCTGCGGGATTTATGGGTGTTGCGAAACTGGTCAATATGTTTGGTTCCAAAATGGGTGTATACATAGATACATCGTTAGTTTTATTTTGTATCAACTTACCTGTAGCGCTATTCAGTGCCAAGAAGATATCCAAACGATTCGTATTCTTCTCACTGTTACAGGTATTTCTTCTGTCAGGATTTACCAGAATCATACCTACTATGCCGATTTTCGATGAGCCTGTGTTAAATGTAATATTTGGCGGATGTGTCTACGGCTTCTCCATTGCATTAGCTCTACGAGGCGGTGCATCAACAGGAGGTACTGACTTCATTGCTCTGTATGTATCTCATAAGACAGGCAAGGAAATCTGGATGGAAGTATTCGTCTTCAACTGTGTATTGCTGGCAATCTTTGGTTATTCATTTGGATGGGAGCACGCTGGATACTCTATCATTTTCCAGTATATCTCCACTCATATGATTACAACTTTCCACAACAGATATAAATTGGAAATGATGCAGATATTTACCAAGAATCCTGATACAGTCGTAGATGAGTACCTGAAACATTTCCAACATGGTATAACTGTATTAAACGGTACTGGTGGATATACCGGCGAGGATACAGCAATGCTTATGTCAATAACTTCAAGTTACGAATTACATGATGCCATTGAAGTTATTACCTCCGCTGATCCAGATGCTATTATAAATGTAACAAAAACAAGTCAATTTATCGGTAAGTTCGCGCAGCCGAAAATATAGTTACTCAAACGAAATAGCCGAGGCAAGTATAAAACTTAACCTCAGCTATTTCTTGGGTAACTATTATTTATTTAATAACACACTCCCCACATCTGATGGCAGACACAACAAATCTATTATCATCTGTAGTGGTGCATGTTGACAAAGTAATTATATGCTTATCATTTCCTGCAGGAATAGATACATTTACCATACTATCACGCTTCACTTCGTTATAAATAAAGGTATCCATATCTTCAAAATCACTGTCCAGGACATAATATATATCATCATTTATCGGCACGTCTTTATAAGCAACAATATGAGATCTATATTTTACAATCTCACCATCATATCCTGTGGTAATAATCTGGA
>JAEEGF010155258.1_pt1 | contig 24296 bp, 20 predicted proteins | sample 9134171 | NCBI WGS metagenome assembly JAEEGF01 (sample SAMN16246542, study PRJNA631951) | gut metagenome | biome: gut microbiome; feature: rumen; material: AP-attached | host: Bos | place: Iran: Karaj | collected 2018-10
TCACCTTATATGCGGTTTATTTCTGCCAGTTCATCGCCGGTAAAATCTGTATTATCCAAAGCCTTGATATTTGCAACTATCTGTGAGGGCTTTGATGCTCCTATAAGCACCGAAGTGACTTCATCCTGCCGCAGCAGCCATGCAAGCGCCATCTCCGGCAGCAGCTGTCCTCTCTTCTTTGCCATATCATTAAGCCTTACGACCTTTTTCATGGTTTCGCTGTCAAACTTTGATTCATTTAAGAATCTCCCGTCTGTTTTCACCCTGCTGTCTTCCGGTATCCCGTTGATATACTTTCCCGAGAGCAGTCCCTGCGCCAGCGGCGAGAAACAGATTATACCCTTTTTCAGTCTTTTCGCTGTCTGCTTCAGTCCGTTCTTTTCTATAGTACGGTCAAGCATGCTGTAGCGGTTCTGATTTATCACAAAGGGAACCTTTAACTCATCAAGAATGGCGGCCGCCTTTTCAAGATGCGCTCCGTCATAATTTGAAAGTCCTGCATAAAGCGCCTTTCCGCTTTTTACGATCTGTGCCAAAGCTCCCATCGTTTCCTCAAGCGGAGTATCCGGATCCATCCTGTGATGATAGAAGATGTCCACATAATCAAGCCCCATACGCTTAAGCGACTGGTCAAGACTTGCAATCAGGTATTTGCGACTGCCGCCGTCGCCGTAAGGTCCCGGCCACATGTCATAGCCCGCCTTGGTAGAAATGATGAGCTCATCTCTGTAAGGTGCGAAATGCTCCTTAAGTATCTTTCCGAAATTAGCTTCCGCGCTGCCCGCCTTCGGACCGTAATTATTTGCAAGATCAAAATGTGTAACACCATTATCAAAGGCTGTAAAACACATCTCCTCGATATTTGCATAAACTCCTGTATCTCCGAAATTGTGCCAGAGTCCGAGAGAAACAGCCGGCAGCATCAGACCGCTGTTCCCGCAGCGATTATATTTCATCTTCTCATATCTGTTGTCACTTGCTACGTACATATTATCCTCCTCAACATATCAATAAAACTATATGTTCACTGAAGCCTGAATCATACCACCGGCTTCAAAACAGAGTCCCCAAACATCTACCTAATATGTTATCATAATATGCTCTGCTATGCTACAAAAACAGGAGGGTGGTTTTCGCCATCCTCCTGTTTCATCTATACATATAAATCTATGTAAACTATTTCGCACTCTTCTTGGCAAGTTCAACCTTAACCTTCTTTAAGTGCCAGATATCCTTTACATACTCCTCGATAGTTCTGTCTGAAGAGAACTTACCTGCGCAGGCCGTGTTCATCATAGCCATACGTGCCCAGCCGGCTGTATCTCTGTAAGCCTCGTCAACTCTCTTCTGGGCCTCTGCGTATGAATCGAAGTCCTTAAGGATGAAGTAAACATCTTCCTTGGTAAGTGAATCATAAAGGTCTCTGAATCTCTCAGGATCGTCAGGACTGTACATACCGTTGATAAGCTGTGTAAGTACCTTTCTGACATTCTGATTTGAGTTGTAGATATCCCAAGGATTGTAGCCGCCCTCACGCTCGTATTTCATAACCTCGTCGGCTGAGAGCCCGAAGATAAATGCATTCTCAGCACCAACCTCTTCAACGATCTCTACGTTTGCGCCGTCCATGGTTCCAAGTGTAGGAGCACCGTTAAGCATGAACTTCATGTTACCTGTACCTGAAGCCTCACGTGAAGCAGTTGAGATCTGCTCTGAAACATCAGCTGCAGCAACAAGGATCTCTGCATTTGATACTCTGTAATCCTCGATAAATACAACCTTGATTTTTCCGTCGATAGAAGCATCATTGTTGATAACATCAGCTACTGAGTTGATGAGCTTGATAGTAAGCTTAGCTCTCTTATAGCCGGCAGCTGCCTTCGCACCGAAGATAAATGTTCTCGGAACGATATCCATCTCCGGATTCTCCTTGATCTCATTGTAGAGATGCATTACGTGAAGGATATTGAGGAGCTGTCTCTTATACTCATGAAGTCTCTTGATCTGAACATCGAAGATAGAGTTCGGATCAACGTCGATTCCGTTGTTCTCCTTGATGTACTCTGCAAGACGAAGCTTGTTCTGGTACTTGATGTTCATGAACTCCTGCTGATACTTAGGATCGTCAACAAGAACCTTAACCTTCTTGATCTGAGAAAGGTCTGTGATCCAGCCATCTCCTATATTTTCATTTAACCACTTAGCGAGAAGAGGGTTGCCGTGTGCAAGGAATCTTCTCTGTGTGATACCGTTTGTCTTGTTATTGAACTGCTCAGGTCTCATTTCATAGAAGTCCCTAAGCTCTCTCTTCTTCAGGATCTCTGTATGGAGCTTTGCAACACCATTAACTGAGAATGAACCTGCGATAGCAAGGTGAGCCATCTTAACCTGTCCATCATAGAGGATAGCCATAGACTTAACCTTGTCCTGGTTGCCAGGATACATCTCCTGAATCTTGAGGATGAATCTTCTGTTGATCTCCTCAACGATCTGATATACACGTGGAAGGAGTCTGCTGAAGAGTTCGATAGGCCACTTCTCAAGAGCCTCTGACATGATTGTGTGGTTTGTGTAAGCACAGGTACGTGTTGTGATATCCCATGCATCATCCCACTCAAGTCCTTCCTCATCCATGAGGATTCTCATAAGCTCTGCTACGCATACTGTTGGATGTGTATCGTTAAGCTGGAATACAACCTTCTCAGGAAGATCGTGGATGTCTTCATTGTTCTCCTTAAACTTAAGGATAGCTCTCTGTACAGAAGCAGAGATGAAGAAATACTGCTGCTTAAGTCTGAGTTCCTTACCTGAGATGTGATTGTCGTTCGGATAAAGAACCTCAACAAGTGTTCTTGCAAGGTTTGCTTCCTCAACAGCCTTATCATACTCACCTCTGTCGAAGGACTCAAGATTGAACTCCTGTGGAGCCTCAGCATCCCAGATACGAAGTGTATTTACAACGTTATTTCCGTAGCCAACTACAGGGAGATCGTAAGGTACGGCACGAACTGATCTGTAACCTTCCTGGATGAACTGGTTACGTCCGTTCTTCTGCTCAACTCTTACATAACCGCCGAACTTAACCTCAACGGCATACTCTGCACGCTTAACCTCGAATGGGTAGCCGTGCTTTAACCAATCATCCGGTGCCTCATACTGATAACCGTCCTTGATCTTCTGCTTGAACATACCATAGCGATAACGGATACCGCAGCCATATGCAGGATAACCAAGTGTTGAAAGTGAATCCAGGAAGCAAGCTGCAAGACGGCCGAGACCACCATTACCAAGTGCAGGATCTCTCTCCTGATCCTCGATAAAGTTCATATCAAAGCCCATCTCTTCAAGAGCTTCCTTGATCTGCGGATAGTAACCGAGACTCAGGATATTATTTCCGAGAAGTCTTCCGATAAGGAACTCCATCGAAAGGTAATAAACCTTCTTAACATTCTGCTTTTTATATACCTTGTGGGTTGCGATCCATCTGTCGATGATGTCGTCCTTAACCGCGTAGGCTACAGCCTGATATATCATCTGAGGTGTTGCTTCATCGATATCTCTTCTGTAGAGTGTCTTAACATTGTTGATAACCTCAGCCTTGAAGGCTGCCTTATCAAAATCAGCAATTTTCTTCATTCCATTCCCTCCTCTTTATCACACGCTTTCCATCTACTCTTTGTCGAATCCACGAATAAATATATCCGTTCAGTTGTAGATAAAATACGCCTTCACGGACATATTTATTCGCGGATTCAATTCAGTTTATCGAGGAAAGCTTAGTTCAAAGTTCGTTATACCTTGGCTACGCCCATCTTCACGTCTTCGCCGTTGATGTTCCAGTCCTTTATAAAGCCTGCTGTACTGCCGGAAATAAGCTCATCCGCAAGAACGGCTGTCTTGATAACCTCTGCATTTGCAGCAAGGATGCCGGCGATCTTGTCATTTCCTTCAGCGTAAACCTTGATCCTGTCGGTAACGTTAAAGTCTGCCTCCTTACGCATTGACTGAATCTTGGAAATGATCTCTCTTACGTAGCCTTCCTCGATAAGCTCAGGTGTGAGTCTTGTATCGAGAACAACTGTAACGTAATTATCACCTTCTGTTACGTAGTCATCAGACTTAGCAACATCTATCAGAAGATCCTCTTCAGCAAGAGCGATTTCTGTATCATTAACTGTGAACTTAAGCACGCCCTCAGACTTAAGAGTCTGCATAGCCTTATTCCCATCAACGTTGGCAAGGTATTCCTTGATGCCTCCGAGGAACTTGCCATACTTAGGTCCAACGGTTCTGAGCTGTGGCTTAAATGTATATGTCGAGAACTCTGAAACGTCATCCTTCCACTCAACATTCTTGATGTTAAGCTCGTCCTTGATGATATCAACGAAGAACTCCGGAAGTGTCTTCTCAGACTTGATGAACATATTTGCGATAGGCTGTCTGTTCTTGATGTTTGAGGTATTTCTTGCTGCACGTCCAAATACAACGCACTTCAGAACCTCATCCATGTTCTCCTCAAGCTCTGAGTCGATGAATTCCTCCTGAACCTCAGGATAATCGCAGAGGTGGATGCTTATCGGAGCGTCCTTATCTATATTTCTTACGAGATTCTGGTAGATGCTCTCTGTAAGGAACGGAACCATAGGAGCCGCAACCTCGCAGATTGTAACAAGCGCAGTATAAAGAGTCATGTAAGCATTGATCTTGTCCTGCGGCATGTCCTTAACCCAATAACGCTCACGACAGCGTCTTACATACCAGTTACTCATATCATCAACGAACTCTGCAAGGATCTTAGCTGCTTCAGGGATCCTGTAATTGCCGAGCTGCTCGTCGAAGGTCTTAACAGCTGTATTTAACTTGCTGAGGAGCCACTTGTCCATAACGGAAAGCTTATCATATTCAAGGCTGTAATCCAGCGGGTTGAACTGATCGATCTCAGCATAAAGTGTGTAGAATGCGTATGTGTTCCAGAGGGTTCCCATGAACTTTCTCTGGCCTTCAAGTACAGCGTCCTCATGGAAACGGTTAGGAAGCCATGGAGCTGAGTTAGTGTAGAAATACCATCTTATGGCATCTGCACCGTATTTGTTGAGAGCTTCCATAGGATCAACTGCGTTACCCTTGGACTTACTCATCTTCTGGCCGTCCTTATCCTGAACGTGACCGAGAACGATAACGTTCTTGTAAGGTGCCTTGTTGAAGAGAAGCGTAGACTCAGCCATGAGAGAATAGAACCATCCTCTTGTCTGGTCAACAGCCTCAGAGATGAAGTCTGCAGGGAAGTTCTCCTCGAAGATCTCCTTATTCTCAAATGGATAATGCCACTGTGCAAATGGCATCGCACCTGAATCGAACCAGCAGTCGATAACTTCAGGAACACGTCTCATCGGAGCGCCTGACTCTTCGTCATCGATGATAACATCATCAACAAACGGTCTGTGAAGCTCGATGTCCTCAGGAACAGGAAGCTTCTCACCGTTCTCGCCGAGGATGTAGCCCTTCTCACGGAGCTCTGCGATACTTCCGATAGCTATCTTGTTGCCGTTCTCAGCGCACTCCCAGATGTTGAGCGGTGTACCCCAGTAACGGTTACGTGAGATACCCCAGTCCTGAACATTCTTCAGCCACTCGCCGAAACGGCCCTTGCCGATACCTTCAGGTATCCAGTTAACTGTATCATTATTTGCTACCATTTCATCAGAAACGGCTGTCATCTTGATGAACCATGACTCTCTTGCGTAGTAGATGAGCGGTGTGTCGCATCTCCAGCAGTGTGGATAGTCATGCTCGAACTTTGGTGCAGCGAAGAGAAGTCCGCGTGACTCGAGGTCTACAAGAACCTTCGGATCTGCATCCTTAACGAAGAGGCCTGCGAAAGGTGTCTCCTCGGTCATATTTCCCTTGCCGTCAACGAACTGGATGAATGGTCCGTCATACTTGCGGCCAACACGTCCGTCGTCCTCACCGAAGGCAGGTGCGATATGAACGATACCGGTACCATCTTCCATGGTTACGTATCCGTCGCATACTACGTAATGTGCCTTCTTGTGCTGCTTCTCAGCCTTCTCTCCTGCGCATGCGAAGAGCGGCTCATACTGCTTATATTCAAGATCTGTACCCTTGTAGGTCTCAAGGATCTCATATGCCTTGCCGTCTGCGTTTGCAGTGTATTTTGCATTGCCTTCCTTATCCTTCTCGTCGAGAAGTCCGCCGATCACCTTGTCAAGAAGTGCCTCAGCGAGGATATATGTATAACCGTCAACAGCCTTAACCTTTACGTATGACTCATCCGGGTTTACGCAGAGGTAGGTGTTACTTGGAAGTGTCCATGGTGTAGTTGTCCATGCAAGGAAGAAATACTCTTCTGCCGCATCAGGATCGATAGCTCTGAATCTTACTACTGCCGAACGCTCCTTAACTGTCTTATAGCCCTGAGCAACCTCGTGGCTTGAAAGCGGAGTCCCGCAGCGTGGACAATAAGGAACAACCTTGAAGCCCTTGTAGAGAAGGCCCTTGTCCCAGATAGTCTTAAGAGCCCACCACTCGGACTCGATGAAATCATTATGATAAGTTACATATGGGTCGTCCATGTCAGCCCAGAAGCCAACCTTGCCGGAGAATTCCTCCCACATGCCCTTGTACTGCCAAACGGATTCCTTACACTTACCGATGAATGGCTCGATGCCGTACTCCTCGATCTGCTCCTTGCCGTTGATGCCGAGCTCCTTCTCAACCTCAAGCTCAACCGGAAGACCGTGAGTATCCCAGCCTGCCTTACGGATGATCTTGTGACCCTTCATGGTCTGATATCTAGGGATCATATCCTTGATAACACGGGTAAGAACGTGGCCGATGTGCGGCTTACCGTTCGCTGTCGGAGGTCCGTCATAAAATGTATATGTCGGAAGCTCCTTCTTCTCGTCTATACTCTTCTCAAATACCTTGTTCTCGTTCCAAAACTTAAGTACCTTATCTTCGTTCTCGGTAAAGTTAAGTTTTGTGGAAACCTTGTCGTACATGTCTCTGGATTCCTTTCATCTGATTAATTGTTCTTTTTCCTGCGAAAATACGTTTTAGTCTCATTCTCGCCTTACGTCCATAATCTTGCAGTATTATATCACTTTCAAGGGTGTCGGTCAAATAAAGCTTAAGAAAAAACTGCCGAAAATAAAGCTTTCCGGCAGTTTTTTTTGATAATATATACTATTTTACAGGAGCTCTTCGACAGCCTTCGCCACATTCTCCATCTTCTCGGTCGGTTCGAAGCGGGCAACCACATCACCCTTGCGGTCGATAAGGAACTTTGTGAAGTTCCATTTGATCTCTGGATTGTTCTTATAATCCTTGTCGATCGTCTTCAGCATAGCCGACATTGCCAGTCCCTTAGGTCCTTTTCCGAAGCCCTCAAAGCCCTTCTTTGACTTCAGGTATTTGAAGAGCGGGATGGCATTCTCGCCGTTAACGTCCGCCTTCTTCATCTGTGGGAACTTGGTATTGTACTTGAGAGTGCAGAACTCATGGATCTCGTCATCGGTTCCCGGCGTCTGGCCTGCGAACTGGTTGCATGGCACATCGATAACCTCGAAGCCTCTCTCGTGGAATTTCTCGTACATCTCCTCGATGTCCTTATAGTGCGGTGTGAAGCCGCAGCCTGTGGCTGTATTAACGACAAGGATGACCTTGCCCTTAAAGTCTGCCATTCTTATCTGCTCGCCCTGTGGGTTTTCTACAGTCAGATCATAAAAATCACTCATATTGGTACCTCCTGACAATTGTTTTACAAATCCTATTTAAAAGTAACTCATTATAATCATTTATTTGATTTTACTAAATTATATTGCACGCAATCTTATTTGTCAAGATACAAATTTTATAAACTGATATTTTTTTCAGAACGATAGCTTATGCCACTTATTATTTATCGATTATTTATCATTCGTCGGTCATTTATCAGTTGGCTGTCAGAATGATCTCCGTCGCATCCGGATTAACTCTCTCACGCTCCATGATAAGCTCACCTATCGAACCGACACGGATGACGCCGCTGCTAGGATTCTTAATACTGTCAACATGACCAGCGATCTCAACATCGCAATTGGAATACTCAAAGGCAAGAGTTGTATTCAAGGTTCTGCAGTTTTTCATCACAAGATTATCTACGTAGCAGAGCCCCTGCAGACTTTCGATCGTACAATTGATTAAGGTCAGATTCTTTGAATTCCAGCCCAGATATTCTGCGGAAATAAAGGAATTGTAGACCGTAACATTCTCACTGTTCCAGAAGGCGTCCTTGGTAATAAGCTTCGAATCCGAGATCTCCACGTTGCTGACGCCGTCGAAGGAGTATTTCCCTTCAAGCTTCAGCTTCTCGGCTCTGATATTATTGCTGTTCATGGCGAAATAATCGCCCTTCACATAGATGTCCTTCATCATGATGTGGTCACAGAACCACAGTGTTTCCGGGCCGTTGGTGAATCGCACATCCTGAAGCTCAACATTGCTGCAGCGCCTTATATTCTTCGGCGATTCGATAGTCGCCTTGTTGATCCGGAGATTCTCTGTATACCAGAGGCCTGCGCGCACGTCCTCGGAAAACGTACAGTTTCGCATCTCAATATCACTGCAGTACCACAGAGGATATCTCCACCTGAAAGCACTGTCAGTCACCTTTATGTTTCTGCTATGTTTAAGCGGCGACTCCCCATCCTCAAATACGCAGTTGTGAATATCAAGACCCACACTTGTGAAGAGAGCTCGTTCGCCTGTAAAAGTCTGTTGTTTTATTTCATTCATAATTACCACCTGTCCGTAAAACGGCTTTCCTAATGATGTCTTTATTATAGCAAATACCGCGTCGTTCCTCTACAATTGATTTACAAAAACAATCGTATAAGCTAAAAACAACCGCCGGTGCTGAGCCGGCGGTCGTTCTATGTGAGGGGGTTTATGGAAATAATTATGAAAGAACTATCATCAAACTGGTTGGAATGTTCCGTACCTGATCAGTCGATTGCGATCGTAACCTTCTCGTCTTCCTTTGGTTCCGGCTTTGGAACATCGATCGTAAGGACTCCGTTGTTGAAGCTTGCCTTGATGGCTTCCTTATTAACATTCTCGCCAACATAGTAGCTTCTCTGTCTCATACCGTAATGTCTCTCTCTTCTGAGGAACTTTCCATCCGGACCCTTCTCTTCCTTGTTCTCAGGATGCTCAGCAGAAACTGTAAGATAATTGTCCTTCAGCTCGATCTTAACCTCTGACTTATCAAAGCCAGGAAGCTCGATCTCAAATGTATAATTCTTTTCCTTCTCGATAAGATCTGTCTTCATCTGTGCAACTCTCTTAGGTGGTGCAGGTCTCTTATCTGTCTCGCATCCGCAGCTTCTGTCTGTTGTTCCACCAAAAAGCTCATTGAAAACATCCTCTACAAAATTGTCATTAAAAATATTTGTGTAATACATAGTTCATATCTCCTTTCATAATAATGCTCAACCATATCGATTCTTTAGGCCTTCAAGAATCATTCGGTGTCTTGCATCCAACAAATTGTTAGTCCAGATTTTTGCAGGTGGGCTATTAGCTTTTCAACTTGATTATGTTATAGCACTTTTGTTAGCACTCGTCAAGCATGAGTGCTAACAAAATTTGTGAAGTTTTTGTGACCACCCGAAAACCCGCATAAAACCTTGATTTCTGTACAAAAGAAATATCGGGCCGGCATCATACCAACCCGATATTTCTTATAAATAATCGTATTTATTCGATTTTTTGCAGGTCATTAAACCGCTCTGTTTACGCCTCGTGACCCTTAGCCTTGATCACTTCGATAACACTGTCAACGTATTTATCACAGATGTCCTTTGTTTCTGCTTCAACCATGACGCGGACAACCGGCTCAGTACCTGACTCGCGCACGAGGATCCTTCCTGCGTCGCCGAGTGCCTCAGCAACCTCAACCACCTTCGCAACAACGTCCTTATCATTCTGTGCCTCTCTCTTATCCTTAACGCGGATATTCTTAAGCACCTGCGGATAAACAGTGAAGCCCTTCTTCAGCTCAGCCAGGGTCTGCTTCTTCTCCTTCATAACCTCAACCATCTTGATTGAGGTAAGGATACCATCACCTGTCGTAGCATACTTCGAGAAGATGATGTGTCCGGACTGCTCGCCACCGATACGGCAGTCATTGTTGACCATGTATTCGTAAACGTATTTGTCGCCAACATCGGTCTTGGCATAATCGATGCCCAGCTCGTCAAATGCCTTGTAGAGGCCGAAGTTCGACATAACCGTCGTAACAACTGTATTATTCTTCAGAGCACCCTGCTCCTTAAGGTATTTTCCATAAATATAGAGGATGTGGTCGCCATCAACAAGCTCGCCGTTCTCATCAACCGCAAGGCATCTGTCAGCGTCGCCGTCATAAGCAAAGCCGACATCCAGGCCGTTGTCGATAACGAACTTCTGCAGGCCCTCGATATGTGTTGAGCCGGCGTCACGGTTGATATTTGTACCATTTGGCTCTGCATTTATAACGTAGGTCTTCGCGCCAAAAGCATCAAATACAGACTTCGCGATGTTCCATGAGCTGCCGTTTGCGCAGTCAAGGCCGATCTTCATGCCCTTCAGCGAATGCATGCCCAGCGAGATCAGGTAGCCGATATATCTGTTTCTTCCGGAAACATAGTCCACAGTGCGGCCGATCTTCTCCTTTGTCGCATAAGGGATGGTCTCCCACTTCGAATCAAATACAACCAGCTGTCCGTCCAGATAAGCCTCGATGAGGTCGATAACGTCCTCGCGCATCTTCTCTCCTGTGCCGCTGATCAGCTTGATACCATTATCATAATATGGATTGTGGCTCGCAGAGATCATGATTCCGCAATCAAAATCATCCTGCCTTGTTATATAAGCAACCGAAGGAGTAGTTGTAACGTGCAGCAGATATGCGTCTGCGCCTGAAGCAACAAGTCCGCTAACCAGCGAATACTCAAACATATAGCTTGAACGTCTTGTATCCTTTCCGATGACAACCTTCGCAGGCTCCTCGTTGCCCTCTCTTCTTCTCAGCTCGTTATAATACCAGCCAAGAAATCTTCCAACCTTAAATGCATGATCCGCAGTAAGGACCACATTTGCTTCTCCTCTGAAACCATCGGTTCCGAAATACTTACCCATTTTTAGTCTCCTTTATCTACAGCCTTCTGAAAAGGCTCTTTGTGTAAAATACATTTCCAGTCTCGAGGCACAGCACACCAAGGGCTCTGCCTGAAACACAACCGCAGTCGATATTTATGATATTTCCGCATTTGAAGAATCTGCCCGGTGTTGCCTCCGGGATGACAGCCGTCGGTGTGTGGCCGATGACTATAAGAATATTCTCATCATATGTGTATTTTGCAGGGTTCTTGAAATCCGGACGACCGAAAAGCAGCGACATCGTTGAATATGTGCCATCGTCTATATGCTTGTATGCGTCCTTCTTGTCAGGCAGTGAATGGATCAAAAGATAGTTTCTCCCCTTCACAGTAACCCGCTCGTAAAGCTTGAAGCTCTGCATATAATTAAGGATCTCCTCCTGCTCCTTGATAGGAAGTCTGAGATACTGCTGGATGGTCGTGGTACCACCGTTGTAATACCACTGCTTCAGCGCATTGCGGAAGCTCTCGCCCTGCATCATGATATTTATCTCATCGTTTGTTTTGCCGAGGACGGCCGGGAGCACCTGGAGCGCCATCAGCTCGTGATTGCCAAGCAGAGGAACGATGTTCTTATGCTGCATCATGAACTTCAAAAGCTCGACGTTGCCTTCACCACGATCCGTCACGTCGCCTATAACATATAAAATATCCTTCTTGTTGAATTCGATCTTATCCAGTATAGCGATGAATTCTCTATAACAACCATGCAGGTCAGATATCGCGTAATGCATTTGAAACCCTCCATAAGGCATAAATATACATATAGAATATATCATATTTGATATATGACTGTCAAAAATGTTTGGGGCATCACTAAAAAAGAGTGCACCGCTCTAACGATGCACTCTCAGTAATAACGATTCGATTAGAAGAGGTTCTTGATCTTATCAACAACTCCGCCGGCCTTGTCGCCTGCAAGAGCAGTCTTAACACCATCAACAACCTTATCCATCATTCCGTCAGGAATATCAACACCTGCAACCTCCTCAACGGTCTTCTCAGGATCCTTCTGGAACTTGTCAGCGATCTTTGGATCACCCTTGATCTTCTTAACGATTGAATCGATAGTAGCTTTAATATCCATTTCTTTGTAACCTCCTTCTTATGTCCTGCCTCTCTCCGAACTTCCCGGCAGGCTGTATTTACAAGGGAAATTATAATATCATTCTACGGCCATGTCAATTCTATACCTTGGATCAGACTGCGCAAAATCTTTAGTTTTGTTTTATAAAACAGGCATGGACGCCGGGTCCATGCCTGTGAAATATTGTTCTTTATGAAATACTATTTCTTCTCCGCCATCGCGCTTTCGCCTGTGAAGAGCATTTTCATAACCTTACCAAACTTAAGCTGATTGCCCTTGTAAAGCGACATCATCTTGTAGAGACGTCCTGCTGCTATTACGAAGAGGAGCATACATACAAACATGATCGAGTATGATGCAAGACCCTCTGCGAAGCTGATAACGCCAAGTGAAACGTAAGCCGGTGTGATGAGCGCTGCAGTGAACGGAACGTAAAGCATCCATGTTGGTGCGCCGCCTGACTCAAGTCCGCCGCCGAACATTACTGCGAAGTAAGCTACAAGCAGTGGAAGTACGAAGAGGAAGGAAGCACCCGCTGCCTCTTCTCTTGTCTTAGAGATAGCACCTGCAACAACCGCAAGTGATGCGAAGAGCAGGAAGCCGACAACAAGCATAAGTACTGCGATTGCAACATTCGGAAGTTTAAATACACCCATCTTCGTCATAGCCTTGAAGAATGCTATAAGTGCAAAGTTTGCATCAGGATAGAACTTATTGCAGATAATATTTCCAATGACGAAACCAAGTACGATCGATCCTATCCAGACAAATATCTGAATGATTCCGGCAAGTGCAACTGCCAGGAACTTACCCATACAGAGAGCCTCCGGCCTTACTGATACAAGCATCGTATCCATAAGCTTTGAAGACTTCTCCATAACGATATTCTGTGTGATACTGTTACCGTATGCAAGGATCAGGAAATAAAGCAGCATCAGTGTGAAGAGTGGCATGATGCTCTTAAAGGTCGAGAGCATGTTGCTTGCCATAACGTCGTTATTCTCTTCAGAATCCTCGATAGCTGTGTTACTCATGAAGCCTGTCTCATGGTAGGTCTGGTACTCAGACTGTGTGATAACCTGACGGAGGCCTTCCTCATCGAGGCCGGCTGCCAGCACCATAAAGTAGCTCTGATATTTGTCCATGAAATCATAGAAGTTTCTTGCCTGACCCTCAGGGAGTCTCTTGTCCGGAACAACTATGTACGCACATGCTGAACCGTTCTTGTCCTCGAAGCCGAGGATAAAGCTGAGCTCCATATTATTCTTGTCAGCCTCAAGCTTTGCGAGCGCCTCATCTGTATTTGCACAGTTAACGTATTTGATGTTTGTGTAATTCTTCTCACCCATCTGGTTGAGTGTATTGAAATCAGCGTCGTTTTTACCGAGATCATTTACCACATAGATAACGTCAGCGCCGCAGGAATCGATGTTCTTCTCGCCCTTATCCTTTGATCTTGCACTGAAGAACATGACGAGCACAGGCACCGTCACACAGAGCAGTGCGATCAGCACCGTCAGAATCTTATAACCTCTTGTTACTGCATTCTTGAAGGAGAACCTGAAAACGTTTCCGAAATTCTTAAACATTTACGCCGCCTCCTTTCTAGGTTTGTCACTTGTAAATATCATCTTAAATATCTCACTTATCTTTACTTTGCTTCCATCAATAAGGATCAGCTTTCTGTATACCTTTGCACATACGAAGAACATTATGACCGCTGCCGCAATGTTGATCGCGAAGAAGGCGAGCAGCTCAACAACCGATATGCTCTCGATAATGAAGAGTACAGGTGCTACGAAGCATGAAAGCACAGGAATATATGTCATTATGTGGTTAACTGTATCGTTATCCATCTGAGGAACGAGCATTGCTGCAATATAGCCGATCATGATAATCATTGTGATAGAGCCGTTAGCACTCTGCATATCCTCTGCTTTCGAGCATGAGCTTCCTGCTATACCCGCAATAAATGCCATGATCAAAAATACAAGCAGTACTGCGGCGATGATGATGATCGCATTTACTGTTCCAACCTTGAAAAGTGCATCAAAATTGAGTGTTTTTGACGCCTTGTCATCAGCCTTGCCGAAGATCTGATCCATCGCGAAGTTTGAAATCTTGGAACCGATGAAGCCACAAATAATAATAAGGCCGACGTATGTAAGCATCGCGAAGATCTTGCCCATAACAAGAGCAAGCGGCTTAACACTTATCATAAGTGTTTCAACAAGCTTTGAAACCTTCTCCTCCATAACTGAGGAAACGATGTATGATGAAGCCATTGAAAGCACCATGAGGAGGATTACCGCAAAAGTAGTTCCGAGTGCGATAACCTCAGCTTCACTGTATTTTCTGCTGGCTGCTGACTGGAATTCAGTATCAGTGTAGCTCTTCTTCTCATCAAAGCCCTTGGAAATGAGTGTCAGGACATCCTTTTCAACGCCTGCCTGCTCATATCTTGCATTATCAAAATTATCCTTAAGATATGAAGCGAGGTTATCGAGAACATCGCCCTTGATATCTGTCTTGTCTGCTGCGATAAGGCTCAGCTTGTAGATCTCGATGCCATCCTCGTTTGTCTCACTACCGATGTAAAGGAGCGCCTGAGTTGCTGAAAGCTTTCCAAGAAGCTCATCCTTAGTTTCTGTCGGATAGCTTACCTTAACCTTCTCAAAGCCTGTCCCCTTAAGTTTCAGCTCATCGTCCTTAAACTGTACGCCTGTATCGTTCAGGACTATAAGCTCAGTCATCTTAACTTCCTCTTCCTTGATGTCGGAAACTGAAGTAACCACCTTGCTGCCTGATCTTGCACCGAGCCTCATGATAGGTCCGAGCAGCATGATCATAACGATCATTATGATAAAGGACACTCTGTAGCCCTTATTCTTAAACGCCTGGGTGAGGGTAAACTTATAAACCTTACTTACACCGTCCAGGCTGTAAATACTGTTTTTATTTTTCATCGGCCCCTACCTCTTTTACAAATATTTCATGAAGTGAGATCTCTGACAGATCAAAACAGATGACATTGACCTTGTTATCTACAAGAGTCTTGAGGAGCTGTGAAGCCTGCTCGTCGCCTGTAACCTTGATCCTGTATTCATTTTCCTTCTCGGTTAATATCTTTGCGCCGCTTGCCTCGATAAGACCTGTAACATTACTGTCGCACTTAAGGTGAAGATTTACTCTTCCGTAGCTCTTCTTGATCTCGTTCAGATTACCCTGAACAACTGCCTTTGAACGTGAAAGGATGGTGATGTCTGTACAGAACTCCTCAACAACCTCCATCTGGTGGCTGGACATGATGATGTATTTTCCTGCCTCGATCTGCTCACGAACAACGTTCTTCAGGATGTCTGTATTTACAGGGTCGAGACCTGAGAATGGCTCATCGAGCACGATAAGATCAGGATCTGAAAGCATAGCGATGAGGAACTGGATCTTCTGCTGATTACCCTTTGAAAGCTGATCAGGGCTCTGTGGCTTGATCTTCTTCTTTCTTACAGGCTTCTTTCTGGCCTTCTTTGCAGCTTCCTTCTCTTCGTAAGAAAGCTCTTCCTCGTCGATGAACTCGCCCTTTTCATTTATTCTTCTACCGGAAACGGCGTCCTTATACTGTGGATAGAGATACTCTTCAACCTTGAGACGCTCAGCCCAGTATTTGATCTTTCTGTCGAGCTCCTTCTCAGGAACACCTCTGAGGTGACCGAAATACTTGATCTGATCCATAAGTGTGTACTTAGGATAGAGGCCTCTTTCCTCGGCGAGATAACCGATGTTGCAGGTATCGAAGTTGAGCGGTCCGTCATTCCAGAGAACCTCGCCGCCATCCTTATCGAGCATATCGAGTATCATTCTGATGGATGTCGTCTTACCGGCTCCGTTCGTTCCGAGAAGCGCGTAAACGCCCGGCTTTTCCATACTGAAGCTGATGTGATCAACTACAGTTTTCTCACCGTATTTCTTGAATAAATCCTTAACTATAAGTCCCATTTTTAACCTCCGGTTTAATATAAAATATATTTAGGCGGGCAAGCCCACCTTTCCCTCTTTGTTCTTGTCACATAATAATATGTATTTTTCTTTATGGCGAAAATATGTCGCAGTTTGACACGAATCTGTCGTGAGTTGTATATTAGTGGTGTGAAGTGCATCCCGGACATCGATCCGGATCGATAATAACCGAATCAACCGGATGCCGAATCTATGTTGTCTTAAGTACGAAAATGTATCTTTGGAATGCTCGGCAGGTGAGAAATATGTTTGGAAAGAATAAAAAGCAGAACAACAATATGAATGAACTCATGAAGGGCCGCCCTGCGCTCAGAGTCAGCATCTGCACAGGCGAAAAAACAGCCGGCTTCATCGATAATGAAACCGGCCACTTCCACGACCTGTACCTTATAAGTTCTACGCGTGAACTTGAAATCTTCTGTAAGAAAGCCGGAACAACTCCGGAAGAAATAGAAAAAGTGTATTGATCAAAAAACAGGACTATATTTCAGTGTGTCTGCGAAGGCGTATTTTATCTACAACTGAGCGGATACATTGAAATATAGTCCGTACGTTTATTTTAATTACAGAATGATTTAAAGTTCTTTTCGACGATTTTTCTGGGCAGCATAAGACTTCGACCGCATTCGCAGCACTTCAGCCTGAAATCCATTCCGACTCTCTGTATCTCCCAGAGATTCGCGCCGCAGGGATGTGGCTTTTTCATTATTATCTTCTGTCCAACCTCGAAAACTATCTTTTCCATTTTTATCCTCTATCTTTAGCTGATCGCTACAAACTTATTTATATAAAACAACAACCACCTGTATGCGATCAGTCCGCTAATCATTTTCTCAAGCAATCAATATCCTCGAGCAGTCCCATCAGTCACCAAACTGTACTCCGAGCTCCTTATCCTCAAGCTCTCTAAAAATTCCCGGGAAGGATACAGTGAATCTTGTTCCCACATCCGCTCTTGAGATAACATCGATCTTCGCCTCGTGTGCATCAACTATCCATTTCGCTATCGAAAGTCCGAGACCGGTTCCGCCGGTATCTGCATTTCTCGCCTCATCCGAACGATAGAACCTTTCAAATACGTGATCCAGCTGATCCTGCGTCAGTCCTATTCCTTCGTCCTGAATAGAATAAGAAACCGTAGCATCATCATTTCTGTTGATCTTGATCCTGATCTCGCTGCCCGCCTCAGAATACTTAGCCGCATTCTGCAGGAATATTCTCGACGACTGCTTGATCATTGCAACGTCACCGTTGATCATGTAATTCATGCAGTTGCCGTCCTTATCAGTATTATCGCTTCGGGCAATCGATTCCTCATATTCCGCGATATCCGTAACACGCTTTCCATCTACGATAAATGCGTATTTATGCTTCTCGTCTATCATGATGGACTCTTCCCAGACCTCAAATATAACCTTGGCCAGGTCGAAATCCTTGCGCTGCAGTGTATTTCTTCCGCTGTCGCCTCTTGCGAGGAAGAGCAGCTGTTCAACAAGCTCCTTCATATGCTCGGACTCGTTCTTCAGAGCCTCGATAGACTCAGTCAGAACCTCTTCGTCCTCCTTGCCCCAGCGATCAAGCATATTTACATATCCCTGAATGACTGCGATCGGAGTCCTGAGCTCATGCGATGCATCCGAAACGAATCTCACCTGCTGCTTACGGCTCTCCTCCATATCTCTAAGGAGGTTATTGAGCGCGATCTCGATTCCGGCGAGCTCCTTATCACCTGTATTTATGATAGGTGCATTCGGATCCGCATGATTGATTGCCGACTCAAGATGACGCATATTGCTCTCCGACATGGATCTGCTGCCGGCTTTTCCGGCCATCCTGCTGACCGCGTCAGCCTGAAGCGCCACATCGTAGAGCGGCCTCATTCGACGTCTGACCTTCTTCGTCTTGAAAAGTCCGAAGCACAGCCATACCACCTCAAAGATGAAAATAAGGGTGTACAGCGGATATACGATATCAACATAATCCCTTACCGAAAACTCATAACGTGTGCCATCCTCTAGTGTGATGCGATATATCAGATCATCAACGCCCGGCTGCTCCTTTGTATAGAAATCAGCGGATGTCTCATCCTTAAATACAAATACAATATCCAGATAATCATTCTCGAACGCACTGTCCGGCACTTTTCTGTGACTATTTACAAAGAACAACAGTACTGCGGCAGTCACAAGAGCCAGATCAAGCCACATAACAAAGAAAAGATTACGGATCATATAATCTCTGTTTATCTTTCTGGCAATAGAACTTGTTTTATTTTTAGCAATTGTTTTTTTCTCTTCTTCTGCCATATTTCCGCCCCAATTATTTATAGTTTCCTAACTCTCCTCACGGACAACATATCCAACGCCTCTTACGGTCGAGATGAAATGTATGCCGAATCTGTCATCGAGCTTTGTGCGGATATATCTTACATAAACATCGATAACATTTGTCTCGCCCATATAATCATAACCGCAGACAAGATTCATAAGCTTGTCTCTGCTCATAACTATATTTTTATTTACCATAAGAACGCGAAGAAGCTCGAATTCACGGTTTGTGAAATCAAGTCTCTCATCCTTATATCTAACCTCGTGTCTCTCCTCATTAAGGGTCACATCGCCGATCGTGATGCTCTTGTCGGCAGGAGCCGCCTCAGGCGCGTTTTCGGTGGAAGCTGATGCGCTTCTCTTCTTCAGAGCTACACGTATCCTCGCAAGGAGCTCCTCAATAGCGAAAGGCTTCGTGATATAATCATCGGCGCCGGCATCGAGTCCTGCAACCTTATCCATAACTGCATCTCTTGCTGTCAGCATGATGACAGGTGTATCCTTCTTCTGTCTGAAACGTCTCAGAACCTCTATACCGCTCAGCTCAGGAAGCATGATATCCAGGAGGATAAGATCGTAGTCACCTTCCAGCGCTTTCTCCAGACCGCTTCTTCCGTCAAATGCCTTGTCGGTCTGATTTCCTTCATGCTTAAGCTCAAGCTCAACAAATCTTGCTATCTTCTCTTCATCTTCAATGATCAGTATCTTGCTCATCCCTATCCTCTCTCTTTCTTTTATTTATGTAGTGCTCTAACCGGAATGATTCCTCATCATCCCGGTCTGTTTTATAATACTTTTAAAGCATCCTGTTATTATTTTAAGTACAGCCGCTTCCGGCTTTTTCAGATTAGTCGTCAAAACGGATCCTGTCATCCTCTGCTTTCTCAGCATCCTCTGCCTTAGCATCCTCAAACTTTCCTGAAACTACATTCTCCGTTGTGCTTTCCTGGTAGTCGTAGTTACCATTATCAGCGTTTGCATCATCAAAGTTCTCTTCGTAACGCTCAGCCTTCTTTGATCTGCCGTTTCTCATATCCATAGCGCCGTTTGCTGCTCTGTCGCAGAAATCGTTAACATCAACTGTAACCTTATCAACGCCTTCAAAGTGATATCTGCAGTCGAAGAAGAGACCGATGATCATAAGCGGAACGATGATCCAGAAAGCAAATATCATTGCGATAACAAGTACAAGTACCGGAACCTGAAGGACCTGATCATTTCTCTTTAATACTGTGAACTTTGTATCTACGCTCTTTCTAAATACTCTCTTAACCCAGTCAAAGAAGCTGTCAACTCCGTCTCTCTCGTTGCTTCTGTCGTATTCGGCAGTTGCATTTACAAGGCGCTCAGAAGCCTCGTCATCATTTCCTACGCTGCTGAATCTTGCTGTATCCTGGCTGCTGTTTCCCTTGCCATTTCTCTCGATGTAGATGATCGCATCAAGTATATCGCCGTCATTCTGCTCAAGCGCCATAAGTGCTTCTGCGTAGCTGACACCTGTTTTTTCTCTTATCTTTTCAACTTTTTCTAACTTATCCATTATGTTTTCCATCCTTTCATCTTTCTGATTTATCCTTCGCACTTTGTTGTGCGTGTTCTTCATTTGATGGTCTAATAGTAACACCGGAAAATTAATATAAAATATCAGAAAGATTAAAAAGAGATTAAAGATTAATATTAGTATTTTTAAAATACACCCTGCCTTGATTATATATATTTACCGGGAAAAATACAACGTATGTTGCGACGATTGTTTCATATTTACACTTGTATTTTCACCGCATAATCATATACTATAGTAAATACAATGATTATACAGTAAAGATCTATAAGTTTCCTGCCGCGACAACGGAGGCAGGATGGTTTTACATACATAAGGAGGTAGAAGTTATGCCATTTTACGAGAATAGCAGCGAAAATGCCATGAAGGACGACGAAGTGGATTTTCAGGATATTATGAATATAATGAATATGCTCGACAGCTTTGCAGAGTCGGAGGAAGGAAGGCTTAGGCTTCGCGTTGCCGATAACCCGAAGGCCAAGACTGAGAAGACCTATCATCATGGCAGATGTGATGTCGGAAGCCCATGGGCCAAGGGCACACCGTTTGACGAGCTTAGCTGCCAGTAATAAAAAGGAGAAATACTATGCATCACACATTTTCACCACAGGGCGTATGCTCTATGCAGATTGATTTTGATATTGAAGACGGAAAGCTTCACAATGTAGTTTTCACAGGAGGCTGTAACGGCAACCTCAAGGCCATCGGCCGACTTGTTGAAGGAAAGGACGCCAGGGAGATATCTGAAATACTTCGTGGCAACCAGTGCGGTTTCCGCGGCACATCCTGCGCCGACCAGTTTTCGAAGGCCATCGACGCCGTTGTATAATTACATTATTTACGATGATATTATTATGATCTGCAATAACTATCATTTACAGTTATCATAATATGAAAAAAGATCGACAGTATCAGCTGCCGATCTTTTTTATGCCTCACAATTTGTTTGTCATTTGTATTATCACTGCATTATCGTGATCCGCCTCACGATTTTATTCTGTGATTTTAATTCTTCCCTGTCCGTAAGGATCCTTGTACTCGTCGCCAACCGTACCGCCCAGAGTATCAATGATGTAATCAATAAGAACCTGATTGTCAAGCTTCACCTTGTCCTGCAGTATCTCAGACCCTTCAAACATAGAATATCCGTCACCATAATAAAGGAGCATAAAGCTGTGGCCTGCAAGAGTATAGGTTTTATCCGGATCGACCGGCTCGTCGCCAACCATTACATTTTTAACTCTCCGCTCTCCGCTTACTCCCGCAAACATGCCGTACTCATCTTCAGTGCAGGTACTCTCTATATTAACATCTATCTCGTATGACAGACCTGATACCTGCAGGAAACCTCCGAATTCTTCCGGCGCATTTTTCGATCCCCACTCCAAAGCATCCAGTATCTGCTGTCCTGTAACGCTGAGCACGCAGAGCTCATTTCCGAAAGGATGAATCTTTATAATATCATTATAGGTTATATCTCCGGCCTTGATGCTGTCACGAATACCCCCGCCATTTATAAATGCAATATCCGCGCCTGCCTGATCTCTGTAGGCGTCAGCACAGAGGTCTCCCAGATTTGTCTCTTTAACTCGAATGATTCTTACCGGATTTCCCGATTCATCGACCGCTTCCGGATCATCCTTTACCAGGTCAACATCCGTATGTGCAACAACTGTATTAAGCTCTTCATCAAGCTTATGCTTAGCTTCATCAACCTTAACACTTATTTCATTGTCGACCTCAATAAGGCCTTCCAAAGATGTATCGTTTGGCCAGCTCCAGATGTCGGTATCAACGATTTCTCCGTCCGCAGAAATGTGACTGTACCCGATAGCATCAAGCTTGGTTCCCGGTGCAGAACGCTCAACCTCTTCTCCGTTCTTATTTTTCAGCAGGATCAGTTCTGTATCATGGCTGTGTCCGTCAATGACCGCATCAATACCGGTTGTATTTTCAACAACTTCTGTAAAAGTCCATGGTGATGAATCCGCGTCTTTTCCAAGATGTGCCATCAGATAAACAAAATCAGCGCCTTCCGCTCTTGCATCATCAACCGCTTTCTGAACAGCATTGTACAGACTGCTTCCGTCCTTGTCCTGCATAAAGCCGTATATGTATTCGCCCTTTTCATTCTGGAAATTCACTGGCGAAGATGTTCTCAGCGTCATAGGAGTCGTCACCCCGACAAATGCAATCTTAAATCCTGCCGCCTCCTTAATGATATATGGCTCAAATATAAGCTCGCCATCCTTGTTGAAATTGCAGCTTATTATAGGAAACTCAGCCTTCTCGGCAAGCTCCAGGAAATTGTCCATCCCGTAATCAAATTCATGATTTCCAGGGATAGCCACATCATACTTAAGGTCGTTCATCAGATCTATGATAGCCTCACCCTTGCTAAGCGTTCCGATAGGTTCGCCTTGCAGAAAGTCGCCGTCGTCCACAAGGATAGTGGTGTAGCCCTCTTTATCAAGCTTATCTCTTATGGCCTTGACTCCTGCATATCCGAAGCCCTCATCAACCGCACAATGAACATCACTTGTGAAGAGAATATATACTTCACCGTTCTTCTCGGCATCACCTGATCCTGTATTTGTGCCTGATGTATATGCTTCGCCGTTGATAGCAGCTACAAATCTATCAAAAAACGACGTCCCGTCAATCTCATTTACGAGATCGATATTGTATTCAAAATCATTTTCTGTGGCATCATAGGTATAACCTTCTTCATAGAAAATAACCTGCCCGTAGGTCTCACCTTCATCTGTAATACAGCTTGCATACGTGCTTTTAGTGCACTTTACAAAATCAGGATATAACGCACACATCATAGCTACCGGATCCGTGATATCTACCGAATCTTTACCGTTATTCTTATAGAACTCCCTTATCTTTCCAAAAGCGGCCGCAACAAAAGCACCCTTCTCTCCCTGATTACCGAGCTTTTCAAACTCTGCATCCGTCCATTCCGCTTCGCCTCTACACACATCAAGGCCTATGATCGTCACAGGAAGTCCGGAAGAAAGCATGATACTATATGCTTCTACATCCTTTAAAACATTGAATTCCGCTACAGGTGATGCATTTCCGACGCCAAGTCCCGCCGTACCCATCGACCAGATCCTCTTAACATTTTTCATTATCTCAGGATCTTCCTCGATGGCGCAGGCTATATTTGTAGCCGGTCCGAGAGCAACTATCTCAACCTCACCCGGATGAGCCTTAATTGTATTCAAAATAAAATCTACAGCATCACCGTCAGCAGCCTCTCCTGTCGGATGTACAAGATCCGCGTCTCCCATACCATCTTCGCCATAAATGCTTACTGCCTCTATCTCTTCGCCATCATAGGTTTCATCAGCCCCGATATATACAGGCGCATCACAGCCTGCAACCTCAAGAGCCATAAGAGTATTTTTAACAGCCTGATCCTGATCAACATTCCCCATAACGGTAGTTACGCCAACTATATTTATTTCCGGGGCAAGTGCCGCAAGAATGAGCGCTGCCGCATCATCCCCTCCGGCATCGGTATCAATGATCAGATTCCTCTTTCCACTGACGATCTCACCTAAAGGAGTATCGGATACATCCGTCTCAGTCGTGTCCTCTGTCGTCGGATGAATTGTAGTTTTATCTTTATTTTCCTTGTCATTTTTGCCGCACGAACACATTGAAAAGCACATAATAAATACCAGTATGATGCCTGTCAGTGTTCTAAACTTCTTATTCATAAAAACTCCTTAATTATAACAAATACGCTTGATTGCAACCCTGCCGGTGAAGCTTAATGGCAATTACCGGATTGCAACCCTGCCGGTAAAATGTATTGCCCTTTTGCCGGCGCACCATCTTCGTGGTTACAGAGAAAATAATAACGCGACAACTTGTATTTTTCAATAAATCTTTGAAACGATCCCCTAAAATGGTATAATTATTAATTGAGAAGGCTATTTTATCTCATCATATTAATAATGTATGACGGGGACTGATCAAAGCTATATCTCCGTTATACGGGAATGGGAGGTAGACATATTGATCAAAAGAAAGAAAATAATCAGTTTTATCCTGACGTTGGGTCTGGCAATAGCATCGACAGGGTG
>JAEEGF012283102.1_pt1 | contig 24287 bp, 20 predicted proteins | sample 9134171 | NCBI WGS metagenome assembly JAEEGF01 (sample SAMN16246542, study PRJNA631951) | gut metagenome | biome: gut microbiome; feature: rumen; material: AP-attached | host: Bos | place: Iran: Karaj | collected 2018-10
ATTCTTTCCCCGTAATCAAGGGTGTCAGAAGACCGCATGTAGCCATACTTCACCACGGAGTCTGTGTAGTACTGCGGGTTGTTCAGCATGCCGAGATAGCGCGAGACGCTTGCCCACGTCTGGGTGTCGGCCCCGTGCTTCCTGGCCAGTGCTATTGCATCGCGCACATGTCCCGGACCGCAGTTGTAGGCAGCCAGTACGAAGTTCTGCCGTTCGGTCACGCTTCGGATGTCGCTGAACGACTGCATCAGTTCCTGCAGGAAACGGGCTGCCGCCGAGATGTTTGGCTCAGGCTCGTTTATCTGCGAAAGGGGCAGTCCTAAGTGGGCAGCCGTCTTGGGCATGATCTGCATCAGACCGCATGCGCCAGCCCACGAGCGGGCATAGGGGTCGAAGCAGCTTTCCTGATAGCATTGTGCTGCCATCAGCCTCCAGTCCCATCGGGGCAGAGGAGCATATTTCTGGAACAGGTGGTCGTACTTGGAAATCGTTCCCTTCGAACGGTTCAGGAAAGGTGAATAGACACGGCGCTTCACGCTGCGGTTGGAAAGCAGGAAGCGCTCTTGCTTGCGGGCTTCTTCAATAAACTGGGGTTTATACCACAGGTGCAGCGCCTGCGATAGTGTGTTCTCCTTGGCATGCAGCGAGTCGGGTGCTGCCAGCGCGGCAATGTCGCCTCGTCCGTCGTCCAGTTTCTTGGCTATTTCGGCTGAATCTTTGCAAACCTCCACGCGCAGCGAAACACCCAGGTGCTGGGCAAACTTCTCGGCAACCAGATACTGCGTTCCGAGTCCGCGTCCGTGATAGTCGTAGTAGGTCTCAGGTCCGGTGATTGTAAGGAAAATGATTTCGCCGTTGATAACGATGTCGTTCAGCGAGAAGGCTCCGTCGGCAGGTATCGTGTCGGTCACCTCGCCCCAAGGCGTTATCACCCTTTCTTGCTTCTTTTGTTTGCACGAAGAAAGCAAAATCAATATTAATACAATATATATGAATATCTTTTGCACAATCGGGCACAAAATTACAACTTTATTTGCAAATATGAGCAAAAAAGCGTAATTTTGCCGCGATTTTTTAGAAAAAGAATAATTATCATACAGTAATTTAGTTTAAGATGCTTAGAATAGCCGTACAGTCGAAAGGTCGTCTTTACGAAGACACCATGAACCTGCTTGCTGAAGCCGACATCAAGATTAGCAACAGTAAGCGTACCCTGCTTGTGCAGTCGTCGAATTTCCCACTCGAAGTGCTTTACCTGCGCGATGATGACATTCCGCAGAGTGTTGCCGGCGGCGTTGCCGATATCGGTATCGTGGGCGAGAACGAGTTTGTGGAGCGCGACGAGAATGCTGACGTCATCGACCGCCTGGGCTTTTCTAAGTGCCGCCTGTCGCTGGCCATCCCCAAGGCCATCGAGTATCCCGGACTGGAATGGTTCAATGGCAAGAAGATTGCCACTTCCTATCCTTTCATTCTCCGCAAGTTCATGTCAGAGCATCACATCTCTGCCGACATCCATGTGATTACCGGTTCGGTGGAGATTTCGCCGGGCATCGGACTTGCCGACGGCATCTTCGACATTGTTTCCAGCGGTTCAACGCTGGTGAGCAACAACTTGCGCGAAGTGGAGGTGGTGATGAACAGCGAGGCCCTGCTGATTGGTAACCGCCAGATGACGGCCGAGAAGAAGTCTATCCTGGCCGAGATGCTGTTCCGCTTCAATGCCGTTCGTCAGGCTGAGGATAAGAAATATGTACGCATGAATGCCCCTAAGGCCCGCCTGCAGGAAATTATCGAGGTGCTGCCCGGACTGAAGAGTCCAACCGTGATTCCCCTTGCCGACGAGGAATGGTGCTCTGTTCATGCCGTGCTCGACCAGAAGCGGTTCTGGGAAATCATTGGCAAACTGAAAGAACTGGGAGCTCAGGGCATTCTGGTGACTCCTATCGAGAAAATGATTTTGTAGTTTATGAATATAATCAGATATCCTGACAGAAAAGACTGGAAAACGATTGTGGAGCGTCCTCATCTGGACGTTTCGCAGTTGAATGCCATTGTGGAGGGAGTGCTCAAGGACGTGCGTGAAAACGGCGATCGTGCCGTGAAGGCCTACGAAGAGAAGTTCGACCATGCACAGCTTGCTTCGCTGCGCGTCACCGACGACGAGATAGCCGAGGCATTGACGATGGTCAGCGATGAGCTGAAGGATGCCTTGCGCCTTGCCCATCGCAACATTGCCGCCTTCCACCAGGCCCAGCAGTTTGCCGGTATCGAAGTCGAAACCTGTCCCGGGGTGAAATGTTGTCAGCGCAGCGTTCCCATCGAGAAAGTTGGGCTATACGTGCCCGGTGGCACGGCCCCTCTCTTTTCCACCGTTCTCATGCTGGCAACGCCTGCCAAGATTGCAGGATGCGGTGAGATTGTGCTTTGCACGCCGCCGAACCGCGAGGGAAAGGTGAATCCTGCTATTCTGGCCGCAGCCCACATTGCCGGGGTGAGTGCCATCTTTAAGATTGGCGGTATTCAGGCTATCGGCGCAATGGCCTACGGAACGGAATCCGTGCCGAAGGTTTACAAGATATTCGGTCCGGGCAATCAGTATGTGATGGCTGCCAAGCAACAGGTCAGCCTTCACGACGTGGCCATTGACATGCCTGCCGGTCCCAGCGAAGTGTGTGTCATTGCCGACGAGACCAGTCGTCCGGCCTTTGTCGCTGCCGACCTTTTGTCGCAGGCCGAGCATGGCGTTGACTCTCAGGTGTTCCTCATCACTACATCAGAAAAGATGCTCGGCGAGGTACAGCAAGAGATACAACAGCAGCTCGAGCGCCTTCCCCGCAAGGAGATTGCTGCCAAGTCGCTGGATAATTCGATTCTCGTTCTTGTGCACGACAAGCAGGAGGCCATGGACCTCAGCAATACCTACGCCCCAGAACATCTTGTCATCTCTACCGACGACTATGCACAGCTGGCTGAGAAGGTTGTCAATGCCGGCAGCGTTTTCCTCGGTCACTATGCCTGCGAGAGTGCCGGCGACTATGCCAGCGGCACCAACCACACGCTGCCCACCCACGGCTATGCGGTGGCTTACAATGGTGTGAACCTCGACAGTTATATGCGCAAGATTACCTTCCAGCACCTTACCGAGGAAGGTGTGCGCTCCATTGGCCGTGCCGTGGAACTGATGGCAGAGAACGAGCAGCTCGATGCCCACAAGAATGCGATGACCGTAAGATTAAACAGTTTAAAATAAAAGCCGAAGAATGAAGAGTTTAGAAGAACTGACGCGACCGAACATCTGGACACTGGCTCCCTATAGCAGCGCACGAAACGAATACAGCGGCCATGTGGCACACGTTTTCCTCGATGCTAACGAGAACCCTTACAACCAGCCCTTCAACCGATATCCCGATCCCTTGCAGCTGGAGCTGAAAGAGCGTTTGGCCAAGGTGAAGGGCGTGAAGCCGCAGCAGATTTTTCTGGGCAACGGAAGCGATGAGGCCATCGACCTGCCTTACCGTTGCTTCACTCGGCCCGGCATCGACAACGTCGTGGCGATAGAACCCACCTATGGCATGTATAAGGTTTGTGCCGACATCAACGACGTGGAATATCGCCCGGTGCTGCTCGACGAGCATTATCAGATTAAGGCTGAGAAACTGCTTTCGGCCTGCGACGACAATACCAAGATTATCTGGATCTGCTCGCCCAACAATCCCACGGGCAACAGCATCAGCCGAGAGGAGATTCTGAAGGTCATCCGTCAGTTCGAAGGACTGGTCATCGTAGACGAGGCCTACAGCGATTTCTCAAGCGAGAAGCCGCTTAGGCTGGCCATCAATGAATTCCCCAACCTGATAGTGCTTAACACCTTCTCAAAGGCATGGGGATGTGCGGCCATCCGTCTGGGAATGGCTTTTGCAAGCGAGGAAATCATTTCTATATATAATAAGGTGAAATACCCTTACAACGTGAACCTTCTCACGCAGCAACAGGCTTTGGAGGCATTGAAAGACCCCTACGAGGTGGATAAATGGGTGAAACTGCTCATTCAGGAGCGCTCACGCATGATGCAGGCTTTCATTCAGCTTCCCACCTGCCTGAAAGTCTATCCGACGGATGCCAACTTCTTCCTGGCCAAGATGACCGATGCGAAGAAAATCTACGACTATCTGGTGGAGAAGGGTATCATCGTGAGAAACCGTTCGCGCATCAGTCTTTGCGAGAACTGCCTTCGTATCACTATAGGCAACAAGACCGAGAACAACGAATTGCTCTCGGCCCTGCGCCAATACTGATTCTTTAATATTTCTTCTTCTTTGCCTTGCTCTCGTTGCTGACGCGGTCGAGCGAGGTTACTGCCCATGTGGTCTTGTCTTTTGTGGCGGTTGGCAGTTCGTAGAAAGTTTCTGAGGTGATGGCCACAATGCGTGAGGCATCGTTCAGGTCGACGCGTACTCCCTTTGGGAAGCGATAGACCACGTATCTCTCGGCCTTGTCTTTCCACGTCTTGCCCTTCGGTGCCTGCCACATCAGCATCGGTCCTTTGCCGAAGTCCACCATTTTCAGACCTTTTACCTTCTTGGGTGCTTTCTTGTCAATCCAAGGCATCATCGGCTGCAGGGCAGGCGTCTTCCAATACACTTGGCGCAGCATGGTGCCGTAGTTGCCCACATTGTCGACGGCTGCCTTGGCATACCAGAGCACGGTGCCCTGAACGTTGGGCAGCTGGGCATGCAGGTTGTATTTGGCATTCATCTGATGGCTCTGCGGGTTGTTTTTGTCGGCAAATTTCACCGTGCGCTCCACGTCTTCGCCGATAAACAGCGGACGTTTGCTACAATACTGGTTCCACCATTTTATCAGCGTCTCGTAGTCGGCCGCCTTATTTCCTATTTCCCAGTAAATCTGCGGAACGCAGTAGTCCACCCATCCTTTGTCAACCCAGAGCAGGATGTCGGCATAGAGGTCGTCGTAGTTCTGCAGGCCATTGGTGTTGCTGCCTATTTCCGAACTGCGCTTATTGCGGTAGATTCCGAAGGGCGAGACGCCCACCTTTACCCAGGGCTTCACGGCTCTCACCGTGTCGTGCAGCTGTTTCACGAACAGGTTCACGTTGTCTCTTCTCCAGTCGCCGATATTCTTGAAGCCGCGCGGGTTGCGTGCGAAGTCGTTTTGGTCGGGTATCGGCTGGCCGGCAACGGGGTAGGGGTAGAAGTAGTCGTCGTAGTGCAGGCCGTCGATGTCGTAGCGCCGCATGATGTCGCCGCATACATGGCAGATAAGTTCGCGATTTTCGGGGAGTGCCGGATTCAGAATGAACTGCCCGTCGTAGGAGAACACTCTCTCGGGATGCCTCACGGCCACATGGTTCTGTGCCAGTTCGTTGGTGGTCTTTGTCTTGGCACGATAGGGGTTAATCCAAGCGTGCAGCTCCATGCCGCGTTTATGGCATTGCTCAATCATCCATTGCAGCGGGTCCCAGTAGGGGCGTGGTGCAAGACCCTGCTGTGCGGTCAGGAATCGGCTCCACGGCTCGATGCTGCTCTGGTAGAGTGCATCGCATTCCGGGCGGACCTGAAAGAAGATGGCATTCACGCCGTCTTTCTGCAGTTCGTCGAGCTGATAGGTCAGCGTGCGCTGCATCTGATCGCGCCCCACGCCTGTCCATTGTCCGTTAACAGCCTGTATCCAGGCACCTCTGAACTCACGTTTTTTAGCCTGTGCCATCATTGAAGTATGGCAGAGTGAAATGGCAAGAATAATTAATAGAAACCTTTTCATGTGTACAAAAGTACTGATTTTCATCCATTCTTCAAAATCTGAGGCGCAAAAGTTGCCTTATTTCAGATTTATTATGTAATTTCGCAGCCGATATGGACACACAATACCTGATTATCGCCATCGTGATTGCCGCTGCCGTGGCTTATGCGGCTTGGCACATCTATAAAGTATTCAGTTCTTCCGACGACCCTTGCTGCAATTGCGGCTGCTGCGACGGGAAGCGTCGGGCGAAGTCGTCGAAGACCGAAATTCCCCCGTGCTGCGAGAAAAAGTAAGAGAAAAATTTGGCAGTTCCATTTCTTTTGCTTACCTTTGCAACCGCTAAAACCAAATGGTGCGTTAACAAAGCGGTTATGTGGCGGTCTGCAAAACCGTATAGAGCAGTTCGACTCTGCTACGCACCTCCAGGAAGAACTCTGAGGAATGCTTCTCGTAAGCGCCGGCAGAGTTCTTTCTTTTTTTGTGGCGGGATTTCTGCGGTGCGACCGCAGAACACCTGACGTCCTTTTTTCCGTTCATTGGCAAAAAAGTAAACAATTTTTGTCCTGCAAGTCATATTTTTTCGTATTTTTGCAGACAGTTATGCTAAAAACCTTACTCAAACAAGTCGGCTCTTTCCGAACGGCAGCCATTCTCACTCCCTTCTTCACGGGACTTGAAGTCGTCATGGGCGTCCTCATTCCCTATGTCACGTCATGGATTATCGACCGCGGCATTGCCGCCGGCAATCTTCGCAACGTCTGTCTCTACGGCGGACTGATGATTGTGCTGGCTGCATTTTCGCTGTTGTTCGGCATCCTTTCGGGGCGCTGCTCGGCCAAGGCATCCACAGGATTTGCCTACAACCTTCGTAATGCCATGTTCCAGAACGTTCAGACCTTCTCGTTCTCCAACATCGACAAGTTCTCCACCTCGGGACTCATCACCCGCCTTACCACCGATGTCTCGAACCTGCAGAACGCCTTCCAGATGCTGATGCGCATTTCAGTGAGGGCACCGTTCAACATGATTCTCTCGGTGCTGATGTGCGTCTTTATCAATTTCAAGATGAGCCTCATTTTCCTCGTTGCGCTCGTCATCCTCGGTGTCGCCCTCTTCTTCATCCTTTCGAAGACCATGAAGCTCTTCACCCAGGTGTTCCAGAAATACGACGACCTGAACGGCACCGTGCAGGAGAACATAGCGGCCATCCGTGTGGTGAAGGCCTTTGTGCGCGAGGATTTCGAGAACACGAAATTCCGCAAGGCAGCCGAGGCACTTTACCGGCTTTTCGTCAAGACCGAGACCTTGCAGGCCATCAACCATCCCATCATGATGCTCGTGGTCTATGGGTGCATCATGGCACTCTCGTGGTTCGGTGCCCATTTCATCGTAGTGGGAGAACTCACCACCGGACAGCTGACGTCGCTCTTCACCTACGTGATGACCATCCTCTCGTCGCTGATGATGCTTTCCATGATCTTCGTTAACCTCACCATGAGTGCCGCCAGCGGCAGAAGAGTGGCCGAGGTCATCGACGAGCGTGCCGACATCACCTCGCCGGTGAACGCCCTGCACGTTGTAAAAGATGGCAGCATCGACTTCGAGAACGTCAGTTTCAGCTATAACATCGGCAAGAAACCTGCAGAGGGAAATGGTTCCCACGAATATGCCATCAACAACGTCACGCTGCACTTCAATTCTGGAGAGACCATTGGCATCATCGGTGGAACAGGCTGCGGTAAATCCACGCTGGCCACGCTCATCTCGCGCCTCTACGACGCCACCGAGGGCTACGTCCGTGTGGGCGGAGTCGACGTTCGCCGCTACGACCTCGAAACCCTGCGCAACAATGTGTCGATGGTGCTTCAGAACAATGTGCTCTTCTCGGGAACCATTCTCGACAACCTGCGCTGGGGCAAGGAGGATGCCACACTCGAGGAATGTCAGGAAGCCTGCCGCATGGCCTGCGCCGACGAGTTCATCGAGCAGATGCCCCTGAAGTATGAGACACGCATCGAGCAGAACGGTTCGAATGTCTCGGGTGGTCAGAAACAGCGCCTATGCATTGCACGGGCATTGCTGAAAAAGCCGAAGATACTGATACTCGACGACTCCACCAGCGCCTGCGACACCGCCACCGATGCCCGCATCCGCCAAGCCTTTAGCCGTGCCATTCCAGGCACCACCAAGATCATCATTGCCCAGCGCGTGATGAGCATGGAGCATACCGACCGCATCGTAGTGATGGACAACGGCCGTGTGGTGGGCTTCGATACCCACGAGAACCTGCTCAAGAACAATGCCATCTATCAGGAAATCTACCGTCTGCAGACGCAGGATACCGGCGACTTCGACGAAAAATAATCAACCGCAAACACCCTAAAAGAGAACACTCATGCCCCCATCAATGAATCCAACCAGAGGACCGCGGGGTCCACGCCATACCGGAGGAATCAAACACCTCTCGAAAGAAGGAAGGCAAACCATCCTGAGGCTCATACGCATGGTCGTGAAAGACTACAAGTGGAGCCTGCTGGTGGTCGTGGCTTGCACCTTCATCACTCCCGTTGCCACGCTGTCGTCGACACTCTTCACCAAGACGCTTATCGACGACTACATCATCCCGCTGACACAGGCCGCCCAGCCCGACTACACACCGCTGGCAATGGCCATCGGCAAGCTTGCCGTCATACTCACGGCCGGTGCCCTGTGCGCCTACCTGCAGAGCCGGCTGATGATCAACGTGAGCCAGGGAACCCTGCTCCGACTCCGCCGCGACACGTTCAGCCACATGCAGCAGCTGCCCGTCAACTATTTCGACCAGCATGCCCACGGCGACATCATGTCGGTCTATACCAACGATATCGACACCCTTCGGCAGATGATTTCCACGCTGCCCAACATCTTCTCGTCGGTGGTCACCATCGTCATCACCTTTGCCTCGATGATTGTGCTTTCGTGGCCGCTCACGTTGCTCACCGTCATTATGTCGGTCATCATGATGTACACCACGCGCAAGCTCGGCAACATCTCGGCCAGCCATTTCCGCCGTCAGCAGCAGAGTCTTGGCGAGCTGAACGGATTCGTGGAGGAGATGCTCACCGGACAGAAAGTGGTGAAGACCTTCTGCCACGAGGAAAGCGCCATCGAGCAGTTCAGCCGACTCAACGACCAGCTGCGCGACAGCGCCTGCAATGCCAACCGCGTGGCCAATATAGTGATGCCCGTCAACGGCAACCTCTCGAACCTCATCTACGTCATGGCTGCCATATTCGGAGCCATGCTCGCCCTCAATTATTTCTCGCCGTCCACTACCCAGGGGCTTGCCGTCAGCATCACCATCGGCACCCTGGTCAGTTTCCTCACCCTCATCAAGAACTTCACGCGGCCCGTCAGCGAGATTTCCAACCAAATCAACAGCGTCATCAACGCTGTGGCCGGTGCCGACCGTGTGTTCGCCATCCTTGATGCACCGGAAGAGAAGGACGACGACGATGCCGACATCCGGCTGGTCAGCGCACAGCTGAAGGACGGTGTCATCACAGAGTCAAGAGAGAAGACCAACATCTGGGCATGGAAAGACAGCAAGGGCAACTATACCCGTCAGCAGGGCGAGGTAGACTTCTTCGGCGTGGACTTTGCCTACCCGCCAGCCCTCGACAGCAAGCAACCATCCAAACAGGTGCTTTTCGACATCACGCTCGACACCGAGGCAGGTCAGAAGATTGCCATCGTGGGAGGAACGGGTGCCGGAAAGACCACCATCATCAACCTCATTAACCGATTCTACGACATCCAGAACGGAGTGATCAACTACGACCAGCTGCCTATACGCCGCATCTGCAAGGCCGACCTTCGCCGTTCGCTCGGCATCGTGCTGCAGGAGACGCACCTCTTCACTGGGACCGTTATGGAAAACATACGCTACGGACGGCTCGACGCCACCGACGAAGAATGCATCGAGGCCGCAAAGCTGGTCAATGCCGACGACTTCATCCGCCGCCTTGCCAACGGCTATCAGACCGTGCTCACCAGCGACGGCGGCAACCTCTCGCAGGGTGAGCGCCAGCTGTTGGCCATTGCCCGGGCAGCCGTGGCCAATCCCCCCGCACTCATTCTCGACGAGGCCACCTCGAGCATCGACACCCGCACCGAGCAGATGGTGCAGCGCGGCATGGACAGCATCATGAAGGGGCGCTCCACCTTTGTCATTGCCCACCGCCTGAGCACCATCCGCAATGCCGACATGATTATCGTGATGGACCACGGCCGCATCATCGAGCGCGGCACCCACAGCGAGCTGCTCGCCCAGAAGGGCAAATACTATCAGCTCTATACCGGGAATCAGATTAATTGAGTGATGAGTGATGAGTGATAAGTGATAAGTGATGAGTGACAAGTTGTGTTGGCAATAACAAAAAAGCGGAACTACCGTTGGGGTAATTCCGCTTTTTTCATTTTGTCTCTTGCTCCTCTCTCATGTCTATTTGCTGTTTCTTGCTGTCATAAAACTCGTATTGCAAGAAACCGAGTTTCTGAGAGGGGATGATGCGCACGCCAAAGCCGTACTTCATCTGCCACTTGCGCTTCAGGGAAACAAGGCCCTGATTGATGTAGGCAGCCACATACGGGTGGACGTGCAGATAGAACTTTTTCACGCCAATCTTGTTGACCAGGGTGTCAATCTTACGTTCTAACTGGTCGGTGAAAAGAATGCTCGACTTGATTTTTCCGGTGCCGCAGCACGTCGGGCAATCCTCGTCAACGTTTACATCCATTGCAGGTCTTACACGCTGGCGCGTGATTTGCATGAGTCCGAACTTCGATAGGGGCAGTATGTTGTGCCTTGCGCGGTCTTTCTGCATGTTCTTGCACATCCGTTCGTAGAGCATCTGCCGGTCTTCGGCCAGGTTCATGTCGATAAAGTCTACGATGATGATGCCACCCATGTCGCGCAGTCGCAGCTGCCTTGCCAGTTCGTCGGCGGCCCCCAGGTTCACTTCGAGCGCGTTGCCCTCCTGTCCTTTTTCCGCTCTTGTGCGGTTGCCGCTGTTCACGTCTACCACGTGCATGGCTTCTGTGTGCTCGATAATGAGATAAGCCCCATGCTTGTAGTTGACGGTCTTGCCGAAGCTCGACTTGATCTGCTTAGTGATGTTGAAATTGTCAAAGATAGGTACCTTACCGGTGTAGAGCTTCACGATGGCCGCCTTTTCAGGGGCGATAAGTGTCACGTAGTCTTTCACTTCCTGGAACACTTGCTCGTCGTTGACGTAGATGTTCTCGTAGGAAGGATTGAAGAGGTCGCGCAACATGGCAACGACGCGGCTTCCTTCCTCGTAGACGAGCTGTGGCCGCTGTGTGCTTTTCTGCACCTTGGTAACGGCGTCCTCCCAACGCTTGAAGAGGACTTTCAGTTCGGAGTCGAGCTCGGCCACCCTTTTTCCCTCAGCCACAGTTCTTACGATAACTCCGCAATTGCGGGGCTTGATGCTCTGGATGAGTTGTTTGAGTCGGGCGCGCTCTTCGCCGCTTTTGATTTTAGAAGAGACAGAAACCTTGTCCCCGAATGGAATCAGTACCAGATAACGGCCTGCAAACGACAGTTCGCCTGTCAGTCGTGGCCCTTTGGTAGAAATGGGTTCTTTTACGATTTGCACCAGCACCTCCTGGTCTTTCGTCAACGTGGTGGCGATGCTGCCGTCTTTTGGCAGGTCGGGCAGGTGTGTTGCTTTCTGGAAGGGATAGAGTTTTTTTCTGTCGCTTTCTACCTGTTTGATGTACTTTGCGTAAGAGTTGAATTGGTTTCCCAGGTCAAGATAGTGAAGAAAGGCGTCGCGTTCGTATCCTACGTTCACAAAACTGGCGTTTAGTCCGGCCATCAGCTTTTTCACTTTGGCCACGTAGATGTTTCCAACGGAGAACGATGCAGAGCGGGGTTCGGTCTGGTATTCCACCAGATTCTTGTCTTCCAGCAATGCAATTGAGATCTCTTTCTGTTGGACGTCAATTACTAGTTCGCTGGTCATTTCTTCTGCTCTTGAAGTGGTTTAAGCATAAGAGCAAGTGATTACTTGCTCTTATGACGATTCTTTCTAAGTCTCTTCTTACGCTTGTGCGTAGCCATCTTGTGGCCCTTTTTCTTTTTTCCGTTTGGCATAACTTTAATTATTTATGATGTTAAAGAATAAATTTCTTAATCGTCGGTCTTCACCTCTTCGCCCTTCATTCTGGCCACGAAGCTCTTGGCGGGCTTGAAGCTGGGGAAGTCGTGAGCACCGATTACGATAGTGGTGTTCTTTGAAATGTTGCGTGCGGTCTTCTCGGCGCGGTGTTTCACAACGAAGGTGCCGAAGCCACGCAAATACACATTCTCTTTCTTCTCGAGCATACTGTTCTTGACAGAATCCATGAACGCCTCTACGGTCATGGCAACGTCCTTGCGAGCGATACCTGTCTTCTGAACGATATCCTCAATAATCTCTGCTTTTGTCATTTCTTATTTGTTATTTCTATTACGATTTTATAATTTCGGGTTGCAAAGATACTGATTTTTGTGAAGATACGAAAATTTATTGATGTTTTTTTCGATTTTTCTTTGCGAAAATTGTTGCAGGATAGGAAATTAGCAGTTCTGTGAGGTCGGCTTTGGTCTTATGAGCCTTCACATTGACGCCGATTTTCAGTCCGCCCAGGCTGGGGAAATTATAGTTCAGTCCGATGCGTTCGTAGTAGGGTGCTTCCAGTTCCCGGGCCCATGTTCCCATCTTGCGGTAGAGATAGAATCCGAGCGACACGTTGAGCGACAGCCGGTGGTAGAATGCCTCGTGCTTGGCGGCGATGCCTACCGACCAGGGGCTCACGGTCTCGTCGTAGCCGCGCTGGAGGCTGATTTCCTTCACGCGCTTGTCGTAGTCGCCATAGAACACGTCGACGCCCAGTCCGGTGGCCCATCGGCGGGCATAGCGCCACATCACGTCGGCCGAAGCCGAGTAGGCCATGTAGTGCTTGAAGTCGCCCGTGCGGTAGTCTTCGTCGCCGGGATTGGTGTAGAACTGCGTCAGCTGCCATTCCTCGATGAGCGACCTCACGCCGGCCGATGCCGAGAGGTTCAGGTACCAGTAGCTGGCGAACGGCTCGCTACGTTTGGGTTGTTCCGCAACCGATGCCTCATAGTAGGGCTGATAGACGATGCCCAGCGATGGCGCCACGATGTTGGCTCCCTTGTTGGGGCGGTCGACGGCTCCGTTGCTGTGATGATAGAAGTCGAGCCCCAGGCGCAGTCCCCAGTCGTGGGCAAAGTGGTAGGTGGCATGCACGCCGGCACCGAAGAAGATGAGCAGGTGCGAGCCTATCAGTTCGTTGTCGATGGCGTCGACCTTATTATATATATAGGGACTGTAGCCGAAGCCCATGTCAATTGTGTAGTCCACTTCCCAATGGTGGCGGCGCACCAGCGGCCGGGCAAACTCGCCATAGAGGCTAAGGATGTTTCCCATGCGCGAGTCGTAGCCTACTTCCTTCAGCGCGTTTTCATCCTCGCCCCAGAACTCGATGCCCTTGTGGGTGGTGATGCCGTGGTTGAAGCTCCAGCGCAGTCCGGCCGAGAGGGTGGGGTAGCCGTAGTCGATGGCATAGGCGTCGCTGTCGGATGGCAGCGTGGCCCGTGTCAGTTTCAGGTCGGCGGCCCAGTTCCGTGTGCCCTTCTGCCATTTCTTTTGCCATTCGTCAACGGCAATGGCGCGCCCCGGCATCACGCTCAGCGATGCTCCCCAGTGGCTAATGGAGTCGGCCTCAGTCGCCTCGTTGACGGCTGAATAGCTGCGGGCGGGCACGATAAGCCCTGCCGTGAGCAGTAAAAAGAATATGGACAGACGTATTTTCATTGCTAACTTGAGTGCAAAGTTACTCAAATTTATGAACAATGATGCATGAAGGGCGATTTTATTTGGTTTTTAAAACAAGTTTTATTTGCATTTGTTCTCGCTTAATCGTAACTTTACGTCGTTCCTCCGTGAAGTTACTTGCATTCGGAAATAAAAAGAAAAGCAAGCTTTCCTTTTGTATTTCACTCATTTAATCGTAACTTTGCAACCAAAGAAATATTGGAAAGATGAGCAAAGTGAGAATCACGGCCGTCCGTCAGACGGTTTATACTGACTTGATGGCCCAGTACGAGAATCCTATCAGCCACGCCTGCGACGTCAGCATGGGACAGCAATGGGTGTCAGTAGACGGTCGTTGCCCCGAAGGAATGTGCCCGTCGGCATGGTCGTCGATGCGCGAGTTCGTGGAGTCGCTGGCCCGTGGCGAAGGCAACTTCTTCGATGGTTGGATGAAGAACCCGATGAGCGCCATGATCAGCTGCAACGATGGCTTCCGTCCCGTTAGCTTTTATATCGAACGGATTGAAGAAAGTGATTGACTTTCAAATGATTTAGAACTCCCCTCCCATCGTAGGGGAGGGGCAAGGGGTGGGGTCAGTATTCAGAAATATCAGCTGATGAAATAGGCGGCTATCAAGGATTACAGACCCCACCCCTAACCCCTCCCCTTGAGGGGCGGGGAGTATTATTACGACTTACGGACAGATTGGGCGGGGAATATTGTTACCCCATCACATCAGTTTCACGATGGCATACGATGTGGGCGGCATCTTGACCGTCACCTCGCCCGTCTTCTTGTTGCGGCTGATGGGGAAGGAGTCGCCGCAGAGCGTCTTGAATTTCCTGAACTTAATGTTGACGGGGAACGTGGCCTCGGAGGCTGCGGCCCTTGGGTTGAGCATCACCAGCACCACGTCTTTCCCGGCTGCACGGGCATAGACGAAGGGATAGGCTGAAACGGTGGCATCGGCAGCCGGATGGATGGGCACAAACTCGGCATAGTTGGCCAGTGCGGGCTCGCTGTGGTGCAGTGCAATCAGCCGGCGCGTCTTGTTCAGCAGCGAGTTGGGGTTCTTCTCCTGTGCAGCCACGTTGGGTGCATCGGCCGACGGGTCAACGGGCAGGTAGAGCTGCTCGGGCTGAGCGTCAGAGAATCCCAGGTTCTTGCCGCCGCTCCATTGCATCGGGGTACGTGCGCCGTTGCGGGGCTGGTAGGCGCCCTCCACCTGGGGCCAGTCGTTGGGCAGCTGTCGCATGCCGATTTCGTTGCCGTAGTAGAGGAATGGCACGCCGGGCATGGTGAACCCGAAGGCATAGATGATTTCCAGTTCCTTGTCGGTGCGTCGGTTGCCCAGTCGGGCATTGTCGTGGTTGCCCAGCGGCAGGCTGATGTAGCCCTTGCCCACGGTCTTGGTGTACTGGTCCATGTAGCTCTTCAGGAAGGCCGTGATGTCGCCCTTTCCCTCGGCGTCGAAGTAGCTGTGGCCCTCGCTCACGCCGTTCAGTATGCGCCAGCTCTCCTTCTGGAACAGGTCGTTGTAGCCGTTGAACCAGTGGAAGAAATCCACGTGGAAGCAGTTGTCGAGCGCATCGGCGGGGTACGACCACTCGGCCACCATGAATCCCTCGGGATACTCTTTCTCGAGCAGCTGGCGTATCTCGCGCCAGAAGAGCTTCGTCTCGTTCTCGTTGGTGTTGAAGAACTGCTCGTTGCCCCTCACCCGGCGCGTCTTCACCAGCGCTCCGGCCATGTCGGCACGGAATCCGTCGGCCCCCATGTCCATCCAGAAGCGCAGCACCTTCTTCAGGTCCTCACGCATGGCCATCACGTCGGGGTGGTTCGTGGGCAGCTGCCAGGGCTGTTCGGGGTCGGGGTTGGCAAACCCGAAGTTCAGCGCCGGCTGGCACCAGTAGAAGTTACGCATGAACTGACCGTTGCGCTGTCCGTAGCCCTTGATGAACTGTCCGGCAAACTCTCGTGGCGGGTCCACCCAGTTGGTCTCCGTCCAGATGTAGTAGTTGGAGTACTTGTTGGGCTTCTGTTTCTGCGACTCCACGAACCACGGGTTGTCAATCGACGTGTAGCTCACCACATAGTCGAAGATGACGTGCATGCCGCGTTTGTGGGCTTCGTCGAACAGTCGGCGTGCATCGTCGTTGGTGCCGTATCGCGGGGCTATCTTGTAGTAGTCGCGAATGTCGTAGCCGGCGTCCATGAAGGGCGAGTCGAAGAAGGGGTTCAGCCAGATGGCATCTACGCCAAGACTCTTCACGTAGTCGAGCTTGCTGATGATGCCCTGCAGGTCGCCGATGCCGTCGCCGTCGGAGTCGCAGAAGGTCTGCGGATATATCTGGTAGAACACGGCATTGCGTGCCCATTCGGGCGTCTTCGGGATGCTGTAGTTCCCGGTTATGTTTTGTGCCGCGATGCTCAGCGACAGGGCGGCCAGGGCTGTTATGATGTACTTTCTCATAGGCATGTGTTCAGGGGGCTGTTAGTGGGGTTAATTCTTTGCTACAAAGATACGCAAAATCGGCGGTTCCTGCAAATTTTCCGGCCGGTATTTTTAGCCACGAAAAGGCGGTTTTCACGCTTCTTCCTGTGTGTTAGGGCATTACGGCGCAATCTTTTTTCACTATAAACAAATATAACTGCTTCGGCATTCTGACGGTGACCGTTTCGTTCACCGTCGTGAAACATCCTATTTTCCTGCAGGAAACCCTGCTCGACGAGAAGGGACAGCCCTGGTTCGTAGGCAAGGACGTGGCTGAAAAGCTGGGCTACAAGAAAAGCAGGAATGCATTGATGGCACATGTAGATGGAGAAGCAAAAAAGGGCGCCCTAAATCAGGGCTCCCTTGTAGTTCTACAAATCAAGACCATTGCTAACGAAAGGGGTGAACGTTTGGGCACCCCTTAGGTAAAAGTCACATTCTGCAAAAAGTCACGAAGTCATTTTGTCACGATGTCATTTTTTCACGATTTGGGGTTTGAAAGTCACGAAAAACCTTTATATATATTTAAATATATATATTTATATATATATAAAATTTCTTCTCTATCAAAATCGCAAATCGTGACTTCGTGACTTCGTGAAAAAATGACTTTCGTGATTTTTCCGTAACTATCTGATAATCAGTGTAAAATATGCTTGTCGTATTGTGCCCGACAAAGTTGAAAAGAGTGACTTTTGCTTATTTTTTGCCTAAAAAAGTGGACTTTTTTGCCCCGTTTTGTTGACTAAAACTGCTCCGCAACGCTGTTTTTTAGCACTGATTTCACGGATTAGTATAGCTGTTGGACTCCCCGTCCCTCAAGGGGAGAAGACCCCAACACCTCCTGAATAGTACCGAGCCGCACAGGACTCCCCTCCCCTACGATGGGAGGGGAGTTCGTTAGCCTCAACTCGGGGAGGTTGGAGGGAGTTCCTGTATAAGGGGGGAATTGAAAATCCGTGTAATCCGCGTAATCGGTGTAATCCGCGCCCAATCACTTCCTCAGCACCTGATACCTGAATCAGGTATGAGGTGTTGCTCCTTATTTAAACTATTAAAAAATGTTAATACGCTAAAATAATTTTCGTGGCCTGGCGGGGCGGCTTTTCTGCTTCTGATGGGCGGAAACAACGCTTCCAATGGGCGGAAAGGAATAATGCACCCAAAGGAACTGCCTGAACTGCCCGTTACATGCCGCCAGCGGGCGTTTCCATGCCCTGGAGATTTGGAGAATTCAAAAGTTTTTTGTAATTTTGCAGTGTAAAAATGGGGTAAATATATAACACATGACCGAGACGCGAAAGGGGTTCATACAGTTGCATCTGAGCGTGATGCTGGCAGGCTTTACGGGGCTGTTCGGCCGCCTGATAACGCTCAACGAGGTCGACATAGTGTGGTATCGCATGCTGTTCACGAGCGCCATACTGCTGGTGTTCACGGGCATTCCGCGAGTGGGGTGGCGGAAGTTCGTGCAGCTGTGCGGCTGTGGTGCGCTGCTGGGCATCCACTGGATACTGTTCTATGGCAGCATCAAGGCCTCTAACGTGTCCATCGGCGTGATCTGCTTCTCGCTGATAGGGTTCTTCACGGCCGTGTTCGAGCCGATGATCAACCGGCGGCGCGTCTCGTGGGTCGAGCTGCTGTTCTCGCTCATCACGGTGGCCGGCGTGCTGTGCATCTTCTCGTTCGATGCCCGCTATCGCTACGGCATTGCCATCGGCGTGGTGTCGTCGGCCGTGTGTGCGCTCTATGCCATCTGTAACAAGCGGGTGAGCGTGGGTGTCAGGAGCCGCACGGTGCTGATGTATCAGATGTCGGGCGGACTGATGGTCGTCTCGGCCGTCATCCCCGTCTATCTGCTGTTCTTCCCCAGCGAGCAGCCCGTGGTGGTGGTGCCCGACGGCAGCAATCTGTGGCTGATGCTGTGCCACTCGCTGTTCTGCACCGTGGCCATGTATCTGCTTCAGATTCAGGCGCTGAAGCGGCTCTCGGCGTTCACCGTCAACCTGACCTACAACCTGGAGCCGTGCTACACCATCGCACTGGCCTTCCTGCTTTTCGGCGAAGGCCGCGAAATCAATTTCTCGTTCTATCTGGGCATCGCGCTCATCGTGGTCAGCGTGCTGCTGCAGACGGTGCGTGCGATTGGCTCAAAAAAAATCGGGCGCTAACGTTTGTTTTTCATCTGAAATGATTAATTTTGCAGTCGCAAAAAATCATTTCAACTAATCACCCAAATAATTACTATGGATAAAACTACTTCAGACACCGAGAAGAGAGACCAGCTGAAGGTGCTGCTCGTTAACGGCAGCCCCCGAACCGACGGCAACACCTTCTGCGCCTTGCAGGAAATTGCCACGCAGCTCGAGAAACACGGCATAGCCACCGAGATAGTGCAGATAGGCAAGAAGGCCATCTACTCGTGCATCAACTGCGCCATGTGCGGCAGGCAGGGCAAGTGCACCTTCGATAACGACCCTTGCAACCAGATTGCCTCGAAGATGGCCGAGAGCGACGCCCTGATTGTGGGCAGCCCCGTATATTACGGACAGCCCAACGGCGGACTGCTGTCGCTCATGCAGCGCCTGTTCTACTCGGGCGGCCGCTTCGTGCAGAACAAGCCAGCCGCAGCCGTTGCCGTTTGCCGCAGGGGAGGGGCCACCGCCGCCTTCCAGAGCATGAACATGATGTTCCAGATGATGAACATGCCCGTGGTGTCGTCGCAGTACTGGAACATTGTGTACGGACAGACCAAAGGTCAGGCAAAGCTCGATGCCGAGGGCATGCAGACCATGCGCACGCTGGCCAACAACATGGCGTGGCTGCTGGAGAAGATACATGCCGGCGGAAGCGAGGCTCCCGAGCGTGAGCATGAAAGGGCGTATATGAGCTTTATCAGATAAATATAATAAGGTGTAATAAATGGCAGAGAGAAAAAACATACAACCCATCGACAACAGCTATGGCCACCTGCAGCCACAGGCACTCGAGATTGAGCGCGTGGTGCTGGGTGCGCTGATGATCGACAAGGACGCCTTCTCGGTGGTCAGCGAGATACTGCGCCCCGAGATATTCTATGAACCCCGCAACCAGGAAATCTACCGGGCCATTCAGACGCTCAGCATGGCCGAGAAGCCCGTCGACATACTGACCGTGGTGGAACAGCTGAAGAAAGAGGGCCAGCTGGAGAACGTGGGCGGTCCGACGTATATCGTGGAACTGAGCTCGCGCGTGGTGTCGTCGGCCCATGTGGAATACCACGCCCGCGTGCTGGCCCAGAAGTTTCTTGCCCGCCAGCTCATCTCGTTTGCCAGCGTCATCGAGACCAAGGCATTCGACGAGACCGTCGACGTGGACGAACTGATGCAGGAGGCCGAAGGCTCGCTCTTCGAAATCTCGCGCACCAACATGCGGCAGGACTACACACAGATTGACCCCGTGCTGAAGGATGCCGTTGAGATTCTGCAGCGGGCATACGCCAATTCAGGCGGACTGACGGGTATCTCGACCGGCTATACCGACCTTGACGACAAGACCTCGGGCTGGCAGAACAGCGACCTGGTGATTATTGCCGGACGCCCCGCCATGGGTAAGACGGCCTTTGCCCTCTCGCTGGCCAAGAACATTGCCGTCGACAACCGCGTTCCAGTGGCTTTCTTCTCGCTCGAAATGAGCAACGTGCAGCTGGTGAACCGTCTGATATCGAACGTGTGCGAGATTTCGGGTAAGAAGATTCTGAACGGACAGCTCGACCGCGAAGAGTGGAAACGGCTCGACTCAGGACTGAGGCTGCTCGAGGGCACGCCGCTCTACATCGACGACACGCCCGGCATGAGCATCTTCGAACTGCGCACGAAGGCCCGCCGACTGGTTCGCGAGAAAGGCGTGAAGATCATCATGATTGACTATCTGCAGCTGATGAATGCCAGCGGGGCAAAGTTCGGCAGCCGACAGGAAGAGGTGTCGACCATCTCGCGCTCGCTGAAGGGACTGGCCAAGGAGCTGAACATCCCCATCCTGGCACTATCGCAGCTGAACCGTGGCGTTGAGGGCCGCGAGGGCAACGAGGGCAAGCGTCCGATGCTTTCCGACCTGCGTGAGTCGGGTGCCATCGAGCAGGATGCCGACATGGTGTGTTTCGTTCACCGTCCGGAGTACTATCGCATCTTCAGCGACGAGCACGGCAACGACCTGCGCGGCATGGCCCAGATCATCATCGCCAAGCACCGTAAGGGAGCCACTGGCGACGTGCTGCTGAACTTCAGGGGCGAATACACCCGTTTCCAGAATCCTCAGGACTCGCTCATCGGTCCGTCGTCGCCCACCGATGGAGGCGAGATTATTGGCAGCAAGATGAACTCCGATGATGCCTTCCCGCCGCCCCCAATGGACGGGCCCGTGCCTTATTAATGATTTCTTGCGGGATGGCGTAATGGCGTTATATCGTCATGCCGTCATAACGTCATGCCGAAACCTTAAAAACAAAAAGAAAAAATGAAAAAAATCCTTCTGGCAATAGCCTGCCTGGCAGCAACGGCCGCAGGCGCACAGACCAAGAGCGTCTCCATTCTGGGAGACTCGTACAGCACTTTCGACGGCTACGTAACGCCCGCCACCAACGAGATGTGGTACTATCAGGGCAACCGCGGCAGCAACGACGTGGAGGACGTCACGCAGACATGGTGGTGGCAGTTCATCAAGAACAACGGCTACCGGCTCTGCGTGAACAACTCGTGGAGCGGTGCCACCATCGGCTACTATGGCTACGACGGCAACGACTACAGCATGCGCTCGTTCATCACCCGCAGCGACAACCTGGGGTGTCCTGACCTGATCTTTATCTTCGGCGGCACCAACGACTCATGGGCCGGGGCTCCCATCGGCGAGTATAAGTTTGAAAACTTGCGCCGCGACGATTTCTTCTCTTATCGTCCGGCATTGGCTTATTTGCTCGACCACATGCAGAAGCGCTATCCCAACGTGGAGCTGGTGTTCCTCATCAACAGCGAATTGTCGAAGGACATCACGGAGAGCACGCAGAAGATTTGCGACCACTATGGCGTGAAGTGGATTCTGCTGCACGACATCGACAAGCAGAGCGGCCATCCCTCGCAGAAAGGCATGAAGGCCATAGCCGAACAGATAGCCGAAAAACTGAAAAATTAAAACCGATTTGGCCGCGTTTTTATCAAATCGAAAGATTTTTGATGAAAAAAGTGATAAATTATTTGCACGGACGGATAATTGTATGTACCTTTGCAGCCGATTTAAAAAGATAACAAATGACAATGAGCAATTCACAGAGCATTCTGATTAGCCTTATTATTATTCGACTGCGTCAGGCGGCCGGAAGTGAGAAGGCGTGCATGTGAGTGCATCATCAAGGTAATATGAAAACCTTTCCACTTCCAAACGGGTGTGCGAAAGGTTTTTTTTATTGGCATAACGTTTAAAATAAAGGTATATAGAAAATGAGTGAAAGACTTTTTATCTTCGACACGACGCTCCGCGATGGCGAGCAAGTGCCCGGATGCCAGCTGAACACCGTTGAGAAAATTCAGGTGGCCAAGCAGCTCGAGCAGCTGGGCGTTGACGTGATCGAGGCTGGTTTCCCGATTTCGAGTCCTGGCGACTTCAATTCGGTTCTTGAGATTTCGAAGGCCGTCACATGGCCCACTATCTGTTCGCTGACGCGTGCCGTTGAGAAAGACATCGACGTGGCCGCCGAGTCGCTGAAGTATGCCAAGCGCAAGCGCATCCACACAGGCATCGGAACGAGCGACGCCCACATCAAGTACAAGTTCAACTCCAATCGCGAGGAAATCATCGAGCGTGCCGTGGCTGCCGTGAAGTATGCCAAGAAATATGTAGAGGACGTGGAATTCTACGCCGAGGATGCCGGACGAACCGACAACGAGTACCTGGCCCGCGTGATTGAGGCCGTGGTGAAGGCCGGTGCCACCGTGTGCAACATCCCCGACACCACTGGCTATTGTCTGCCTGCTGAGTATGGCGAGAAAATCAAGTACCTGATGGAGCACGTCGACGGACTCTCGTCGGGCAAGGCCATCCTCTCCACCCATTGCCACAACGACCTGGGCATGGCCACGGCCAACACCATGAGCGGCGTGCTGAACGGTGCCCGCCAGGTGGAGGTGACCGTCAACGGCATCGGCGAGCGTGCCGGCAACACCTCGCTCGAAGAGATAGCCATGATTCTGAAGTGCCATAAGCACCTCGGCATCGGCACCAACATCAACACCACGAAAATCTATCCCGCCAGCCGTATGGTCAGTTCGCTGATGAACATGCCGGTACAACCCAACAAGGCGGTGGTAGGCCGCAATGCCTTTGCCCACTCAAGCGGCATCCATCAGGACGGCGTGCTGAAGAATGTGCAGACCTACGAGATAATGGACCCCAAGGACGTGGGACTCGACGACAACTCCATCGTGCTGACCGCCCGTAGCGGACGTGCCGCGCTGAAGTATCGCCTGGAGGTGCTGGGCGTGAAAATCGATGACGAGAAGAAGGTGGACGCCATCTACAGGAAGTTCCTTGCCCTGGCCGACCGCCGGAAGGAAGTGAACGACGAAGACATACTGACGCTGGCCGGTGCCGACAGTGCCGAAAACCATGCCGTGAAGCTCGACTTCCTGCAGGTGACCACCGGAATGGGCGTCAGGAGCGTGGCCTCCATCGGTCTCGACATCAGCGGACAGAAGTTCGAGGCAGCCGCCACGGGCAACGGTCCGGTGGATGCCGCCATCAAGGGCCTGAAGAAAATCATCATGAAGCAGATGACGCTGAAGGAGTTCACCATCCAGGCCATCTCGAAGGGCTCCGACGACATGGGAAAGGTGCACATGCAGGTGGAATACAACGGCAACCTCTACTATGGCTTCGGTGCCAATACCGACATTGTGACGGCCTCGGTGGAAGCCTATATCGACTGTATCAACAAGTTTAAGTAACACAACGATTATGAATACGCTTTTCGACAAGATTTGGGACAAGCACGTCGTGCAGATAGTCGACGACGGTCCCACACAGCTTTATATCGACCGTCTCTACTGTCATGAGGTGACGTCGCCCCAGGCATTCGAAGGCATGCGGAAACGCGGACTGCAATGCTTCCGTCCGAAGAACATTTTCTGCATGCCCGACCATAACACACCCACTCACGACCAGGACAAGCCCATTGCCGACCCCGTGTCGAAGAAGCAGGTGGACACACTGGCGAAGAATGCGAGTGACTTCGGACTGACCCACTACGGCATGATGGACCGCAACAACGGCATCATCCATGTGGTGGGTCCCGAGAAAGGCCTGTCGCTGCCCGGCATGACCATCGTCTGCGGCGACTCGCACACTTCCACCCACGGAGCCATGGGTGCCGTGGCATTCGGCATCGGAACGTCGGAGGTGGAAATGGTGATGGCCTCGCAATGCATCCTTCAGCAGAAACCCAAGTCGATGCGCATCAGCATCAACGGCGAACTGCAGAAAGGAGTCACGCCAAAGGATGTGGCACTCTACCTGATGGCCAGGCTGACCACCAGCGGAGCCACGGGCTACTTTGTGGAATATGCCGGCGACGTGGTGAAGAACATGACCATGGAAGGCCGTCTGACGCTTTGCAACCTCTCCATCGAGATGGGCGCCCGCGGCGGTTTTGTGGCTCCCGACGAGACCACCTTTGCCTATATCAAGGGCAGGGAATTCGCTCCGAAGGGCGAGGAATGGGACAAGGCGCTGGACTATTGGAAGACGCTGAAGAGCGGCGACGACGCCGTGTTCGACAAGGAACTCTCATTTGATGCTGCCGACATCGAGCCGCGCATCACCTACGGCACCAATCCTGGCATGGGCATTGGCATCACCGAGTGCGTGCCTACCCTCGACACCATCGAAGAGACCGGAAAGGCCGGCTTCTTGAAGTCGCTCAGCTACATGGGTTTCGAACCCGGCGAGAAGCTTTTGGGCCATCCCATCGACTACGTATTCCTCGGTGCCTGCACCAACGGTCGCATCGAAGACTTCCGCGCCTTTGCCTCGATTGTGGAGGGACGCAAGAAGGCTGAGCATGTGACGGCCTGGCTGGTGCCTGGCTCGTGGGCCGTCGACCGTCAGATTCGTG
>JAEEGF010735794.1_pt1 | contig 24271 bp, 28 predicted proteins | sample 9134171 | NCBI WGS metagenome assembly JAEEGF01 (sample SAMN16246542, study PRJNA631951) | gut metagenome | biome: gut microbiome; feature: rumen; material: AP-attached | host: Bos | place: Iran: Karaj | collected 2018-10
ATGCTGGCTGAAAGAAGAAGAAATGGGGTAAGGATTATTATTACCCACTTGCTGATCGTTGCTGTTATATCCCATGTTTTGTTCATATCGTTAACCTGCTGAGTGTTTTTTGCTAAAATCATTTTAGTACTTTCTATTCAGGTTTAGTAATGCAGATTGAAGATATTCCATGTTTGAGATGCGGAACGTGCTGTACATGGTATCAGCCGCTTATAACTGATGAGGAATCCGAACGTATAGCGAAATATCTCGGAATTACGGTTGAGGATTTCTGGGAGAAATATGCCGATACACGCTGGCCGATTCAGGGCAAGCATCTGATAAAGCATATAGATGACCACTGTGCGCTTATGAAGACAGAAGGATACCAGCATCTTTGTTCTGTCCACAGTGTGAAACCTGATGACTGCCGTGCATGGCAGGAATCACTTGAAAAAAAAGAATGCCAGACCGGTCTTCTAAAGGTATGGAATCTGAAGATTGAAAACGGTGAGGTCGTCGGGACTGAAGAAGACCTTGATAAGTTCATAAAATATCTCGCAGAAATAACCTGATTATTTATTTCAGATGTCTCATCCCTGTGGACAATTGATTTGGTATGACTTAAGAATATCTGTCTTTCTTAACTTTACAGTCACATTTAATGTGCTATTATTATCTTTCGGCTATGAAAGACAACGATAATGCATTAGCAACAAACAGAAGAGCATATCATAACTACGATATCCTTGATACATATGAAGCTGGTATCGCGTTATGGGGATCTGAGGTTAAGTCGGTACGTGATCACCGGATAACCATAGGCGAAGCATACGTAAAATTCGAGAGCGGGGAAATATGGCTGATCGGTGCCAATATCGCAAGATATGATTCGGCATCATATATGAGCCACAATCCCGACAGAAGACGCAAGCTGCTTTTGCATAAAAAAGAAATGCGAGTATTAGCTGAAAAGACCCAGGAGAAGGGACTTACAATGGTCCCGCTGAAAGTATATCTCAAGGGCAACCTTGTAAAGATACTGGTCGGCCTGGGAAAGGGTAAAAAGGAATACGATAAGCGGGAAGCGATCCAGAAGAGAGAAACTGACCGTATTATCGAAAGAACTTTAAAAAACAGATAACTTTTACCTTTACCAATGGGGACGCGTGGTTTCGACAGTAGAGGTTGGTTACGAAATTGCAGGACGAGGTGTCATCGCCCTCGTAAATCAGATGGCAATTTACAACTGCCGATAGACAGTTTGCTTACGCTGGATAATTAAACACCAGCGTCATCCATCTCATACCCACCCCGACGGTGTGAGAATGGGTGCCACAAAGCCGGGGTGCCATATGGTCTCTGCCGGGAGGCTGTATCTAAGATTTTTCGGCTGCTTCAGATAGGACTCCGCCTGTACAGGCCTACTGACTAAGATAAATCACAGGATATTTCTGTAGTAGATTTCGGGCTATCTTTATTGGACGGGGAGTTCGACCCTCCCCCGTCTCCACCAAATGACTCTTAAAGCCTTTGTTTTACCCAAAACAAGGGCTTTATTATTTTCCAGGGGAATTATTGTATATAATTAGTTCATGCGAATTGATTTAATGACTCTTTTTCCTGAGATGTGTCAGGCTGTATACAACGATGCACTTTTCAATATTGCATCAAACAAGGGACTGATGGAATATCATGTCCACAATATCCGTGACTACAGCCATGATAAGCACCGTACTGTTGATGATTATACCTTCGGCGGAGGGGCAGGAATGCTTATGAAGCCGGAGCCGATCTTCGAAGCAGTTGAAGATGTTCTGTCGGATAAAAAAGAAGGGGATGATATCCCGATAATACTGATGACTCCTCAGGGTAAAAAGCTTTCACATGCAATGGTCAGGGAATTCTCCTGTTATGACAGACTTGTGATCATATGCGGTCATTACGAAGGCTTTGATGAAAGAGTCAGAGAACATCTTGTGACACATGAAGTATCGATCGGTGACTATGTCCTGTCCGGCGGAGAACTGCCTGCTCTTGTACTCTGTGATGCTATTTCAAGATTAGTTCCGGGTGTACTGGGCAGCGATGAATCTGCACAGACGGATTCTTACGCAGACGGATTGCTGGAGTATCCTCAATATACCAGACCGCCTGAATATCGCGGTTGGAAAGTTCCCGATATCCTTCTCTCGGGTGACCACGGTAAAGTCGATAAATGGAGAAGAAAGGAATCTCTGCGGAGGACCATGCAGAGAAGACCTGATCTTCTTGAAGGTATTTCATTATCAAAACAGGATCTCAAACTGATCAAAGAAATCAAAGAGGAAAATCCTGAACTGCAGGATCTTATCTAAAGTTTTCATTGTGACCGCAGTGCGGTCCGATAATATAAAAAAATCTTAAGCCGGACAATATAGTCCTGTAATCACAGGAGGAAATGGATGACTAATCTTTTTGTATCACTTTTGGTGATAGTCATTATTTCTGTTTTGGCACCGTTAATTGCCCGTCTTATTCCGAAGCAGTTTATTCCTGAAACAGTTCTTCTGATTGCTGTCGGTGCTGTACTGGGTCCGAATATGCTGGGTGTTATCCAGTCAGACTCCGAAGTTATAGATTTTCTTTCGGAGATCGGATGTGCATTTTTGTTCCTGCTCGCAGGAAGTGAAATCAACCCAAAATCTCTGTCCGGATCTGACGGAAGACATGGTCTTCTGGCATGGATCGTAAGTTTTGCTGCAGGGTTAGCACTCGCTTTTATAATTCCTTTCATTGCAGATGGTAATCAGGGCATCATTGCAACTGCTCTTTTGCTGACGACGACTGCACTTGGCACTTTGATCCCGATACTTAAAGACAAAGGTATATTGGGTACACGAATGGGTGACCTTATCATCTCATATGGTACGTGGGGAGAGCTCATGCCCATTCTTGCTATTGCTGTTCTTCTTTCTGCAAGATCTGGCATGGTAACAGGAGTCATTCTGTTTGCCATGTTCATGATTTGTATTCTGATCGGAGCAATGGGTTCCAATGCGGTGAAAAGCGGTTCGAGGTTTTACCAGTTTATAAGGGACAAGGCAGAAACAAATTCCCAGATGACGGTTCGAGTTGTAGTACTGCTTCTGCTATTGCTTGTAACATTCTCATCGATCTTTGGTTTTGATATTGTTCTCGGAGCTTTTGCTGCAGGGTTTGTTCTTCGTTATATTATGCCGGAAAGAGGAAACGAGTCTCTTGAGAAAAAGCTTCAGGGAATTGCCCACGGATTCTTTGTTCCACTGTTCTTTGTTGTGTCAGGATGTGAGATTGACCTTCATGCAGTACAGAAACAACCTCTTCTAATGATTCTTTTTATTCTCACTCTGCTACTTATCAGAACAGTACCGATCGTTGTTTCTCTTTCATCAAGAAAGAAAATACGAGAAGAAATAACCATTCACGGACGTTTTTCCGTGGCGTTCTATTGTACTATGGCGTTGCCTCTTATTGTTGCAATAACAAATATCGCTGTAAGAAACGAGATAATGACTTCCGATACTGCTTCAGTTCTTGTAGCCGCAGGTGCTGTCACTGTTTTCCTTATGCCTCTTCTGGGTTCATTGACATACAGGATCGTTGATGCAGAAACCGGTAATGCAATTAAAGAGATCGTTCATGATCCCGGGTCTTTTATGGGAATCATGAAGGCTCATATAGAACTTGGTCACAAAAGAGCAATGGAATACAGAACCAGCATGACTGAGGAAATAAAAAAGCGAATAGAGGACATAAAAGACCCTGCTGAAAGGGAAGATGTCAGAAACACACTAAACAGACATTACAGTGAACATCATGCGTTGACTTCCAGGCATCTTGCGGAGCAGCATGATATCTTTGTTCGACATCATGAGGAATTAAAAGAAGTATATAGTAAATATCATGTATCAGACATGCCTGAAGAATTATTCAGACAATTAGAAGATCTTAACAGCGATACGAAGGATGATCCAGAAGAAAGAAAGGACTGAAGAGCAGGAGCTTATCAGTTATTTTTCAATGCGATCGCTGCATTCTTAATGATTACCCATCTTCTCTCTTTCATATGGGTTGCCTGAGCTTGCATCAAAACCCTGGAGCAGATACTTATCGGGAAGATGGTCGTGTATATCAAGGTCCAGAACATAATTGCAGAACCAGATACCAACATACGTGATTTTTGTATTGTTCTCTTTGCCTTCCGGCACCATGGCATATACGAATCCGTGGTAATCATCACTGTTCATGGCAACGATATCATAACCCTGTGGTTCACCCGTCACGGTGTAATAATCCGTATATTCTTCAATACCAAGCTGCTGAAGTCTTCCGAGTTCCTCTTCAAAGTTATCGGATTCATAGTCTACCGTCAGGTAGGTGACGAACTGGGGATCCCACGGATTGTAATAAATCAGTTTGAATTCCTCAGGATGCATATCGGCAGTAATTGACTTGGGGAATATTTCAAACATTTCTTCGCTTAAGTAATGGAACTGACTGTTTTCTTCATCATAGATGGTAGTATTGAAATAAGTGTCATATTTGGAAATGTCGTTGTATTCCTCGATTTCTGCAGAAGCCACCGAAAAAAACAGAAGACCAAATGCGAGAAAGAAAGCAAAAATGCTGCGTATACCAAATAAAAACATGGCAAAATTTATTCCTTTGTGAATCAGCTAATTCTCTTTTTTATCGCTTCAAACGATTTATCGCTGATATAATGCTCGATACGACAGGCGTCAGTTCTGGCAGTCTCGCTGTCCACACCGATATCTTCAAGGAGTTTTGTTAAAACAGTGTGACGTTCGTATATCTTCTGTGCCAGGGATCTTCCGGATTCAGTAAAAGCTATATAACCGTCATTATCCACGATAATAAACTGGTCCTTCTTCAGTTTTGCCAGTGCTCGGCTTACGGATGGCTTGGATACTTCCATCTCTTCAACGATATCGATAGCTCTCACGATATTCTTTTTCTTTGAGAGTATCAGTATAGTTTCAAGATACATTTCGCCGGATTCTCTGATCTGTGCCATTTTCTTACATCTCTTTTTAAACTCTTTTCATTCTAACACATTATTTGAGGTAGTTATTAAAAAATATTTTCTTGACAAGTTACCTTAAGGTAACTATCATATTTAAGCAAGTTAGCCAAAGGCAACCAGGCAATTTCTGTGTTGCGACTTGATAAGAAGGAGTATTAATTGTGATGCCACTTGCTCTTGCAAATGTTGGAGAAAAGAACACCATCAGAAGGATTGGTGGTAGCGCGGAAGTTAAGAAACATTTAGAAGATATTGGTTTCTCTGTGGGAAGTACAGTAACTGTCATTACTTCTCTCTCCGGAAATGTGATCGTAAATGTTAGGGAATCTCGTGTTGCCATCAGTGAAGAAATGGCAAGAAAGATCATGATTTAGCAATTCTAAAGTCAAAGAAGGGAGACAGTATGAAAACACTTAAAGATGCCATGATTGGGGAAACCGTAAGAATAGTCAAGCTTCATGGTGAAGGCGCAGTCAAACGCCGAATCATGGATATGGGTCTGACTAAAGGCGTTGATGTATATGTCAGAAAAGTTGCTCCGTTGGGTGATCCGATGGAATTGACTGTTCGCGGATATGAATTATCTTTGCGTAAAGCTGACGCAGAATCTATAGAGGTCGAATAAGTTTTATTTTTTTTTAAACGGTAGTTACCTTAAGGCAACTGCCAAAGAGAGGAATTAGATGGCGAATGACATACGTATTGCCCTCGCGGGCAATCCGAACAGCGGTAAGACAACGCTGTTCAACACGCTGACCGGTTCCAACCAGTTTGTTGGTAACTGGCCGGGTGTTACGGTCGAAAAGAAGGAAGGAAAGCTAAAAAAACATGACAATGTTGTTATAATGGACCTTCCCGGTATCTACTCACTTTCTCCTTACACACTCGAGGAAGTGGTGGCACGAAATTATCTTATTGATGAACGCCCCGATGTAATCCTTAATATCGTGGATGGTACCAACCTTGAACGAAATCTTTACCTTACAACTCAACTTACGGAGCTTGGGATCCCTGTTGTCGTTGCGCTTAACATGATGGATGTCGTGAAAAAGAATGATGATAAGATCAACGTCAGCGAACTTTCCAGAGAACTTGGTTGCAAAGTAGTTGAGATTTCGGCGTTGAAGGGCACCGGATGTTTGGAAGCTGCAGAAGAAGCAATCAAGTCCGCTTCAGGTCCGAAGACAGTTCCTCTGCACAGTTTCTCTGGAGTTGTCGAGCATGCTATTGCTCATATCGAGGAAGCAGTACTGCACGATATGCCTGAAGAGATGCAGAGATGGTATGCTATCAAAGTTTTTGAAAGAGACGATAAGGTACTTGCAAAACTTAACATACCTTCTGAAAAGCGTAACCACATTGAAAATGACATTAAAGCCGCAGAAAAGGAAATGGATGATGATGCAGAAAGCATCATCACAAATGAAAGGTATCTCTATATAACATCTATCCTGAAAGGCTGTTACAAGAAGAAATCAGCCGGAAAGCTATCTATATCAGATAAGATCGACAGGATTGTGACAAACCGAATTCTTGCATTGCCGATCTTTGTGCTCGTAATGTTTATCGTTTATTCACTCAGTATGGGCAAGTCGATTGCCGATGGAGGCATCGCTATTGGTACCTTCCTGACTGACTGGACTAATGACGTATTTGGTGCTGAATGGCTTATTGAAGGTTCACGAAATCTGCTGGAAGGCTGGGGAGCTTCAGGGTGGCTCGTAGGCCTCGTTTCAGATGGTATTGTCGCCGGTGTAAGTGCCGTGCTTGGTTTTGTTCCCCAGATGCTGGTGCTGTTCCTTATGCTCTGCATGCTTGAGGATGTCGGTTATATTTCAAGAATTGCATTTATTATGGACCGAATTTTCCGACGATTCGGCCTTTCTGGTAAATCCTTTATCCCTATGCTTGTTGGTACAGGCTGTGGTGTTCCCGGTGTAATGGCTTCAAGAACGATTGAAAATGAACGAGATAGAAGAATGACCATTATGACCACATGTTTTATTCCATGTGGCGCTAAGATGCCGGTTGTTGGTCTTATTGCAGGTGCCGTATTTGCCAGTTCAAGCTGGGTAGCAACATCTGCGTATTTCGTCGGTGTGGCAGCCATCATTATCTCAGGTGTTATTCTTAAGAAAACCAAAATGTTTGCAGGCGATCCTGCTCCTTTCGTAATGGAACTTCCTGCTTATCATGTCCCTTCGTGGAAAAACGTACTCCATGGCACATGGGAACGAGGATGGTCCTTCATTAAAAGAGCAGGAACAGTTATTGTTATAGCTTCCATCCTTATCTGGTCTCTGAGCAGTCTTGGTTCAGTCAATGGCAAGTTTGGCATGGTAGATGAACTTGCAGAAGACGAAACTATTTGGACTGAAGAATATGTTGAATCCCTCGCTGAAAAAATGAATATCACTCCCGATGAAGTTACTCCTATGGATGACTCAATACTGGCCGGTGTCGGCAACGTTATCTCTCCTTTATTCAAACCTCTTGGTTTCGGTTCATGGCGTCCTGCGATTGCAACTATAACAGGTCTGGTCGCCAAGGAAGAAGTAATAGGTACATTTGGTGTTCTCTATAATTATGAGGCTGAAACAGAAGAAGATGAACTTGATGATGAAGGTTCACAGATCTGGTCAAATGTTAAAGACGATTTTGATAAGATCTCCAAAGGGAACGGAGCGCTTGCTGCATATGCCTTCTTACTGTTCAACCTTCTTTGTGCTCCTTGTTTTGCAGCAATGGGTGCCATTAAGAGAGAAATGAACAATGGAAAATGGACTGCATTTGCGATTGCATATATGACAGTGTTTGCTTATGCCATCAGTCTGATGACCTATCAGATCGGATCAGTTTTCACCGGAAATATTCAGGTTTTCGGGCTGATAGTAGCAATTGCTGTTCTTGCATTCTTCCTGTACATGATGTTCCGACCGTATCATGAAGCAGATAAACTGACGATGGCTTCATAAGCAGGGAAAGAGTAAATAAAATGACATGGATCGCAGCTCATATTGTTGATATTGTTCTGATTCTTGTGATTGCAATGATTGTTGCTTTGATTGTCATCAATGCTGCAAGAAAAAGAAAAGGTGGAGTATCTTCCTGTGGCTGTAACTGCTCAGGATGTGCAATGTCCGGACAATGCGGTTCCAAACATAATAATTAAAAGAGCCCCTCCAATTTAGTAGTTTACGTGAAACAGGTGTCGCCGCGCGGTGACACCTGTTTCATATAGGCGATTATATTTACTCATAAAATAATTCAGGCTGCCTTAGCCAAGGCAACCTGATATTTAAAAAACAATAAATTGTTTTCAGTGCATTAATGAGGGAATGCTGATCGGCCGAATCGAGGTGTTCGCTTGAAGGTGGGTTCATCGATGTATTCTTCACCGCGTTCCTTTGATTCTCGAACCTGTCGCATCTTTTCTTCTTCAGAACCCTCAGCTCCACCGTAGAGTGCAGTGAAACCGGTGGCGATGAGAGTAAGTCTGACTTCATCACCGAGTGAGTTGTCATTGGCAACACCGAAGATGATGTTGGCATCAGGATCAACTGCCTGCTTGATGACTTCAGCGGCTTCATTGACTTCATAGAGTGAAAGGTCTCCGCCGACGACGTTGTAAAGAACGCCCTTGGCACCTTCGACTGATGCATCGAGTAACGGGCTGGATAAGGCGGCTTTGGCTGCATCTGCGGCTCTGTTCTTGCCCTTGCCGGTACCGATTGACATCCATGCAGGACCTGCATCCTTCATGATGGCTTTGACATCGTTGTAGTCAAGGTTGATGATGCCGGGGAGGGTAATCACTTCTGAGATGGCTCGGACGCCCTGGGTAAGTACATTGTCAGCAAGCTTGAAAGCCTGGTCAATGCTGGTCTTGTTGTCTGCCATGTCGAGCAATCGGTCGTTAGGAATGATAATGAGTGTATCTACGCAGCCGATAAGGTTGTTGATACCTTCCTGTGCGACTCGTGCTCTGTGCTGACCTTCAAAAGTGAAAGGTTTGGTTACTACTGCAATGGTAAGTGCACCGGATTCCTTTGCGATCTGGGCAACTACAGGTGCGGAACCTGTGCCGGTACCACCGCCCATACCGGCGGTAACGAAGACCATATCTGCACCGGTGATGAGCTCCTTGATCTCATCTCGGCTTTCTTCTGCTGCTTTTCGGCCTACATTCTGGTCGCCTCCGGCACCGAGACCTCGGGTGAGTTTTTCACCGATCTGAAGTCTGGTTGGAGCTTCGGTTGTTGCGAGTGCCATTGCATCAGTATTCAATGCGACGAAATCAACGCCGTGAATCTCTTCTCGGACCATTCTGGTTATAGCGTTGGAGCCACCGCCACCGCAACCGAAAACCTTGATGATGGCTGGGTTGGGGATAAAGCTTGTCTTACTCATCTTAATATTTTCTTCTCCTAAAATTGACATTATTTATACCTTCTATCCAAATAAACTTGCGAATTTACTAGCCAAGCCGCGGAGTCTTTCTCCAAAGCTACGCTTGTTCCAGTTAGATTTTTTGCCGTAGTTTTTGCTTCCCCAGAGAAGTAAACCTACACCTGTTGCATGAGCTGGGTCTCTCAATACATCGGTGATGCCGGTGACGTGTAAAGGATAACCGATCCTGACAGGGAGTTTCAGGATGCTGCTGCTGAGCTGTTCGATTCCGGCAATGTTTGATGAACCGCCGGTGAGAACAAGTCCTGAAGGAATGATTGCCTTGTAATTTGAAGACGGGAGCTCAAGGATGATCATTCGGATAAGTTCCTCGACTCGGTCTCTCAGGATCTCGCAAAGTGTCTGATATGCTACACCCTGACTGTCTTCACTCATCTTGGCAATCTGATCTATGGCATTTTCGTCTTCGATGGGAACTACTGAGCCATATCTCTTTTTCATTTCTTCGGCGACTTCCTGACCAAGTCCAAGACCGATCGCGATATCTCGGGTCATCTGGTAGCCTGCGACGGGCAGTACTGCGGTGTGGAAGATTGAACCGTCACGGAAGATACAGACATCAGTTGTTCCGCCGCCGATATCTGCGATTGCAACACCGGCCTGTCTTTCTTCTTCAGTCAGAACAGCTTCCGATGATGCCAGAGGTTCAAGGACCATATCGTCGATATTCAACCCGATTCCGTGGACACACTGTGCGAGATTGTTGATGGAATTGGATGCAGCTGTGATGATATGGGTTTCCACGTCCAGTCTCTCACCATGCATTCCGACCGGATCTTTAACTCCGGCCTGACCGTCAACTGAGTAGTTTCGCGGGATAACATGCAGCAGTTTTCTGTCACTGGAGAGATTTGAAACTCCGGTGGTGCTCATAACTCTTCTCAGATCATTGGGTTTTACGACCTTATCTCCGTTAGTGATGGCGACCACACCATGACTGTTATTAGAAACAACATGTCTGCCTGTCACACCGACATAGGCAGAAGTTATCTTCATGCTGCAGGCTTGTTCTGCTCGTCTTACGGATTCACGGATGGATTCTTTAGCGTCATTTATATCAACAACTAAGCCCTTGTGCATACCATAAGAAGGTGCAATTCCAACGCCTATTACTCGTACAGCCTTTGTTTCTTCATCGCACTCAGCAATGATGGTTGCGACTTTGGTCGTACCGACATCGATGGCTGTTACGATTCTATTATGATTCATTACTCCTCCTTTTATATTTATTCAGATCTGTATCTGAGCTAAACTTCTATGTTCTATTTTTATTGATCCTTTCGGCTACTCTGAGTTTTGCCGATCTGGATCTGGGATTATTCTTAATTTCTTCTTCACCCGGGACTACAACCTTGTGTGTAACAGGAATCAGCCTTGGGATGGTATTGCATGTGCAAACCGGTAATCCGGGCGGACATTTGCATGTAATCGAGGCTTCTTTAATTGTAGTCTTTACAATGCGATCTTCAAGTGAATGATAACTCATTATTACAAGTCTTCCGTGTTCATCCAGCAGCTCGATCGCCTGCTGAAGCGCCGATTCCAGGTTATCCAATTCATTGTTGACGGCGATTCGGAGCGCCTGGAATGTCTTTGTGGCAGGGTGGATCTTTCCTCTTTTGGGGATCACTCCCAGGATAACATCGGCGAGCTCTGTCGTTGTCCTGATCGGTCGGCTTGAAACGATCGCCCGTGCTATCTTCCTGCTCTGAGTTTCTTCACCATATTTAAATATTAAGTCTGCTATTTCTTTTTCGGAGTAGGAATTGACTATATCAGCTGCCGTCAATCCTTCTTCCGTGTTAAAGCGCATATCAAGCGGAGCATCATACTGAAAGCTGAATCCCGCACCGTCTTCGGAAAGCTGCATGCTGGACAGTCCCAGATCGAAGAGTATTCCGTCAACAGGTTCAAATCCCAGCTTTTCTGCTTCTTCCTTAAGATTCACAAAATTGGTGTTTACGATACTGACATTATCACCGTATTCTGCGAGTCTTTTCTTTGCCTTGTTAAAATTCTTCCGGTCCGCATCAAATCCCAGAAGATGTACATTCTTTGCACTTTTCATGATGAGTGAGGAGTGTCCCGCTCCGCCGATGGTGCAGTCTATGTATCTTCCGTTGTCTTTGACTTTCAATGCATCGATGCATTCCTGAAGCATTACGGGAATATGTTCGTTTTCCACAGACTTCTCATTCATCTCTACTAAAATTGTACCAAGAAAAAAATATGTCTAGTCAATACTTTATAAGGTATGACAAAAATATTTTTTGCATTGTACGTACACAATATTTTGATTTTTATCATGGGTTTATAATGTTAGTTAAAAGGGGGTACGTTATGGCAAATACTTTTAAGCTGTCAGATTTTCAAAGTAACCCGTCTTCCGTCTTTGAGAATGTAACAAAGGAACATCCTGTATATGTATCCGATACTGAGGACAGTGATCTGAAATACGTCATTCTTACCGTTGAGGATTTTGAGGAATACGAACAGACTAAAACGATGTATCAGATCATGCAGGCGCTGAACGAAGACAGCGGGAATTAGATACAGTTTATCCTTGCTCTGGCGATCAGATGATTGTCGCTGTCTTTTATGATCAGATTGAAGGCTCTGAGATCCTGTTCCGATGAGCATTTCAGCAATGCCCCTGCAGTTGCCGGATGCTTGAACGTAAACCTGAAGTCTGCGATGGTTTCTGATTTTTCAAGTTCACTTAATACTCTGCTTGCAATAAGATTGCCTGGGACCACGGCATCCTTTCCCTTGTGTATTGGATTGCGGTCACCGATCCGGTCACACCATTCTCTTATCTCTGTTCTGCTCACTTTGAATGCAAAATCATTCATCTTTAAGCACCAGCACATCCTTTGATTCCGATGTTATTCTGTTTTTTATCTTGCATTTCCTTCTGACGGTGACGATCGTCCCCGAAGGAGATGTCCTTATTCCGGTGACGCATGAAATAACCGTGAGTTTTATGTCTCCCTGTGTCATCGGCCTGCGCACGACAGTCTCGGATGAAGCATGAAGTACCTTCTTACCTGTTTTAAGGAGTCCGTCCAGGATACATCCGATCCCCAGCCCCTGAATATCGGATAATTTCGGGGAAAAAAGATCATATTCGTTTCTGAATGATTTGTTTTTTAATCCTTCAAGCATTTCGTTGTATCAGATCCAGAGTCTCGAGGATCACTTTTCTGCTCTCATTGCGCTTGATTATCCTGTCAACATATCCTGCTTCTAACAGGTCCGGTAAAGTCGGAAGAGTATCTTCATATCTGTTGAGAAGCATATCTTTGCTGTCTGATATATCGTTCTTATAAATAATGTCGACAGCTGCATCGTTGAGCATTACTCCGATCTGTGCTTCATCCCAGGCAAAACAGTATCGTTGTCCCACTGTTTTTGCACCCATCACAATGTAAGCGCCGCCGTATGCTTTCCTCAGGATAAGTGTAATGATAGGCACTGATGCTCCGGACAGGGCACTGAATAATCTTGCTCCGCGCAGAAGAAGTTTCCCGTGTTCCTGTTCCTTGCCGGGAAGGAAACCCGGGGTATCGACTATTGAAATAAAAGGTATGTTGAATGAGTTGAGTGTTGCAATGAATCGTTCGGCCTTTTCTGCTGCTTCTGTATCTATTGCGCCTGCCAGATGATTTGGCTGGTCAGCAATGATTCCGCAGGTCCTGCCTTCAAAGCGTGCAAAACCGCAGACGATACTTTTGGCGTAGTCTTTCTGTATCTCAAAGAATGAATCTTTATCTGAGATGTAATCGATGACAGCATGAACATCATACGGAAGCTTATTGTCAAATGGAACGATATCATCACTTAGATCATCAGTCTTTTTCATGACTGAAGATGTCTTTGTTTCTGAAATATATCCGAACAGCTGACGGACCATCTGGAAGCACTCAGGTTCGGTATCGGCAAGGAAGTGACAGATGCCGGTCGTACTGTTGTGGATATCTGCTCCGCCCAGTTCTTCGATGGAGATGTTCTCTCCCGTCAGTCTTTTTACAACACCGGGTCCGGTAACGAACATTTCAGAAATATCCTTGACCATGAATATGAAATCACATATGGTGGGACCGTAAGCAGAACCTCCTGCACATGGCCCGAGCACCAGAGCGATCTGGGGGACTTTGCCTTTCAGTTCCCGGTGTCCGTTCAGGATATCGGCCACACCGTATAATGCATGCACTCCGTCCTGAAGTCTGGCTCCTCCCGAATCGTAAACGGAAATCAGAGGGATTTTCATTTCAAGTGCAGCATTCATAATATCCCGGGCAATTCTGCCGATCTCCTTCGTAATGGAACCGCCTTTAACGCTGAAATCCTGAACGAAGAATGCAACTTTGTGTCCGCTGATCCCGGCAAAACCGGTTATTATCCCGTTGTTCTGCCGGCTGACATATGAAACGGAGCCTTCATCGAAAAGTAAATTAATTCGAGTATCTGCTGATAGTTTATTCATCGGTATTTAGTATATAGCAAAATTGGGTTATAATCCGTACTTGCAGTCCAGTTTTTCTGCAAGATTTTCTGAACAGGTTATAAATTATGATTTTATATTTTTCGGCTACCGGCAATTCCAAGTATGTTGCCAAAAGGATCGCAGATGCGACCGGTGAAAAGCTTATTTCGATCACTGATTGCATTAAAGAAAATATACATTCCTTTACCATTGAACCGGGAGAGATCATCGGAGTGGTATCTCCGGTTTATTTCTGGGAACTGCCCGAGATCGTCGGCAGATTCATCAACAGATGTGAATTCTTCAAAACTGAGGACCCATACTGTTTCTTTGTCGCAACATACGGACGCAATGCCGGTATTTCGGGAAGAAATATCAAAGCTGATTTCGCCGAAAGAAAAATAAAGCTTTCTGCCAGATTCGATGTGAAAATGGTCGATACGTATACTCCGGTCTATTACGTTAACGATGAAAAGGAAAACGATTCTATTAACCAAAAGGCAGAAAAGCAGATAGACAAGACCATCGAGCAGATCAAAGCCCGCGAGACAGGTGATTTTATGATCAATATCGCTTCCCCATGGGCAGCGAAGCTTTCAAGGATCGGATACGAAAAAGCACGTCTGACCGAGTTTTTCTCTGTTTCAGATTCATGTAACGGATGCGGCAAATGTGCTGATATCTGTCCGGAGGGTGCGATCAAGATAGAGGATGGCAAACCGGTTTGGAAAGAAGAAAAATGTCTTCTCTGTCTGGCATGTCTTCACAGATGCCCACAGTTTGCCATACAGTACAAAAAGTCGACCCAGGGAAAAGGGCAGTATACCAATCCCAATGTGGAACTTGAGTAGTTTCTACTTAAGGAATCCGTCTATGATTGCGTTTTCGGCTTCTTCCTCGGTAAGACCGAGAGTTCTCAGTTTGATGATCTGATCGCCTGCGATCTTGCCGATAGCCGCCTCATGTACCAGTGATGCATCAATGTTGGCCGCATCGAGTTCAGGAACAGCAATAACTCTTGCGTTATCCATGAGGATAGCATCACATTCGGTGTGACCGGCGCATGGAGCATTGCCGACAATATTCGAGATGTATTTCTGATATGAATCGTCTTTTGCAACAGATCTTGATACTACATCGGCTGAAGAACCTTCTCCGTTGAGTTCAGTCAGATATTCACTTATTGCAGTCTGATGACCGTGCGTCATCAGTCTTTCACGAATGAGGAGTTTCGAATTCTTGCCGATAAAAGACGAGGTCTTTCGTATTGTTGAATCAACACCTTTGATCTGGACCATTTCCATTTCAACTATACATTTTTCTCCGGCATGTATCTCGGTGACGGGATTCAGTATTCGTTTTCCGTTTCCGTCTCCGCTTCCGTAATGGTTCTCAACGTATTTGACATGGGCATTGTTGCCGATGAAGAATCTGTGGATACCGTCATGCTGGCTGTCTGAGTTTCCGCAGTTGTGGATGCCGCAGCCTGCTACGATGGTCACATCTGCTCCGTCTTCAACGTGGAAGTCATTGTAAACGACATCGACCATTCCGCTTTCATCCATGACGACAGGGATATAGCACGATTCACCCTGGCAGGTGCTCTTGATCCAGATGTCGATACCGGGTTTATCGGTCTTGGAAGTAATGTTGATGTTTTCTGAGACTTGCCTTTCAGCAAGCTGACCATTTGCTCTGATATTTATTGCACCACCGGGGTGATGACCTTTTTTTAAGCCGGAAATTATTTCAAGCAATGCATTCTGTGCATCATTTAGTTCACTCATTTAACAGGCTCCTTTGTCTTTGTCAGTAGGCTGGATCTTTCCGCAGAATGCTCCGGATGCGACTCCGGCTCCGAGTATGTCGATCAGCATATCTTCTTTCTTTCCGATCTTCTTGATCTTGCCGTCTGCCAGAAGGATTATTTCGTCTGCGATATTGAGAATCCTCTCCTGATGGGAGATGATGACAACTGTGCCTTTGATGGATTTTCTCATGTCCTCGAAAACGGAGATCAGATTCTGGAATGACCAGAGATCGATACCGGCTTCCGGTTCGTCGAAGAGAGTTACTTTTGTTCCTCTTGCCAGTACAGTGGCAATCTCGATTCTCTTAAGCTCACCACCGGACAGACTGGAATTGACTTCACGGTTGATATATTCCCTTGCGCATAAACCAACGGCTGACAGGTATTCACATGCCTCACCAGTGCTTAAAGACTTGTCCTTGAAGCTTTCATTGTTCTTGGCCGCCATTTTAAGAAGATCCAAGACCTGGATGCCCTTGAAACGGACAGGCTGCTGCAATGCAAACGAAATGCCCAGCTTGGCTCTTTCAGTGATATCAAGACCAGTTATATCCTGACCATTCAGAAGAATGTTTCCGGATGTGGGTGTCTCTATGCCCATAATAAGCTTGGCAAGGGTCGATTTGCCGCTGCCGTTGGGGCCGGTGATCACGTAAAATTTGTTTTCGTCGAGTTTCAGCGTGACATCGTCAATGATCCTTTTCTTTTTCTTGTCGTCACCTGTAACATCGAAAGTGATATTTTTAAGTTCCAGCATTTTAACCCCTTTTTGAAACTATCAGTACTTTTAACTAGGATTTTTCATTTTATACTATTTTGTCATTTACTGACAGTGATCAGAGTTCCATATATTGTTATAGAGTGTATCTTAGCTATAACTTAATAATCGATTGTTAAGTTATATAAAAATCCGTTGACAATGTTAAGCGGAGAAACTAGTATCATAGATGAATGTTCTTTTTGGAATATAAGAGGCACAGAAATGAGCGGAAAAGATTATTACAGCATAATGGGCGTTTCAAGGAATGCCACTGACAAAGAGATCAAGCAGGCATTCAGAAGACTGGCACGAAAATATCATCCCGATGTCAATCCTGGAGATAAGGAAGCGGAGAGAAAATTCAAGGAGATAAATGAAGCGAATGATGTTCTTTCCGATCCTGAAAAACGTAAGAAATACGATATGTATGGTGATAACTGGGCTAATAGCCAGCAGGGCTTCTCTGGTTTTGGCGGAAGCGGTGCCCAGAACCCTTACGGATTCGATTTCTCATCATTTGCCCAGGGCTTTGGAGCAGGTGGTTTCGGGGATCTTTTCGGAAATATTTTCGGCGGCAAGCGGACCAAGAAGGGACAGAATATCGAACAGAGTATTCAGATAACCCTGGAGGAAGCTTATACCGGTACTGTGCGTTCATTCAATTTCCGTGTTGAAGAAATATGTTCCCACTGTGCAGGAACAGGCAGACTGCAGAACAGTTACTGTTCTTCCTGCAAAGGCGCTGGAAAAGTCCTTAAGAACAGACAGATCGAGGTAAAGATTCCCAAGGGAGTCAAAGACGGTTCAAAGATCAGAGTGTCCGGACAGGGTAATTCCGGAACCAATGGAGGACAGGCGGGAGATCTAATCCTGCATGTCACACTTCTCAAACATGCAGTCTTTGAACGTGTGGATGATAACCTCACTGTCAATGTTAAGATCCCTGTCACAACAGCCGTTCTGGGCGGTACTGCGATGGTACCTACTCTGAAGGGAACACACCTTGAACTCAAGATTCCTGCAGAAACGCAGAACGGAAAGGTCTTCAAACTGGCCGGACAGGGCATGTCCATTCTCAATTCATCATCATATGGTGATCTTTATGCCAAGATCGACGTTATGATCCCAACCCACATATCCGGTAAGGAAAGAAAACTGTTTGAGGAATTGAGAGAGATCAGGGGAGAAGGCAAATAATGACCACTCCCAAACAGCCCAGATATATCATCAGCGTAGCAGCAGAGATGCTGGGCATCCCTACTTACACACTGCGTTATTATGAAAGCGTCGGAATCATACATCCGGCAAGATCTCGCGGGAATGTAAGACTGTATTCCGATGAAGATTTGGACATTATCAGAAGAGCAACAACATTGATGAATGACATGGGTGTCAATCTTGCAGGTGTTGAGATCATTCTGAGAATGACCAATCAGGTGGTGGATCTACAGAATCAGATGGCAGAAATGGAAGAGGAATTGGAGAAATTAAGAGAGGAAAAAAGTAATGAGTGACAGACTTGATTTCACCGAACAAGCAAAAGAAGCTTTAAATTTTTCCCAGACTATTGCCAGACAGATGCGTCATCAGCAGTGGGATGTTGTCCACGTCCTGATGGCGTTGCTTCAGCAGGAGAATGGGGTAGTTAATGATATTCTCAATGAAATGGGCATTGATTCAAAAAACCTGCAGGGACAGGTCAATGCTCTGCTTGAGAATGCTCCCAAGCTGGCCACTGAGCCACAGCAGCTTTATCCGACACCTATTGTCGGACGAGTAATGGAACTGGCGGCTATGGAAGCAAAGCGTTTCAATGATGAATTCATTGGAACAGAACATATTTTTATTGCAATTTCATCTTTGGACAAGGGAGATGTCGCTAATCTTCTCAGGACCAATGGCATTGTTGTTGAGAGAGTATACCAGGCATTGCAGAAAGTGCGTGGTAATCACAGGATCCTCGATGAAAATGCTGAAAGCAGATATAAGGCGTTGCAGAAATACTCTCGTGACCTGACCGCTTTTGCCAGAGAGGGTAAGCTTGACCCTGTCGTTGGAAGAGAGAGCGAAATCAAAAGAGTAATGCAGATCTTATGCCGAAGGACAAAGAACAATCCTATCATCATCGGTGAAGCCGGTGTCGGTAAGACTGCAATCGTAGAAGGTGTTGCTCAGAGGATTGCTGACGGAAATGTTCCCGAATCTCTTCAGAATAAAAAACTGATGTCACTGGATCTGGGGGCCATGATCGCGGGTTCAAAATTCAGAGGTGAATTTGAAGAGCGATTAAAGGCCGTTATGGACGAAGTGATCGGTTCGAAAGGGGAGATAATCCTCTTCATCGATGAATTTCATACCATTGTTGGCGCAGGTGCCACAGAAGGTTCCCTTGATGCATCCAATATGCTTAAACCCGCACTTGCTCACGGCGAGATTCAGGTCATCGGTGCTACAACTTTCGATGAATACAGGAAGAATATTGAAAAAGATAAGGCTCTTGAAAGAAGACTTCAGCCTGTTGTCGCAGAAGAACCTACTACAGATGCGACCATAGAGATACTTAAGGGCCTGAGACCTAAATATGAAGCCCATCACAAAATATCCATCTGCGATGATGCTATTGAGGCGGCTGTAAGACTTTCAAAACAGTATATTGCCGATCGACGTCTTCCTGATAAGGCCATTGATCTGATAGATGAGGCAGCTGCCAAGCTTAGACTTGAGAAGGAAGATCCTCCAAAAGAAGTCAAGGATCTGACTGATAAAGTCAACGAGATCAAGCAGCTTGAGGCCGACAGCGAGAACTCACAGGATTATGAGACGGCTGCCAAGTATAAATCTGAACTGGTCGTAACGGAACAGAAATTGCATGATGCCCGTGAAGAATGGCTAAAGGATGCCAGGATAGAAGATAACATCACATCAAGAAATATTGCAGAGCTTGTCTCTGCGTGGACCGGAGTGCCTGTTGAACAGATGATGACCGGTGAATCCGAAAGACTTGTCCACATGGAAGAAGCGATTCATGAGAGGATGATCGATCAGGAGGAAGCTGTACACGCTGTCTGTGATGCAATCAGAAGAAGCCGATCAGGACTCAAGGATCCCAAGCGACCTATCGGTTCATTCCTTTTCCTTGGTCCCACCGGTGTTGGTAAAACGGAATTGGCCAAATCCCTGGCATGGTTCCTGTTCGGCGATGAAACAGCGATGGTCCGAATCGATATGTCTGAGTATCAGGAACGACATACCGTATCAAGACTGATCGGAGCTCCTCCGGGATACGTCGGATTCGATGAGGGCGGACAGCTGACAGAAGCAGTTCGTAAAAGACCATACAGGGTTATCCTTCTTGATGAGATCGAAAAGGCTCATTCTGATGTCTTCAATACATTGCTTCAAGTCCTCGACGACGGACGTCTTACTGATGGCAACGGCAGGACTGTGGATTTCAAGAATACTATCATCATCATGACCAGCAATGCCGGTATCGAAACCATAAAGCGTGAAACATCTCTTGGCTTCACATCGAATGCCAGCAGAACCAACACAAATCTGGCATATGACAGGATGAGAGAAAAGGTCCTCGATGAGATACACAAGACTTTCAGACCGGAGTTCCTGAACAGAATTGATGATATCGTTGTGTTCCATGAGCTTAATCCTGACCAGCTTAAGGATATCGTTCTGCTGCTTATCAAAGATCTTCAGAAAAGACTTGCAGACCGCAACCTGTCGATTACTCTGAGTGATGAGGCTGTCCAGTGGATACTCGATATGGGTTATGATCCGCAGTACGGGGCCAGACCACTCCGAAGATCTATCGAAAGATACATCGAGAACCCGCTTGCAACCAGACTGCTTTCCGGCGACTATAAAGATGGAGACCATATACTGGTTGACAAAGACGATGATGGATTGGTATTTACTACTTCCAATACCAAACCGGCTAAATCACAGCGCAAGAAAGTGACTAAGAATTAGTGGATAACGAACAGACAGTCCAGATAGAAGAACAGCATACTGCAATTCCTGTTGAAAATGAAACCGGCGACATTCAGACAACTGATGACGCCGGAAACCCTGAAGATGATCAGCTGGAATATTCTGAACCCGGAAAGTTTAAAAAGCTTCTGAGATCATGGCAGTTCTGGGTAGGCATTTTTGCTTTCCTTGTTTCCATTGGTTTTTCCGTCTGGCTTCTGCTCGGTTCCAAGAATGATATTGAAGCTCTTTCCCAATATGGATATCTTGGTGCATTTGTAGTATCGGTACTTGGGGGTGCTGTTTCTCTGGTTCCGGTGCCAATGGCAGTTGTTCAGTTTGTGTTAGGACCGGTGGCAGAACCATGGTTTGGTCCAAAGATTCTTGCCCCTGTTTTTATTGGCATTGTCAGCGGAATAGGAGAGGGCCTAGGGTGTCTGGTCACTTATTTCACTGGGAAAACAGGCGGTATGGCTCTGAATGCGGCAAAGAAAAATAACGATAAACCCCAGTCAAAGATCAAGAAATATACGAATATAATTATCGGATATATGTTCAAATATGATTCATGGGTATTGTTCCTGCTGTCTGCAACAATGAATCCGTTTTATTACCCGGTAGCACTGACATGCGGAGCCATGAATTACGATATAAAAAGGTTTTTTCTGTTTTCCACTGTTGGTAAAATAATTAAGTGTGCATTTATTGCATACTGCGGTTATTTTGGACTCACATGGATTTTGAGATAACTCAAGGAGAAAATGTATGTGTTACATAAGAATGCTTGCGGCTTTCCCGGGATTTTTTCTGAGCGCCTTTTTTGTTTACCTTCTGCTTCCTGTGCTTGGAGAAAGACTCGGTGTTTTGTATATGACGACCATCAACTACGTTGATGCCATGCTTATCACCTTTATCATATGGGTGGCGGTTGCTCCTCTGGCTGCTTTGGGCGCATCATTCAGTCATTATTGCAACAGAAGACACAAAGATTAATAATTTGACATATATTAATTTGGAGAGATGGCAGATGTATAAATATGTAGTACCTGAAAGAGTTCTGAATGGCGGAACAACAGATGTTTATTTCAAGAGAACACAGGATATTCTCAAAGCGGAGGGAATCAATCCTGTAGTTGTCATGGAAGTATTTCCCGGCAGAGATGGAATCCTTTGTGGCATAAAAGAGGATATTGCTCTGTTGAAAAAGATCCTTCCCAAGGGTGCAGAAGTCTGGGCACTTGATGAAGGTGAACCGATGAGCAGGAAGGAAGTTGTGCTGAGAATTAAAGCACCTTATCAGTCTTTCGGTTTGTATGAAACTGCAATCTGCGGCTATCTTTCCAGTTCTTCAGGATGGGCAACTGCAGCCCATGAATGTGTAGCGGTTGCAGGTGGCATTCCTGTAACGAGTTTTGGTGCAAGACACGTCCATCCCAATATTGCTGCTGAAATGGATTATGCGGCAGTTGTCGGCGGATGCAACGGCTGTGCGACTATCCTGGGTGCACAAATGGCCGGCTGCAAGCCTTCAGGAACAATTCCTCATGCATTGGTTCTGGTGATGGGAGATACACTGAAAGCCACAAAAGCATTTGATAAGCATATGCCGAAGTCTGTTGCAAGAGTAGCTCTTGTTGATACTTTTACTGATGAAGCATTAGAGGCAGTAAGGGTCTCTGAAGCACTCGGTAAGCATCTTGCAGCAATCCGCATTGATACACCGAAAGAACGCGGCGGAGTAACAATGGATCTTGTACGTGAACTCAGAGCCAGACTTGATCAGGCTGGCATGGAACACGTCGGTATTTTCGTATCAGGTGGTTTCTCAACAGAAAAGATCAAAATGTTCACTGACAATAAAGTACCTGTAGTAGGTTACGGAGTCGGAAGCCAGATATCATCTGCTCCTCCGATCGAATTTACTGCTGACATTCATGAGATCGATGGTAAACCGGTTGCCAAGAGAGGCAGGATTCCCGGAGTTACTGAAAATCCTCGTTTAAAAAGAGTGATTTAGTACTATAATCTAACAAATCTATATAATGGCTGGATAAAACGATGAAAGAAAAGAGTTGGGAAGAAATTGAGAAAGAATATGCATCTATCAAGAAGGAGCGTAAAGAAGCTACTCTTGAGAGCGGAAGTGGCAGATGGGAAAAATGCCCCAGATGCCATGGCACAGGAGTTTCCACATGTTCCATGTGCAAAGGCCTGGGACATATAGTTTCTTCTCAGATCGGCGTTTATACGGCCTCTGGCAAGACAGAATGTCCGTTGTGCCACGGAGCAAAACAGATGAAATGTCATGAATATGGATGCAACAACGGCTGGATCTGGGTCCCTAACATTACCAGACAATAATTAACCATCGATAGTTATTCAAGCGGATGATTCCAGAATCATCCGCTTTTTTTATTACTGTTTTATTCAAAACACAAATAGACTGATGATAATGGGTTTCTATATTTGGACATTTATTAAATCTATAAAAAAACAGACGTTTCTATAAAAACAGCAAGAATTAGATTAAAGGCGCAAAATGTTTGTTCTTTTAGCTATATGGTTCTTGTAAACTCACAATCAGATAGCCATCTTTCACGGTTTATGCTTCATTTTTCAGGTTTGTAACGCTGGAGAAACAATAGAAGGCAATTGTTTTTTCAGCTTGAATACAAAAATCAGTAATTATTGGAGGTATAAATGTCTGAAAGAAAGACGACCGTATCCCGAAGAGAGTTTCTTAAAGATGCCGGTCTCGTAGTTGGTGGTGCAACTATCGGATCAGCAGCGATTCTCTCTGCATGTTCCAAAGGCGGAACTGAGACAATTACCAAGACCGAAACCAAAACTCAGACTTCTACAGTAACCAGCACAAAGTCCGTAACAACAACAGAATATGTTGCAGCTGATGGTTCGAAATTCGCTACATTAAAAGAACTTCAGGATTACTATGCAGCTACAGCACCCAACTTTGACGTATCAAAAATCGTATCATTCAAAGTTGACGGAAAATCCTACACTTTGGCAGTCGAAGGCTGGTGGCCTCTTGCTTATGTCCTCCGAGACATACTTGGCTACTTCAGCATCAAACTTGGCTGCGATATGGGCAACTGCGGTACCTGCGCCATCCTGGTAAACGGTACTCCTATGTTCTCATGTCTCATGCTTGCCAGTGAAGCTGACGGACTTGAAATCACAACTGCAGAAGGACTCTGCAACGGTTATGAACTCAGCCCTGTCCAGAAGAAATTCTATGATTATGATGCAACCCAGTGCGGTTACTGCACACCAGGCCTTCTGATTGCAGCTACTGCTCTCATTGCAGAAAATCCCAAACCCACTGCAGATGATGTCCGATATGCCTTCTCCGGTCACCTTTGCTTCTGCAACAACATGACCAAACAGGTCGCATGTATGGTTGGAGGTGTCAACTAATGATCACATTAGATTCAACAAATAATTTTGATTATAAGGTCATAGGCAACCCCGACATTCATGATCAGTCAATCATGACAATCCTCACCGGTAAGACCGATTTTGCTGCTGACCACTTCCCTGGTCACAAATATTTCGGTGCAATCAAAACCGGTACAATCGCACACGGTAGAGTTGAAAGCATCGATTATTCCGAAGCACTCAAACTCCCCGGTGTCAAAGCAGTTCTCACAGCAGATGATATTACCATCTGGAAAAAGGATATCACCTGGTGGGGTCAGG
>JAEEGF012491037.1_pt1 | contig 24267 bp, 22 predicted proteins | sample 9134171 | NCBI WGS metagenome assembly JAEEGF01 (sample SAMN16246542, study PRJNA631951) | gut metagenome | biome: gut microbiome; feature: rumen; material: AP-attached | host: Bos | place: Iran: Karaj | collected 2018-10
CGCCCTTAGGGCAAATGCTTTTTTATCCTTCATATCTTATGTGGGGCAAAATATTCTTAATCCGAAAAAAATGGCAAAAAAAAATCCGCGGCTTACCTACGGATTTTAAAAAGAGGTATTTTTCGATGGAAATCTGGTTTTTTCAAAAATCATTAAAATCGCAACAAACCTGCGCACTCCAAAGCCTTGAAACAAGGGCTCTGCAACTAACCTGCGACATTTTGCTCACCCACGAATGAAACAGTAAAAAAAAGATAACAGGATACGCCGAAAGTTGCAGGTGCAATTTCCGCATACCATCTGCCTATGACATTAGGATTAGGGTGTGCCCTACAACCCCGGTCCATCACATAAACCCACTTTTGAAATAGCATTGTCTTTTTTGATAATGCTTCCCTATAACGTAAACTACATCTTGAGTATTAGAGTGAATTACGCCATAATTCTTCTTTCACTAAAATAGCGCGCTCACACCTACTTTTATGTAAGCAGAGATGCACCTTTGAGCTGACAAAAGAACCGAATAGAATGCATAACATTACCATTTGTCGCCAGCAAATTCTTCTCGCCATCTTTGGATTGCGCTTTCAAAGTTAACTCCAAAAGCTTCTTCAAACGTATTCTCGTTACAGCAATATTCTAAGAATTTACTCAAGTTGTATTTCTTAATCAAATATTCCACAAAAAACATTGCTTCGTCGTATGACAAATCAACATTTTCTTCTTTTGGAACATCAGTATATTGTGCTACATAATTATCGTATACGGACTCCACTGGAGCACCATCTTCACGCATTTTTATTAAAACCTTTGCAGAAATCCTTTTATAGCGTTCGATGTCATAGTCTCCGGTCTCTATACACTCAATAATCTCATCTCGATATTCTGTATATTCCTCGTTGATAAAAATTGCATTCTCTTCTATGGTATGATAATCCTTCTCAACTTTGTCCCTATATATGGATAATTTACTTACTATTTTAGAAGCATACTCAGCAAATCCCTCATTTCTCCACTGATGAGCATTTGAATTCGGTAATATCGCATGACACAGTTCATGAACTACATCTATATAGCGTGATACACGAACTTCTTTTTCAGCAGGATAATATCCTCCTCCCGTAACTGAGTATACAGGACGATCAAAGAATACATTAACACCAATTAAATTAGCTTTTGATTTTTGATAGTATTCTGGAGCATATTCTTTGATATAATTTAGAATTTCATTAAGCGCTACGTAGGTTTCTGCTAATACTTGTCGAGAAAGATAGACATTACTCCCATCTTCCTTAGGCGGAGCCATATAAAAGGATACCTCTAAATCTGTTTGGGCCACCAGATTGTAGCCTTTGTCCTCAGTGTAATTAAACTGTTTCAGTATATCTTTATACTCGTCTTCATAGGAAAACGTGAGTCCCATTGACCCAAGCCACTCATTAATATAATCTGAAGCATCACAAGATAGCAGCTCATCAAGTCCACACTCGTCTATAATGTATTTTCCATACAGTTTGGCTATGCTTACGTTAACGCCAATTTCTTCCATAGTGTTATATTCCGGAATAAAATACCCAATAAACATACTGAGAATATCTCTATTATCAGCATCTGATAAATATTCCTTCAAGCCCTCACTACTTTCTGTCTCTTTGTAAAGATATCCATAAATAGCATACTTCTTCCATATTTCATCATGCTTAAGTTCAATGCTCTTTATAACCAATGGTTCTAGGTACTTCCCACTCTGAATATCTTCTACCGCACAATACATATCCATTCCATGTGAAGTTATCCCTACTTTGGAATCCTCAATATGGATTGCTACATTACGTAGCGGAACTTTAGACTTTTGCAATGGTTTTAAATCCTGATAGATTTCGGCGATTACCTCATTTCCTATTTCACAGTCATCCGCGATATAAATGGTTATAAAGCCTTCTTTATTACCAATATCTTTGCATCCGGGTAGAAAGCATAAAAGCAGTGAGACTACAGGAATTATCCATATTAGTTTTTTTCTAGATTCACGAAACATAGCCTTGCCATCTCATATACAATAATTATTTACTATAGTCACCACAAGGAATACCCATCAGTGCTATAGCACTTATTCCGCCACACGTAGGGGGCGGAGGTGGAGTTCCTCCATCATCATATCTGCAATCCATCCTTATGCAGGGAGTTCCTGATGTCTGATTCATTCCGCCCATCGGTGTAGCTCCGCCACCCAATCCAGCGTTTTCCCACAGTATTTTCTCCAGTGCCTTCATACTACATTCCTCCTTTATAATTATTTGATATTACGTATCGTAGTAGCAAATTCGTTGAATATTATAATCCAAGAGTATTGTACAATCTTGGCAATGTAGTTTTAATTTCATTCTGTATATAACTACAATTTGGATGATTTAAATCTCCATAATAGCCTAATATTCCATTTGCGCACCCACCGCCGCACATAAATTTCAATATACATTTCCGGCATTCTTCAACAGTTTCAATGTTGCGATTTATAAAGCTGTACTCCTTCATCTTGCAATCCGGAAAATATTTTCCTATAGCAGCTTTCTTATTCCCCAACGCAATAGCACATGAATATACATATCCCTCAGCATCATAAAATCTGGCATACTCTTCAGCTGAACATCCTGTATATTTTGGCTTAAATCTTTGTGGTCTTATAAGGGTGCTAAGAAATGGGCTTACCTTCTGACTCATCGTATTATCCGCATCGGATAAAGCCTTGTTTTCTCCTACATTATAATAAAGCAGTTTATTGTTTAATGAATCCTGTTCCTTATAGCTAAGCTGAAATTGTGCCTGCATTTCAAAACTTAAAAGATTCTGATCTATCTTTTCTGTATACTTTTCTCTCATCTCATCTCTTTGCGCTATGCAGGAATCTATATTATGAGTAGAAATGTTCATTCGAATTTTTACCGGAATGTTATTTTTAAGTAAACTATCTATCCCCTTTATTATTTTATCAAAAGTTCCAGCTTTTTCACCAGGCATAACTCTTGTGGCATTATGAATATCCCTTTGGCCATCTAGAGTAACCATAACTTCTTTTATTTTTATTTTTCTTAGTAGCGGTATGTATTCTTCCAGATAATATCCGTTTGTCGTGATGCTATATGAATCATTCGGTCGTTTTCCAACTATATATTCCACTATGCGTCTAGTTGAAGGCTGTAACGGTTCTCCACCATATAGCCCAATAGAATCAATGTGATCATATTTGGCAAAAATGGTATCTACCATTTCCACAGTCATCACATCCTGACTTTTTTCTTTCTCCCCTTTTTCATAGCAATATGGGCATTGAAAGTTACATCCATATGTAAGTACCAACGTGACTACATTAAGGTTCTTCACATTTAATTCATGCTCCAAACGACATCGTTCTAGTATCTCGCTTTCTTTTCTTTCTTCCTCCTCTACCGATTCAAAAATAAAACCATTTTCCTTTAATTGAATAAACAGTTGTTCTTCATCATCAGATTTTATCGAGATACCAGTCTTCCTCCAGCGATAGATTATGTCCCGTTCATCGGAGTCTATCACAAACTGTTTACCATCTAAGGTGTTTATAAAAACGGCAGTTTTATCGTTTACTGGTATTATGATAGAAAATTTTGTTATTATCATATCGCTCATTACACAATCTCTGACTCTCCCCAAGTATATACATGGGTTGCAATAACCATTGTCTATTATATTATAAGTTTTATATATCTTAATATCAAGCATTTTCCACGTACGTTCTTGTGTTTTATTATTAATTCAAGTATTGTATGATTATAAAAACAAAGAAGGGAAAAATCATGAAATCAGCTCAATATTTACGAACTTCATATGGATACTATGCAGTAAATTTCGATACACTTAAAACACGAGAACTATCAATTAATGAGATTCAGAACTATAAACGCAATCCTGAGTCTCTCTCAGAATTATATGCATCCTTAGATGGAGCCTCATTTGAACAACGTTTTCAAAAAGATTATAACTTCAACAATAAAGCAAAAATCCACATTCTTCCTTCATATAACTGTAATTATCACTGCTCATATTGCTACGAAAAGCCTCGGAAAGGATGTTTAGATAGATTATCCCCATCGCAGATCAATCACATAAAAGATTTTTATACATTATATTCACAAATATTTGAAGAGGAGGTCGAATATTCATTTATAACTGTATCTGGTGGAGAACCCTTTTTACCAGAGAATAGAGATGTGATCGCAACCATTCTACAAGCCTGGCCCGATACTCCTATTGGATTTATAACTAACGGAAGCCACGCGCAAGATTATTTCCCAATGCTAAAAAATCATAGTAAAGTGTCTTTAGCTTTTTCTATAGATGGCACGAGGGAAATGCATTACAAACATAGAATACCTTCACATAAAGAGGATTACGATGCTCTTGTTGATTCGATAGATAATGCACTCTCTCAAGGTTTCGAAGTCCAATTATTGTCACTTTTCCATCCGGAATTAGAGCATATGTACTGTGAATATTTTGATTTATTAGAAAAACGCGAATGGTTAACAAATGCAAATTTGCATCTTTCTATGGCATTTGAAACAAATGGATGCGGAAATAATGATTATTCCCCCAAGTATCTTCACGATGCCGTCGAATCTCTTTTACGACTAAAAAGAACAGACTCTCGTATGAATAATATACCTTTAAAAAGTTTTGTTCCAGGATGCAAAAATTTGGAGGAAATAATTACAAATACGTCCTCGAATGCTTATAATCCAATTCGCTGCTATGTTCAGAATTCTCCTTCTTTTACTTTTTTACCTAATGGAATGGTTAGCTTTTGCTCCACTATTGATGCACCAAATGGATATATAGGATCCTTTGGCGATACTATATCCATAAATGCGGAAAGGATAAGACTGCTAAGAAATCATATTCCTGAAAACATAGAAAAATGCAAAAGTTGCAATAAACGAAGTCTATGTCGAAGTGAATGCCCTGCTACATCAGTTATCAAGACTAATTCGTATAGCGAGGCTTATTGTGGAGTTTGGGAAGATGATTTTTTAATCGAAAATATAGATGCTTTTTTATAATTGTATTATCTCGGTTAAAAAGTATTAACAGGCGCAGCATCGCTAATCGTCCGAGGGTTCCAAGGGGGGGCAGAGCCCCTCTGGCAAGTTTAGGTCGTAATGGGGACAGGGGTCCCATACGACCGGCGCGTTATGGTTGTCACAGAGTGTACCAGTCAAAATAATGTCTACTTTTCTTGACTGGTACAACTTTATAATTGATCTCATAACCATCTTATAAAAGATAAAATATCCAATGATTTGGGTATAGGAATGGGTATAGGAAGAACAGGCGACTTGTCCAAACTCCTTTCCTTACTGGGTTTTAGGAACCTTTCTCTCCTTCGATTCCCATCACCCGCTCTTTTTTATTGCCTCCGGAAAGCCCGTGGTTACTGGGTTTGCCGGAGGTTTTTGGTTTCGAAAAAAATTATGTTGTGGGGGTCCCCGGGGGTCCCTTCTTCATAGTCGAGTGCTCTCTGCGCGATCTCACAGTAATCGTAGTCTGCAAAGCTGTAATTCTTGAGGTTTACTTCCACCGAATGACCGAGTAATTTTGCTCGGTTCGTCACATCGATCCCCTTAGGAATAAGGACATAAGAATTGAAGTACATCCTTATGGCGTGGTTATTCGTGATGGAGTAACCAAGGCTCTTGCAGATCCTGTACAAGAATTTCTCATAACAGGTATCTGCAAGTATCCAGCTTCCGTCGGGGTTAGCAAACACCCATTCAGAATTAATGCAAGCTCTTTCCTGTGCATCTCTCAGTTCTTTTAGTAAGGCACGTATCTTCTCCGTCATGGGGAAATATCTTCCACCCTTCGGTATCCTCCGCTCATTTTTAGTCCACGGAACATACTCAAATTCCATAGTGTTTCCTTTTTTGAGCTGCTGGGCATGGATATGTATTCTCTCATCGGTTATGTCGGTCCACCTGAGCGCGCTTATCTCGCCTGCCCTCATGCCGGTATAGGTTGCGAGAAGGAACATATATCCGCAGGTGTAACACTCACCGTATTTCACGGGATTGTCCATCCTTCTTCTCACTTCCTTTGTTATCGCCTCGATCTGCTGAGGGCTCATAGCCTTCTGTTCAGCGGATTTGTATTCCTTCTGACAGATACGGTAATAATCCTGATTTCTCATCCTTGTAACCGGGCTTATATTAACGTAGCCTTTTGAAAGTGCGAATTCAAAAGCGAGGTTAAGGACGCTCTTAAATGCTCTGAATGCTTCTTTCTTAAGATCCATACTCTTTACAAGATTTGTAGCATACTTCTTTATCTCGTCAGCAGTCATGTCACAGATGATCATCTTTCCGAAATCTTCTGTGATGAAGCGTTTGTAATCAGCCTTGTACTTAGTCTCAGTATTCTCACTGCATAGCTCCGCTTTCTGCTGAAGTGCCATCTCAAATACATTCTGAAAACTCATGTTGAGGCATCCGTCAGAATATATCTCAAAGAGCTTATCAATGAGCAGATCATAAGTCTTAGCCTTGATACGCTTTTTCCCTTCCACCCTTGTGCTCCATCCGTTAATGGTTCCTGTCGGTGGCTTTATCTGTCTTGGTGTTCCTTCCGGTGTGACGTGCCTTTGTAAAACGTATTCCTTTTTCAAAGATCTTTCTTGTCGTGTCATATCATTTATCAGGGCGACACCACTTGCGTCTATTATACCACCGCGCGGGGGCGTGAGGATAGACTTTGCGATATGTAATTTTTTAATCTCGGCAAGAAGACCTTCTGCATTATTAGGTTTTTCTGACCCGTCCATCACGCCCTCCTTTCTGCGTATTTTCAGCTAAAAGTGTTCAATGCTATTTCTTTGAAACCGGCCTTTGTTTTTTTCGCCCTATGATCCAAAAGACCAGATGGTATATCGCCATCACAGCAAACACAGGTATGATACGGTTAAACGGGAAAAAGTCTCCAAGTATCACTACGATCCCAAGGCCTACTATAAACACCACAACAGTCAGCCAGCTTTCGCGTTTCACCGTAAGTATTATCATCCACACGAGGGATGCCAACGCTCCCAAGATAGCAATCGTGATACCTATCCTTCCAAACAATTGCGGAGAAACAGTCACTTCCGATTTCTTAAAAATGATAGGTATCCATTGGTTAAACAACCATCTTCCCGGAATATAAAAGAAATTTAAAAGATCTTTCCAGAACCCCCTGTGGAATACGGATTCAAGAAGGATAAACAGCGTTAGTACACCACATGATACGCGCATCACAAAAGTTGAGACGCTTTCCTCAAAGTCAGCATTTTCTTCCGCGCGTTCTGCTCTTTTTTCGGCTTCCCTCGTTTTCTCTTCTGCCTCCCTGAGTCTTTTTGCATTTTCCTCATTGTTTCTCCTTATACGCGATTCAGCCACGATATGAGCATCGTATACTTCATATTCTGCTTCTCTTACGGCCTTTACATTCGACATATCGATGAGTTTATCTTTCTCAGCGATGGTGCCTTCTAATTCTCTGTCTTTCTTCAGTATGCTCTCTATCTCTTCTCTCGTCTTCAGCCCGTTCTCGTTCCTCAGATCGTCGTTCTGCTGCAAGACTCTCTGAAGTTCTTTTTGAAGCTTCAGCGTTTCGTATTGATGTTTCGATTGCCCCTCTTCCAACATCTTCTTTAGCTCTGTATTCTGCGAGGAAAGAATTGAATTTCTCTTCTTCTCCGTCTCCAGTTCCTGCAGGCATTCTTCTTTTTCTTCCTTCTCGTCTCGGAGCTGCGACCTGCTGTTTTCCAGTGCTTCTGTCAGTTCCTTCACCTTTGAGAGCATCATCTGCTCCGTTGAGGATTGATTCGACCTCTGAATAATAGTCTTCGCATCCTCCGTCATTTCTGATCTCTCTATGTCTCTTAAATTCATTTGTTAGCGCCTCCTTTGTCGCCGGTATACCTGTAAAGGTCTTTTCTATATTTGTGTCTCTTACTTTGTCCCCGTGTTCGTTCTGATAAACTACATGTTTTCTTCCTTCCTCCCATTTGACTGTCCAGCCCTTTTCTGCCATGGAAACTATAAAAGCTTCCTTTTCAAGGCACTTCGGTACCACATCCATGAGTGCTATCGCGCAGTCAACAACATAGCTTTTCTTTGGATTCCGAAGGAGAAGGTTAAATTTGTTTTTATCCCAGATGACCGCTTCACCCTGCTCCATCTCGGACCCGTCAAAGTGCTTTCCTTTCTCCGCAACCGAAATCCCCATTTCCCTGCACAGCTCGTTTGTATAATCCTTCTGCCTCTGAAGATCAGCTCTTGTCTGGTGGAGCTTCATCCCGTCAAGAAACGAAACAGTATTCGTAACGATATGTACATGAAGATGATCCCTGTCCTGATGTACTGCGATAAGGTACTGGTGTCCGTGAAAGAATTTTTCAGAAAAGTCCTCTGCTATCTCAAGTACCTGTTCCGGGGATACATTTTCGTTCTTATGGAAAGAGATTATGTTGTGAGCATACATACGCCCGGAGTCCTTTCCCCAGTTCTTCTTTTCCGCAAGCCAGTCGCGGTATATCTGATCATACTGAGGTTCGATCCCGCTGTACGGACCATTTATCAGACAGTACCCTTCCTTAACCTTTTCTTCCTTAAGGACATACTCAAGGACGTTACGCATGGCTCCATGGCTCATCCTGCCTGAATTGACGACCTTATTGATTGCCATATGTCAGATATCTCCTTTCTGAACCTGCATATCTCCGCAAAGATTTCTGACAGTTTCTTTTCAGTAGGGACTGCACCTGTACCGTTTGCTATTCGTGCCATCTGGTTCACGTTCGTTGCAAGGCCGCGTACCTGACGGTCGAGGTCCGAGACCACCTCGTTTATCTTTCTCAGCTCCATAAGTTCATCAGATGAGTTAACACGCGCTCCCTTGATCAGACGGATGAAGAATACCTGGCGTGAAAGACCTGAGCTGTCAGCTTTATTTTTGAACAGGGTATATTCCTCATCCGTCATTCGTACCGTGATGGCTCTGTCTCTTTTTCTGTTTGCTTTTTCCATAGTGAATTTCCTTTCGTACAATCCAGGGTTTCCAAAGGGGCTTGGCCCCTTGGCAGGGTGCAGGGGCAGCGCCCCTAATCGGACGGGCGGCGTGTGCCTAAAAGCATCCGGTGGATGGTTTTAGGCGCACACAGACCATCCGATGGGCCGGGGGATCCAAGGGGGCTGCGCCCCACTGGCAAGTTTAGGTCGTAATGGGGACGGGGCCCCATACGACCGGCGCGTTATGGTTGTCACAGAGCGGGAGCGATGTGGCAATCCATAATGCGAAACTTGCCTAACTACCCACTATTAAAATCCGCTCGCGTATATTTCCTACGGTGGAATATTTCCGGTAGGGGTAGTTAGTGGTCTTTGTGATTTATCCGGGAGATGGATGGCAGATGATGGTCTGTGAGCCTGATGAGCTTCCGGAAGGAAGGTCATCAAGAGCGAGCAGGTCATCAAGCGTTAGGGATGCGGAGAGTCCGGTGGGCTGTCCGCTTTCCCTGAGCGATCTGACATCAAGATCCCGGAAGGAAATGAAAGCGGTGCGAAAAGCACCGGTCTCATTTCCGGTAAATCACCACGACCGGCAGGTCGTGAGAAGACTTCAGGAACCTCCGCGCTAAACGCCTCTCCTTCGCCCTTTCATAATCTATGTGGGACGTAAAACGCCTAATCCGAAAGAAAAGCACAGAAAAATTTAAAAAAATTTAATTATCACATGAAAAAACTCCCGGAGCCGGGAGCTATGAAAACAAAATAAAGGGCCGGCGTCATTTAGGCGTCAACCCTCCGCATAATGTGACGTCAATTTGACGCCAAATCTTATATTGCTAATACCTCATCAAACCGATTAAGTGTTTCTTTTGATAAAGTATGACTTACAAATATTACTGTCAACTTAACATCATTAAGTAGATTATTTACCACTGCCTCTGCGTTCTTATGATCAAGTGCTGATGTTCCTTCATCTATAAGCAAAATGTCTTTACCATGGAGGAAAGCTCTGGCCAAACCTACTCTCTGTTTCTGGCCTCCGGACAAAAGATTTCCATTTTCCCCAACAACAGTATCCATATTTTTTTCCATCATAGCAATGTCTTCTGCAAGCGACGCCTTTTTAACTGCCTCCTTAATCTCTTCCTCAGAATACTCATCTCCCATTGTTATGTTGTTAGTTATGGAGTCATTAAATAAAAATGTGTCCTGAGAAATATAGGTCATTTTTTTAAATAAACTATCTTCCGGAATTCTGCGTATATCTACTTCATTCATTTCGATTTTACCTGTATAATCATCTATGTATCCGGTAAGAAGCTTTAAAAGCGTGGATTTACCAGTTCCTGAAGGTCCGACAATCGCATACTTTTTCCCAATTTCAAAATCATAAGAGAAATCATTGAATAACTGTTTAGAGTCATAACCAAAGGTTAAATTGCTGATTACAATTGACTTGGGATTTTCTATTGATTCAAGCTTCTCCACTTCCTCTCTGTCTTCCATAAGTTCTTTTACTTTATCAAAATATACCTTAGATGATACTAGAGGGATTCTGCAATCGGCAATGTTTCCCAAGCTGTCCCCCACAAGACTCAATATATTTCCACCACCATAAATGATGTGAAGAGGCATCCATCCTCGAAAAATAAGATAGCACATTACAAATGTCTGTATTAAGCCCATCATGCAACCAAATACTGTCGTTATAGCATATGATTTAGTCCGTTCTGCCTTATATCTGTAGCTAGCTTCTTCTACAAATTTGCTTTCGGAATTCATTCTTGAAAGAAACAGTTTTTTGCAATCAAATCCTCTGAACACAAACAGTCCCGCCAAACATTCTCTTGCTTTTGAAACAAAGCGTTCCATGCTGGATGTGACTTCCTCTGATCTGTCTTTCATCTTGGAATCACATATCTTTGAAAAAATAATAGAAAGCACACCGGATACAACTGAAGTAAGCAACATAAACGGATTTATGAATACCAAAGCGACAATTCCTAGCACAATGTCTATACTGTAATGTGTAATCATCAGCAAGTTGGCAAATCCAAGGCCATCCATTTTCTCTATGTCACCGACAAGCCATGATTGGTATACACCTATTTCTTTTTTGCTGTACTCCGTGTACGGCATATCCGCTAAGCATGAGCAAATTTCATCTCTTACATCAGTATTAAGGCGTGCAATAAATCTACTTTCATTGATTTCATTATATGACTTCACACATAACCAAACATATCTGAGTGCAAGTGAACTTGCCAAATAAATAATTACTCCTTTTAGGTTTCCTGCAATCAAATTGTCCAACATGATCATATTCAAATACAGTAGTCCTAAATATCCAAGTCTGGATATCGTATACAAAATGATTGTTTTGAGATATAATCTCCATTCCTTTTTTATATATCGACTCATAAAGTAACGCTCCCTTTTTATCCGCAGCATAAGCATTGAGAATTCAGAACAACCCTTTTAGGGCACTGAAGATTATTACAGCTAAGTGATTTTTTACATGAAAGACACTTCTCAGAGACATTACACTCAGTCCATATGCGATTCTTTTTCTCGTCAATTTGAAAACCTTTGCCTGGAATAACTTTTCCTACCATGTTATATTCTTCATAAAGTGCTGTGGTACATTTTTGTAACGAACCATCGGTACAAATCACAAATCCTTTTGGGTATGCCGCGTAACACATAGAAGAATACGGGGCATAACTAATTTCATCATCTAGAAGTTTAAATCTTTTTTTTGCGTAGTTTATATGTTCTGTAAGAATATCTGCCTTGTCTACAAGATTCAAGCTCTTGACAGACTCTCCACCAAGATCTGCTACTTTTCTTATGTTTAGTTTAAATCGCTTATCTTCAGAAAAAGCATCAGCAAGGAAATCATACCATTCAAGATCTTCGTCCTTTAAAATGTTCCTTCTTAGATAGATTGTATATTTATATGAACGAGGCAATTTTGTAATTTCTCTGAGGTTTGTGAGTATCTTTGTTAATGTTCCCTGTCCATTGTAAAGAACCCTTTTTTTGTCATGTTCAAAACCATCCAACGTAATCTGATAATTTGTAATTCCCGCTTCATAAAATCTTTTAAACAACTCTTCCGTAAGAAGATAGCCATTAGTCGTCATAGATGATTCAAATTTAATATTGTTGCTTTCTGCAATATGTCTCATCTTCACGTTATAAGATAAAACTGTTTCCGCGCATAGCGTCGGTTCGCCGCCAAACCAATTTATCGTAATTTTTTTTGCTGTTTGTGCTTGCGCTTCGATGTACTTTACAATTTCATCGTAAATTTCTTCTTTCATAAATGAATTGTTATGATTTTCATAACAATATGTGCATCTAAAGTTGCATCCTTCTGTTGGAAGGATCGTTAACATTATATGTTTGTTCATCAGTTCCCTAACCTCGGAACTTATCTCTTTATATCGTTTTAGGTCAAGAAGCATTTTATTATCCACGAGAGCTGTTATCAACTCCTCATTATTTGCTTTTTCTCCCTTTTGTATCTTTCTAAGATCCTCTACGTATTTACTATCATCAAGTTCTATTTTTGTCCCATCTAGTGTTGATTCAATCTGTATCTTATTCCCAAAATCTTTTATTCTCACATATCCAGGTAATGTCATGGTGGTTCTCTCTCCATATTTTTGAAAATCGGGGATACCTTTATTAAAGTATCCCCATTCCTTCCGGACTTCTTTTAAATCAATCCTTCTCGTTCAGGCAAATACCGTGACAATTAGTGTTTGTGTCACGAGTTGCAGCCAAAAGTCTTTCCTCTAAAAAACTCTCTTTTCCACCGATAATAAGCATAGCATTTTACTCCTTTCGTTTTAACTTATATGTTATTGTATAAAGTAGCCGTGAAAATCAATCTTTTTCATTCACGCAAATACCATAGCAATTCGTATTCTTTTCTGCAGTAACAGCAAGTAGCATGTCACTCAAGAAAACTCTGTCGCCTTTTGTGATGGTCATTCTAAACTCCTCCCTTCCGTATTTAGTAGGTACCTACGCCGTTATTATATTGGGGTCAATAAAAAAAAATCCATAGACATTTTAGGAAAGTATTTTCTTTCCAAAAGTGTCTATGGAACAATTTTGTTTACATACTCTATACTATGTCCATAAATTAAGAAAGGACATTTCAAATAATGAAAAAATTAATCTTTAAAATACTTATACTATTAGTATCTGCTATGGTTTTTACTTCGGGAGTTTCAAAATATTCTCCCACGACGTATACCATCCTCGAAGGTCCGGAAGACGATTACTATGATCCTTGTATACGAGTAAAGAACTAATAGCAGTATTCTAACTTATAACCTATCTTTCTTTCGAGATTCGCCTTAAAATTTTCGCTGAATCTTCGATCGTTAAGTACAAACAAATAGTAAGCAAATAATGCATATTTTTTGGTGGAATATGCATTATTTTGTGTTAACCATGCTAAAGATAGGTGTGCAAGAATAGTCGGCAAGTGATATAAATCTGCTAGAATAATGCTGTCCGTCACCTCATGCTCAAGTTCCAATATTTCACTGTGTCTATCCTGAATTCCCAACATATTTATCAATGCGGCCATAATCATAGATTTAATGCTTTTATTGTATAGCTCCTCTACGTATGCAGCCCTCAAATATCTCATTAAATAATTTAAACCTGCTATAGCCGAAGAAATATTAGTATCGTATCTCTGAGCTAAACAATATGCCAGCGCATTCAACACCTCATTTCTGCTAAGGCGATAATTCATTATATCCTCAATTTCAAACTTCTCTAAAGTGATTTGTATTTTTTTAAGAATTGCTTCACTTTTATTCACTCTATTATCTACATGAAAAACCCTTAAAATCTCATACCATTGAATCAGTATATTATTTTCACTACTCAAAATTATCGGTCCGACTTCATCCAAGATTTCCTGTATTTTATCTGGATTAAATCTCTCAATCCCAACCATCATGTTCTCTATAAAATGGTATTCTTCTTCACTCTTTCCTACATAAAAAGTGAAAGGAGCGCTTGAAATGCCTAACCTCTGCATTAACTCTCTTGCCAAAAATACATCCGGGAAAGCTTTGTCGTTTTCAATCTTAGAGTAATACGACTCCGTGCAGATTCCCTGTGAAATCACTTTTGCGGACACCTTTTGTTCTTTTCTTCTTCTTTTAAGAATTTTACCATATGTGATTAGCTCTTTATCCTTTGCTTCCCTCGACTCCTCTTCAAGCTTTCTTTCTAAATCAGGCAAAGCATACACTTCTTTTTCTGAACAATATTCAAGAGTTTCTTCGACCTCGGGTATCTTTAATCCCAAGGTATCCAACCATGTAATAGCTTTTCGCGCGAATTGTGCACCAATCGCATCAGAAGAATAGCAAGCGGCTCGCATGTAACGTAATCCTGTTTTTTTGACTCCTGCAAGATATTCTGATAAACCATAGAAAAAAGTCACATCAAGGTTAGTTTCACCACCTGAATTTTTCAACAAAGCTTGTCGTACTTCTTTAATTCTGCACAGTGCCTCTTTGTTTTTGCCAGATACAAGATACAATATCGCGCTCACTTTCCTTATTTCTATCAGAAGCAGTTCTTTATATTCACGGTCTCCAACCTGATCTGACATTATTGTTTCAAGTTGCTTGATAATCTGTTCGGCTTCCTTATACGCTCCATTTAAAATACAATTCTCTGCTATCAAAATTAAAATACGGATTTCCGTTTCCGTAAATAACTCCTCAGACATCTCTTTTAATTCCATATACGGCTTAGATATCGAAAGTGCTTTTTCAAGCATTTTACCGATTCCAGGATAATCACTTGACACCGCTTTACTAAGCATACTCGCATAGCAATACAGCCATTTCTGGTAATAAAGCTTATTCTCAGCAAAATTCAGCTCTTCAATACGCTTTATACAATCATATGCCTTCCCAACCTGCCAAGAATCCAGCCACATATCAAGCTTGTACATCTCGCTAAAGCAATCATAGTCCGCCCAACTCTCAAATATTGGAAACACCTCTGCGGATTGTCCACATCTACTCATAATCGCCTGAAATACGATAGAGCTGATACCGGCTTTATTGTTTTCAACTCGATATAATGTCTGTACAGAGCATATACCTTCTGCACACCTTTCCATAGAAAGTCCTGCTTTTTCACGAGCATTTTTTATATATTCTCCATAATAGATATATGGCATCTGTAAATTCCTCTATCTTCTTTATAATTTACTATTTGATATACTATTTAAGTACTTCCCATGTAGAGTTCTTCTTTGCTCCGACACGTTTGATGTATCCTTTTTCCGTCAAAGCTGCCAATGCTCTCTGAACCGTTCTTACCGTTTTTGACACCCTTTCCGCTATCTCTTCTCTAGAGATCGTTGGATCCTGTTTTAATACAGCAAAAACAGTCTGCTCTGTTATGTTTAAAGCCTCTCCCTTTCCATAAGTGACATCATAAGTGGCATCCGGTATGTCACTTATAATCGGCGTTCTGTAGAGAATAAACTTAATCCCATATAGCTTATCTTAATAAAAAAGCATCCAAGTTATTCTCAATTAAGAATAGCTTAGATGCATAATCCCGCAGTGATATAGATATGAGTAATTTCCCCAGGCCTTCTGCTCTCAATACTAGTTCTTCAATCAGAACAACTCTTCCTCCAAAAATACGTACAACATAACATCAAGTATTATACCATTATACGTGACTTATTTAAAGAAAAATCTGCATAACCGCGCAGGTTGGGGCCCCGGGTTTGTCGCCTGCGACAAACCAATACGGGCTACTTCCTTGACGCGACAAGGACTCGCACAAAATAAGCCGCCCCCGTATATAAGCTGGAAAGGAAAAAGCAAATGAAAAATTATAGACAGACAAATCATAATGGCAGAATCAGTGCTAAAACCGGAATCGTGTATAACAGGAAGCATAATGATAGGGGACTTTGATGTCTCGCATGCTGACAACGTTCACCCCGATAAGGTATCACAAAACATCATAATCCACTATGACGCTGGTAATCACGCCACTGTCGTTGATATCAGTGATCCCAACCGTAAATCTATTGATGAGCATGAACACAAGATCTATGAGAAACTCTTCTCCGATAGTCTCAGCAAACAACACACCCGCAATGAAGCTGCAAGGCACCCGAAACGTAACAAACGTTACTCACGTGATTGCAAGAAGCCGTTAAAAAATATCGCCACCTCAACGATGGCGATATTTTTTATAGCTATAATATTTTACAATCTTTCAAGTTATATTTACTGATTAATCTGTCTCAAACGTTTGGATCTTACCAATGCTGTAATTGCCAAAGCCAGATATCCTATAAACAGGTAAACAATTCCGTAAAGAAGAAGTTGTGTTCCCCCCTGCCAAACAACAAAGGCGCTCAGCGCAAAAAGGCCTACGAATATCAGTGGTTGAAACCAGCAAGTTTTTATACTTAAACCCGAATAAAAACCAATTCCACCCGCCGCGACGGTATTGACTATCCAAAGCAAGGTCATAATCACAATCATATCCGCATCAAGCGGTAGCAGTTTAATCGCCACAAAAGGCAATACAAGAGTTACTACAATACTTGCTAATAAAACAATTACATTTTTCTTAACTATTTTGGCTACCTCCATTTTTTATTCTGCCATCATCAGCGAAGCCCTACTTTGAATTACTTTGATTACTTCGTCCATTGTTTTATCTCCAGCCCAATATGGCGAAGCCTCTTCATAAATTATTGAAAATAATTCCGTAGTCAAATCATCTGTTTCAATATTATCTATCATCTGTCTGATCATGGCTATCTCGCCACTTGTTGCCTCATGATACTTAACACTCTCAGCATTAAAATTATCATTGTACAATGACATTTCCTTTACTTTTTCATTTTGAATTTCAAGAGCCCTGTCAATTTCCGATAATCTTGATGGAAAAGTCCAATATAGTACATCATCCGGATATTCTGATGACAAATAATACGCAAGGAAATCCCATGCACCTTCTTTGTGCTTACTTAAGGCTGAAATAGCAATTTTCTCACTTATCGAAGAATCACATTGGTAAGCGTATATACCCATATCATTGGGGTACCCTACCAAAGTTGCATCATGAAATTGATATAAATATGTTTGAAGTTCATAAATACTGCTGATTGGCACATATGCATAAGCTAAACAGCCATTGTTAAAAGCTTTTGCTTGGTCTTCCGGATCTTGAAAAGACGGTCCCGTTTCAGGAATATTTTTTAAAAGTTCCAAAATGCTTTTAAATTCATCGTTATCAAAATCACACATTCCACTTTCGGTATCATAATAATGTGTGGCATTTAACGCCAACATCAACCTCATTGTAAAAGCTCTTCCATATGGAATATAATCATTTTCAGAATACAATCTGTATTCTTTTTCCATATCATGAATAGAAAATCCCCCCGTATTTCCAATCTCATCATTTCTCGCTACAATCGTTTTCAGTAAAAACGTATATGGAATTGATACGAGCTTGTCATCATAGGTGTAACTGTCCAGCATTTCCTTTGAATAATCTTCTCTTGAAAGTCTTGGATCAGAATCAATATATGGATACAAATCCTCAAATATTCCCGATGAAGCATATTGCTGATATGAATCAAAATAGTCAAGCATTATCAGATCAGCGTATTCAGTTCCTGCTAAAAGCCTTTGTGCCCTGAGTCCGTCATCAGGTTCCGAGCAGCATACTACCTTAACTGTATAATCATTTTGGGACCTATTATATCTTTTTACCACCTTAATGATTGATTCATTCAACGAGTCGCCTGTGACAAAAATAATTTCCTGTCGTTGTTTATCCTGATGGGTGTCACATATCTGAATATCTGCAATTTCGCTTAAACCAATTATATTGCTTCCAAAATACGCAAGAAAATCTCCATTTTCCGTTGTCACAAGTTTTATAGTACCTGATGAAATAGCATCAATATTATCCCATTTATATACCAGTGTTAAATCTCGAAAATCACGATCTACGCTGTATACACCCTCATCTGTTGAAATGTAGTAGATCCCTGTATCGCTAATTATTAAATCTTTAATTACTACTTCCGGATTATTTAAAACCGACTTTATTCCTTTGGATGATACGCTACATAACTTTCTTGTTTCTTCACTGTATCCATATACTTCATTTCCGAGTTCAAACATCTTCTGTGGCAAATCAGCAGATTCAATCACTTTTGTATCAAGTCTATCTTTAGCTGAATTAACACATATAATATTCTTATCTGTCAAAATATATTCCATCGCATCGGATGTTCCAGCCACATCAACTATGTGAACATCTGATATTATTTCATCAAATGAATCAGTTATTTCCATAAACAGAACATTTGCACCATTTTCATCTAATCCCGCAAGAAATAACCTTTGGTGATTTTCCGAATCCGTATGTCTAATACTAATCAAAAGTCTGTTCTCACCTAAAGCACCGAATGCTTCACAGATTGCTAAATCCTCGGGTTGAATAGAGTTATCGTTCTTTGCTAATATGTCTCTTACGTTCGCAATTGCAACCCTCTTCCCTGTTTCTAGACTATATATAATAATATCATCCTCGATGAGAAAACTATTTTCGGATTGTGCTACAGTTCTTGAAAGGATTGCTACTCTATTACCATATATCTTACCGGACTCAAAATCAGTATCTGTAGGACAATTAGTAGATATGTCTGTATACGTAGCCTCATACCTTACGCCTTGACTGCTTTCTGCACCGACATCCACTAAATCTCCCTTTCCGCATCCAACAAAAAATATGGCAATAAACAATACCATAAGCAAAAGATTAAGATATAAACACTTATCTTTCATGAACTAAACCCCTCTATAAAACCGTGGAGCAATCATAATGGTTGCTCCACTAAATAATTAATACTGGATATGATGTATAGGCGACTCGCTTCTCCACCGCTCTCCGAAATTCATATCGCAAGAGCTGCATCTATACTGCCACAATTCAGATCGTATGGTAACTTGACATGGTTTAGTTACAACATTACCAAACTTGTCTGCATCTTCCATTACATGTTGATGCCAAGAAGACGTAGTCTTGCTTCCCCCGGTGTACACCTTCGGTACAACATTCGGATGTGTACACGCATATGCGCTCATCACAGAAAGTGGCTGTGCTACCAGCATAATAGATGCTACAGACACTAACAATATCTTTTTTAGTTTCATTTAAATACCTCCATATTATATTTTCCCGCGCGGTTTATAAATATAATACAGTGTATAGTTTTTATTGTCAATACCGTCTTCTTTTTATAATCCAGTTCATTTTACTAATACCCATTCTCCTATCCATTCTTGCCTATCTAAATCATACTTTCTCTTGTATAAGTGCCCATTTTCTTTCTTAAACTTCCATACTACCCCAGAAGTAGGATGGTAAACCTCATTATACTCATTAACATAAGTTCTAACTGCCGCTGTAGTATAACCAACAGCTGTTTCTTCTGTCTCAAAGTAGCAAAACAAAAGAATACCCAAAATCACTCCTATAGCTGATAATCGTTTTAGTACCTGTGTATAAATGGCCATTTTATTTCATTACCCTCCTCGTCATACATTTTTGCTCCCAATGGGAAAAATTCAACAGTCTCTTCAATATCAACTAACTCGTAATTCTCTCCTCCCATCCACATATAGTGTTCAAATGTCCCATCATCTTTTTTTATGATATATGAATTAGCCTGTGTAGGCGTATAATAGCCTTCTATTCTACCAATCTCCGTCAATTCCTTGTCTGTATTTCTGGGACACAAAACAAAAACATATGAAGATATAAATAGAAGCACAGTAAACACCAATATTCCAAATGATAGTAGAAAATTAGTTTTATGATCTCTAAGACGCAGAAACCTCTTTTGCATTTCACCACTATTAGAATACAATGTCACCGGATGTACGTATGGAATCATATTATTATCAATGTAAATATTATTAATTTTGCTGATTATGGAAATGATTCCTTGAACATATTCCTTGCGTTTTCCTTTTGAAGCAACTTCATCCGTTAGCATTTCCGTAGCAAGGCTGTTATAAGAATTCAGTATAGAAACGAGCGGAAACCACCAATACACCACTTCTATAATCGCCTTTAGCATCTTTTTTATAAGATCGCCCCGTTTTATATGGGCAATCTCATGAGTTACGATTACAGATAATTCATCACCCTCAAATAAAATACCGTTCGGAATAAGGATAAGCGTTTTTAACAGACCGCACGTTAACGGAGATCCTATGTTGTCAACAGATAATATCTTTACGCGATGTTTAATAAGATATTCTTTTTGAGAATCTGAGAGATAGCTACTCTTCAAAATTCCTTCGGTTATATCCTTAGACGAAAATTGAAGATATATCATTGTTTTTCTGCGACTTCTATATAGCTTGATTGCATTGATAAGTGCTCCAGCAAGCCATATAACAATAAGTATTCTTCTTATTGAGAAAAGATTTAAAAATGACGAATTTTCATCCCATGCGCGATTAACATTTATGAATATATGTCTTAAAGCCCCCTGATATAGAATCGGGTGATTATATGCTAGCTGCCACGGAATAAGAAGCCTAATCAGTGCAACATACGATATCACTATGATAACACCGGGGTGTATACTCTGATAAAATCTTTTAAATCTATAGATTAATGCTATAACTCCCAACAGAATCCCAAAACACAAAAAAGTTTCTAGAAGACTCTGCATATAAATCCCTCTAAAATCAAACATTAAAGCTTAAATCCCCTCAAAATTCCTCAATGATCTTTTTTAATTCCTCAATATTCTCTTTTCCGCTTTTATCGCTTTTCTTCGTGGTAATTAGAGCTGCGAACAGTTCTTCGCTTCCAGCAAGCCTCTTAAGACTTTTGAATTCATCAAGGAACAGCTCTCCAATGATTTTGGGCGCGTTTTCAGTCATCTTAAATCTTCTAGATGCAACGTTCTTTTCCATGATAACGTCGACTACTTCTATAAGTTCCATAGAAAGTAGCGTCCTAAGTGCAGGCTGAACTGCATTCTTGTTAAGTTCCGGAGCAATCTTCATTATTTCATTTGAAGTAATAGGTTCTTTATAATTCTTAATTATCTCAAGTATCTGTCTTTCTTTGTGATTGATACCTTTTTTTACTCTTGGCATGACTACTCTCCCTTTATATTAATTATTTAATCCGGTCTTATTATATAATTCTTATCTTTATAATGTCAACCGTGGTATCACTACAGAAAAGACGTCATTTCGCTGACTCTCCATCTTAAAATGTGGCGTCACGATGACGTCTCAAAAAAATATATAAGTTTTCGCGGATTAGCCTCCTTTTCGTCCCACATATGTTTTGAAAGGCGAAAATACAAAACATTTTCGGGAAAGGAGGAAAAATTTCATGGCATTGCAACCGCCGGCACTACATGATTTCGAGCATTTTGTCAAAATATTCTTTTACCGTTTTCAGCACTTTCTCATGTTCCACCTTCATCTCGGCAATGGCATTTTCGTCAACCCAACCATAGGTATTTGCTGCCTTTGCAATCTGGTTGATATTCCTACTGTCAATGCTCATGAGCCTGCATAGTTCAAAAAGTTCTGAGAAATCTACCTGGATGTAATATCCGTCGATTGCCATTTTTCTGATATAGGTACTCATGTTCTTGAATCCCATTTGCTCCATCCTGTCCCTGATCATTTTTAATTCTTCGTCTGAAAGCTTAATATGAATCTGTCTGGTACATGGAAGATATTCTTGTTTATACATTTGTTCTTTTTCTCCTTCATGAAATAAAAAAGACATCCCTAAGGATGCCTGCGTTAATAGTTACCGATATTCTTTTCTATGATCCTCTCAAGATGAACACCTCCTATCCTTATCCCATCCAATCCTTCGTAGTGTGATTTTGACACACTACGGATAGGATACGATCAGTATTACTAAAGTCAGTTTTATTTTTCTCAGTCTTATTACTCTGTCTTTTTGACATTTCTTCACGTTTCCAAAAGACATTTCCGGAAGTCTGATTTTCATACTTCTCGCGTGTCCAAATAAGACTAATATGGTATGAATCGGACACACGAGAGTAAGTTATCCACATTCAGATATGGCAAGTATAATCTCTATCATTTCGCATCATCTCCTTCTTTCTTTGAATAGATTTGTTGATACTGCACAAACATTTTTGTGAAATATAACAACCAAAAATCAGTATACTTTGTAGACATATTTTTGCCTTTTACCCATGATCCTGCTTACACAATTATTAAATGGCAACAAAAAAAGCCCAAACCACAAGGAGTCTGAGCTTTGTCATACATTTATAAAACTGTCTGTTTACCGATTTTTGGGTATAAGAAACACACCAATAATATAGAATATGTGTTCGACTTCGTCAAGTGTCTTTTCTTCTAATAGGATGCCTAATTACTGTCTTCATTTTCTCCGGAACTACTTTTCTTGCATCACTTAAATATATCTCGTGAGGTAGACGCTTATCGGTAATATCAAGCTCATACCCCTGTTCTTCCGTGAACTTGTGCATAATATCAACACTTCTTGTCTTCCTTTGTTTTTTACAGACTAATTTTCATTATTTCATCTTTATTCTTTTCTAATTCCTTTCTCATTCCTCTATACATATACTCATCTTTCTTTAAAATCTCATCAAGTTGTCGTAATGAAGAATCTATATATGTCTTAGTATATTCGTCAATTCCGAAACGTTCATAATATCTCAATGTATTCCTAGAATATACTAATACATGGTAATTGATTCGTGCATCTTGTGTAATACAGTAGCCCAGAGTTGAAAACGATCTAGATATTGTTTCTTTTAATAATCTGATTTGATCATCTGTATTAGCTTCTGCAACAATATTCATTTCAAACAATATAACAGCATGCGTATTTGCAATAGTAAATACTTTCTTCTCACTTTCTGTATACGCTTGATCAATCAAATTCCACGCCTCGGGATATTTGCCTTTTCTTTGCAAGAATATTGCATATTGATGCTTTACGAAATGTGACCCAACGATTTTAAGCATCTTTTCATAGAATTTTTTTCCTTCTGCAGTATTGAAAACTTGATATGTAAGATCAGCATCATAAGCTCTCTTTATAAAGATATCATATTGATAAATAATCTGTGGATTAATATTATCCCAAAATTGATTCAATACTTTTCCCAATGTAATTCCATCTATATATCTAACTGATCGTTCTGCAAATAATTTGCTTCGCATAATTAAATAGTCTTGGTTCCCATATTCTTCCTCATAGTCCGCTTCCACAATGATTTGATTCATTTTCTTCAAAGCATATATAATATCTTGATAATTATCTATATCATCCGAAAAGTAAAATAACAACATATCCATCGAGCAAGGAACACCACAATAACTTGTGTAATTAACTAATGCAAATAATTCTAACAAATTAATTTTTAAATTATGGTCTTGGAATGCCCTCAAATCATTGATGTAGCCTTTAATTCTATCATTGATTAGAGCATTTTTAGATGCATAAAACACAATCTCAAGAAGCGAAATATTATCATTTTTCTTCAGTAATCTGATAACATCATCGCTTGTTCTATTCATACTTTTACATATTTTTTGCACGTCTTCACCATATAGATTACTAATGTCTATAATGCGCTTTGAATCAATATTGAAGGATCTTTTAATGTAATCAAAGTTTAGTCCACGTTCCGCAAGTATCAGCTTTATATTTTTTACATCAGCCAAAATCTTAAATGCATCCATATTGCTGTGCAAATTATCAATAAAAATATAAACTTGATTCTTTTCTTTTTCGACACTTTTCTTAAGTTTTACCGCTTCTTGCTTAGTTATATTATTAAACCAAAACTTGCATCCAACAATTTCATTCGAAAAAGCTAATTGTAATAGTAATGTTGACTTTCCACACCCAGGTATACCAGTTATTAATATGCAGTCCTCAGACATAATCATGTTCAAAACTTTATCAAAATAAGATATTCTTGTTACATTGCTTGATAAAACGTCTGAGATTTGTGGTTCTGCACCAGCAAAAAAGTCCACTACCGGTCGTCTAACACTTATTTTTTTCAATTTGTCGTTAATATAATTAGCTG
>JAEEGF012004115.1_pt1 | contig 24263 bp, 20 predicted proteins | sample 9134171 | NCBI WGS metagenome assembly JAEEGF01 (sample SAMN16246542, study PRJNA631951) | gut metagenome | biome: gut microbiome; feature: rumen; material: AP-attached | host: Bos | place: Iran: Karaj | collected 2018-10
ATGTATGAAGCATAACTAATCCTTCAAAGAATCCAGAACAGCTATTCGATTATACCTATGATAAGACAAACAACAGGAAAGAAGCATATAGCATACCTCATATCCTTCTCTTTCCATTCAAACTGTGGCATTGAAATTCTTGAATACATGGAAATTGCTATAGCCAAACTTCTAAGCATAACTGCACCTCCCTACGAGTTAGCTCTGGTCTCCTCAACGGACTTTATGTGCTCAGCTTCAAGCTTTTCATTTACTGCTGTTCTATCTATGATGGCTTTAACCAGCTCATCTATCTCCGTGCCCTCATTATAATCTGCAGCAGCGAAGAACTTGATCCTGTTATCACGGATCATCTTGTAAACCTTGGTCTTATCTCCTGTTCCGGGATCATATACACCAATAGAGTGTCCGCCAAGAGAATTAACAAGTCTCATACATGGAATATCTGTATCGCTGTCTCCGATATAAACCATATTTCTGAAAGGAACACGAAGGTCTTCAGGTTTATAGAACTCATTAACTCCCGGATCGTTGATATCAAGAACGCCCTTTTCGATCCTGAAAAGGAACTGGGTCTTGTTTGTATAATTAACAACAAAAGCAGGCCACTGTGCTATTCCTTTTTCATTATAGAAAAAAGAATTAGCATATATTCTTGTAAAGGAATCAGCCATAGCTGTTCCCTCGATCATCTCCTTAAGGCCTGATGAAATGATGTAATGCTCAACTATTACACCCTTTTGTCTGCCGTATTCTCTGATCCTTTCAAACCAGGTCTCAACTCCGGGAAATACCTTAACTTTAGAGCCATACTCTGCAAGCTTATCTTTATTGAAGATCAGCTTGCCTTCTGCTTCCTGTACCATCTTAAACATGTATGCAAGGTTCACATCCATATCATTTTGCTCTGCAAGATCATTGGTATCCTTCCAGAACTGAGCCACATCATATCCAACTGACTGGATGTATCCCTGTGCCTGCATATCATCAGGAGACAGAGTCTTATCAAAGTCATAACATATTGCCACTACAGGCAGATTTTCTTTTGATTTTCTATTATATTTAATATCCATGGTATACCTTTACGAAACTTTTATTTTGATACGTGAATCGCCCAAAAAATTTTATGCAATTCTTCCTGTTAATCAGTATATCATATTTGAATATTCATAACACACAGCAAATACGAGTTTCAATAATTATCATGAATCCTCATCAGTCTAAATCATCGCTCTCCATACAATTATCTTGATTCAAGAACTTATTGATTACATATTCATTCAGATACTGGATCATTTACTCAAAAAGCATTACGCTGCAGATTTACTTTGAATGTAACAAAGACAAGCCACTATAACATCCATACCAAACAAAAATCCGCATATAGTATAGATAATACGTCTCTTTTTAGATATAAGACCTGCATCTTCGAGGATATAATACACCGGAACAGATGATAATCCGGTTACAGCAATGCTTATTACATCCAGAATGTATAAGGCCATCGATAAAAGGATCATAAAAATGAGCATCGTTCCGATCACTCCCACGAAGAAGATAACCGCATACGCAGGAATCTGTACAAGTCTCATTATCATCTGTAGTTTGGCAAGATCAATAGCTTCACTTTCCGAATAATAATCATTGCCTTTTAAAATCTTTACAGTATAGATCAGTGTTAGAACAAACACCACAAATTCATATACCAATATGAATGTCAGTGGCACATACACATTATTATCAAAAATATTCTCGAATAGCCATGCCGCATTTTGACTAAATATAAGACATAACAACACTGCTATCAGATATACAAAGACACTGTCCAATATGATCAATCGCTTGATCATATTATAATTTGTATTCTTTTTAGACATTTTCAACCGTTTAACCTTTCCCACAATTGATTTCAATAAATTTTTCAAGTTCCATATCTGGTATTCCTGTCTTAACTAAAATGCCAGTTGTTTAATATTATACTCGTTAACTCATCAGCCTGTTAGAGCATCTGACGAACCGCACTATTTATCCGATGTATGACATTTTCGGGACTAAGCATAACTTTTTTGATCGTTAAACGACATTTTCAGAATGGTACATATCATTTATAATCGTCAAACAACATAAAAAAACATAACATTTTTAAGCCATCAAAGATCTTTTTTCACATATCAAATCTTTTTTTGCGAAACTTCTAACGAAACTTGCGCAAGGCGGTTTACAAGTATTAATTGCATGCTAAAATTATAAATGCTTAAGCGGTTAACTACATTTTTATTTTAATTAGCGCGCCTGCGCAGAAAGAGGTGGCTATGCCTAAGTGGCTTAATGACGCAGTTTTCTATGAGATTTATCCTCAGTCATTCTATGATACTAATGCTGACGGAATCGGTGATATAAACGGAATCATCCAAAAGCTTGATTATATCAAGAGCCTTGGATGTAATGCTCTGTGGATCAATCCCTGCTATGACTCTCCATTTAAGGATGCAGGTTATGATGTAAGAGATTATAAGAAGGTTGCTCCAAGATACGGAACTAACGAAGACCTTTATAACCTTTTTAAGATAGCTCACGAAAAGGGTATCCGCGTGCTTCTTGACCTTGTTCCCGGACACACATCAGAAGAACACGAGTGGTTTAAGGAAAGTGCAAAGGCTGACAGAAATGAATATTCAGACCGTTATGTATGGACCAAGTCTGTATGGCAGGGAATCGGCAATCATCCTTATATTGCCGGTGACAGCGACAGAGACGGCGTATACATGCTCAACTTCTTCAAGTGCCAGCCTGCTCTTAACTACGGCTTCCTTAACAGAACCGAGGACTGGCAGATGGCTCCTGATGCTCCTGCTTGTCTTGCTACAAGGCAAGCTCTCAAAGACATCATGAGATTCTGGCTTGATCACGGATGCGATGGCTTCCGTGTAGATATGGCAGATTCTCTGGTCAAAGAAGATGACGAAGTAAAGTCAGCTACAAGCGCGATCTGGGCTGATATTAATGAAATGCTGGCTAAAGACTATCCGGAAGCTGCCATGGTATCTGAGTGGTGCAATCCCACATCCGCTCTTAACCTTGCTCACTTCGACATGGACTTCTATCTCGACCATCATTACAACGGTTACAACACACTTGTACGTGACTACGAGACAGAAGGCGGTGACCACAGCTTCTTTAAATGCGGAGCAGGCGGCGATATCATGCGCTTCCTTGATGATTACCTTCCCAAATATAATAATACAAAAGGTAATGGTTATATAAGCTTCTTTACCTGTAACCATGACACTCCTAGAGAAACAGCTTCTCTTTCAATCAGAGAACTTAAGCTTGCTTATTCCTTCTTCTTCACTATGCCCGGAGTTCCATTCCTCTACTACGGCGACGAGATTGGAATGAAATACATAAAAGGCCAGCCCACCAAAGAAGGTGGCTTCCAGCGCACAGGTTCAAGAACACCTATGCAGTGGACAACCGGCAAGAACCTCGGTTTCTCAGAAGCAGAAAGCGATAAGCTCTACCTTCCTGTAGATAAAGCAGATGATGCTCCAACAGTTGAAAGAGCAGAAAAAGATCCTGAATCTCTCATCCACACAGTAAGAGATATCATAGCTTTAAGACATAAAGAAGATGACCTCAAAGCAGACGGAAGCTTCGAAGTCATCTATGCAGAAAAAGAGAAATTCCCTTTTGTATATAAGAGAGGAAATCTCATCATCGCAGTTAACCCTTCCGAAAAAGAAGTTACTGCTCCTCTTAATGGAGCAAAGGCTACAGATGCCATCTACAAGATAGGAAAAGCTCTTATTTCAGAATCAGGCGATAACATTGTTATAGGCCCACAGTCATTTGTGATCTTTAAATAAAAACAAACGTTCAGAAATTCTTCATTCTTCAAAGTATAAGAAGGTCTTCGTTAAGAAGGCCTTCTTTTTGTGTAGGGGTGCGTATGGATTCGCACGTTTTGTGGAATTATATTTTAAAATCGCATTGTGGAGGGATAGCGATTTTAAGCGAATTTATATTACTGGACTTTTTAGCTTTGCCTTGGTTTTATTATCCGCCAAATGAAAATCCTGAACCGCCGCCATTATTTCCTTGCGGTGAATCATACTCTTGCTCAGACTCATTACCCTGAGATCCAAAGCCCTGTTCCGATTCTGAACCAGACTGGCCAGGCATTCCAAAGCTATAACCCTGGCTGTTATTATCACTACTTGATGATGAGCTTGAAATTTCAGAAGCGTTATCAAGCGTTACTTCAATATCTACATACTGGTACTCACCATTAACTCTTCTAAGAACTGTTACTGTAACTGTGTCACCTTCCGCATAATAGGACATAATGCTTGTAAGGTCAGCTGCAGATGTTATGTCATTTCCATCAAAAGATGTTATAAGATCTCCTGCTTCAATTCCAGCCTTATCTGCTGCACTTCCTTCGCTTACTGCTGCAACATAGGCTCCGTCTATTCCTGTAGGAGTCATTACAGATACGCCCAAAGCTCCTTTCTGCGCTTCCGCAACTGTAATCTTAGTATCTTCATTCATAAGATCATTGATAAGATCTATTACATCAGAGATTGGAATCGCAAATCCCATACCTTCTACTGTTGTAGCACCTATCTTACTTGATGTAACTCCAATTACTTCACCGGCGCTATTTAAAAGTGCTCCACCAGAGTTACCAGGATTAATAGCTGCATCTGTCTGTATGAAAGTATTGGTCTCACCATCTTCTGTCTCTATCTCTCTACCAAGTGCACTGATAACACCCGTCGTAACTGACTGACCATAGCCAAGAGCATTACCAATAGCTATAGCACTCTCACCAACAGTAAGTGAATTAGAATCGCCAAGTGTAGCAATACTTATAGAACTAAGCGTATCTTCAGAAAGATCCTCAAGTTCTACAGCGATCACAGCTATATCAACAGAAGACTCTGTTCCCTTAAGATATGCTGTAGCACTGCTACCATCTACAAATGAAACCTCCATGGAATTAGCATCTGCTATTACATGATTATTAGTAACAATGATAAGCTCCGTATCACTCTTTGCAATAATAATTCCAGAACCAGCTCCTTCCGCTTCCTGCTGATAAGACTGCCCGAAGAAATCTGTTGTTGTAGTTGTAGCCTTTACATTAATAGATACAATCGAAGGACTTACAGCAGCTACAACACTTGTTACATCTGTAGTAACCACCTGACTGCTACTTGTAGTTGTAACCTTGATCTCAGGATCCGACGAATCAGTATCTGTGTTAGTTGCAGCTATGCTATAAGAAGCATTTGACCCATCATTAAGTGAAAGAGTTGTAAAATTCGAAGCTCCATAAATACCTGCTCCCGTACAAACTCCAAACACCGCTGCCAAGGCAAGTGCTCCTGCTATCTTGCCAGTCATCTTACCCTTTCCCTGAGCCTTTGCTTTCTTACTTGCTTCTTTCTTAGCTGCTCTTCTGGCTTTTCTATTCTCCTTCTTGACATCAGCTTTTAAAATATTCGCATCGTTTTCATTCGATACATTATTTATATTTTCCTTCAATACAAAATTTACTTCTTGTGTATTTGATTCATTTAATCCATTGCCACTGTTCTGAACTGTATCATCATTATCATTTACATTTCTGAGGATTTCATCACTATTCATCTCTCTACCTCTTTCCGAGCTTATAGCTCTATCTAATTAAAAATACAATCTTGTTTTAAATAACTTTCGACCAAAGCTTTGTCCTTGCTCTTATGTTTCTATGGCTTTAGTCTAATTTTGAATTGTGATGAAATTGTGTTTTATTTATGCTCAAATTGTGTTTACTTTCTTATAAAAAAATAAAGCATTCCTTGACTATTTATAAATCAAGAAATGCTTATATCTACAACTTTTTCAACCGTTTAAAATAAACGTTTAGCTTTTTGATGGTTGTACGACAACTTAGGATTCAAGACTGTTACAAATATAATCATAGGCCGATTTTGAAAATAACCCGGATTTTTCTTAGTGTCTTTGGAGCGTGAGTACTGCGTGTTCACGGAAGCGGAAAAGACACTTAGAAAAATCCGGGTTATTTTCACATGAGGCTTATGATTATATTTGTAACAGTCTTGAAGGCACAGCCTCCCCCATCAAAACCTACGCGTTTATTCGACTCTTACTTGCGAATCCACCTCTGGAATGTGTAGCAGTTATCGAAGTAGTACTGCTCGTCGCTTTCTTCTGCAAGTTCCCACTCAGGATCTTTTTCAAGATTAGGGAAGTATGCATCAGCTGTAAACTCCCTGTCAACCTTGGTAACAATACATGTATCCACATATGGAAGAAGCTGAGTATAAACGCTTGTGCCACCGATTACATATACATCATTGGTATCATACTCTGAAGCTATCTTCAGTACCTCTTCAATGCTCCTTGCCATGATAGCAGTTCCTGTAGAAGTACTCTTAACCGTATAGTCCGGATTTGCAGATAAGATGATATTGGTCCTTTGGTCAAGCGGAAGGCTGTTTGGGAATGTTGCAAGTGTCTTTCTTCCAAGTATTACAACCTTATTCTTGGTCTCATTACGGAACATCTTGTGATCAGCCGGAATGCTGATAAGAAGATTACCGCCGTATCCTATTGCCCAGTTATTATCTACTGCAACTATTGCTTTCATATAAATGCTGTCCTCTTTTCTTTATATCTTCAGGCTCTTTTGCCAATATCCTCTACGCCGTTAGTGCTGATAAAATACTCTTTAAAGCTCTCAACATCAAGCGGCTTTGAATAATAGTATCCTTGTATGGAATGACATCCAAGCTTTCTTAGTACCTGTACCTGATTTTCTGACTCTATACCCTCTGCTACAACAAATATACCGATCGTTGTAAACATGCGCATAAGAGCGCTGACCATCTGAAAACTCTTTTCATTATCAGGGAAGCCATGGGTAAAGATGCCTCTGTCGATCTTGACTGTATCGAACTGGAGCCTTTGGATCGCAACAAGGTTGGAATATGAACTTCCAAAATCATCCATGGATACTGTAGCACCAAGGTCATGGATCCTGTCGATGATCTCGGCAATGTCATCTTCGTTATTGTAAGCCATGGACTCGGTTATTTCAAACTCGATCCACTGAATCGGAGGCTGGATCTCTCTTATAATCTTCTCATAGCTTTCAAAGTTCTCCGGATTCAGGATACTGTATTTAGAGATATTTACTGATATCCTGAAGGGTTCATTCCCTTCATCGATCCATTTCTTTATAAAAAGACATGTCTCCCTAAACATAAAGAGATCAACCCTTGCTATCATGCGGTTTCTTTCAAAGACAGGAATGAAATATACAGGTCTTAAAATAGTTCCATCATTTCTGCGCCATCTGACAAGAGACTCTGCTCCTGTAACTTTGCCTGTATGAGGATCAACTTTGGGCTGGAGGAAGAGCTCCATTTCTTTATTTGTAAGAGCCTTTTCAAGCCTGTTCTCCATAGTCTTCTCGACACGGAGCTTGTCTTTACACATTTCAGTATACATCCAGCAGTCAGATGCAATGTCATAGGAAGCTGCTGAGTTTCTATAAGCTATTCTGGCAAGATCAAGGATTGCCTTAAAGTTCTCATCTCCTGCACTTATAGGGCATGCTGAAAACTCAACTCTTACAGATAATGACTTAAAATTATCTCTAAGTACCTTTTCAAGGCCTTCTCTAAGCTGTGAGCACTTACGTCTAACTTCATTTGCCTTTTTGTCGCTCTTCATCAGCATTGCAAAACTCGATTGGCCAAGTGCTGCCTGAGCTTCACCATCCACAAGAGTGGTCTGGTTCTGCTGATATAGTTCTTTTAACAATACATTTCCATTTTCCCAGCCGATGATCTCATTTACTGCCTTAAAACCGACAAGGTTCATGTACAAAAGCCAGTACTCGCCACGTTTTTCCTTATCTATCTCTGTAAACTTCTCGTTAAGATAAGCAAGTGAATTACCGCCTGTTACGGTATCGACATATGCCAGTTCTTTAAGCCTTCTGAGTGTCATCTCACCTCTTATCTCATGGAAAGATTTAAACAGCACGGTGAGGGTTATAGTCATAAGGAAAACGCTGTATCCAAGCCTGAAGTATTTTGAATTGCCTTCTATATAAACCATGCGATAATGAATGACACTATAACCGGAGACAATAATAAAGAAAAGAGTTCCGATTATCGATGCAAAGATATACATGTCTTTTGTCAGGATAAGCTCTCTTATCTGAAGTACCAGAAGCGTCAGGATCATGGCATACAAATAGATAAGAATCCCCACAAAGCTTACAGAAATATGCGATATCCCTGTCACATACAAAAATACTGAAACTGACATTACAAAAAGATAAGTACACAAAAGAAACTGTGTGACTTTTTTCCAGCAATTTATATATTCAAGGAAAAACAGCAACAGAAAGATAGGAATGATCATGAAAAGAAATACTTCCGTTGAATATCTGGCAGATACCGAACTGCTTATAAACTGAGGAAGATTTGATTCCATAAAAAGCCAGATTCCTGAAAATATAGATACAGCTGACATATAAGCTGCAGGAAGCTCCATGGACTCTATCTTAAATTTAAATAAATAGAATGAGAAAATAGCCAGAATCATACCCACAACAATGAAAAGAATTCCATTAAGAATAGCACTCATATTCTTAATGAAGATCTCATTATTAAGGTCATTGCGCTGGCCAAATATTGCGTAATTAAAATAGAAACGAATGTTTCTGGATGTAGGATTTGTCATTTCAAGAGTCAGAAACTTCCCTGATGCAAACTTTGGTATATTTATCATAAACCAGGTATTTCCAATCTCTTTGCCCAGAACATCATCCGTACCTTTGGCAAATTCTCCAAGGAAGGTGCCATTAGCATATATGGCAATATACATTTCGGGATCATATATTGCTATAGCTTCTTCAGGCGGGATAGAATACGGTAACTTATGATATAACCGAACCGATTCTCCGGGTCCGATCTCGATATATTCATCACTTATTACCTGGCCATCCGGATCATTCTGCCATCTCTCCGAGAAATAATCCGAGTACTTATAATGCAAACGAAAAGAATCCACCGGGTCTAAAGATGCATAGATAAAGACTCCCGCGGTTAAAAGAATCAGGATTGACGCTATAATCCTGGTTATTAAATACTTCGTTTTCAGAAATTCTTTCATTTACATTGTTTAAGACCAGCATATATTAAATGGCAATCGGTATATCTTTAAACTGGTCTCCTGCTACCTCATAATTTTCTACACTCACGTCATTCCTTGTAAAGTCATAAAAATCCTTGATCTCTGGATTAAGATGGAAGGTTGGTGCCGGAAGTGGCGTTCTTCCTATAAGTTCCTTGATATACGGAATATGTCTGTCATAGATATGGCAGTCTGCGATTACATGAAGAAGCTTGCCGACTTTCATATCACATACCTGTGCAAGCATATGCACAAGTGAAGAATACTGGACAATATTCCAGTTGTTTGCTGCAAGCATGTCCTGAGAACGCTGATTTAGGACAGCATTAAGAACAAGCTTTCCATCAGCCTGGTCCTGAGTAACGTTATAAGTCATGCTGTATGCACATGGCTCAAGATGCATATCAGAAAGTTCTGATACATTCCATGTAGTAGTCATGATACGGCGAGAGAATGGATTGATCTTAAGGTCATAGATAACCTTGTTCATCTGATCCATAACTGCGATCTTTGATTCTCTGTCAAAAACTATGTCAGGCTCGCCAAGTCTTTCGTATGCATCAGTTCCCGGTACAAGACGCTCTTCCATAGAAGGGATACCAGGTCCAGGAACATATGAATACATTACCTTATTTCCTTCGATTTCTTTTTTCCATGTAGGAAAAGCCTTATCGATTCCTTCTTCTGTAACGCCTTTATAAGAATTCTTCTCTGCGATCTGCCATCCATAAGCTTTGCCTATAGAGCCATTGCCATCAGACCACTCATCCCAGATCGAACCTTTTAAATTTTTGATATTTGAAGATTTCTTCTGATATATCCAAAGTACTTCATCTGTTGCTGTCTTGATACCTGTCTTACGGAGAGTCATAAGTGGAAATTCTTTAGAAAGATCATAAGTATGTGCCTGACCGAAGATCTTGATCGTATATGCAGATGCTCCATCCGGCCAATGTGGACGAACGGCCTGACCTTCTGTAGTAGTACCATTAGTCAGAATATCATTGCACATTTCAATAAAGTATTCATCAGCTTTAGACATAAAGAATCCCCCATAGAATCTAATACACTCCCCAGTAAGGCGCGTATTGATAATTATTATAATCTATATTTTGGAAATATAATAAGCAAATATTGCCTTTAACAAGTCAGTTTTAATCTTAATAAGAATCATAAATAAGAAACATAAACATTATAACAGATTATTTTCATCTGTCATACTTATCACAAAGTGCATTGATCTGATCCGCAAACTTGGCTTTATCTTTGTTGCTTATGCCGCTGACTTTGCCAATAACTGCGATAAGTCTTGCACCTGCTGCCTTAAGTCTTGCATATACATCAGATACAGCTTCACCTGTCTTCTTCATAGCAGGAACAGGAACGCCTTCTTTATCAAACTGTCCCGATACTAGATCAAATATGGTTCCGCTATACGGAGCATAGGTATCATATCCAAATTCGTTTCTTAGATAACTTGCAAATGAAACTGTTACAGTATCTTCACCATGCACTATGAAAACTTTTTTAGGTCTTTTCTTAGTAAATCCATTAAGCCATGCCACAAGTCCGTCTCTGTCAGCATGTCCGGAAAGACCTTCTATCTTAGTGATCTCAGCATTAACATCAATCTCTTCACCAAATATCTTAACTCTCTCTGCTCCGTCAAATATTGCTCTTCCAAGAGTTCCGATCGATTGATAGCCTACGAACAGGATGGTACTTTCCGGTCTCCATATATTGTGCTTAAGATGATGCTTGATACGACCTGCATCACACATACCGGACGCTGCCAGGATTACTTTGGGCTTATCATCAAAGTTGATGGCTACAGATTCTTCCTGGGTTATTGAAAGTTTAAGTCCGCGGAAAGATATTGGATTTATGCCTTTTCTCACAAATTCAAGGGCTTCCTCGTCATAGCATGCATATTCATGGTCAGCAAAAAGCTGAGTAGCGCTTACCGCCATAGGACTGTCTACATATACATCAAAATCAGGAACTGCGGTTACAAGATGCTCTTCTTTGATCTGCCTTAAGAAATACAGCATTTCCTGGGTTCTTCCTATTGCAAAAGAAGGGATGACAACATTACCGCCCCTTTCAAATGTTCTGTTTAAAACCTCAGTAAGGTCCCTGACATAATCAGGTCTCTCCGTCGTATGAAGTCTGTCGCCATAAGTAGACTCCATAACAACATAGTCCGCTTCTTCTGTATATTTAGGATCCTTGATAAGAGGCTGGCATATATTACCTATATCTCCGGAAAAAACGATCTTGCGATCCTGCCCTTTTTCCGAAAGCCATACTTCTATACTGGAGCTTCCAAGAAGGTGGCCTATATCTGTAAATCTGATCTTGATCCCATCACAGATATCAATTATCTCATCATACTCACATGCCACAAACTGCCTGATCGCACCCTCAGCATCCTCCATAGTATAAAGAGGTTCTGCTCCTTCAAGCCTGCTGTTACGCTTAGCCTTCCTCTTCTTCCATTCAGATTCCTGCATCTGGATATGAGCACAGTCTCTAAGCATTATATCGCACAGATCTGCCGTAGCGTCTGTAGCATAGATCTTGCCCCTGAAACCATTGGCATAAAGTGAAGGAATAAGTCCGCTGTGATCAACATGAGCATGTGTAAGAAATACATAATCAATAAGAGCAGGTGCAACAGGAAGCGGTGCATTCTCAAATATATTACGTCCCTGCTCCATACCATAATCAACAAGAATCGTCTTACCACAAGCCTGCAGACAATGACAACTTCCTGTAACTTCGTGATCAGCACCTATAAATGTCAGTTTCATAAAGGGTCCCTCCTTTGGTCTGAGTTTGTGATAGTTTAATAATTTCTTGCCGTTATTATAAAAAAATGTTATACCTACTTTTATTATATCATGATGATCGTAAAAAAATTATTCGGAGAATACCATGCTGTTTTTATATGGATTAAGTGACAAAACAAAGGTAATAGCACATACAGATAATGCTGAGTACTGCATGAACTGCCTGCATACTTCAAAGCATCAGGTCAAAAAGAAAAGTTTATACTTCACCCTTTTCTTCCTCCCTGTTATACCTCTTCATACCAAATATTATGTGACATGCCCTTGCTGTAACTACCAAAGAGGTATTAAAAGATCAGATGTCAAAAATATCACAAGGGAGTCCATATAATGAATACAATGAAACAAAGCAGAAAAAATCTTAAAGCATCCCTAGTGATCTTCTTAAACACAGGCACTTTGATATTTGGGATCATATTTCTTATGATGGGATTTGCTATGCTATTCACAGTTCCAGAATTTGGATGTTTTGAAATGGCATTTTCCATGCTTTTCTTTGTCAAGTATGCTAAAACATGCCAAGCCATAGATTATATACAGGAATATGGTCCATTAATGGTCAACCACCCCGAGTACTCAACCTGGGATTATTGTAAAGGAGTGCATAGGGACAGAGAAGTTGTTATAAAGCAGATAAATGCCATAGCCAACAGAAAGATAATCTTCGGGGCATTCGATGCAAGTTGTAACTATTTCAGATTCGATGAAGATTTTGACTTAAGATCTCTCATGGTCAAAAAAGGTTGGACGAGTGCATTATTTTAAAGCTCCATGCTGCCTATATACTAATTTCTGTACCTGATACAAAATAATTTTTTGATTTTTTGAAAATAGTCGTTGACAACAGAATTCAATTGCGGTAATATCATACATGTCGCTGAGGTGAGCACCGAAGCGAAACAGAATAAATGCGATAGTGGCGTAGTTGGTAACGCGCGACCTTGCCAAGGTCGAGACCGCGGGTTCGAGCCCCGTCTATCGCTCTAAAAAAAGAGATGATCTTATCGATCATCTCTTTTTTTATCACTTATCATTATTTATTAAGACTTCTGGCAATTCCGTTTACTGCGATCTCATCAATATCTTTTTTGTATAAGAGATTCGCCATAATAACAGCTCCGACACATCCAATCACAACAAATATGATGCTAAAAGCCACTGACTGAGCAAAATGTCTGCCAAAGAAGGATATCAGCTTTTGTGATTCGCTCAGTCCCAGAAAGATAATTGATAATTCAACTACTACCAGCACAATAAAAGAAATAACAAATTCTTTATAGCTTACCACAGAATATATAAGCAAAGTACCAAGCATTGCTCCTGCAAAGAAGAGATACTTACTCTGAATTCCATAATTTACAGCATACGCAACACCCTCTACTCCATTTTTGGCAAGATACAAATGATAGGTAAATACGATTACGTATACTAATAATAGATATGGTATACATAGCAAAAACGGATAATATGTCTGCATTTTCTTCTTGGCCTGTGATGATTGAACAAGGCCACACATGCAGGATGTATAATGTGATTGCCAGAATGTTGTGGCAGGGCACAATAAATAGATAACTCCCAGAATCGAATCAGCTTCCCCTGTAAATTCAAAGATCAGTCCTATTGCAAAGAAGATTCCCGAAAACACGGCATGACTTTTAACTTTGGGATTGTATTTTAATAACTTAACTGCAGTAATAAAATCTTTTAACATTTTCAAACCTCACGTTCTTTAAAACTTCTGTCAAAATTCCTTAAGGGCATTTTCACTACCAAAAAGCTGCCTATTATAGCAAGTCCTATAAATATGATCAGCCACGCCCGCAGATTGATCGTCATATACTCATACCTATATAAAACAAGTACGCTGACAGCTGCGCCAAATAATGCAACCAGTATAAATGCCGTTCCCATATATATCGTATATTCTGTAATGAACCTAAGAATAGATATAATGATCGAATTAGCGCCATAAACAAATGCTATGAGTATAAGTGTTAGTAATACTATTTCACTTTTATTTAGGGCCGGCTTACTGATAAGTGTTATAGCGCCGCATATCAGAAGAACAAAACATATCTGCAAAAATCTTCTTACCTGATCTGTAACAATGGCAAGTTTAATATTTTTTCTTCCATTAAGGGTATTTCTAAAAAGTCCAAACTGAAAATCTTTAGAATTTATCCCGTTATAGCAAAAGAAATCTCCGAACACCCCAAGTACCATCATATAAAAAGCAATAATAAATAGACTCCATTCGGCAAGCCTGCCTGTAAGCATCGTATGAATTCCAATAGTCAAAACTGGAAAAAGAACTAACACAACAATACTGTATATCCTATTACAAAATATCCTGTATACCTTTAACATATCTTTCATGATCAATCTCCTGTCACTTTACTTATGCAAGTTTAAGTCTTGTGTTAGCACGCATGATGCCAACTGAAAGCTGCGTAAGTGTAGGAGTCTCAGTGATAATGTCGGCGCCTGCCAATTTATCCAGATTGTCTGAAAGGCAAAGTCCTTCAAAGCCGTAATTATTGGTAGTCATGTCATACATATATTTCTTACCAAGTTCTTCGTCTTTTTTATCGCCTTTGACGTATGTATATTTTTCCTTAAGATCTTCTACAAAGCCCTGTTCAGCTATCTCACCATTTTCTACAATAACTGCATAGTCAGTGACATTTTCCATATCTGCTATATTATGCGTGGAAAAAATGACTGACTTTTCTCCTTCTGCTTCTGCAAGATATTCTCTTATGATCTCACAGAGTTTTTCTCTCATAAGAGGATCAAGTGCAGATGCCGGTTCATCCATCAAAAGAAGATCTGTGTTTCTTGAAAGAACTCCTGCCAGCATAAGCTTGGTCTTATTACCATCTGATAATGAGTTTACCTTTTTATTAGCATCAGTCTTATTATCAGCAGAAAAAGCCAGTTCTTTCAAAATCTCGTCATATTTATTACCATCAAAGCCATCAAATAAAAGTTCCTGAACTTCTTTGGTCTGTTTAAGATTCCATCCTGGCATAAAGTAATTACCTGTTCCTGTATATCCGATGTTGTTCTTTACTACCGGGTCTTCTTCTCTATCCTTTTCTGAATACTTTCCAAAATAACTTATCTCGCCTTCGTGATCTAATCTGAGTCCTGCGATAAGTTCAAGAAGAGTTGTCTTACCTGCTCCGTTCTCTCCGATAAGTGCTGTTGCAAATCCTTTAGGGAAGTCAACCTTATCAACTTTAAGTTTAAAATTCTTATATTTCTTCTCTATATTTTTGCAAGTAATTACTGCCTGTGTTTCCATGTCATTCCTCCTCAAACCTTAGTAGTGTCTTAAGTGTGTCTGTCAGTTCGTCATCTGTCATTCCTGCTATCTTAGCACTCTTGATAGCTTCCATAAGTGCATCCTCAACCTTACGCATATGCTGCTCTCTAAGCATCTCGCCGTCCTGAGGGTTTATATAATAGCCTTTACCCTGGACTGCTGTTACCATTCCTTCGCTCTCAAGCTCTTCATATGCTTTCATGGTTGTGATAACACTTATCTTAAGTTCCTTTGCAAGGCCTCTTATGGATGGGAGGTACTCTCCCTGCCCTAGCCTGCCTTCAAGAATATCTGTTCGAAAGCTGTCTGCTATCTGCTGATAGATAGGAACTTTAGAATTCTGCGATATCTTCATTGTGTTGTCCTCATGTCCCTGCTGTCGGGAGCCGCCATTTCAGCATTTAAATAATATTTATCCTGATAACGGATCCCTTATGTTGTTGCAACTGTTTATGTGTTATATATACACCTATAACACCTATCATGTCAACACCCTTGATATATTTTTTTAGTTGACATCTCTTTTTGATTGAGTCATTATAAAGAGTAGGTTTCAAAATGACTTTTGATACCTGACAATGACCTGACAATATATGATCTTCAGGTCCATTATCAAACTTTATTATTCAAAAAGGCTGTGAAGAGAAGAGTAATCCCTTTTGATGTCCACAGAGAGCTTCCGTAGAGTATTCACGTAATATTCGCTGCTGAAAGGAAGTGACACAGACCGGATGAACCAGGCCTCGGAGCCGCATACGGATCCTTTTTAGGTGATGCTATGACGGGAGTTCCCGTTACAGAACAAGAGTATTAAGTCATTTAGTTGATGCGTACTTAATAAGCTTAAGCCGGTGACGGTTTAAGGAACAAGGGTGGCAACACGATCATTCGTCCCTGTAACTACTAAACGGTAGTTGCAGGGGCTTTTTTATTTTGTTCCCGAACTACCTTTTTTATCATGGAGGAATTATTAGATGAACAAAAGACTTATGAGAGATGATAAGCCTGTATGGCCAAAGCGCGCGGTCATAACCGGCGGTATGCCTTACGGCAACAAGACTCTTCACTTCGGTCACGTTGGCGGAATGTTTATCCACGCTGATATCTTTGCACGCTTTTTAAGAGACAGGATCGGTGAAGAGAACGTTATCTTCGTATCAGGTACTGACTGCTACGGCTCTCCTATCATGGAAGCTTACAGAAAGCTTAAGGAAGACGGCTACGAAGGAACTATAGAAGAATACGTTAAGGGTAATCACGAGAAGCAGAAAAAGACTCTTGCTGATTATAAGATCAGCCCTAACCTTTTCGGTGCTTCTGCTCTTGGTGAAGCAGGCAAGATGCACACAAAGGTATCTGCTGAGATCTTCAACAAGCTCTACGAAAACGGATATATCGAAAAGCTCTCTACTCTTCAGTTCTATGATGAAGAGAAGCAGGTTTTCCTTAACGGACGTCAGGTTCTTGGTAAGTGCCCTATTCCTGGTTGCTGCTCAGACAAGGCTTATGCTGATGAATGTTCTCTTGGTCATCAGTACATGCCATCAGAGCTTATCAATCCTATAAGCGCACTTTCAGGTAAAAAGCCTTCACTTAAGGCTGTTACAAACTGGTACTTCTGCCTTGAAGATCTTATCGACCTTATGAAAGAGCGCAATGATGCTCTTAGAAGAGGATCAAACACACGTCGCTACTCACTTGATACAATAGGCGAATTTCTTGGAAAGCCAAGCGTGATCATTCCTCGTAAGAATATGGAAGATCAGGCTGGTCTTGAAGCTCTTTTCCCTAAGTTTGAAAAGATTGATGAGGAAAAGAAGTCCTTCGTTCAGTACATCTTTGAAAATCTTGATGCACGTGACGAAGTTAAGAAGGTTCTTGAGGAAAAGGGTGTTCACTATACATCAGGTAAAACACTTGTTCCATTCAGACTTTCAGGTAATGTTGACTGGGGCGTAAAGGTTCCTGATAAGGAAGATCAGAAGGATCTTACTTTCTGGGTATGGCCTGAATCACTCTGGGCTCCTATCTCATTCACAAGAACTTATCTTGAGAGCAAGGGCCTTCCTGAAGATGAATGGAAGAAATGGTGGGATAGCGATGACGCTATGGTTTACCAGTTCATCGGCGAAGACAATATCTATTTCTATGCTATTGCTGAAATGGGTATCTTCACAGGCCTTAAATACAAGAAGGAAGAGCATCCTGATATGGCTGCCATCAACCTTCCTCATATCATTCCTAACAGACACGTTCTTTTCATGGACAAGAAGGCAAGCTCAAGCTCAGATATCAAGCCTCCGATGGCTGATGAGCTTCTTGCATACTACACACCAGAACAGCTTCGTATGCACTTTATGAGCCTTGGTCTTTCTTCTAAGAGCGTAAGCTTCAAGCCTCAGGTTTACATGCCTAAGGAAGAGCAGGAAGGTATCGATATGGTACTTAAAGAAGGTAACCTTCTTACCAACGTATACAACAGACTTATCAGATCCTGCTTCTATGCTGTACAGAACAACTACGAGGGCAAGATTCCTTCAAACGAGATCACACCTTCAATCGTTGAGCTGTCCAAAAAGACTATTGCTGAGTACGAGCGTCATATGTACAATCATGACTTCCATCGTATCTCATATACTCTTGATGACTACATCAGAGAGATCAACAAGCACTGGGTTAACAACGTTAAGAAGGCTGATAACACTGGTGATCCTGAGCTTAGAAAGCAGATCGTTGCAGACTGCTTCTATGCATGCAAGATCATCGCTATCTTAGTTCACCCTATCGCTCCAGACGGATGCGAGATGTTCAGAGAGTACATGAACATCGACAAGTCTCTTTGGAACTGGGATAAGATTCTTGATCCTATCTCATCTTATGTTGGTGATCTTGATAATCACGAGCTCAAAGAGCTTCTTCCAAGAGTAGACTTCTTCAAGAAGCATGAGTCTCAGTTTGCAGACGCTGAGTAAGACTTAGAAAAATAAGTCAATAATAACAATATGATTTAATACAGCACCTGATAGAGAATAAGCTTTATCAGGTGCTGTTTTTTTATAGTTTTCAAATTGTTTTTTCTGATAATCAACCCTGATCAGTGAATATGTTTTTTATCCTATAAAACTAACTGCTTATCGCATATGGTTTACAACATCGGTAAATAAATGCTAAAATTGCCCATGAAAAAAAGGGGGAAATTCAAATGAGTAAACTTATAGAACTTAACGGATTGACCAAGTCCTATTCTTCCGTTACCGCTCTCGACAATGTAAATCTCCAGATTGAGAGCGGTCATATAGTTGGACTTCTTGGTCCCAATGGTAGTGGCAAGACCACTATGATCAAAATTCTGTGCGGACTACTTAGACCTACAAGTGGTACCGTTCTCGTGGATGGACACGAAATAGGTGTAGAGACTAAAAGTGTCATATCTTATCTTCCAGACAAGACTTATCTTGATGAAAACAGGACTATCAAACAAAACATAGAGCTTTTCATGGATTTCTATCAGGACTTTGACCCTTCACGTGCCTACAATATGCTGGGAAGGCTCGGTCTGAATCCAGACGCCAAGATCAAAACTCTGTCCAAAGGTAACAAGGAGAAGGTTCAGCTTATTCTTGTAATGAGCAGACATGCCAAATTATATATTCTGGATGAGCCTATTGCCGGTGTTGATCCTGCAGCAAGAGATTATATCCTTAACACTATTATCTCTAACTATGATCATGAGGCTACAATCCTTATCTCAACACACCTTATCTCTGACGTTGAAAGCGTACTTGACGAAGTTATCTTTTTGCAGAATGGACATATCGCACTCCATGCATCAGCTAATGATATCAAGCAAAGAGAAGGAAAGACTATCGATGAATTGTTCAGGGAGGTATTCAGATGCTGGGGAAATTAATTAAGCATGAATTTATAGATAATTGGAAGCTACTTGTTCTTTTGGATGTTTTAACAATAATCGTTGGCGCTATTTTAGGACTTTATATAAACGCCATATTAAATGCAGATGATTATTCAAATTCAACATCTCTTATCATGACAATGGGATTCACTTTATATGTATTGATACTGCCTTCTCTTGGAACCATAACTCTTATTTATATCGGAGTTCGTTATTATAAAAGCCTTTACAGTTCTCAGGGATATCTTACATTTACACTCCCTGCAACTACCAATGAGATTCTTTTTTCAAAAATGCTGGTTGCTTACATTTTTGAACTTATCAATATATTATGTATCATTCTCAGCTTTGGTCTGGTAATGTGGGGAATTGTATCCTGGTCAATTGATAATTCTTACTATATGAGTACTGTATTTACGAATCTTTGGGAAGATATGTCTGAGTATTTTTATGATGTACCAGTTGCAATTTCCGGTATTTTTTGTGCATTAACTCGGCTCATTTACTTCCTTATGACATTCTTTTTTGCCATAAGCCTTGGCCAGTTATGGCAAAAACACAGAATAATCGGTGCAATTGTAAGCTATTTCGGAATTAAGATCGTAATATCTATAGTTTATACTTTTATCAAAATTGCATTAGCTAACAATGATATTTCTGATACCGTGGATATTTCATATTATTCTGACGTTAATGTAGGTTCATTATTTGTTATGGCTGCAATCATAAAAGCAGTTGAATATCTGTTAGTCTCTGCAGTTATGTATTTTGGCTGTGTATATATCACCAAGCATAAGCTCAATTTAGAGTAACTGATAAATAAAAATCCACTAAAAAAGGGGCCTCGCCTGGATCTGATCATCCAAAGCAAGCGCCCCTTATTTTTATCTTACAACCACTCTATTCCTGCCTGTTTCCTTGGCTTCATAAAGTGCTTCGTCAATTCTCTTAAAGATGGTGTCTATATTATCTTTATCATTAACCATGGTAAGACCTATACTAACAGTAATGTGTCCAACACCTTCAAACTCAATTTCGGCCACTCCCTTGCGCATCATCTCACAAAACTCTTTGGCTTCTTCAAGAGAGAGGTTTGGCTTAATTCCAATAAATTCTTCACCGCCCCATCTACCAATAACATCTGCCTGATTAAAGAGATATTTGACCTGTCCAACTCCATCTCTAAGGACCATATCTCCTGCATCATGGCCATAGGTATCATTAACGTGTTTGAAATGGTCTACATCTACCATCATAACAGCAATGTTACGATATCTGCTTCTATTTTCCAGAAACTGATTCATGAAGTAATTAAGAGCTCTTCTGTTATAGATCTGCGTAAGTTCATCAAGGCTTGCAACCTTAAACAGCTGATCTATAGCCTCTCTTAGGTCAAACGTAGTTGATTCAAGGAAATTTACAAGGCGGGTTGATAATGGGAGGAATCCGTCTTCCGAAATATCGACTTCACTATTCATATATTTATTATCAAAATGGTATACAGGTCTTTTACTATCTTCCGGAATAGGGCCTTCCCTCATTCCTATAACAACGCAGGATGCATTCAAAAATCCTCTCATTCCATCTGCATGCAGAATCTCACCATATCCGCTTGCCCATGTCGATGTTCGAAGGACATGTTTATAAAAATCAAACTCCAGATCTGCCATGGCATCGCCCATTAGCATTCTCCTACTCATGCAGGCATATATAAGTATTGCCTGAGGATAAAACTCAGAAAGCTTTACGGCATTTTGTCCAGACTCAATAAGTAGCATATCAGTTGTTGAATAGCTAAGACTTACAGAGCTTCCCTGAGGTATCTCTGTAGCAAAGCCAAGGGATCCATCTTCCCGATACTCAAGAGCAACTCTGGCAAGAGGTATTCCATTGTCTTTCAAGAAGAAAGGAAAAGAACTGGTATTTTCAAAAAAGTATTCGTTCATACCTATTCCAAGGTGTTCTTTATATATGGAAAAGGCAGGTTTATTATTGATCTCATAGACAACGCCTTTTTTGTCAGATTTAGTTACAACAAGCTCTTTACCAAGAGGTTTAAATCCAAGGTTGTAATAATGATCTATATTCAGATCCTTGCCACAGAAAGATACTGTCAGAATAGCTCTGTTATAGATTCTGGTACCAACAAATATCTTGGACCTGTCATCTCCCATTTTGTGGGTTCCAGCCAGGGCGCCAAAAATAACTATGTCACTATCGTAATTATCTACTCTGTCTATAAAGGTCTCAGGACATAGATCAAAGGCTGAAGACATCATCAGTATGCCTTTAAGATCTTCCTTGTTTGGGAGGATCTTTACAAACTCTTCGCCGGCATCATAAGTTGTCAGTCCTTTTGAACAGTCAAATACATCTATATCAAAAGTTGCATTGTCAAAAAACAAAACGCAGCACACAACTACTTCTACAGAATGGTTTTCACGGCTTAAGGCCCCGTGATTGGTCATTCCAAATACAGAAAGGCCTGGAAGATTTTCGCACAGTATATCAAGGTCCTTTTGTATCACCTCTGAGTCATTGCTAGGCTCGATCAGCTGCAAAAGACCTTTTTTGCCATCAAGATATTCCGAAGAATTTTTGATTTTATCTATCATCTCCGGCATGCTAAGATTATCATCAAGAGCATAACGATACTGGATCATAGACTTACCTCTATAAGCAACATCTGATAAAACTACCTGGTGTTAAACAAAGCCACAATTACGTCTATTATTTCGGCATCTTTACGCTATTCACAACCCTTTTGAGGTAACTTATGGATAATAACGAATATAACAAGCATCTTGGAGAAGTTTTTCACGATTTCAGGACCAATAGAAATATCACGCCTCAGCTTCAATTGTTCAGTGTTACTGTAAGAACTACAGGGTTATGGTCTGAATTAACAAAGCCAAGATCCTGAGTCTCGCATGCATTGATAGTGATATTACCTGATACAATAAATCCATCGATAACATAATACTGGAAAGTATCCTTGTCAGCTCCGCTATATACCTTATCGAGGGAACGGCAGGTTGGAACCTTGCTATCTGTAATAAAGGTAAATCCGTCGCCAAACTCAGAAACGTCTATGCTTCCAGGCTGCCATGCACCTTCATATGTAGGATAAGCGCTTGCATCAGTATTGGAGAATACCTGATTGAAGTCTCCGCCTGCTATTACATAGTTACCTGCATCAAGCTCAGCCTGAAGCACTTCGCGAAGCATGTTGGTCTGTGCGATCTTGCCTTCTCCGCTATCATAAGCTTCAAGATGGAGATTGATAAGAACAAGTTCCTTGTCAGATCCCTGCACAGGAACTCTGGACACATTAAGACACTTCTTGAAATTACATGTGCTTACCGGCCATTTAAATGGTACAGGAAGTGAAAGCCTTGTAGCTGATGCTATCTCAAATGATGACAGAGTCTGAATTCCAACTTTGGTCCTTCCGATTGGAGGAATTGGATATGGAATATAAATTGCATCCATATTAAGTGCATAAGAGCTTATTTTGCCCTGATTTCTTTCTGAAAAAAATGAAACTTCATTTATTTTATAGGATCTGTCTGCAACTGTATCAACTTCCTGTAAAAATACGATATCAGGGTTTACAGTCTCTATTTCAGAAGCAATAGCTTCAAGGTTTTCTTTAACTCTTTTTTCATCAGCAGTATAAACCATAGTACCGCCGTCCATGAAGAAATCTGCGTTATCTCCCAAAGCTCCGTATCCTGTATTCCAGGTAAGTACTGTAAAAGTATCTCCTGTGGAAATCTCTTTGGAAGCTTCTCCTGTAAGTTCTATATTTTCTGTATCATTAGGTCTGTATTCAAAAATAGTCAGAACACCAAAGCCCGCAGCTACGATCAGTACAAAAGCTACGGCAATACTGATGATAACTTTTATTATCTTACCGATCACTCCCATTTTCTTTTTTCCAGCCATTAATAATCTATCCTTTCAAAAAAACATATTTATATCAAAATTGGGAAAAGCGCCAGAATTCTTATCTTTGTTTACACCCAATTATATAAGAAAATTTTTCTTGGCGCAAAAACAGACAGAATTTTATCACTTTTTTTGCATATATGCAAGCGAGAAAAAAATACGCGTTTTTTATCTTATACTGTGGTCTATCAACCAGGAGGTGACCATTATGAAAGATAAAAAGATACGCAAAAACGAGGCTCTTCTTTGCTTTGGAGGCTGGACATCCAGAATCGGAAATATCATTTTTGACTACGCAAACAGCATCAGTATAGTTGGAGCTTTTACATCAAAGCCCTGGATCCTGGCCTTCTACCAAAGTTCCGAGACGATCATACTGGTAATCTTCAATCTGATAGGTGGCGCCAAGGCTGATAAAGGTAATAGAAAGAAAATAGTGATAGTAACGGATGTTCTGTCAGCTATCATATGCTTTATTCTTAGCTTCTTCGTTGGTTCAAGCCTTATGGCCCAGGTTATGATAATGGCCAATGCCCTTCTTGCTCTTGTCTACGCCTTCAATTCACCAACGTACAAATCTCTTATTAAAGAAGTCATAGAAAAAAACCGTATTGGTGCTTTCAACAGCATAGCTCATGCTGGAAGCGAGATCATAAGGGTAGTCGGCCCTATAGTAGGTGTAGGTCTTGTTGGAATAATCGGGGTAAGGGGAGCTCTTATATTTAATGCCTGCACGTTCCTTGTTTCAGCCTTTGCTGAAGCATGCCTTTCAAGGGTTATAGAAGAAAGTGCCGGAGCAAAAGAAAAGTCGAATATCTTCTCAGATATCGCTGAAGGCTTTAAATATCTATTCAGGGAAAAAGAGATTCTGTTTTTGATAATCCTTTCTTCCTTGGTTAACTTCTTCCTTGCAGGCTACAATCTGCTCCTTCCCTACACGGATGTGATCTACGCCAGCCTCGGACGTAATTTCTACAGTAAGGCTCTTGTAATGGAAGCT
>JAEEGF011263915.1_pt1 | contig 24260 bp, 23 predicted proteins | sample 9134171 | NCBI WGS metagenome assembly JAEEGF01 (sample SAMN16246542, study PRJNA631951) | gut metagenome | biome: gut microbiome; feature: rumen; material: AP-attached | host: Bos | place: Iran: Karaj | collected 2018-10
CGACGATATGTGTTCGATTCTGACTATCGCGTGGCGAGGAGTGCCTTGTGGGGACTGACTAAAGCCAAGGATGAGGAACTGTCAGAATTGCAGGTGATACTCAACGAACTGACAGATCAGGCCATGCAGACGGAGAACTCGTCCGTGAGGCGGCTGACGCTGAATATCATCGAGCGATTGAAGATGGACGAGGATGATTTGCGCACTGATTTCCTAGACTTCTGCTTCGAGCACATGGTCAGCATTGAGGAGTTCCCTGGAATCCAAACACTCTGCATGAAGCTCGCTTATCGTATGTGCAGTTTTTATCCAGAACTGATGGATGAGTTGAAACGCACCCTTGAAGCGATAGAAATAGATTATTACAAGCCCGCTGTGAAGAGTCTTCGCAAAAGGATTCTTAGCGGGAAATACAAATAAAACAAATATGGAAACAAATCGTATCATATTGCGCCCTTGGCGAGAAAGCGACGCGGAGACGCTATTCAAATGGGCTTCCGATCCGGACGTCGGGCCTCGTGCAGGCTGGCCGCCACATCAAAGTGTGGAGGAAAGTCTGGAGATAATCCGCACCGTTTTCCACGATGCCACCAATACCTGGGCTATCGAATTGAAAGAGACTGGTGAGGCCATTGGCGCTATGGGCTATGGTCCATCGTGCGAGTGTGACCTACCGGCCCGCGAGGGTGAACCGCTCATCGGCTATTGGGTGGCGAAGCCCTATTGGAATCAGGGAATTTGTACAGAGGCACTGCAGCTGATGTTAGACCATATACGACAAACAACTGATATCAAATCGCTCATCAGCGGCCACTTCGTAGATAATCCTGCTTCAGGCCGAGTGATGGAGAAGTGTGGTTTTGTTCCAACAGGTGAAACCTGCATCGATGCGAATCAGTATCAAGGCGAGAACAGGCCAATCAGAGTATTGAGATTTGAACTTAACAAATAAAGATATTATGGATCAGAGATTTTGTCAGAGTTGCGGAATGCCGCTCACAGAAGATGTCCTCGGCACGAACGCCGACGGCACAAAGAACGAAGATTATTGCATGTACTGCTACAAGGATGGAAAATTCTTGCAGGACTGCACGATGGACGAGATGATTGAGCATTGTGCGCAGTTTGTTGATGAAGTGAACAAGCAGATGCCTAAACCCATGACCAAGGAAGAGTACAAACAGATGATGCGTGGCTTCTTCCCAATGCTGAAAAGATGGAGAAAGTGATGGAAACAGCATCAAACTTGATAAATGAAGACATGCAAACAAAAGCACTTGTCGTTATCGACATTCAGAACAACATTACCAAGCACTACCGCGACATCATCGGCAACATCAATGCCGCCATTGAATGGGCTGTGGCCGAGGGAATGCACATTGTCTATATCAAGCACCTTATGAGGCCCCCGCTGGGGGACGGCTATAAAGCAGGGGGGAGAAGAGTGGAACTGGTGCCTGAGATGAAGGTCGTGTCAGACAACATCTTCGTGAAGACGAAAAGCAATGCCCTTACAAGCGAGGCTTTTTCCGCATTCATCACGGCGAACGGCATCAATGAGTTCTACGTGGCAGGTGCCGATGCCACTGCCTGCGTGAAGTCCACGTGTTTCAATATGCGCAAGGCGGGCTACACGGTTCATGTCCTTTCTGACTGTATTACCAGCTACGACTTGAAGAAACTGCCAGAAATGCTCGCATATTATGAGAAACAGGGCTGCGAACTGATAAATAATAAGATATGCAAGAATTCATGACACTCCGACCTTTCGTAACCAATGATGCAGCGACGATTCTGAGTTGGTGCAAGGATAAGCATGCCTTCCGGCTTTGGAGTGCTGACAGATATAAGTATTTCCCAGCCAAGCCTGAGGAAATGGTGAGGCAATACGAAGGACAGAACATGCATCCTCTTACGGCTATTGTTGGAGAGGAGATAGTAGGTCATATTTTGTTGAGACATCCATCAGAGGACAAAAGCGTCATCCGCTTCGGCTTTGTGATAGTTGACGACTCGAAACGTGGCAAGGGCTACGGCAAGCAGATGCTCAGTCTCGCCATCGATTATGCCCAACAGGAATTGGGAGCCAAGCGCATCACACTCGGCGTGTTTTGCGACAACAATTCCGCAGTTGAATGTTACAAATCCGTCGGTTTCCGCATCAGCGGAACGGATGCCTATGTGATAGACGGCGAGGAATGGAAAGGTTTTGAAATGACGACCGATACAAGGGAAAGGCAAAACACACCTTAACCATGCCTTACAAGGAGGCTAAAGAGGCCACTCACTATATTTGTTGAGGTGCTTGCCATATTCTTCACCCAGCGGCAAAATTACAAATTCTTTTTGACACAACAATCTATCATCCCCCACCTATTATGTATTATTATCTCATACCACATTATAGAAAACATGCCCTATCGCATACTTCCGAAGATCAGATGGATTTCAATCGGACGAAGGCAGAAGTGTCTTGGACGGTTACGTATCATCTAACATTCATTCAAGTACCATAAGTTGAAACATAACCGATAAGAAGAGATGATTAAAAACCACTTCGCTTGATAAAAAAATAGAAAAACAATTCTATGAAAAAGCAGGTGTAAGGGAAACGCTCACGCTTGCAAAAAACGCAAAGGCGCTCGCAAAAAGGGTTAAAAAAAATAGAGTCCTCTATGAATAGTCGTGAAACGCTGAATAACAGTACTTTCAAAACTTGCGGAAGATGAATTAACCATATAATCAAGGTGAAGTAATACTCCAATAATCAATCGAATTCTTTCATTTATTTCAGTTTTTCTTCTTAAAAATTGCCTTTTCACAAACTTTTTGTAATTTTGTAGGCAAGTATCGGCTAATCGTCGTAACGATAGTGCACTTCTTATAGAAGAGGACTGCGTAAACAGAGGTTCGGCAAAAAGAAATGCAAGACCCAGACGATCCTTAGCGGAGGTGCCGGTGCGATTTTTGTGGGTAAAACAATAACAGCATTAGCAGTTATTCGGCGTGTCTGAAAGGTGAGAGTTTTAGCACACAGTCCAACAATGATAAATGTCTAATGTCTGCGCTTAGGCGTGGACATTTCACTTATCAGTTGGACGGGTATCTCACCACCTCAGACACGGATAAGCGGTCCGCGCTTTTTTCGTGTCTGTTGTTTTTGGTAAGTACCCGTAATCCCGATAAGTGCTTTTGCCATTTGCTATAAGCGCAAGAATGCCAAACAAGGAAACGGACGTTGATGCGGATATGAGATCTGCATCTCTGGAGTCGTGGATTTCAACTCCCCTCCAACGCGAAGATGACCTGCTGGCATTATCGCCAGATGTGTTAGCATTGCTTCTTCGCGACCACACCACAGGACGAAACATCTTTTGGGCGACACATGACTATGAAACGCTTGGAAGTAAATACGATTACCATTCTGAGATTCTTCCTGAATTGTTGACAGGCAAGAATGGAAAGGTAATCTGTCCCCGTGTGCTGAAATCGAAAGAGCAACAGACAGATAGGGTCAAGGATATGGCCGAAGTCTTTACACCTTCGTGGGTGGTGAAGATGATGGTGGACTATGTAGAATTTGATGTCAACACACGTTGTCTTGAACTTACCTGTGGCGAAGCCCCGTTCCTCGTTTCCCGTTACGATGCCACCACAGGTGAACCCATTGCCATCAACGAGCGTGTTGGGATACTCGACCGAAAACTTTATATGGTCAACAACCAGCAACTCAGTGATGAGGAGTGGCTCACCCAAGTGCGACAAGCCTTCCAAAGCACCTACGGCTATGAGTGGCAAGGCGACAGCCTGTTGCTGGCCCGCGAAAACCTTCTCTATACTTTCATGGATTATTATAAAGCCCGCTACAACGCCATGCCCGACCTCATGCTGTTGCAAGAGTTTGCCGAGATTATTTCCTGGAATCTTTGGCAAATGGACGGTCTCACCTATAGAATTCCCCGAGAAAAGAAAGAAGAAGTACCTCAGACTCAACTCACCCTTTTTGATGAAGCCCCAGCCGAGACTCCCCCACCCCTTTGCGTCATCATGGACTGGCAAAAAGGAGAGATCATCAAAGTATTCGACATCAAAAGACGAAAAACCAAAAATCCATATATTATGAAATTCGATGTTATCATTGGGAATCCGCCATATCAGGAGGAAACCGCAAGCGACAGCACAAGGAAGCCCCCCATCTTCAATTTCTTTATGGATGAAGCTTACAAAAATGCAAATAAAGTAAGTTTGATTACTCCTGCGAGATTTCTTTTCAATGCTGGATATACACCTAAGATTTGGGACAAAAAAATGCTTAATGACAAGCATTTAAAAATTCAGTATTACGAGGCTGCAAGTGCTAAAGTATTTGCAAATACAGATATTAAAGGTGGAGTAGTAATAACTTACCATGATTCAGAACAAACATTTGAACCGATAGGAACCTTTACCAAATTTAAGGAATTGAATTCCATCCTTCAATCAGTAAAGAGAAAAACTAATTGTTATCTTGAGAGCATTATTTCTTCTCCGTTGAGTTTTCAACTTTCAGAATTAATGAAGCAAGAGCACCCTGAACTCATTGACCGTCTAAGGTCGAGTGCATTTGAGAAACTGGAAAGTATCTTTTTAGAATCGCCGCGTGGGGCTGGCAATTACATTGCAATGATTGGTCTTTTAAATGGAAAGAGAGTAACAAGATTCATTCGTAGAGATTATGTTAAAGATATTTCAGGGACATTGGACAAATGGTCTCTACTGGTTTCAAAAGCAAATGGAGCCGGACAATTTGGTGAAATATTGTCTACACCAATAATCGCTAAGCCTGGCGTTGGATATACGCAAACTTTTATAGCGATAGGCAAGTTCGACACACAGGAGGAAGTCGAAAACACCGCAAAATATATCAAGTCCAAGTTTGCTCGTGCAATGTTAGGCATTTTGAAGATCACACAGGATTGCCCTGGTCCCAAATGGGCTTACGTCCCTCTCCAGGATTTCACCTCCAACTCTGACATTGACTGGAGCAAATCCATTGCTGAGATAGATGAGCAACTTTTTGATAAGTATGGCTTAGACGAGAAGGAACGGAATTTCATTCGGACAAAAGTAAAGGAGATGGTATGATGGACGACAAAACCCGCATCAGCAGTTACCGACGTGTGGTGCCGATGATATATGCCTATCAGACTCCCGGCTATCCCAAGCACGACGGATGGACCAAAATTGGCGAAACCAAAAACGGTGTGGAACGACGCATCCACCAACAGGTGCATACCGCCTGGATAGACTATGAACTACAGTGGCAGGACAACGCCATGTTCAAAGACGGTAGCGGCGAATATTTCAGCGATTACGATTTCCATGACTTCTTGGAACGCCGTAAAAACGTGGAAAGGAACCCGGGAACGGAGTGGTTTAAGATAGATGGGCTTCAGTCGCTCAAGTACTTCAATGAATTTGCCTCCCGACAGTATCCCAAAAAGCAAGTCGGTTCCTGCTACGTGCTACGCGAAAAGCAAGAGGAGGCAGTTTTGCTCACTTTAGACTATATGCGGCATACCGCAGACCTTGTTGCAGACAAGCGCCGCTTCCTTTGGAATGCCAAGCCCCGCTTCGGCAAGACACTCACCACTTATGAACTGATCCGGCGGATGAGGACAATAAGAGAACAAGAAAAAGGCAAAAAGCCTCTCAATATACTCATCGTGACCAACCGACCAAGTATAGCCAACTCATGGTACGATGATTTTGAGCGCTTCATTGGGTGGCAGACCGGGTTCCGATTTGTCAGCGACAACGAAGCCCTGCGCGACAAACCCAACTTAATGACCCGTCAGCAGTTTGTCAAATGGATCAGCACACCAGGGGCGCATGAAGGATTCGACGGACAGATATGCTTCGAAAGTCTGCAGGGGCTGAAAGGTTCTGTATTCTTCGGTGGCAACTATAACAAGTTGGAATGGATACGCCAATTACATTGGGATCTGCTTGTCATTGACGAAGCCCATGAGGGTGTAGATACTCAGCGCACCGACCGTGCTTTTGACAATGTTCAGCGAGACTTCACCCTACACCTCTCAGGCACTCCCTTCAAGGCCATTGCAGGAGGACAGTTTGGCAAAGAGCAGATCTTCAACTGGAGTTATGCTGAAGAGCAGGAGGCCAAGGAGATATGGGACAGCCTCGACCGCAATCCATACGAAGACATGCCCCGACTGAACCTTTTCACCTATAAGATGAGTGATATCGTTCGCGACAAAGTGAAGAAAGGCACTCATTTGGAGGATGAGGAGGACACTATAGAATATGCCTTCGACCTGAATGAATTCTTCAGGACAGACAACGGACGGTTCGTCTATGAGCAAGATGTACGAAAATTCCTCCGGGCACTGTCAACACAGGAGAAATTTCCTTTCTCTACTGATGAACTCCGCACCGAACTGGCCCACACGCTCTGGCTTCTTAACCGCGTGGAAAGTGCAAAAGCCTTGGCCAGCCTGCTTCAGGAGGAAGGTTCTGGATTTGAGGATTATGAGATAGTGTTGGCTGCTGGCGATGGACGTCTGAGCGAAGATGCAGAGACGGCGAAATCTTATAACAAAGTGAAGAATGCCATCGCACATTATGCAAAGACCATCACCCTAAGTGTAGGACAACTCACAACGGGCGTAACCATACCTGAGTGGAGCGGTGTGCTCATGCTGAGCAATATGAAGAGTCCATCACTCTACATGCAGGCTGCATTCCGCGCCCAAAACCCTTGCGAAATCACCCGTAACGGTCAACGCTTCCGCAAAGAAAATGCCTACGTGTTTGATTTCGACCCTGCCCGCACGCTCATTATCTTCGACGAGTTTGCCAACAACCTAAGAACTGAGACAACTGCTGCCGGCAGTACGCCTGCCAGCAGGGAAGAGAACATCCGCAGGCTACTCAATTTCTTTCCTGTTATCGCCGAAGACGAAGACGGAAGAATGGTGGAACTCGATGCGCGACAAGTACTCTCCATCCCACGCAGCATCAAGTCGCAGGAAGTGGTCTACAGAGGATTTCTATGCAATTTCCTATTCAAGAACATCTCCAATATCTTCGGGGCACCCAGTGTGGTGCAGGGCATTCTGCAAAAATTAGACAAGGCTCATGAAGACAGAGGCCGCAACACCAATGCCACGCTCGACGAGGCAGGACAGGTGCTGGTAGATGACAAAGGCAACGTACAGGTGCCTGAAAACATCATCATCGGACAAGAGCAGGATGTATTTGGAGACAAGGTGTATGAAAGTTTTGAGAACCTGCAGGAGGAATGTACGGACATCGCACGGGAAAAACAGCCCAAAGAAATAAATCGTGGAATCGACAGAATTGAGTCCCATATTACCCAAACCATCGAGGAGAGCATCATCAAGCCTGCCGCCAATAACTACGGGCTCACCCAGAAACAAGTTGGCCGGTTGTCCAAAGAAGCCTCCAAAGATGTACATAACAAGTTGGAAAAGATACGCGGTGACTACCAACAGCAAACACGCATCGCAAAAGTGAGGCATGAAGAAGCCGTCAGACAAGCCGATAGCGAAAATGCAGTAAAGGTTGCCGACGATGCTTTCCGGGAGGAGATGGAAAAGGCCATGAACGACCTGACCAACTCTCTGAATAAACAGATAGAGGAGGTGGTGAAAGACAAGCCTCGCGAAGTGATAGAGCGCATAGAAACCGAACGCGCCAATAAAAAGAAAAATGACATCGAGGAAGAGGTGCGTGCTCATCTGAGAGGATTCTCACGCACCATCCCGAGTTTTATCATGGCCTACGATGAAGGTACGCTCCGACTCAAGAACTTCGACCTGATGGTGACTCCTGCTGTCTTTGAGGAAGTGACTGGCATCACTTTAGAGGAGTTCCGCTTCCTGCGCGACGGAGGTGACTATGCCGAAGATGGGATTACAAAGCATTTTGAAGGCGGCCTCTTCGACGAGGTGGTATTCGATGATTCTTTAGAGGTGTTCAGGCAGAAACGCAAAGCATTGGCCAACTACTTTGACGAAAGCATCGGAGAGGATATTTTTGACTACATTCCCCCGCAGAAGACCAACCAGATTTTTACGCCCAAATGGGTGGTTAAGAAGATGGTGGACTTACTTGAGGAAGAGAACCCTCATATTTTTGAAGACCCTCAAAAAACGTTCGCCGACCTCTATATGAAATCGGGCATGTATATCACAGAGATTGTACGCCGAATTTATAATAATGCCGAGATGCAAAGACTGATACCGGACGACCGAGAGCGTATCCTCCATATTCTCCGCCATCAAGTCTATGGGTTTGCTCCAACAGAAATCATCTATCGCATCGCCACTCGCTACATCCTTGGTTTCGACCCATCCCTCCTACCCGAACAAAGCAACTTCAGACAGGTGGACACCGTCCCTTATGCCAAGGAAGGCAGGATGGAAGAACTCATAGAGAGGGAATTCGGTACTCCCCTGGAGTAGTAGCCGCAAAGGGTATGTAATAAAAACAATTACATTTTATGGCGAAATTCTTGTAATTTTGCCATAATTTTTTTATTTTTGCAGTATCCTCATACCTAACTATCTCCTACTTATGAAATATAGTTCTATGTCAACAATAAGATAATGACGGTTTTAGAAACCGCCATACTCCCACTGATTGCGTTCGTCTCCTCTTGACGAGTGCCACTCTATTTTAAAAAACAATAAAACCAATACCACATGAAAACAATTATTCTTATTATGCTATTCCCGCTGTTCTGTATAACGGCAATAGCGGACGATTCAAAAACCAACCTAATTGTATGGCAGACAGACGGGAGTTGCGTGCTATATGACCTGGATGAGTGTCCCAAGACGACATTCGAAGGCGACAACCTAATCATCACAACCACAAAAATCAGCATTGAGTATCCCATGGCGAAAGTGGCCCGCTATACCTTTGAATCATCAAACACAGGTATAAACAATCCACAAGACCATCAGGGCATCACTGTCAAACAGACAGAAAAAGAACTGATTGTCTGTCATCTCCCTAAAGGCAAGAAGGCTTCCGTATATACGGTTGACGGCAAGTTGTTGGCCACTGCCCTGTCTTCTGGACAGGTAGAAACCATCCTGCCGCTGAGACTGTTTTCTACAGGTACCTACATTATCAAGACTGATGACATCACCTATAAAATCATGAAACGATGAAAACACTTGATACACTTCGCTCACGAATAGCAGTAAGGTATTTTCTCTTGATGGTCTTTGTTGCCATGGCACAAACTCTTCCCGCTTGGAATTATATCACGGTGTACCGCAATGACGGAAGAGAACCTTTGATGCTCTTCTCAGATGATGTTGACAGTCTTGTGTATTCCAAAATCAGCACCGACAGCATCCTCTATGAAGACTGGCAAGTTCAGGAAATCTGGACTCCCGATACCATTTATCGGATACCTCTTGCATGCATCGACAGTATCAGAATTAAAGTCGTGGATCCACAACAAGTAGCAAAGAATGTTACGGAAGTATCTATGCAGGTGTCGAAACTCTTCGTGAAAAGCGAGAGCCTTGAGGAACTTGTATCTCATATAGAAACAATTCGAAAGATAGAAAAGGTGGAAAAGGTTTGGACAAACGGAGTGTCTTTGTTCGTAAAAGTGGAAGACTGGGGTGCAATCTCATTCACCTATCCCCCTCAGTCCGATCCTGAGACCGCTGAGAATAACGAAGACCACACACAACAGATGATTAAAAGAAAGGTAGGTGTTGACATTTTCAATGCCCCGAATACTCATACACCAATTTACGACAATCCGTCCGACTACCACATCTGCATTGTGAATCAAACCTATAACGATAAAAAAAGAGAATATGAACGAACGACTACCAAACAGATAGTAAAAAATTACAATGATTGTGGTTTTCATCATGTAGATGTTTTCAATGGAGGTCAATTTGATAAAGATTTTTTCAACTACAATATATATGATTATGATGTAATCCTTATGGCAACTCACGGCGAGTATGACGGACAAAGGCACTGGATTTATACAGGAACAGAATATTTTGTAACTGATGATTTTACACAATTGGATAAATGGACAGATAACATCTCACCTTGGGCACATCTGGAGTATATGCTAATAGATGAAGATCTACAAAGACGGAATTCCCCGAATTGTGTAAGTTGTGGTTTCTTAAAAGAAAAGCGTGGTGACAATGATGTTCTTGTATGCTATGCGAAGGTTTCAGAGACAGGTCTTGGAATAAACAATCGTCGCTTCAGAGGAAATGGAACAGCCATCCTTTTCAATACGGCTTGTCAATCTTTACAAGACAACTATGCCATACCGAATATATTGGGAAGAAAAGGTTTAGGTTATTATATGGGATACACACACAGCAATACAATTGGTTGGAGGGCATGCAAAGAATTCACGGATTTGCTTTTAAATGGATTAGATGTGGTAAAATCAACACAACTGTCTCCCCAAAACCTTTCACAAATAATTGATGAAACAGATTTAATGGGCAATGTATATTATCCAAAGTCTGAATTACATCAAGTGAACTGTTCAAATTATAAAAATACTCATACTTGCATCATAAAACCCAAAACATTGGATGAGACTGTACCTTGCGATGGCATTTTAAGTGGAAAAATAACACAAATTGATCCAATCAAAACAAACTTCACCTACGGCTTTTGCATAAGTGAAAAAAAAGACATGAAATCCTCAGATATTCAAGGAGGCATCAAATTCAATCAATGCAAATACGACACCTCTACCCATACTGTATCATTTGATGTGCAAATAAAGGATTTCGATAACTATAAATCTGGAAAATATTACTTTTGCTCCTATGTCTGGGACGGAGAGAATTATTGCTTCGGAGAAATGAAGGAATTTGAGGTTGCTTCAAAAGGTTTATGTCCCGACGACAAACACCCTCATAAAATCGATCTCGGATTGCCCTCCGGCACTAAGTGGGCATGCTGCAACGTGGACACCTCTAAACCAAAGGACCAAAGCCCAGACAACTACGGCGGCTATTACGCCTGGGGCGAAACCGAGGAAAAAGAGTATTACGATGAAGTTCCTTACCAGAATATTGGCTCCAACATCTGTGGAACACAGTACGATGTGGCACACGTCAACGAGAATTGGGGTGAAAATTGGCAGATGCCCACATTGGACCATATTTTGGAATTGCTTGAGAACTGTACGAGTGAGTGGAGCGTGTTCAACGGCATCGGTGGTCGAAAATTCACCAGCAAGAACAACGGCTACAGTATATTTTTACCAGCCGGTGGGCACCGCATAAAATCTAGTCTTAACGAACAAGGCATCAATGGTTACTACTGGGCTGGTACTAAATTACCTATTGTGGGCAACCATGCGTCCGGCCTCAGTTTTGATAGCGGTTTCATGGATTATTACCTTATGGTATTCCCTCGCTATGAAGGTCGCTCCGTCCGCCCCGTATGGGTGGGCGAATGACATACCCATCCACCTTAAAAAACAAAACCAATATGAGAAATACTCTGCTTACCTTATTTGCCATCTTCTTAGGTTCATATTTTGTCCATGCACAAAATATCTCCTTTGAAGATCCCATCGTGAAAGACATTTGCATAACCAACTGGGACACTAATGGCGACGGCGAACTGAGTGAATCAGAGGCTGCTGCCGTCGAATATTTGGGTTACGACTTCAGTTATAATGACCAAATCACATCATTCAATGAATTGATATTTTTCATCGGGTTGACTACCATAAATGAATATGCTTTCTCTGAATGCTCCAATCTGACAAGCATAACCATCCCAAACAACGTGATGCACATTGATGGATCTGCTTTCGAGGGCTGCTCGAGTCTACCTATCATAGAAAACATCAGATATGCAGACACTTATCTTGTTGAGGCTGCAGACAAGTCTTTGCCTGCATATCATATCAAATCGGGAACAAGATTCATTGGCTCACATGCTTTCGCAGAATGCTCCAACCTGACAAGCATCAACATCCCTAACGGCGTGATAAATATAAGTGAATGGGCTTTTGCTGAATGTGAAAACCTGGAATGCATCAACATTCCCAAAAGCGTAAAAATACTCGGAGGAAATGCGTTTCCTAATTATAACGCCCTAAAGATAATAGTTGAAGATTTAGAAGCATGGTATAATATAGACTTCCAAATATGGGGTGATTTTCATTCTTATTATGGTCCAATTTCATCATGGTACATATATAGTGATGAAAATACGCAAATCACTGATTTGACAATTCCAAACAGTGTGACAGAAATACATCCTTTTACTTTTTATGGCTGCAAAAACCTAAAATCCGTCTCTATTCCCAACAGCGTAAAAGAAATAAGACTATGCGCTTTCTCACACTGTGATGGACTTATTGAAATCGAAATTCCCAACAGCGTGACTACCATTGGAAACAGAGCCTTTGAGGGTTGCTCCAAACTAACCAACATCAACATATCAGATGGAGTAAATACGATTGGTGAATATGCTTTCTCAGAATGCCCCAATCTGACGAGCATCAACATCCCCAACAGCGTGGCATACATTTACAACTCTGCTTTCAAGGGTTGTACTAATCTGCCTGTCATAGAAAACATCAGATATGCAGACACTTATCTTGTTGAGGCTGCAGACAAGTCTTTGTCTACATATCATATCAAATCGGGAACAAGATTCATTGGCTCAAATGCTTTCTCTGAATGTTCCAACCTGACAAGCATCAACATCCCCAACAGCATGACGAGTATCGGAAGTTTTGCTTTCAATTCTTGTTCCAACCTGGCAAGCATCAACATTCCCAACAGCGTGACACACATAAGCCCAGAGGCTTTTGAGTTTTGCCAGGATGTAAAATTCATTGTCGAGGATCTGAAAGCATGGTGCAACATCGATTTTGATTTTTGGTACTCAGCAGGTGTGTATTTAGAATCCAACCCTTTACAATCTGGATATTTATACAGTGATGAAAACACGCAAGTCACTGATCTTGTCATCCCCGACGGAGTAACTGTCATAAAGGACTATGCTTTCTATGGCTGCCCTGGACTGAAGACAATAACAATCCCCAGCAGTGTGAAATCCATCGGACGGCTTTCATTGAATGATTTTAGATTTGATTGCACTTCTTCCATCACCGACATCTACAACCATATCAAGACACCTATCTACATCGACTACGATTGTTTTAATAATGAAAATTATGACAATGCCACCCTTCACGTGCCTTTCGGAACAAAGAATGCCTATGCCAATGCTGAAGGCTGGATGAATTTCGTCCATATCGTAGATGACATCCCCTCCAGCACACTCAGGGGAGACGCAAACGGTGACTTCGAGGTCAATATCACTGACGTCATAGTCATCATTGACTATATCCTGGGACGAAATATCACCAACTTCATTTATGCTAACTCTGACCTCGACAAGGACGGTGACGTCAACATAACAGATGCAATAAAAGTCGTCGATATCATACTGGACAGGACACCGGCACAGATTCCTGCATCCATGCCATTGGACAAGTCTGAATCACAGGAACGGAGTCGCTGATCTATCGTGGCAAGGAGATCTTCAAGCCGTTGACATGATGATTTATTTCTTCCTTGCCCTGAAATAGAGCATGGCTCCCTCTACATGGAAGTCAATGATGTCATAGTATGGCTCCAGCCGCCGACGCACATCGCGGGCCGTATCGAAAGGGGGTGTAAACCATCCCATGCGGGTCATCACGGTCTTGGCGAGCCAGTCGGCGGTCTTCTGCTCTCCTGCCACATAGAAACTGGCGAGCAGTTCACCTCCTTGCTTCAATGTGCGCAGTATCTCGGAGTATGCCTTCTCCTTATCGGGGAACACATGGAGGCCGTTCATGCAGAGCACGGTGTCGAACGTACCATCCTTGAAAGGCAATGCACCCACGTCGCCCTGTATGGTCTTGATATTGGAAATACCCGCCTCACGAAACCTGTATTCCGCTTGTTCCAGCATGTCACGGCTATAATCCAGGCAGGTGATGTCGGCTTGCTTCATCCTTCCGTACTTCTCGGTGGTGAATACTGCCGTGCCCACCGGCACATCGAGCATTCTGCCCGAAAAGTCATCGGGAATCCAACCCAGCACCCTGCGGGCAATCTCGTTGTCGTCGACACCGCCCCAGAGCAACTTGAAATACAACTTGCTCCACCACTTGCCCTGCGTGATGGCATCGTCATAGAAACTCTTGCTGAACTTGTACGAATTTTTGATCTTGTCTGTCATCCTTTTCTTTTTTTATCCGGGCGCAAAGGTACGACAAGTTCATTGCAACTCAGTTGCAAAGTTATGAACCGTTGTCAGCGCCCCGTCTTGGGCTTCTGGATTCGTATGTTAATCGTATAGTCTCCCTTCGTGGCAGTCTGAAGATCCTCAAAGCCTGCATCTGCCAGAATTTTGGTAATCTCATCTATTGGCAGGATATTCATCGCTTCTATCTGCTCTGCCCAGTAGCGCATGGTTGCACTGGTGTCGAGGGCATAGGAGAACATGAACATGCCTCCCGGCTTCAACACACGATATACCTCTGAGAAAGACTTGTTCAGGTCCGGCCAGAAATAAACCGTCTCGAAAGCTGTCACAAGGTCGAACTTCCCATCCTCGTAAGGCAACTCCATCACATTGCCCTGCTCGATGAAGCAGCGGGAGCCAAGTTGTCGTTTGTTCTTCTTTTGCGACATGGCAACACTCTCCTCGGAATAGTCGATGCCATAGACCTGCCCCTGCGGACAGCGTTTCAGCATACGGGCTATGTTCTTGCCACCGCCGCAGCCCACATCGAGTATCGTCCAATCAGGCTGGAAGTCGATAAACGAGAGATTCCATCGTGCCATCGGAGTATGCGTCAGGTTCATCATCCGCAGTGCGAAACGTCCCAACCATCCCTCTGGGCGGGCATTGGTGTTCCAGAACTTGCTGAAAAATCCCATAACTCAGTCCTCCTTCACATATTTAATACTAAGCCCTGCGAGAATGACACCGATGACAATCATCATAGGCATGACAATGTACTGTCCGGCATTGTCCGACGGCAATTCCATGAAAGCATGGGCGATGTTGAACAAGGCGATGAGCACGGCCAGCATGGCATTGACACCCTTCGTCACCTTTCCCTTCACCAGCATACAAAGCACGCCACAGGCGGGGATGAGGAACGAGAGCGTCATCATGAACACAATCATGCCTTGGTCTACATTGCCATCGGTGGCAACAACGGCCATGTTCTTGCCCCAAAACATGGGCAGCACGTCACAAATGGAATGGGCTGCAAAGCCGGATATGGTCAGCAGCCACAGGATTGAAATCTTGATGCTCTTTGTCATAGTTGTATCTTGAATTGGTTTCTTGTCCTTCCGAAAAGGTGGCAGATCATCACTGACCAGCCACCCACCAAATGAATATTTAAAAATGTACCTATAATTCCTGTTTAAGCAGTTGCAAAGTTATGGCAGATAATTGGAATACACAATACCTAAAAAAGAGTGTTTTAGGACATTGCAAACTAGCAAGGACCTACAAGTGGGGTTAACCTGATTTGGGTATTCCAGTTAGGTTAGTTCATGCCCGACAAACGACAAAAGCAGGGAGCGCATCACTGCGTCCCCTGCTTGTCCCGGGTCAATTAACCTTTTATTAACTACTCGCTTTGATTTTGCAACTACTCAGCATCCTCAAAATAAATGTACTTAGGAAGTTTACCAAGGGGTGCTGAGTTGTCACTTATCGGCTTGTTCTATTACCCATTTCTGGTTGGCATTGCTTTGTGGGTCTTCATTGATGTCATAACTGAACACGGCAGCACCTTCCTTCGTCTCGCCTCCGGCAAGGTCAATGCAACGACCTGTGGCTTTATTGACAATTGTGATTGCACCATCTTTCTCGATAAGTTTCCATTGTTGGAAGGGATTGTTTTTGTTAAGATAGCGGAAGATGAGCCACTGCCCCTCTTCGGCCTCAGAGCCGTCCTCTAATGCAAACAGGTCCTCTGTTACAATGAAGCAGTCTTCGCTCACGGCATCAGTGAAGCGTGTATCGACAACGACGGTTGGCACAAACTTGAAGCGGAACACCTTCTTGTCGGTGATGATGATGCCATTAGGACCTTGTCCTGATGGAGCAGATTCCTTGTAAGCACTGGCGTGATGATTGTAGTCGAATGACATCCCCAACTTAGCCCCAGTTAATTTGTTGACAATGGTGTAGTATTTGTCAAGAGAGTAACTGAGGTTGGTAGACATCTCGCTGTAGGGCATCTTACCATAGAGCACGTGCAAGTCGGCATCGTTGCCTTTCGTCTGAAGGACATAGACCGTGCGGTAATCAGGGTCAGTGTCGGCGATGCGAAGTTCGTAGACATAGCCATTGCCTTCGGTCGTGCTTTCTTGGGTGTAATATCCGTCCTGCGGATGGCGCAAGGCGGTGATAAGAGGGATGAGTTTATTCATGTTGATTTCACGGAAGTTGTATTCTGTGATATGCCGCAGGAGTTTCCCTGTCTCAGGGTCTTTATCAAGCATTTCCCGTGATGGTGTCTTGGGATATTTTTTCAATAGTTTACTGATGAGGTCATCTACTGTGTTTTGTGCAGAAACCGCCAATGTAATGGTCAGCATCAGCAGGGTTATTGTCATCTTCTTCATTGTTTTGAGAATAAAATAATTGGTTATTGATTGTTTGGTCTTGGTCCATAGAGAATATATAGTTTGGCTTCCGTGCGGCCATCTTTGAAGGGATACCATTTTAAAACATAGCAGGTACGGTAAATCTTATGCTCAGGGTCAATCACCGAAAGTGAGACAAAACTGTATTCAGTGGAATGACTCTCCAATCGCTCACCGTTCTGCAACGTAACGGTATTGCGACGACGTTTGAGGATGCCCTGATTGTATGCGGCAGATGTGCGAATGTAACTGTAACCATCCATTTTGTCGGCATCGAAAGCATTCAGGAGAGAGTCTATGGCCGCAGCATCGTTCATCGACAGATGGTAGATGCGATTGGTTTGGGTACCGGTATTATGTGGGTTGGTGCTGGCACTCTCATTCTTCCCATAGTTGACAACCCACTCTGGATGCTTTGCAAGCATGTCGTCGATAGTTTGCCTAACGTGCTCTTGTGCAAATCCCGTTAATGTGCAACTCCACATAATAGTTAGAAGTATCAAGTGTTTCATCTTTTAAAGAATAATATTGGTTTCGTCATCTGTTTCCTCTGTTTTCTCAGCCTGTGAGAAAGAATCCTCTATATCCATTGAGCATTGCACCGTCGCCAATGAAAAGGCCATGTCGGCATCTTCGAGCATTTTGTTGATATGCTGTATACTTTTTTCTTTCTGTATATGTTCTTTCTGTATCGCTGGCTTATGAGTTTTCACGGAACGTGATGACTTAGCCAAGCGTGTGTGTGTGCTCACTACTGCAACAGGTTTTTCTTCCACCAGGGTCTCTTGTTTGGAATCCTTGTCTATGGTGGCAGGCATCTCTTTAGTTTGAGCAATGTCCTCTGATGGCTTGCTCGTTTTCTCTTGGTGCACCAACAGCCCCATTCCGAAGATGAGGGCAAATACCGCTGCGGCGGCGCACCACTTCAGAGCAGTCCTCTTATGTGAAACTGCTGTCAAGGGTTCATATTTCCTGATGCCTCTGAACAGTATGGAGAAATTCCGCCATTCAGCAGGAATGTCACGATGGCTGCAGAAATAATCGGAGAGAAGTTGTTCCTCTTCTTCCGTTGTCTCAGCAGATATATATCTGTCAAGCAGTTTCTGTATATATTCTCTTTTCATCATCTTACAACATCATTTGATTTTGCTTATTAGTTGCAACAGTCTCTGTCGTGCTTTCGACATCATACCTCGGCACGATGATTCGCTGGTTCCCAACACTTGGGCAATCTCTGCAAAACTCATCTTTTCGTATTCCCGCATTTCAACTATTTTCCGCCAGTTGTAAGGTAACTGACTCATGGCGCTACGAACGATGTTGCCCGTTTCTTCGTCTTCCACATAGTGCTGAGGGGTGAATGGTTCGGGAATATCGGATGGCGCATCATCTTCCCTTTCCCACCGATAGAATATTCTCATAATGGGATGCCGTCGCCGCTGGCGTAAAAGATTCAGCGAAAGATTTCTCGCCATCAGGTTTGCCAAATGCCTCACTTTGTCTTCGTCATCGTGCAAATCCCTATGCCTTTCCCATAATTTCAGCAAAACTTCTTCTGCCACATCCTCCGCAGTATCATGATCGTTGAGCAATGCCGTCGCTCTTGCCATGGCTATTTGCCTCAGTTTCGCCACCAACGATATGTACTTTTGACGTTCCATACTTTTATTACACCAAACATCCCTAAAACGCTACGCTTGGAATCAACATTTTTTCCTTCTATGAATTCCATTCATTTCTTGGTGCTCCCAATGTCTATAAATAGTAGGACGAGCATTCAGTCAAACTTCGGCTGCAGACTTTGGCGGTAATCACTGGGCGACAAGCCGAGATGCTTCGTGCAATAACGGCTGAAGTACGATAGCGATGTGAAATTCATCAATTCGGCTATCTGGGTGAGCGACAGGCTTTCGTCATCCAGATAGTCCTTTAGTATGGGTATGGTATGCCGGTCGATATACGAGGTGACACTGTGGCCGGTCACACGCTTGATGGTGGAAGAGAGATATTTTGGCGAAACGTTCAGACGCTCGGCATAATAGCCCACATTACGCTCCGTGCGGCTGATGCCAGTGGCAAGCAGAGCCATGAGCTGTTTCACGATATAGGCCGTGCGGTCGGTATGCGAGTCTGTGGCTTCCCGCTGGGCGTGGGACTCGAAGATGTCGTACATCATCGTCAGGCAGAGACTCCCCATCAGTTCACGGTAGAACGACAAGTGCCTGTCACCCATGCGGTCGCGAAGCCGGTGGAAGTCAGCAAGAATATGGTCGGCATGTTCCTCAGTGAGCGAGATGACTGGGTTCTGGTTGAGCGAGATGCTGCCTCCGATGCTGTAGTTGTTCGACGGCAGCAGGCCCTGAAGGAACTTGTAGTCGGCGGCAAACCATTCCACCTGCAAATCGTCATGCCCCGCAAGGTTGCCAACCCGGTCGGGCATCGGTATCACCACCAGGTCGTTCTTCACGATGTGATAACAATGCTCGTTGAACACAAAACTCCCCTCCCCTTCCAGGCAAAGCAGGTGCATGCATGCGTTGCCCAACTCAACCGAATTCATTCCGTAGAAGTCTGTGGAATATTGAAAATCTATCTTCATGTCACTACTGATATTGGGCAAAATTATACATTTTTTTCCATACATAAAAACATTTGCGTAAAAAGTGAAAATCGTGGCGCAAAAAGTGAAAACAAAGTATCGAAAAAACACCGTAATTTTGCAGTCGGAATCAAACAAGAAAAATATGAATATCAAAAGTATCATCACAGCCGCAATGGCACTGCTCGTATCTACAGGATGCAGCGGTACGAAGCAACAACAAACGGAATCACCAACTACAAACGAGACAACAACTATGGCAAAGGACGGAAAGACATTGGTGGTGTTCTTCTCACATGCGGGAGACAACTACTCAGTAGGCAACATCGAGGTGGGCAACACGAAGATTGTGGCCGACTACATCAGTGAGATAACAGGTGCGGAACAGTTTGAGATCGTCACCCACAAGTATGACGGCATGGCCTATACCTCACTCATCAATCTGGCGAAGGAAGAGGCAAACAAAGGTGAACTGCCGGAGTATGAGGGCGACATCGACCTGACGAAGTACGACACCGTGTTCATCGGCGGTCCCGTATGGTGGGGCACCTATCCGCAGGTGATGTTCACCTTCTTCAAGAAGCACGGGGGTGACCTGAAAGGCAAGACCGTCATCCCCTTCACCACCCACGAAGGCTCAGGCCTCGCAAACTGTGTGGAGGACGTGAAGGAGGCCTTCCCTGGCGCCAACGTCCAGAAGGGCTTCAGCATCTACGGCCACGAGGTGCGCACCAACAAGGCAAAGGTCGAGAAGTGGCTGAAAGGGTTAGAAGATTGAAAATTGAAAATTGAAGATTGAAAATTGAAAATTGAAAATTGAAGATTGAAGATTGAAATAATATTGAATATGGAATACATCAAACTATACAACGGCGTTGAGATGCCGACATTGGGCTACGGCGTGTTTCTGGTGAGCCCTGACGAGTGTGAAAGATGTGTGACGGATGCCCTGAGCGTAGGCTACCGGCTGATAGACACCGCCCAGGCCTACCAAAACGAGGAAGGCGTGGGCAAAGCCTGGCGCAAGAACGGCATCAAGCGCGAGGACCTGTTCCTCGTGACAAAGGTGTGGATCTCGAATAACGGAGAGGAGAAGGCAGCCAAGAGCATCGACGAGAGCCTGCGCAAACTGCAGACAGAGTACATCGACCTGCTGCTCATCCATCAGGCCTATGGCGACATCTTCGGCACTTGGCGGGCAATGGAGAAGGCTTATCGCGCCGGCAAGGTCCGCGCCATCGGCGTGAGCAACTTCCAGGCAGGACGTTTCTTCGACTTCGCCCACTATGTGGAGTTGAAGCCCATGGTGAACCAGTTGCAATGCAACACACTCATCCAACAGACGGGCATCGAACCGATACATGCTGAGTGTGGCACGAAAATGATGGCTTGGGGACCTCTTGGCGGACAGGGCGTTGATGGCATCGTGAAGAGCGAGATGCTGGCAACTATCGGCGCAAAATACAACAAGTCTGCCGCCCAGGTGGCCCTCCGCTGGCTCACCCAACGAGGCATCGTGGCCATTCCCAAGTCGAGCCACAAGGAGCGCATGGCGCAGAACTTCGACATCTTCGACTTCACGCTGACCGACGAAGACATGGCACAGATAGCCACGATGAACCAGCACGACACTGGCACCATCAATTTCAGCGACCCGCAGTTTGTGAAGTATCTGATAGAGAATTACGGATAAGACAATGCTACACTTCAGGGACGGAGCCGTGTTTCGGCGGCAGTCTTCGGTGGCAAGGAAATGGCATCTCCTCCATTGACAATCTATGTGAGGGAAGTAATATGAAAAAAGGGTTGGTAGGACAATAGCCCTCACCAACCCTTTTTTCAGTATTACCCAACGCTTGCGTCTATTTACGCGTCTTATGGAACATCAGACCCAAGAATGAGATCAAGGCTGTCGACAGCAAGTTACCGCCCTTGGCCAACTCTGTGAAGTCCATCAGCGTTGAAATGGCCACGACTGATGCAGAGAGTATGATGGCGACGGCTGTCAAGATAATCAGAAGACTGCGCGAAATGGTGACTTTCCCTTTCTGATGCAACAGTCCCAATATAAATGTCACTGAGGCTATGAACAACGGCACATAATTGAGGACACGCATCAGATCAATCCAGCCCGTACTGTTTACCAGGGTAAGTACAAACGAAACCAGCCATAGACAAGCCACAAGACCGAGCAAGGCAAAGAGCACAATCCTTAGCCATTTTACTTCTATAACCCGGGGCCGGCCTGTAGCAGGGTCGATGGCCTGACCGCCATACTTGTACTTGATTACCAACCAACGGACAGTAACTGGTATCATAAGGGTCAATGCCATGACGATGAAAATGAACATCTCACTTTTCGACGTGAACATCTGCAGGAAATACACTAAGAAGAAAATGATGGTTGCGATGCTGCCCCACTTGATGTTTTTGGAGTAGCGGGACTCCCTTTCAACAAGGGTCTTCAGGTCATAACTGCCGTAATCCTCCCTTTTGATTTTCCTCAGGATGACAAAGTTGAACACCAACGATGCCACCCAATAGACACCCAGCATGATGCCACCCAATAAAGTTAAGCGGTCATTAGCCCAGGCGTGCCATGCCAATATGGGTACAAAGACTACAGTGCCCCAAACCAATCCCTCTTTGAGGTTCTGACGTATATCGGCAAATTTGCGGTACATGGCCTCGCGGAGTTGCTCGTCGGACACGATCTCCTGACCGTCCAACCTCTCATCCATCAGGTTGTAAGCCACCTTCAAATCCTCTAACTCATAGAGTTCGTTCTTATTCTCTGACATAACTTTGGGGTTTTTAATGGTTTGACATTGATTTGAGTTGTTCCTTGATGCGGAACAGCCGACTTGTGACTGCCGAGGTGGAGATGCCCACTATGGCGGCAATCTCATCATACCTCATGCTCTCCAGCCAAAGAAGAATGATGGCGCGGTCGAACAGTTCAAGGCGGTTGATTCTGTCGTACAGCATCTTGACCTGCCGGCCAACCTCATTGGATTCACTCAAAACATCCTTGTCGATAAGCAGCGGAACGGTTGGTACATTCCGTTTCTTGCCTCGCTCCACTTTGCAGCAGGTGTTCAGGCTGACTCGCCATACCCATGTCTTGGGACTGCTGTCGCCGCGGAACTTGGGAAAGCCCTTCCAGAGGTTGACCAACACTTCCTGGAAGAGGTCATCCACATAGGTGGGATTGTCTGAGAAAAAGTAACACACCGTATAGATTGTCTTACGGTACTCTCGGACCAATTTCGTGAATTCTAATTCAATCTCATTCATCTTTTTCTGGAGTTAGTTCAAACAGTTAGTACCCCAAATCGAAAATTCCTTTCGAGAAAAATGATTTTTTTTCAAAAAAATGTCACTCCATTAAAAATTCTTCCATTTTTAGCACTAATCCGTCACCACCTCTTTGAAATGCTCACCGCCCCACTCTACCAAGGCCATGATGGCCGGCATGAGTGACTTGCCCGTTTCCGTCAGCGAGTACTCTACACGGGGAGGGACCTCAGGGAACACCTCACGATGGACGAGGTGGCTCTGCTCCAAACGTTTCAACGTCTGCGAGAGCATCTTTTGGGAACAGTCCGTCATCAGACGGCGGATCTCATTGAAACGCAACACACCCGTCTCACTCCTGTGGAGCATGAAGAGCACAAGCATTGACCACTTGTCGCCGAAGCGACTCACCACTTGCCTGATGGGACAGGCTAAATACTCCGCTTTAATATCTGCCATAACCTTGGATTTTTCGACAAAAGTAACCAAAAGTAACCAAGTAATGGTTTTATACTTTGTTAATCTTCGTTAAAGTCGTTTTCTGCCAAGTCCGATGTCTTCACAATTCCTACTTTTTGGTAACTATCCCACCAAAAAGTGCCTTCTTGCAAAGACGGTTTTTCCATATTAACTTTGCATCGTAAAAAACAAACAAACAACATTTAAAACCATAAAATCATGAGACAGATTGAGACAATTGCAACAGGCAAGAATTTTAGCGCAGTGAGCGTGGGTAAGATGAACGAGATAATCGAGCATGTGCTGCCGATGGGTCCCGAAGTGACCATCCAGGGCAAGGTGTTCGCAGGACAGGCCGTTGGCGCAACGGGCAGCGAACTGTCATTCCAGACACTGGTTCCCGGACAGGACAGCGGTTTCCTGCACACCCACAAGACGCACGAGGAACTGTATATCATCCTCAAAGGTGAGGGACAGTACCAGGTGGACGGCAAGATCTTCCCCGTCAGCGAGGGCACCATCATCCGCGTGGCTCCCGACGGCAAGCGTGCGCTGAAGAACACCGGCACCGAGAACATGACGATGCTCTGCATCCAGTACAAAGCCAACGCCTTCACCGAGGTTGACAGCCCCATGACCGACGGCACGATCCTTCAGGAAGAACTGAAATGGTAACAGACCGGCTGGATAATCTCAAAGGCATCATTCAGTATCTGATGGCTGATTTAAATATCAGTCATCAGATTCCCCATACATTGGAAGAGCGGCAGAGGATGATGCGGGCGTTGATGAACGTATGGGTTCCCAAGCCCATCGATATGGCTTTCCTGACGGCACAGGATGCCGAGTTGCAGATGCAACGGAAGGAAAAAGGCGTGGTGACTCCTACCGGGGAGGGTTTGCTGCTTTGGCAAGGCGACATCACCCGACTGAAAGTGGATGCCATCGTGAACGCCGCCAACGCACAGGCATTGGGCTGCTGGTCGCCTCTGCACAACTGCATCGACAACTGCATCCACTCCGCCGCAGGCATCCAACTCCGCAAAGAGTGCGCCGACATCCTGCAGGGTCGTCTTTTGGATACAGGCGATGCCATCATCACGCAGGGCTATAACCTGCCCGCCAAGCACGTCATCCACACCGTCGGACCGATTATCGAGAGCGGACAGCCAACCGAA
>JAEEGF011798359.1_pt1 | contig 24254 bp, 20 predicted proteins | sample 9134171 | NCBI WGS metagenome assembly JAEEGF01 (sample SAMN16246542, study PRJNA631951) | gut metagenome | biome: gut microbiome; feature: rumen; material: AP-attached | host: Bos | place: Iran: Karaj | collected 2018-10
CGCTCCTGGAAGGGCGGCAGACGACCCTGAAAACCGAACTGGTCGCCGTTGCACAGGAATCAGACATCGATGCCGCGCGTTTTCGTCAGCATCTTGAAGACGGAAGTGCAGAAGAAGCCTTCCTGGACGATAGGCGTTTGACGCGCTCCCTTGGGATCCGCAGGCTTCCCAGCTGTCTGATACAGCTCGGCAGGGATACGGTCTTGGTCAATGGAATGATCGGGATCAAAGGGTTCGAGTCAGCCATAGGCAGCTTATTGTCAAAGCAGGGCGGCAGGGCTTAGCGGATCATTATGTTCAATACGAGAGGAGCTAAGCATACCCCATTTAAAAAGGATCGTGTTCCCTTGAGCGGGCATCCTGTGCTCTTATCTTAAACAAAAACTTTAGGGATTTTCAACTGCCCTGCGCTTTTCCTCTTGCTGCACGTCCGGCCAGGATCTGCGGCTGCCTTCCGTGCCCAGGCAGATCCTGATACCCGTTCCACAGGACCTGGGGCAATTCAGCGCCTGAACGAAGCTCTGGCGACCAGTCCACCTTCAGGGCGGTTCTCCAGCACCACATCACCGCCATGGAGCCGCGCCATGCCGCGGGCGATGGAAAGACCCAGCCCGGTACCGCCTGTGCTGCGGTTCCGCGAAGGTTCCATGCGGAAGAAGGGTTCAAACACTTTTTCCAGTTGGTCTTCATCGATCCCCGGTCCGTCATCCATGATGATGACCTCCAGCATCTCCGGGCTGTCCTTCACATCGACGATGACATGACCACCATAGCGTATCGCGTTGTCCATGAGATTCGACAGGCAGCGCTTCATGCTCAACGGCCGGGCCAAAAGCGGCGGTATGGAAAACAGCTTTTCGGGATCTTGCAGCGCGTCAGAGAGCCGTATGTCATGGCCGACATACTGCCTGTCTTCAACAAGGCTTTCCAGGAGCGATGCGATGTCCACAGGGGCCTGAGCTTCGTTCTTGCTCCTCGCGATGTCTATGGTCGTATCCATAAGCTGCTGGAGTTCGCCTATGTCCTTGAGGAGCGGGGAACGGTTGCTTTCGTCAAGCTGTTCCACACGGAGGCGCATGCGCGTAAGAGGCGTCCTCAGATCGTGGGAAACAGCCGCTATCGTCCGCTCTCTTTCATCAAGAAACTCGCGGATGCTTTGCTGCATCCGGTTAAAAGCATGGGCTGCTTCACGGACTTCTGCCGGACCAGTTTCTTCGAGGTCGGGAGTGCCCGGGATATCGCCTCCAAAACGCTCAGCCGCACGGGCAAGACGGCGCAACGGTCTGACGCAGCAATAGAAGGCAATGAAGCTTATGAGGACAAAAAACAATTCGATGCTTATCACAGCCCCCATGGGAAATTCCGGCATGGGAGGGAAACCAGGCGAAGAATCGGTGAACACCACCCACGTCCCATCATGCAACGGGATGGCTGCCGAAGCATTGTACACAGAAGGCCCAGCTACGCGCCTGGGTTTTTTAAAATAGCTGTAAACTGACTTTTTAAACTCTTCCAATGGGCTGGGCATATTGAGTTCGTTTATGACGAGAAAGGCCCTGCGGGGCACATCGGGCATCCTGTCCATGGAATGATTGCGCTTCAGACCTGGATGCAGGGGCCTGTCATAAAAAAGCGACAATGAAAAATTAAGCATATATTCCATGAGCTTGGATGGCTCTGCCAATTCACTGTCGCTGACACTCAAGGCAGGTGGAGTTTCGGCGAACGCAACATGGAATCCGCTGTTGTTGAATTGGTCGCGCAGCAAAAAGCGCAATTCCCTGGGCGTCATATCCAGCAGGAACGCAGCCTCTGCCATATGCCTCGCCCTGTCGGACATCAATCCGCGCAAAAAATAAAAATGGCGGGATTCTCCGGCATAAATGCTCGTAAGGATAAGCAGCATGAAAAAGCTGCCGGAAAAAATGAGTATGAGCCAGGAGAGCATGGATTCCGGGTAAAAACGCTTCAAGACCTTTCTTGCAAGCGCCCCTGCTCCTGACAATACCCCTTTCAATGCGGATGCTTGGGAATAACTCATGCCTATTCTTTGGTTATCGGGCTGGTGAACACATAGCCATCACCGCGCACGGTCTTGATGAGCTTGCTTTCCCTCCCATTGTCATGAAGCCTGGCACGGAGCCTGCAGACCTGGACATCGAGGCTCCGGTCGAAAGGATTGCGATCCACCTCCTGCCCCTGAAGTTCATCCTGGATGTAATCCCTGCTGAGCACTTTCTGGGGATGTTCGAGAAAGATCTCAAGCAACCGGTATTCGGCCCCGCTCAAATTCACGACCATGCCGTCCGGAGCGATCAAATGCCTGGCGACGATATCAAGCGTCCAGCCACTGAAATGATAGGCTTTTTCCGGTGCTGCATCCTCCGCATGAGATTCCTCGGGGATGCGCCCCCCCCGCCTTAAGACCGCCCTGATCCTCGCGAGCAGCTCCCGGGGCTGGAAAGGCTTGACCACATAGTCATCTGCACCGAGTTCCAGCCCGGCGACCCGGTCTGCCGTATCGCCCAGGGCCGTGAGGAATATGATGGGGATGGAAGACAGCCCTTCCATGGTCTGCAACCTGCGGCATAGCGAAAGGCCGTCTTCACCGGGCATCATGATATCAAGCACGATAAGATCAGGCCTGCATCCGGCTATCTGTTCGAACATGGTCGTTCCGTCGCTCGCAAGGGCCACCTGATAGCCATGCTGCCTGAGATACTCTGCCATGAGGACGCGGATGTCTTCGTCATCATCCACGACGAGGAGCTTAATGGGTGCTGCTGCATTTTCATGTGTATCCATGGCCTATTCCTTGTTAGGATGAAAAATCAAAAATGGATCGTCATGTCCGCATGCATCCGAAAGATAACGCGGCAATGCAATATTGCGCTACATGCAAAGCAGTCGTTTCTCCACGGCATCGATGATCTCCCGGGGGGTCGAGGCTCCTGCCGTCAAAGCGACAACGGCCTTGCCGCTAAAAAACTGGGGGTCGAGTTCTTCCTCGCTTTCCACGAGCATGGTGGGCACATCGAGCATGCGGGCAAGCTCTGCCAAGCGCCGCGTATTGCCGCTCGATCTTCCTCCGGCGACGACAACGGCATCAGACATCCTGGCGAGCATGCTGATCTCTTCCTGACGCTGCCGTGTCGCATCGCAGATCGTGTCGAGAACGATAAGCCGATCCTTCATCTTGCCGGCAAGGAAGCTCTTCATTTCCTCGAACTGCGCCCTGTCCTGGGTCGTTTGCGCTGCAAGGACGATGGTGCCTCTGCCCCATTCGCTTTCAAGCCCTTTAAGTTCCTGAAACGAGGAAAAGATCCTTTTCTCTCCACAGGCGTAGGAAATAAGCCCCTGCACTTCCGGATGCTCTGTTTCTCCGTAAAGAAAAAGCCTGGCCCCGCCGGCCGTAGCCTCGGCAATGGCCATCTGTGCTTTCTTCACTTTGGGACATGTCGCATCCTGCAAAAGTCCGACGCGTTTTTTCAACGATCCTTCAACGGAACGAGGTATGCCATGCGCCCTTATGAGGACCGCCATATCCCGCGATGCCTTGCCTGGATCCTCCAGGCAAACGACTCCCTGCTCTGCATAGGATCGCAGCACGGCGGGGTTGTGGATTATCTCTCCGAATGTCGCCACGCGCAATCCATGATCCTGGCGGACCAGCATATCCAGCTTGCGCAGAGCCAGCGCCACTCCAAAACAGAAACCCGCCTTCTGGGCACGTATCACCTTCATGGCATTCCCTTACCTTTCTTCCTACGTCCGAAGCGACCGGCTAAGGGAGCAACAACGATGCCAAAATATTCCGGAAGGAACTGCCGTGCGCATAAGAGCCAGAGCATGCAAAAGCACACGCCCCCAGCCGCAAGGACGGCGAACTGCCGCAAGAGCATCGGGACAGGGATCTGCAGGACGGCATCCAGCCAAAGGATGCCCGCCGTCGCCAGGCATCCCGGCAGAGACAGCGCCAGGCTGCACGCGGCAGCTCTGCCGACGCCGTCGAACGCGCCGCTGCCCCAGCGCCTTTGTGCAGTAAACAGCAAGACAACGGCATAGAGCGCTATGGAAAAGGAAGTGACAAGCGCGATGCCCCTGGCCCCAAGGACGGGGACAAGGAAGAGATAGCACGGCACGGCCAGCAGCGTGGCTGCTGTTCCGACGACTGCCGGAGTGACCGTATCCTGCATGGCGTAAAAAGCCCTTCCCGTTACCTGTTGCAGCAGCCAGAAGGGGACGGCCAGAAGCATCAGCTGGAGCAGCGGGGCTGCCTCTGCCGTATGTGATGTTGAAAAACTGCCTCCCTCAAAAACAAAGCCCAGGACAGTGCCGGACATGACCGACATCCAGACCGTCACAGGGACCGCAATGATCATGCTGTTCTTCAATGTGCTGTTCAGCGTGCCCCGAAAACCGTCCATATCCCCTTTGGCCACAAGGGATGCCAGGAAAGGAAATGACGCCACTCCGGCCGCCTGTGCGACGACTCCTACAGGGACCATCATGATCCTCCTGGCATAATTCAAGAGGCTCACAGCGCCGTCACCTGCCATGCTGCCGAATATCCTCACAAACTGCTCATCGAGGACGACGACTGACTGACCTACCATGAGGGGCAGTGCCAAAAGGATGAAACGGATGAGCAAAGGATGGTGAAACGCCGGGAAAAAGCGGAAACCGCCGCGGCGGACCGCATAAAGGGGCAATGCAAAGGCACCGGTGAATGCCCCGGCCAATACTCCCCAGCAAAAGCCCTCCATCCCGGAAACCAGGCCGAAATAAGGAAGCCCCATGCCAAGCAGCAGGATGGATCCGTTATAGATGAGCGGCATGAGCGCCGGGACGTGGAATTGCTTCCTGATGTAAAGGATCGCAGACAGGCAGGCCCCGGGAAGGAAAAACACCTGCGCCGGGAGCACGATGCGCAAAAACGAAGTCAGCCTTGCGCATTGTGCGGCATCGAAACCCGGAGCGACATAGGGGGCTATCTCTGCGGCTGCCGCCCATGCCAGGACGGAGAGCAGTCCGATGGCCAGCGTCGTCCAGCAGAATACGGCTCCGAAAAATCTCCAGGCATCATCCTCGTCCTTCTCAAAGCAGCGTGACAGCAAAGGGATGAGGGTTATGGAAACATAGCCCCCTGCCAGAAGATAATTCAGGAAGTCCGGGACGACAAAAGCGGCGAAATAGATATCCGTCTCGCCGCCTGCGCCGAATTGCCACGAGATGATCTTGTCCCGTATCAGCCCCATGAAACGTGAAACCAGCACGCTCAATGCCATGATAATGGCAGCAGTCCCCATCTTCTGGGCAGTATTCATCGCCATAGGCTCATCCAGGATTCGCCCGTGATCGGGCCACAGACAACAACCGCACACTTTCAGGGGGTATGACGACATAGTCATGCGAAAGCGGGCGCCACGGATCGGTCAATCTCGCATGGGGAAGGCAATACAGGCCATTCTGCTCCATGCTGCAGTCAAAAAAATGCAAACCTTCCCTGTCCATGTGATGCCCTACTGTCCAATGATCCACATAAGGCTTTTCCCTGCCGGGGGAAAAGCGCAAAAAACGGAACAGGGAAACGAGGGGGATGGAAGGGCTCGCACTGCCCCTCAGTCCCTCCCACACATGCTGGCAGGGAGCCGTCGGGAGGAAGGGGGCTTTTATGCACAGCTCAGGATAATCATTTTTCTGTACATCAGTCAGCATGGCATCGACAAAAGCGACATAGTCCGTCTTATGATCAAGGATGGCGGAAAACTCGGATGGGCAGCGGGAATGGGCAAGAAGGGTCCGGTTGAATATCTTCCTGGCATGCAGGACTGTTATGCCAAAAAGGACCTGGAGGGCATTAAGGACAGCATAGGCTGCGCAAAAATTATCGACCTGACCTTGAAAAAATGCCTGCATGCGATGGGTAGCCGCCTTGTAAACCGCAAAAACCTGCTTATATAGTATTGATAGCGCTGCCTGTCCTGCAAGTCAAGAAGCTGGACATACGGACTGCTCATGTGTATAGTTTCAAGGACATTGCCATGGTCTCTTTGAGGCATATGGCACATTATTTTTACGATGGATGACAGTAACAATTTGAACTTTAAGGAGATTCCATGATACCCCCAAAAGGCAAGTATCTGTTCACTTCGGAATCAGTCACAGAAGGACATCCAGATAAAATCGCCGACCAGATCTCAGACGCCGTGCTCGACGCGATCCTTGAGCAGGATCCTTCGGCCCATGTAGCCTGCGAGACCCTGGTCACTACCGGCATGGCCATGATCGCGGGCGAGATCAGCACGTCTGCCCAGATCGACCTGCCCTTCATCGTCAGGCGCACCATAAAAGACATCGGCTATACGGATTCTTCGCTGGGCTTTGATGCGCAAACATGCGCCGTCCTTTCTTCGATCGACAAGCAATCGCCCGACATCGCTCAGGGCGTCAACAGGACGAATCCCGAAGATCAGGGGGCTGGCGACCAGGGCATGATGTTCGGGTTCGCTTCGGACGAGACGGAAACCTTCATGCCCGCCCCCATTTACTGGGCTCACCAGCTTTCCCTGCAGTTGGCACGCGTGCGTAAAAACAGCATCGTTGACTTTTTCCGCCCTGATGGCAAGACGCAGGTCTCCTTCGAATACGTTGACGGAAAGCCAGTGCGCATCAACAACATCGTTGTTTCGACCCAGCACTCGCCCAAAGTCAGCCATGACGACATCACAGAAGCCGTGAAGCAAGAGGTCATCAGCCCCATCCTGGAACATTCCGGTTTCTATGACGCAAAGACCTGCCAGATATTCATCAATACGACAGGAAGGTTCGTGGTCGGTGGTCCGCTTGGCGACTGCGGGCTCACAGGACGCAAGATCATCCAGGACACCTACGGCGGGATGGGCAATCACGGCGGCGGCGCCTTCTCGGGCAAAGATCCTTCCAAGGTCGACCGTTCCGGTGCCTACATGGCCAGGTACATTGCCAAAAACATCGTTGCAGCCGGACTTGCGAAACGCTGCGAAGTCCAGATAGCCTACTGCATCGGCATTGCAGAGCCTGTATCTGTGCTGGCGCATACATTTGGGACCGGGACCCTCCCTGACGAACAGATCACTCAGATAGTCAGGGATGTGTTCGACCTGCGCCCCTACCATATCATCAGGCGGCTCGCCTTGAAGCGCCCCATCTACAGCAAAACATCCTGCTACGGTCATTTCGGGCGTGAGCTTCCGGAATTCTCGTGGGAAAAGACAGATGCCGTGCCAGACCTCCTGACGGCAGCCAAGCTCTAGAACGTCTTTTCCTGCCCCTCCGGATCGGCTTTTGCCTCCTGAGGATCTTAAAAACGACATGCTGGCCATACTGCCAGCATGTCGTTTTCACTTATGGAAAGGAAAAGCACCTATCGACAGAAGGACCGTCCGATCTGGACGGTCCTCCATGACAATGCTTTTATTTCACGGCTTCCCTGAGTACTTTGCCAGGAACGAACTTGACAACTTTCGTTGCAGGGATGCCGATCCTTTCCTTCGTATGCGGATTGCGGCCGATGCGCGGCGCCCGCTTCACGACTTTAAAACTGCCAAAGCCCATGAGGACTACGGATTCCCCGGAAGAAAGGCTTTCCGTAAGGGCCTCCATCATCGCTTTCAGAGCGGACTCGCATTTCACTTTTGTTTCGAGCCCGCTCTTAGCATAAATTTTGTCGATCAATTCCGATTTCGTCATTGCATCAAACTCCGTATGGTTAACTGTTTTTTCAGCAAGAACATTCTGTTAATAAAAATTGTCTTACATCATGTCAAGACAGGTAATTTTGTTTTAGCAAAAAAAACAAAAAATTAAATCATCATAAAGCAAGACAAAATAAAAAAATATGCAATGTGTATTAATAATAATATCAAATATTGAATTTGATTGGTCTATTTCAATAATTTATCAATATTAAATTCAATCATTGCATTTCAAAATTCTGCATAAGATGATCGTTTCTATAAAAACAGCGCCCATCCTTTGCAAATGCGGTCAGCATCGTTCCCTTACATCCTTGCTGTTTGATCATGGACCGCGTTTGATATCAAAACCTGGGGCAGTGACAGACATGACATATGAACGATGGCTGCCGCCATATCCGGGAGCACATGAAAACAGGCTGCCGGCGGCTGCTGATGGGATCCCGTCCTGCTCGTTCCCGAACAGAGGAGACTTTCCATCATTGACTTTTTCGTTTCCTCCGATGCTGCGGCATTCAAAACCCACGTACCGGTAAGCGCAGGCCTGAGTGCAACCGGCATCAGCAGTGTTTTTTCCGGCAAAGCAGGCAGATGAATACCGGCGCGCCGATGAAGGACGTGACCACGCCGATCGGCAGTTCCCCCTGGAGGGGGAGCATGCGGGCTATGGCATCGCAAAGCATGAGGAAAGCGGCGCCACATGCCAGCGATGCCGGCAGGAGGATGATATGCCGGCTGCCGGCAAGCATGCGGATCACCTGGGGGACGACAAGCCCCACGAACCCAATGGGGCCGGCGGCGGCAACGCTTCCGCTCACAAGGACCGTCACCAGGAGCAGCATCGCGAAGATAAAATTCCTTGAGCCTGCTCCAAGGCACAAGGCGGCGTCTTCGCCAAGAAGAAGCAGATCCAGCTTATGGCTCGCCCCCACGAGCAAGAAACCTGTCAGGCAGAAGAACACCAGCCACTGCAATGCCTGCCGGCAGTTCACATAGCCGATGTCCCCCAGGAACCAGAACATGATCCTGCCCAGGTCATTGCCATGCAGCAAGGCCATGGCCAGGAGCAGGATGGACCCGCAAAAGGCATTGACCATGACGCCCGACAATAACAGCCCGTATTCTCCCCTGTTCCCGCCCACGCAAAAGACGGCCGCCAGTGTCAGCAAGCCCCCGGAAAAGGCTGCCATGCCTGTCATGGCCCCCCATCCCCATACGGCGTAGGCTGTGACAAAACCCAGAGAGGCTCCGCCGGAAACGCCTAAAATATAGGGTTCGGCCAGCTGATTATGGAGGATGGTCTGGAAAATGGCGCCAGAGACGGCCAGGGCGGCCCCTATCCCTGCTGCCATGAGGGCTCTGGGAAGGCGTATCTCCCAGAATATCGCAAGGCTGGCCGGATCATGTTCCATGACCGCCTTGCAGACGACGCTGGCGCCCCCCTGCCCTGCACAAAGGCTCAGCATCGCCGCGGCAGCAAGGAAAACGACCACTGCAGCTATCCCCATGCGGAATGATAGACCCTTCACTTTGCGCAGTCCTCCTGCCGGTCCGGATAAAGGATGCGGATCAGCTCTTCAAGGGCATCTACGGCGCGCAGGGAAGGACGGGTAAAAAGATCGGGATCGACCACGTAAACGCGTCCCGTCCGTACGGCAGGTATCGTTTTCCACCGCTTCCAGCGCAAGGCCGAACGCTTGTCCGCCTCGGTGTTGCCCATCCCGGCGATGATGATCACATCGGGCGACAGGAAATGAACCTTCTCCATTCCAAGGATCGGATAGGGCATGGGGTTGCCGCCCACGGCGTTCACTGCTCCGGCCCGTTCGATGAGCTGTCCGGCAAAGGATGACGTGCCCGCTGCGATGAGGGGATTTTCCTGGAGCTGGAAAAGCACGGAAATGCTGCCGGACTCCGCAGTCCGGATGCGGGACCGGAGCGTTTCCAGTCTGTTCCGCATATATCCGATCTGCTGCTGCGCCTTTGCTTCCCGGCCCAGCGCATGCCCCAGCGTGGCGATGGCAGCCTCCAGGTCATCAAAAGATCCTATGGACAGTTCAATGACGCCGATGCCCATGCTCCGAAGCTGGCGGAGCAAAGGCTCCGGCGTTCCATCGCTCAGGGCGATGCAGACATCAGGCCGGAGGGCAACGATCCTTTCGAGCGAGGGCCGGTTATAAGGACCGACGTCCGGCAGCAGCATGGCTTCCCCTGGCGTGGTGCTGTAGGTGCTCCTGCCTGCCACAAGATGTCCGCAACCCAGCGCGAAAAGAAGCTCTGTCACGCTGGGCGCCAGGGAAACGATCCTTTGCGGAACGACCGTCAGGGACCGGCTGCAGGCTCCTTCTTCCGGTACAGCAAGGCTGCTGCCCGCAGCCGTGATGCCCAGGGAGTCTGCAGCCAACGCCCTTTCCGGGGCAAGGCAGGATATGTCAGCCATCAGGATGACAGACATGCATGCCCAGGCTGGAAACGAAGCCAGCATAGCCGGTCGCCCCCTTCAATACCGCACGCTGAATCCGCCGTAAACGGCACGCCCGGGCATGGGATATCCCCATGTGAACGCGTATTCGCGGTCAGTCAGGTTGGTCACTCCGCAATACAGATCGAGCTTGTCTGTGGCGTGGACGGTGAGCTTGGCATTGACCACGGCAAAGCCGCCCATCTTGTCCATGGCGTACGTATAGGGGTTTGTCTGCCACTGCGTTCCCGTAAAGCGGGCGTTGACGTCCAGCCAGATCTTTTTCCAGCCTAAGCCTATGCCGGCCACGGCACTGTAATGAGGAACGTAGCTCACCGTGCTGTTGTCGGGGTCATGCCGCTTGGTGAAGATCTCCGCATGTCCGTAAGGGGCAAGCGTCACCCCCCCCAGATCGCCCTTCCACTCTGCAGTGATATCGAATCCGCCGAGGCGCTGCGAAGGGACATTGGTCCAGGTGTAGGCATTGCGCCCCATGTCGAACACCGTATTGATGCGGTCCTTATAGCGGGTCTGGAAGTACATGATCTCGGCATGCAGTCCGTTCCAGTCGAACTCCAGCCCCCCTTGCCCGGTGAGGCTCGTTTCCGCACGGAGATCCGGGTTGCCCAGGTAATGATACCAGCCATAGGCCACATAGTCACCGGCCAGGTTGACGGCCGAGGGAGCGACGAACGCGGTGCCAAGGGATCCCTTGACGCCCACCCATTCCGTGAGCCAGAAGGTCGCGCCGGTGCTCCAGCTCATGTGGCCATAGCTTTTTGAAGAACGCGGCATGTCGATACCACTGTTGCTGCGCAGGCTGCCATGGTAATTATCATAGCGCACGCCGGATATCACGCTCAGCCGGCTTCCCTCCCAGCGGTGCTCGGCAAATATCCCTGCGATGTCATTGATGGCATCAGGCTGGTTCACGCTCGTCCCGTGGGCTTTCTCGCGCGAATGGATATAATCCAGCCCAAGCGAGAGCCTGCCTGCCTTGCCAAGGGCATACCCGCCTACGAGCCTGGTGCCCGCCGCGTCCGTGGTAAAACGCGACGTTCCCGGCGTCCAGGCTCCGTTGTCGACGAATTTATAGCGGTTTTCCTCGCCCCAAAGCCCGGCGTCAACGCTATGCCCGGCGTCAGTTCTAGTCTGAAGCTGTGCCGAAAGGCGGCTGTAATGCAGGGCAACTCTGTCACTCGGCGTAAGATATGTAACGGATCCGGGGCTGCCGGCATCGTAAAGGGAACGGTGCACCCCTGTCACATGCAGGCGCGTCCCCTCATTACGGTAGGTCACCGTGGCGCCGGCATCAGCGCCGGATCCAGCGGTGTTTGAAAATCTATCCCCGCGCCCCGTCTTGTAGTCATGGCTTTTCCCCCAGCTCCCTCCGAGTGCCATGCCCCATTTCCCGTTCAATGCGCCCGACAGGGACGCGTTGGCTTTTGCCGTGTCAAAACGCCCCCATGAGGCGCCGGCTTCACCATGGAAATCGCCTTTGCCCTGCTTTGTGATGACATTGACAGCCCCACCCATGGCGTTGCTGCCGTACAGCACGGAAGACGGACCGCGCACTATCTCGATGCGCTCCACGATGGCAAAAGGGATGGCTGCGGGATTGCCCGTCGATGCACGCATGCCGTCGATCAACAGGACCACGCGGTCTCCCAGGACGCTGCTGGCACTCGCGTTGGAACTCATCCCCCGGATCCCGATGTTCGACCATGCGCCGGGCTGTGAGCGTGAACTTCCGGGCACATAGCGCTCGAAGGCTTCCTCAAGGCTGCGTATCCCGGCACGCTCCATATCCTCCCGTGCAATGACCTGGACATGGGCAGGCAGGCTCTTTGTGCTTGCCTCCTGGGCAGAAGCAGTGACGACGATCTCCCCCAGTGTCCGGTCAGCGTCCGCGTTGCCTGCGATCGCCTGAGGAACGAAGGACGCAGCACCAAGGAGCATCACGAAGGTAAAACAGGTTGCTTTCATTAAAAACCCCGTTAATGAAAAAAAGGAACGGCTGCGTGGCAACCGCAAAAAATGCGCAAGCCGGTCTTCCGACTTCAGGATCATCCGGCATCCGCGCCTTCCCACCTTGTTCAGGCAGTGGCTTCATGCGGATGCCGTCCCCTGCTCACGGCGGCGGGTCCGTACCAGATTCGCACTGGTTTCCCTTCCTGCACGGCAAAGCGGCAGGAGCAAGCGCACGGCATCAACGAGCCGGGGGCATTGCGCGATGGTGCTGCACCCCGGCGGCAAAAGCAAAATAATACGGGACGCAAGCATGAAGCAAGACAAAAGCGCCATGCCAACGAACGGAAAGAACGGCAGGGGCATAAAAAAAGAGCCTGCCGGGAGATCCCGACAGGCCCATTCAGGAGCAAACCGTGTTACTTTGCCTCAGGGGCGGCCTCAGCCGGCTTTTCAGCAGGGGCCGGCGCCGGATCCGGCGCGGGCGCCTTCTCTTCCGTCGCCGCAGGCTTGATGTTGTCAAACAGCGTGTCCTTATATTTCCAAAGCGCATAGCCTGCAGCCAGTGCGGCTATCAGCAGGAGGACGAAAACGATCTTTGCGACCGGGCTTTTTTCACGGAGGGGATCGTTGTAGATGCGCGTGGAATTGCCGGGCAGTGCCGCCTGCTTGGTCAATGCCCGTCCCAACACCTGGTTGATGGGCAGCTGGCTGTTGACCGCCCAGCCCGAAGCCTCCAGGAGGGGACCCAGCGTGCGCTTGCGAAGCTTGAGCCATGCCAGGAAGACAGACGGTCCGGATATGCAGAGGAATATCGCCAGGAACAGCAGGGGGAACTGCCACCAGTGCAGTGACATGATCATGGAGGTGATGCTGCCCACGGCCGTGCCCAACGCACCGAGCGCAATGCCAACGGCGGCGAAGATGCCCACGCTCTTGCCGATATCGAAGGGCATCGGGGGCTTGCCCGGAGCAGCAGCGGTCTCCGCCGCCTTCTGGGAAGCCTTGGCCAGCATCCGCGTTTCCTTGTCTGCAGCGAACTTATGTATCGCTTCGCCTATCATCTGGCTGATCCGCAGATAGGGCGACCATACGGCCTGCTTGAGGCTGATGGGATTGCGCACCACCTTGACGATGGTCGCATCCCAGTCGTTCCCTTCGTCATCAACGTAAACGCCATTCCTCCCTTCGCGCAGGAAGGTATCTGAGCCTGCAGTCATAGCGGCCGCGATGTTCATCGTCCTGGTGCCGCCGTCCGTGACACGGCTGCATGCGCAGTACAGCAGGCATATCTGGCTGAACCCTGCCATGCCGGAATGCTTTTCCACGTTGGACACAGGCAGGCACAGGCGGCAGCTGCGCCCGTCGATGTACAAAGTCCCTGCCTGGAACGTCGCCGGCTTTTTCAGAGAATAGAAATCGCAGAAGGAAACGAAGTTCATCAGCAGCCTGTGCAGATGATGATAGAACAAAACCAGTTTTTCCAGTTCCGCGATATCCGAGCTGGCGGAAGGAACGGACAGGTCCCGCTCGATGATGGACTTCAGTTCACCGGCTGCACCGCCTTCGAGGAAGGCGTCTATGTCTGCATCACCAAGCGTATCCAAAAATGCGGTTGCCGCCTCTGGGGCAGCACTGCCTGCAGGGGCTGGAACAGGCCGCTGGGCAAGCGCCTCGCCATAGGGCTTCAAGGCCTGCTGCAGCTTTTCCCATCCCTCTTCCGTCATGCTGCCATCGGCAGGCAGCAGCGGAGCGCAGATGGCGAGGAATGAAGACGCCTTGCCGCGCCATACGGGATTGACCCCGGAAGCAAGTCCGAGAGGGGAATCCGCGCTCACGTGCGAAATGGGGAGCGACTCCAGCATCCCCCGTTCAAGCAGCCCATTCTCGCACGAAGAGTTGATCAATTCCTCTGCGTTCAAGGCAGGCATGGCTTGAGGCGCAAAGGCCGCCATGCGGCAACGCAAAAAATAATCGTCTATCTTCTCCCTGAGCTCCTGCATCAGGTCCCATGCGGCCCCCGTATCACTGCCAAGGGGATGTGGTGCCGCCGCAAGCGCTTTCCTCCATGCCTTCTCTTCTTGCAGGGCGGCAAGGAAGGCGTCGATGCATTTGGGATCGATCCCAGCTTCGCCGCTGGCATCCGTTTCACCACCCACGGTGTTCAGTGCTGACTGGACGAAAGAGCGCTGTGCTTCCGTAAGATCAGCATGCGCGGGGAGGATGCCGTCTCCGTTATACAGGAGGGCATTGGCTACCGAAGCTGCCTCACTGACATCCGCCTCGCAGACGCTGCTGGCATCCTGCCTGCCCAGGTTCTGCAGCACGGTGGACGCCGTAGCGTGCATCTTCGCGCCCTCAGCATTGTCCTGGCGTATGGATGCGAGCGGCAGGGCTTCGGGGCGGGAGACGATCTCCGCGGGGTCGGTGATGCGCGCGCAGAGCCAGTCCACGGCGTCGAGCACTTCGGGTATGCGTATGCGCCCATCCTTGTCTGCATCCAAAAGCTCAAGCATGCGGGCATTGAATTCCAGCCCTGACGCCGGGCAGCTCAAGGTTGCCCAAAGCTTGGGGTCAAGATCGCGCAGGCGGCGCAGTTCCTCTGCCGTCTGCAACGTGACCTGATCCATCCCACCTAGGCGGCGAAAAGCCCATGTCACCTGTTTCTTCTCATCCATTTGCAATCCCCGGGTTAAAATCCGTCGTATGGCATCTTGTTCATTCTGAAGATGAACAGTTCCGTTTTCAATGTCGCACGATTGCCTGCATTTGTCCAGATTTCACATGCCACGGTTGAAAAAGGGGCGCTGCGAGCCTTCGTATCTGCAGCATGGCGCGCAGCGCGACGACGGGGGCAGGCGGACGATGCTGGCCGTGCCCTCCCTGCCGTTGCAACGCAACACAACTCTCCATGCCATCTTGACGATTCTGGCGGATTGGGAGAATATTTAAAACGTATCCAAGGCATTTGCCGCAGCACGCATCTACAGAACAAGGAGAAAGCAATGAAGCGCATCTTCCTTTCACTGGTCGTGGTCGCGCTCGCAGCCACAGCTGCCAACAGCGCCGATTTCCCCGGCGCAAAACAGCCCGTGCAAGGCTACGGCGTCCAGCAGCCTGCGCCCTACGCAAAACCGGGTCCTGCAACGCCTTATGTCAAGCCTGCCCCTGTCACCAAGCCGGCTCCTTACGTGAAACCGGCCCCCATGGCAAAGCCCGCGCCCTATGCAAAACCGGCTCCGGCAGCACCTCATGTCAAGCCAGCTCCTGTCGCCAAGCCGGCTCCCATGGCAAAGCCCGCGCCCCATGCTCCAGGCATCTTGCCCCCGGGCCAGCGCCATCCCCTCCACGGCAACCTTGCCTCCAAGATCTACCACGCCTCCGACTGTGAATACTATGCCAGCAAGGGCGCTACGGCATCCTTTGCAACTGCCCGCCAGGCCGAGAACGCAGGATTCCGCGCCTGCAAGGTCTGCGAAGGCCGCGAGGGCGTGGCCACGGCCAAACGCCAGCACCAGCAGGCAGCCGCACGGCGCTTGCACGGCAACCCCTCTACCAAGACCCTTCATGGTCCTTCCTGCAAGTTCTATGACGCCAGGAGCAGCAACGCCCGCTTTACCAGCTTCGAACAGGCCGCCCGGATGGGCTATAAGCCTTGCACGCTCTGCGGAGGAAAATAGACCTGCCAGCCGGGAGGGCGCTTACCGTCACCCCGTTTCCGCCGTCCGCCTTGCCCGCCGGACGGCGTTTTTTTCATTTCCTGCGCACGCCAAGGCGCAACGGTCACCAAGGGCAAGCAACCTGCTCGTCAGCGCCCTCCCCGCATGAGGCAAGCTGGCCCTTGCGGACATGCTGCCCATCCTTTCACACTGGAGATCCTTGCCCCTGCTCGTCACGGTCCTGGCGGACCTTGGATCCCTGTCCGGCGTCAAGGGGGCATGGGACGTTATTTGTCCTCATCTTGACATACCGTCATTTTTCCCTAGAGTGATAAAAAAAATTTAACCACGAGCTTTGCCATGCTCCAGGTAAACCTTCTCGATACCGCCCTTATCATCATCCTTCTCTTTTTCGGCGTCAAAGGGCTCATCCGCGGCGCCGTACAGGAACTAGCAGGACTTCTTGGCGTCGCCGCCGGCGTCCTGCTTGCCCGGGCTTTCAGTGCCCATCTGTCCGGAATCCTGGTCTCCTACGGCATTTCCAAAGCGTTTTCCCCTATGCTGGCCATGGCGCTGCTTTTCATCCTGGGCATCGTTCTGGTAGGATTCGCCGCCCATGCCCTCCGCCGCATATTTGAAGCATCTTTTGCCGGAGGCATCGATAAATTTTTCGGACTTCTTGCCGGATTTGCCAAGGGCATCATCTTTGCGGGCATCATCGGCTACATCGCGATAAGGCTTTTCCCCGACATCGCCCTGGTCAAACAGTCGCAGGTCATCCCGCCATTGATGCGCTTCATCCAGGCCCTCGCGGGCTCTGTCGATCTGCACATCCCCACCATATGATCTCCATTAGGGGTGATCCTCGATGCATGAAGCAGAACAGCTGACACGCTTTCAATCTGTCATTGATTCCCTTACCGATCCTGAAACAGGCTGCCCATGGGACCGTGAACAGACCCCTGTTTCCCTTTGCGAATACCTCATTGAGGAATGCTACGAACTGGTCGCCGCCATCAGGGCGGGGAAGCCCGGGCATGCCTGCGACGAAATGGGAGACCTGCTCTTTGTCCTTTTGCTCATGGCACGCATCTTTGAACGATCCGGCTCCTTTTCGCTGGGCGATGCACTCAAAATGGGCGCCGACAAGATGATCCGCCGCCACCCCCATGTCTTTAAGGAAGAAACCTGCGGCACCATGGGCGAACTCATGCGGAACTGGGCTGCTCTCAAGAAGGAGGAGCAGTCCGCCGCCGGCGAGCCCAATGGCATCCTATCTTCCGTGCCTTCCTCCCTTCCTCCGCTGACCAAGGCATACAGGCTCCACGCCAAGGCTGCCTCGGCCGGCTTCACATGGGACGATGACGAGGATGTTGAGCGCCAGGTCGAGGCGGAATGGCTCGAACTGCTCGACGCAAGGGCGTCCGGCAGCGCTGCCGCCGAGGAGCATGAGCTGGGCGATCTCATCTTCACACTGGTCGAACTGGGACGAAGGATGGGCATCAAGGCCGCATCTGCCGCTGATTTTGCCGCCAATCGCTTTAGAAAGCGCGTCGAAAGCATGGAAAGCCTTGCCCTCAGCCAGGGGAAAGATTTTTCAAGCCTCTCCCTGGATGAAAAGGACGAACTCTGGAACGAGGTGAAAAGCACCGAGCCTGCGGGCACGCCGCAAAATCCGGCCGTGGAATTTGCTCTGCCTTTGCAGCCTTCCGGTGATGGAGAGCAATGAAACAAAGGCTTGGACGGCTGTCCTTCGTCTGGCTCCTTCTTTTCTCCATGCTTGCCCTGCCGGCATGGAAGGCCGGTGCGCGCCAGGCTGCCCAGACTCTCCATCCCGGATACCGGAGCCTTTCCTACAGCCTGCCCAGCCAGCACCTGCTGCTCAAATTGAGCGTATGGTATCCGGCACGGCGCAAGCCGGCGAGCATCAAGGAAGGACCATGGGTGTTCCGTGCGGCACGCAACGCACCCGTGCTGGACGGTCCCTGGCCTCTGATCGTGCTTTCTCACGACAGCACGGGGACTTCCCTTTCCCATCACGACCTTGCCGCATCCTTTGCCTCCCGGGGCTATATCGTCGTAGCCCCCATGCATGACCACGATAACGCCTACGATATGTCCCTGCTCTTCCATGACCGGGAACTTTTCCTGCGCGCCCTGCAGATCAAGTCCGCTGTCGATCTCATCCTGGAACATCCGCAGCTCGGACCCAGGATAGACCGTACACGCATCGCCTACCTGGGCTTTGGGCTGCCGTCATCGGCCGGGCTCCTCCTGGCTGGAGCACATGCTTCATCCTCCGAGTGGCAGGTTTTTTACAGGCTCCGCTGTGCAGATCCTGAAAAATCAAGCTCCGGGGGAACGCCGGCTCCCCATGACAGCCCTTCCGCTGCCCGTGGCCCCCAAAGTCCCTGGTGTTCTCCTATGCTGGCCCGGAAAATGGATATGCTCATCCAATCCATGGAGCAAAGGACCCAGGAACAGAAGACCAAAGTCCGCTACAGCGAAAATGCCTCCCTGGAAAGGAAGCGCCTGTTCAAAAGGCTGGCGGATCAATCCGCCCGGGCACGCAGGAGCTACGCCATGAAGGGCGAGAACGGGATGCTTCCGCACGTCCCGGTCATCCTTCCCCTGCTGCCTCCTCCCTCCGAAGGCGGTATCCTGACGGATACGCGTTTTGCTGCGCTTGCCTTTGTCTCCCCGGGCTTTTCGTTTTTATTTGACGCAGGGAGCCTTGCCCGCATTCAGATCCCGGCGCTGTTCATCGGTGCCGCCGGCGACAGGCTCAACATTCCGCAGGAGCAGGCCGAACGCTTTGCCAGCCTGATGGGTAGATCTGCAGGATACGCCCTGATCGGCAAAGGCGACGCTCCCTCTTTCCAGGCCAAATGCCCTGAAGGTGACCCGGCTTACGCCCTTTCATCCCTTTGCGGCAGCGTGAGCGACACAGAGCGGGCGATGCTGCATCAGCAGCTTTGCCTTATCCTCGCGGATTTTTTTGCGCGCGCTTTCCAGGGGGCATCTGGATCATAACGGCTGCTGATCCGGCTGCGGCAGCATATCCGCCTGTTCCGGGGGTTCAGCCAGCTCCAACTGCCGGATCGCATCGTTGATCGCGGCATAGTCCGGGCTCTCCATGTAAAGGGTGCAGTATGAAGCAGGCCTGCCATTTTCATCTTCTATGCCCGACAGAAAAACATAGATGGCGCCGATGCCTTTTTCAGACCTCTCTGCAAACGTCCACTCCAAGACTTCGACGCCGTCGTTGCTTACCAGATACTCAAGCAGGTCTTCGTTGGCTTCGTCGATGTCGTCAAAGGCGAAATGGGGATCGCCATAGGCCTTGGTCAGTTCCTGGCGGAGCTTTTTGCACACCTTCAGGGTATGTTCCGCACCAGAAGTCCGATCATCTGAAGACGAGGCCATGATGCGGATGATCCTGCCATCGAAGGTATCGACAGCGTATGTGTCAAAATCAGCATCAGGCGATCCCGGTTCGACCTCGAAGACCTTCAGTCGATCGATCTCGCGCACAGCCTGCGGGGCATGGGCATAGTCCCGGATATCGCCTCCAAGTTCCAGTCCGAAGCATCCCGCGCCCAAGGCTTGGGAAGAAATGCCCAGGAAGCAGCATAACGAAGCGGCAAAGCAGGGTATCCATCTCATAGGGGCATCTCCAACAAAGGATCATCCATGCCGGTGCGGGAATGCCAGGCAGGCGCCTTGGGCGGCTTGGATCATTTTTTGACAGGGTTCTCTTTGACCACCATGGCATCCCTGAAAGACAAGGATGCCAGGCGGGACCTGACCGCTTTCAGATCATCAGCAGAGCCTCGCAGAAGCACCTGGACATAATGCCAGGTCTTCTTGGCCGTCTTGACACTGGTGACGCGGGTTTTAAAACCGTTTTTCCCTAACTTTGCCGACAATGCCTGCGCTGGCTCCTTGTCATGGAAGGTCGCCACCCTGAGCACATAGTCGAACTGGGGGGCTTTGGTGGCCTCCGGTTCCTTCGGCTGTTGCGGAGCCGCTTTGGGAGGATCCGCATTGCCTGCCCCTTCCTTCGGCTTTTCGGCTGCGGAACGGGTTGGTTCGGCTTCCGACAGAATGCCGCCTTTCTGCTCGCCTTTCAGGGTCGTCATGAAATCCAGCTTTTCCTTTTCAAGGATATCCGGCTGGGAGCTTTTGGCTTCATCTTCCCGGTGGCTTGCCGCGGTCCCCTGCATGAGATCTTCAAGTGCAAGGGGCACGGAAAGGGGAAGGGAACTTTTTCCCACGAAAAAGCCGAACAAAAAAACAAGCGCAAGCAGGAAGAAAAGGAGGATACCGGCCGTCACCACGGCAGAAGGCGTGATCCTGGCGTTCCATGCAAGCAGTCCCGGGGAGGAAGATCCGCCTTCCAGCATGAGCCTGTCGCCATCGGGATGCGCAGGACCGGCGTTGTCCTTCCCTTCCTGGAGGGTTTCTCCAGCTCCGCGTGCCCGGCTGCTCCTTGCCTGGGTGCTCGATGATGAATTGACGTAGTAGGCGTTGGGCATGGCTACATGCTTTCCGGCGTGCTCACGCCCAGGAGGCGGAGGCCATTGGCGATCACGGTTTTAACAGCCCGCAGCAAGGCCAGACGGGCAAGAACGCATCCGTGATCAGAATCTTTGAGTATGGGCGTGCTTGCATAATAGCTGTGGAGACCGCCTGCCAGGTCGATGAGGTAATACGAAAGGGAATGGGCGGCTCGTGCGGCAGCTGCTTCCGATACGACATTCCTGAAGCGTTCAGCCTGGCGCAGCAGAGCGAGCTCTTCCGGACTGGTCAGGCTGTCCAGGCAAAGCGCACGGGTGCCGCAAGGAGGCAGCTCCAGCCCACTTTCCAGGGCACGGCGCAATACAGCGCTTATCCTGGCGTGTGCATACTGGACATAATAGACGGGATTGTCCATGTTGCGCTGCTTCACAAGGTCCAGGTCAAAATCCAGGGGGCTGTCGCTCTTGCGGGAAAGGAACATGAATCTTGCTGCATCGGGGCCCACTTCGTCCAGCACTTCCCTGAGTGTGACGAATTCCCCGGAACGGGTCGACATGGCCACAGGCTCCCCGCCCCGCATGAGGTTGACAAGCTGTATGAGCACGACATGGAAATCTTTTTCGGGGTCATGCTTCATGCAGGTGATGGCAGCCTTCATCCTCGGTATGTAGCCATGGTGGTCAGCACCCCAGACATCGATGCATTCGTCGAATCCGCGGGCGAACTTATCTGCATGGTAGGCGATATCCGAGGCAAAATACGTCAGGTAGCCGTCACTCTTTCGCAATACCCTGTCCCTGTCGTCGCCGAACTGCGCCGTAGACAGCCATATCGCACCGTCCTGCTCATAGATCAGCCCCATCCCGCGCAGATCGGCAAAAGCATCCTCCACCTTGCCGGCATCGACCAGCCTCTTTTCCGAAGCCCAGACCTGATGCTCGACGCGAAACTCCCTGAGATCCGCCTTGATGCCGTCCAAAATGGTGGAGCAGGCATATTCGTAGCAAAGATTCTTCGCCTCGTCCTCGGGTCGTTCCGGCAACCCGGGATCTTTTGCGAGCATCTCCCTGGCGATGTCCCTGATATAGTCGCCATGGTACCAGCCCTTGGGATCTTCGGGATAGGTGACGCTCAAGCCGCACAACTCACGCATGCGCAGGTACACGGAATCCCCAAGCAGGCGCATCTGCCGCCCGGCGTCGTTGATGTAGTATTCCGTGGTGACATCATAACCGGCAAACCGCAAAAGCCGTGTCAGGGAATCCCCTACGGCAGCCCCGCGTCCATGCCCGATGTGCAAGGGACCTGTGGGATTGGCCGACACATACTCCACGACGATGCGCCGGCCCCTGCCATCGTCTGAGGATCCAAATGCATCGCCCTGCTCCTCGATCTCGTTGATGACCTGCTGCCAGAACGATGGCGGGAAGGTGAAATTGATGAATCCCGGCCCGGCGATCTCCACGGCGAACGCCCCCTGGCATGCCTGCAACAGGTCCGCCCTGATCGTTTCGGCGACGTTCCTGGGAGATGTCTTGGCCTGTCCAGCCAGGGTCATGGCGAGGTTGGTCGCCGCATCGCCATGCGCACTGTCCTTGGGAACTTCGATGACAGCTTTTTCCGGCCATTTCCAGCCGTGCCGCGCGACGACCTCCAGCAGGGCTTCTTTTATGATCTGCAACTCTTTCATGGTAACTTTTATCCTTCAAAAAGCTTGACGCCGTCGATATTGGGTATGTGGACAGTGGAAAAGCTGCCTTCAGGGGCATTTTTGGCGACAAGTATCGGACGCACCATGCGCGTCAACACCCCTTGCGGACCGAATTCGACCCATCGGCGCACGCCGTCACGCCACTGATTGGAAACGACCTCTATCCAGCACACCGGCGAGGTCATCTGCCTGCGCATGACGCCATGGATCGCTTTTGCCTCGGAGAGCGGTTCGCCGTTGATATTGAAATAGATGGGGAAGTCGGCATCCCGCCAGTCCTGCTTGTCCAGCAACTTGGAAAATTCCGCTGCCGCCTGGGCCATCATGGGCGTGTGGAATGCCCCGCTGACCGCAAGGGGGAAGCCCTTGGTCCTGGGATATTCGGCCCTCAATTTTTCCACTGCGGCATCTACGGCGTCACGGTGTCCGCTCAGGACGAACTGGAGGGGGGTATTCCTGTTGGCGATGCGCACGAGCTTCCCCGTGCGTTCCGCGACCTCCCTGACAGCACTTTCCACCTCGCTCTGTTCGAGGCGGATGATCGCACACATGGTGCCCAAATGATCGGGATCGGCATCCGCCATGAGCTGCCCGCGGAGCGCGACCAGTTCCAGGACGTTGTCTATGCCAAGCACGCCGGCAGCGGCCAGGGCGCTGAATTCTCCAAGGCTGTGACCTGCGGCGCAAACAGGATGGAGCTTGCTTTTAACGCTGAGCCACAGCGCAAGGTTGACAACAGTGATGGCTGGCTGAAGGTTGCGCGTTTCTCCCATGAGCATGGGGTCGTTGCTGTCCCAGTAGATGCCCCTGAGGGGTATCCCGCTTACCTTTTCCGCCTTTTTCCAAAGCTCCATGATGGAAGGTTCCGCTTCGGCAAGGCGGTGCCCCATGCCTGCGGCTTGCGCCCCCTGCCCGGGAAATAAGATTGCAGTGCGAATATCAGACATTGCCGTGACCCTGGAGAAGTAATGGTTGAAGGGAAGGATTGCAGCACCATGCCCCGTCAGTCATATCTGACAGAGCTGAACTTCATCAGCCTTTCCCAGTTATGGTGTGACTCCACGTAGCGGAAGGTCCCGGTCTTGGCCCGGATGACGAGGGAATGCGTCACGGCGCCCTTTCCGGAAAATTGGACTCCGCCCAGGAATCCGCCGCCGGAAATGCCCGTTGCGGCAAAAAAAGCGTCTTCCGACCGGATGATGGAATCCACGGTGAGTATTTCGTCAAGGCGCGTCCCTTCGGCTATCATGGCGTTGCGCTCTTCTTCCGACTGAGGATCGAAGCGGCCGAATATCTGCCCGCCCATGCCCTTGATGGCGCAAGCGGAGATCACGCCTTCGGGGGTGCCGCCGGTGCCCATCATCACATCGACATCAGAAGACCGGTCGACCGCCATGAGCGATCCGGCGACATCGCCGTCGCTGTGCAGCGTGATGCGGGCGCCCGTCTTCCTGATCTCCTCAACAAGCCCGCGATGCCGGGGCTTATCCAGGACGAACACCACTAGATCGTTGATATCCTTGCCCAGCGCACGTGCAACAGCAAGGAGGTTGTCAGCCACAGGAGCGTCGATATCCACGACATCCCGCGCTTCACGGCCCACGACGAGCTTTTTCATATAGTAGCTGGACCCGGGGCGGAACATATGGCCAGACGTGCACGCTCCGATGACGGCAATGGCATTGGGCCGGCCCAGGGCGAGCAGGTTTGTTCCTTCTATGGGATCGACCGCGATGTCGACGGCTGGTCCCGTCCCGTCTCCGACACATTCGCCATTATAGAGCATGGGAGCCTTGTCCTTGGCCCCTTCGCCAATGATTATCTTCCCCTTTATGCTCAGGGAATTGAACGACAGGCGCATGGCATCCACCGCTGCGCCGTCCCCCTCTTCCTTATTGCCTTTGCCTAGCCAGCGCGCCGCTGCAAGCGCCGCGCTTTCCGTGACGCGCAGCAGTTCAAAGCCAAGATTTTTTTCGGGTATCTGCATCTTTTCCCAGCCTTTGCAAAAATACCGATGAAAAAAGGAAGCACTTCAGAATCTTTAGCAGAAAAGCCTGGATTACTCAAGCACGGAACGGCGTGCAACGCAGGAAAAGGACAGCTTGGAACTGCTGCGGATCACAGTGATGACCCGGCGGTCAAAGCGCACCGGGACAGGCACCTGCCTGTCCTGTCCCGCAGCAGGATCGGGGATCAGG
>JAEEGF011936079.1_pt1 | contig 24250 bp, 16 predicted proteins | sample 9134171 | NCBI WGS metagenome assembly JAEEGF01 (sample SAMN16246542, study PRJNA631951) | gut metagenome | biome: gut microbiome; feature: rumen; material: AP-attached | host: Bos | place: Iran: Karaj | collected 2018-10
CGTGCCGTTCATCCACTCGATGCCGGCGTAGATGTCTTCGGTGTTCTCGCGGAAGATCACCATGTCGGTGAGCTCTGGGTGCTTCACGGGCGAGGGCACGCCCTTGAACCAGCGCACGGGGCGCAGGCACACGTAGAGGTCGAGCTGCTGGCGCATGGCCACGTTGATTGAGCGGATGCCGCCGCCGATCGGGGTGGTGAGCGGGCCCTTGATGGAGACGAGGTACTCGCGGCATGCGTCCAGCGTGTCCTGCGGCAGCCATGTGTTCGGGCCATAGACTGCGTTCGCCTTCTCGCCGGCGTACACCTCCATCCAAGATATGCGGCGGCCATCGCCGTATGCCGACTTCACCGCGGCGTCCACCACCGCGCGCATGGCGCGCGTGATGTCCGGTCCGATTCCGTCGCCTTCGATGAAGGGTATGATCGGATTTGCAGGCACGGCGAGGTGGCCGTTCTGCATGGTGATCTTCTCGCCTGAAGGCACGTTGATTTTGCTGGTCATGGGGTGTCCTGGTTTGTTTATGAAGATGCGGCGCTACTGGATGAACTTGAGAATCGCGGGGGTGACGTCCTCGAGCGACTTCACGTTTTCGCGCAGTTCGGCCTCGCGGGGACCGAAGACTATGAAGGGCACGGGGTTGCGCGTGTGGCCGCGCTCGTTCATTGCCTCGATGTTGCCGTGGTCGGAAGTTATGACGAGCGTGATGCCGGCCGCTTCGGTGAAGCGCACGAGCGAGGCGAGAAAGCGGTCGTAGAGGCGCAGCACGCTGCAGGCGCGCGGGTAGTCGGAGGAATGCCCGGCGACGTCGGTCTGGAAGAACTCGAAGAGCGTGAAGTCGCATGTGCGGGCGATGCCGAAGAGGTGTGCCGCGGCGTCCTCGGGGGAGATGGGGGGGATGTCTGGATAACGGTCCTGGATTGTCTCGCGGGTGAGGTCCTGGAGAAGTGCCTGGTCGTCGCTGAGGTCGTCGAGGGTGGAGATGACCTCGGGGGTGGTGAGGGCCATTACGGTCGTCACGCTCTTGAAGCGGCGGGCGGCAAGCTCGTCGGGAGAGTCCACGAGAAAGGCGTCGGCAAACCGCACGCGCAGGCCGCGCGCCTTGAGGGAGAGGAAGAGATTGCTTTCCTCTATCTTGCGGCGCAGTGCGGGGCCGGGGAAGCCTTCGCAGTGCCGGCCCATGAGGAAGGGGGCGTTGAGGCCGGTGAACATGGTGGCCTGCCCGGTGGCGGACTGCGGAAGGCCGTCCACAGAAAGGCATGCGTCGATGGGCGTCGAGTGCCGTTCGATGAGGCGGCACAGGGCGGGGCACACTTCGGGATTGACGGGGTTGTCAGCGGCTGGCGGACGCAGCCCCACGCCGTCTATGAAGAGAAAGAGTATCTTCACTTTGACGCTGGCTTTTCCGCAGGCTTCGTTTCCGCTGGCTTTGTCTCCGCTGGCTTGGCTTCTGCAGGTTTTGCTTCCGCAGGCTGCGCTTCTGCGGGCTTCACGGCGGCGGGTTTCTTCTCGGCGGGCTTTTTCGCGGGGAGTTCAACGGGGAAGCCGTTGTCCTTCATCTCCTTCGCGAGGGTCTTGAGGGAGGGTTCGTCTTCGGCGGCCTTTTCGAGGGCCGTCTTGAAGAAGTCGGCTGCGAGGGCGCGGTATTCGGCGGCCTTGGCGGAATCGTTGGAATTCTTGGAGAATTCGGCGCAGCGGAGGTAGTTGCGGGCGATCACCCATTCGCGTGAGTAGAGGATGCCGGTGGAGGGGTCGCAGTCCTCGAAGTCCTTCTGCTCGTCGGAGCGCATGAAGTCGATGAAGGCGAGCATCTGCTTCGTGGCCTCGGGCCAGTTCTTGGCCTCCATGGCCTTGTGCCCGCGCAGCTTGGCGGCGGTGGCCTTGCACCATGCAGGCGAGCGGTTGGGGAGGCCGCCTTTCTCGAGAAGCGCGATCGCGCTGTCGAAGTCGTTCACGAGGAAGAAGCCGTCGAGGCGGCGCTCGGCGAGGATCTCGGCGCCGCCCTTTGAGAGGCGGCCCGCTCCAGAGAGAGCCTCGGTGTAGGCGAGCATCTCGCGGATGGCATTCACGTTCGGAGGGTTCTGCGGCGTTCCGTCGCCGCCGAAGCGGATGATCTGCTCCTCGCAGATGGAGGCCACGAAGTCGGTCGAGGTGAAGAAGGGCGAGGCCTCGAGCTTGCGGAGGTTCGCGACGAGCGATTCAGGGGGCATTTCGCGGAATGCGTTGGAGAACGCGGAGCGCACCATGCGCGAGGCTACGCCAGAGCGGCCAACCTTCACGAGCCGTGCGCACGCGCCGTCGAAGTCTTTGGCCTGCACGAGCTGCACAACGCCGCTCGCGCGCAGCTGGTCGATGCTCGCGCTCAGCAGCTGCTGGGCGCGCAGCGGGGGCATGTTCGTGGCGGGTGGCGGGAAAGTCTTCACGAAGGAGTCGGCGAACTCGAGCAGCTTGTCCGCCGCGGGTGTGAGCGCCTCCTTGGCGTCGCGCGCGCGGTCAATGGCGCGCGAGGCGTGGCCGGCGATGGCCTCCTGCGTGATCAGCGTCTCGTGCCGCAGCTCCAGCCATGGGAAGTTCGGCTTGCCGTAGATGCGCCACACCTTCTTCGTTGAGAGCTCCTTGAGCAGCTCGGTCTTCGCCTCGGTGGACGCAGCCTTCGTGAAGCTCTGCTCCACCTGCTGGACCGTCGCGGAGCGTTTGGCCTCGGTGTAGCGGAGCTGCCAGCATACGAAGAATGCTGCGGCGGCCACGATGACTGCCAGCGCCGATATTACTGCGATTTTCACGGAAGACTTGCTCATGATTGTTTGCCCTTAAAGTTTTTTCGCATATTATAAAATGATTTTGGATTTGACGCAAGGGGAAAGTGTGCGGTATTATATACGCCTGCATGGAAAGACGAGGTAGAAAGAGATGAAAGAAATAGGAGTAGGAATACTCGGATTCGGCACGGTTGGCGCAGGCGTGGCCGAAGGGCTACTGCGCAACCGCAGGCTTATGGCTGAGCGCCTTGGCGTGGACATCGCGCTCAGGCGCATTGCGGATCTTGACATCACGACGGACCGCGGCGTGGCCGTCGATCCCGATGTGCTCACAACCGACGCCCAGGGCGTGATCGCAGATCCCAACGTCCAGATCGTCGTCGAGACCATCGGCGGCACCGGCATCGCCCGCACGTTCGTGCTCGCCGCCCTCAACGCCGGCAAGGCCGTTGTCACCGCCAACAAGAAGCTTCTCGCCGAGCACGGCAAGGAGATATTCGACGCCGCCGCGAAGAACGGCGTGGACATCTACTTCGGCGCGTCGGTCGGAGGCGGCATCCCCATCATCCGCTCGCTCCGCGAAGGCCTCGCGGGCAACGACATCCAGCAGATACACGGCATCCTCAACGGAACGTGCAACTACATCCTCACCCGCATGGAGACGGAGGGGCGTCCCTTCGGCGAGATCCTCGCCGACGCCCAGAAGCTCGGCTACGCCGAGGCCGATCCCTCCCTCGACATCGACGGCTTCGACACCGCCCACAAGGCCTGCATACTCTCGGCGCTCGCGTACGGCTTCCAGCCTTCGCTCGACCAGGTGCAGGTGGAGGGCATCCGCAACCTCGACGGACGCGACGTCAAGTACGCCGCGGACTTCGGCTGCCGCATCAAGCTGCTCGCCGTGGTGGCCAAGCACGGCACCGACGTGGAAGTGGGCGTGCATCCCACGCTCGTTCCGGTCGACCACATGCTCGCTAGCGTGAACGGCGTCTTCAACGCCGCGATGGTGCGCGGCGACATGGTGGGCGACACGATGTTCTACGGACGCGGCGCTGGCCGCCTGCCCACCGCGTCCACGGTGGTGGGCGACATCGGCGACATCGCGCGCAACATGGCGCACGGCGAGACGCGCTACGCGCGCGCCGTGCCCACGTACGGCGAGGGCGTCACGAAGCTGCGCGCGCCGGGCGACATCGTGAGCCGCTTCTACCTGCGCTTCGGCGTGGCCGACCGCGCGGGCGCGTTCGGGCAGATAGCCTCCATACTCGGCCGCCACGGCGTCTCGATCTCCGCCGCCGCGCAGAAGGCGTCCGACGTGGACGCCGGCGGGTTCGTGCCCGTCGTCGTGCTCACCCATCCCGCCGCCGCGAAGGCCGTCGACGCCGCGCTCGAGGAGATATCGAAGAGCGGCGCCACTGGCGGCGCCCATGTGCGCCTGCGCATGCTCTAGAGCAGATTGCGAAGAGAATATTCACGAGAAAGGAAATTGAAATGGCATCCAAGAAGCAGAGAACTCTCATCAAGAACGCGCACGTGATCTCGCCCGACCTCGACCTGAGGCGCGCGAACGTGGTGCTTGAAGGCGCGAAGATCGCGCTCGTCACGCAGGAGGAAGTGACCTCCGCGGGCTTCGGCACTGTGGTGGACCTGCGCGGCAAGTACCTCGTGCCGGGCTTCATCGACGTGCACCTGCACGGCGCTAGCGGATTCGACGTGTGCGACGCTACTCCCGAGGCCATCGACAAGATCGCCGAGGCGAAGCTCGCCGAGGGCTGCACCAGTTTCCTGCCCACCACCCTTACCGTGGCGAACTCGACGCTCAAGGCTGCCGCGAAGGCCGTTGCCGCATACAAGAAGAGCGAGCGTTTCGCCAAGGTGATCGGTATCCACCTCGAGGGGCCGTTCATCAATCCCGCCTGCTGCGGCGCGCAGAACCCCGCCTTCGTGCGCAAGCCCAACATGCGCGAGGTGCTCGCGATCTCGGCAATCTCGCCCGTCAAGATGGTGAGCTTCGCGCCCGAGATGCCCGGCGGCGCCAAGTTCGCGGAGGACTGCCTCGCGAACGGCATCGTTCCGAGCTGCGGGCATACCGGCGCCACGTTCGCCCAGCTCCTGCCCGCGTACGACAAGGGCCTCAGGCACCTCACGCACTTCTGCAACCAGATGACGAAGCTCCACCACCGCGAGATCGGCATTGTGGGCGCGGGCTTCCTGCTGGACGACCTGAACACCGAGGTCATCTGCGACCGCATCCACCTCTGCGACGACATGCTGCGCCTCGTCTTCTGGAAGCGCGACCTCGCGCACGTGCAGATGATCACCGACTCCCTCCGCTGCTCGCACTGTCCCGACGGCTACGAGTTCGAGATGGGCGGCCTCAAGGTGGCCCTCAAGAACGGCGAGGCACGCCTCGTCGAGGGCGGCAACCTCGCGGGCTCCACGCTCTGGCTCAACAAGGGCCTAAAGAACCTCGCCGAGGTGACGGGGCTTCCCCTCAAGGACCTCGTGCGCGTCACTAGCTGGAACCAGGCGATCGAGCTCGGCCTCGGCAGAAAGCTCGGCAAGGTGGAGAAGGGCTTCATCGCCGACCTCGCCGTTCTAGACCCGAAGACGTTCGACGTCTGCGCCGTGTTCGTCGAAGGCGAACAGCGCATCTAGAGGTGCGCATGCTCTTCGCAAACGTGATAAGAGACTTCAATCCGGGGAACTACTTTCTGCACCCGTGGTTCTGGTCCGCGTTTCTTGCCTGGATCACGGCGCAGACGATCAAGATAGTGCGCTCCGCGGTGAAGACGAGGTCTGTGGACTTCGAGTACCTCGTCTCCACCGGCGGAATGCCGAGCGCGCATTCCGCCATGGTGATGGGCCTCGCCACGTCGATCGGGCTCACCGAGGGCTTCGGCTCGCCCGTCGCCATGCTCGCGCTGGGGTTCGCGGCCGTGACCACGTTTGACGCCGCCACCGTGCGCCATGCCGCCGGCGAGCAGGCGAAGGTGCTCAACCGCATCATGAAGAACCTCGTCACGTCGCACCAGTTCCCCTCCGTCACCCATCTCAAGGAGCTTCTCGGCCATACGCGCAAGGAGGTGTGCTGGGGGATGGTGACAGGGGTGTGCGTGGCCTTGGCGGTGTGCAGCCTCTGGCCTGCGCGCTTTTCGTAGGTGCAGCAAAACGACATGATTTACAGCCAATGAGACGCATCATAAAGTATTTCGACAATCTTGCCGCGCCGGCGCTTCTGGCGGCGGGGGCTTTGCTTTGCCTGGCATTCGCGGCCGTGTGGTTCGGCGGGCTCAACCAGGACGAAGGATGGTACCTGTACGCAGCTCAGATGGTGCGCGCCGGCCATGTGCCGTACCGCGACTTCTTCTACACGCAGGGTCCGGCCATGCCGTTCGTCTATTCGGTGCTGGCGCCTCTGTGGGGACGCGGCTCGCCGCTGCAGGGGCTTCTTGGCGGACGCATCGTCACGCTCCTCATCGGTCTTCTCGGCACCGGATGCGCCGTGGCGCTGGCGCGCCGCCTCGTGCCGCCCGCGCGCCGCTCGGCGGCCGCGGTCGTCGTGTTTGCTCTTCTCGCCTGCAATCTCTACCACCTCTACTTCAACACGATTCCAAAGACGTACGCGCTTGGCGGGCTCTTCCTGATGGCGGGGCTCCTTCTGATCGTGCGCGGACTCGAGGCGGGCGGCACGAAGGGTGGCGCATGCCTCTTCACCGGCGGCCTCTCGCTTGCGTTCGCCACAGGCACGCGCATCTCGCTGCTGCTCATCCTGCCCGTGGTGGGCGTCACGCTGCTCGTCCGCTTCCGCACGTTCAAGTGGAGCTTCGCGTGGTACGGCTTCGGCGGGGCAACGGGACTGCTGCTCACTTACGGCGTGTTCACGCTGGACGCGGATTCGCTGCGCGGCCTCCTCGCGGCGCAGAGCTACCACGCGGCGCGCGGCGGGTTCGACCCGTTCTTCGTCATAGGCAGCGTGAGCCGTCTAGTGCGGGGTTATCTCGCGCTGGGCGCGGCGTTCTTCGCCGCGGTCTGTCTCTGCGCGCGCGGGGAGGCGTCCTGCGAGGAAGAGCCCGAACGCGGCCGGGAGGTGGCGCGCACGATGTTCTGGATTCTGGGCCTCGGCTTCGCGGCCGTCTTCGCGCTGCAGCTCAGCGCGCCGTTCCCATACGACGACTACCAGGTGCCGATAATGGGAATGCTCACGGTGCTTGTGGCCGCGTGGCTGGTGCGTAGGCTGCCGGACGGGGATGCGTGGCGCGTTGGGGCCGCATGGTTCGTGGTTCTGACTGCATCGGCGATCTCGTTCGCCTCGCCGCTCCTGCAGGAGTGGGCGGCGTACAGCAACGACCGCTTCTGGAGCCAGAAGAAGGAGATGACCGAGCTCGCGAAGCTGCGCGCGGTGGGGCGCAAGATAGAGGCGCTCGATCCAGGCGGCGACACGCTTCTCACGCAGGATCTTTATCTCGCGGTGGAGACCGGGCGCACCGTGCCGCGCGGGCTTGAGATGGGTCCGTTCTGCTATTTTGCCGACCTGCCGGACGACGACGCGCGCGCCCTGCACGTGATGAACCGCTCGCTCATGGAGCAGCTGCTCGAATCCGCCCCGTCTCCCGTCGCCGCATGCAGCGGCTACGCATTCGCCATCACCGCCCCGTCGTGCAGGGAGACCTCCTTCGACGAGCAGACCCGTGCCTTCAAGGTGCTGAAGCGCCACTATGCGCGCACCGAAAGCGTGCTCAACTTCGGGCAGAACACCACGACGCTTCTTCTCTTCAAGCGCCGCAGCGCCGCTCCGCAGGGAGAGTGACACTTTGGACGGCAGCAGGAAAGATGCGGAGTCGGACGCCGCGCTGTTCATGGACGACCCCAACTGGGCGGCGTTCATTCCCGACGCCCCGCAGGGCGGGCCGAAGTGCCGGATGGTGCCGCACGAGGACTGCTCGCCGCTAGACGTTGACGCCGTGGTGCGCCATCTCGAGAGCGGCGGCACTCTCGGCTCCATGCAGGGATACGAAACTCGTCCAGGCCAGCTTGAGATGGTCCGCGCCGTCACATGCGCGTTCAACGGCAGAGAGCACCTGATGGTCGAGGCAGGCACCGGAGTCGGCAAATCGCTTGCGTACCTCGTGCCCGCCGTGCAGTGGAGCTTCCTGAACGACACGCCGGTGGTGCTCTCCACCGCCACGCGAAATCTCCAGAGCCAGCTCATATCGAGCGATCTTCCGCGCGCTGCGAAGACTCTTGGCGACGACGCCGGAAAGTTCCGCGCCACGGTGCTCAAGGGACGAGTGAACTATCTTTGCCTGCGCGCGCTCGGCGAATACATGCAGGGAGGGTACTGGACGCTCTCGAACGACGAGCGCGAGGCGTTCGACAAGTTCCTCGAATGGCTGCGCCGCACGGAAGACGGAGACCTGGACGACCTGGGCGACGAGGAGATGCGCGCGCGCCTCTCGTGTCCAAGCGAGGACTGCGCGGGAAGGACGTGTCCGTTCCGCTCAAAGTGCTTTGTTGCGAAGGCCCGCGCCCGAGCGCGCGAGGCGCATGTGGTGGTGGTGAACCACGCGCTCGTGCTGGCCGACTCGGAGAGCGCCGGCTCGGAGCTGCTGCCCGCGTACGGACGCATCGTCTTCGACGAGGCGCACAACCTTGAGGACATAGCAACGGAGTTTCTTTCGTACGAGCTTTCGCGTCCCGCCCTCGCCCGGCTTCTAGGCCGGCTGGCACGTCCTTCCCGGTCGCGGCGCAGCCCGGGCCGCACGCGCGGCGTGCTGGGCGCGGTGGAGCGCCAGCTACAGCGCGGCGCGTTTCCTAACAAGGACGCCGCCGTCGAGGCTCGCGAGCTTCTCACGAAGGCGCATGTGCAGATGCGCTTCGTGCAGAGCGCCGGGGAGGCGCTCTTCGCGGTGCTGGAGCGCCTCTTCTCGCCAGCTCCTAAGGAAAGCGTGATACGCTTCCGCTGCGTTCCGCAGAGGCAGTATTCGCTGAGGGGGCTTTTCGCGGACTATTCGCCTGCGCAGTGGAGCGAGGAAGAGCTCGTGAACGCGGGCATTGCGTTCGAAGACGCGCTGGCGCGCCTTCAGGGATGCGTGTTCGACCTCGCCGAGGCGCTCGCGGCCGCCTCGCCCGGCGTGCCGCAGCAGGACGATCCTTCGGTGCAGATCAAGGCCGTGGCGGATTCGATCAAGGACTTCATGCTGGAGAGCAAGTTCGTGCTCAGCTCCAGCGACCCTTCGCGCGCATATTGGGCGGAGCGTCGCCCCGGCAACGCCCGCGCGCGCCAGGGCGCGTACGTGCGCCTCGTGGCCGCGCCTCTCTCCGTTGCCGAAGAGCTGAAGAAGCGGTTCTACGACTCGAAGGACTCCGTGGTGCTCTGCTCCGCCACGCTGCGCGCCGGCGACAAGTTCGACTACATGGCGAGGAAGCTCGGCGTGTCGCTAGTGGAGGCGGGGCGCGTTCGCTCGCTTGTGGCGGCCTCGCCGTTCGACTACCTTCGCCAGGCCTGCGTTCTCGCATGCGACTTCCTGCCCGATCCCTCTACCAACGCCGTCGAATACGGCGCCGCGCTTGTGGACGTGCTGCGCGACGTCTTCGTCGCCACCGATGGACGAGCCCTCGTGCTCTTCACCGCGTATGAGATGATGCGCGCCGTGGCGGAGAACGTGCGCGCCCCCCTTGAAGAGGCTGGGATGGATCTTCTCGTGCAGGGTGACGGTCTTTCGCGCGAGGGCATGGTGGCCGCCCTCAAGAAATGCGGCGCCCCATCGAAGGGAAAGCGCGTGCGGCGCGTGGTGCTTTTCGGCGCGCAGTCGTTCTGGGAGGGCGTCGATGTGCCAGGCGAGGCGCTCAGCTGCGTGGTGCTGGCGCGTCTCCCGTTCCCGCAGGTGGGCGAGCCGATCGTGGAGGCGCGAAGCGACCGCATCAAGGAGAACGGCGGCTCGCCGTTCCGCGACTACATGCTGCCCGAGGCGATCATACGCTTCCGCCAGGGATTCGGACGCCTAGTGCGCACTAAGCGCGACAGGGGAGTTGTGGTGGTGACGGACCCCAGGGTGGTCACGAAGAACTACGGCGCGATGTTCCGCAAGGCGGTGCCCGCGAGCGTGCATTCAGTTCCGACTCTGGCGGAGCTGAGCGCGCGCACGGCGGCTTTTCTGGACGGCGAGTGACCTGCACGGCGGAGGCGCGAGAGATGTTTCCAGTTGAGAGGATAATCCCGGCAGTGGCCGCCTCGCTTGAGCGGAACCGCAGCGTTGTGCTGCGCGCGCCGCCAGGAAGCGGCAAGACCACATGCGTGCCGCCCGCGCTTCTCGACGCGCCGTTTCTGAAGGGGCGCAAGATCCTCATGCTCGAGCCGCGGCGTCTCGCGGCGAGAAGCTGCGCCGCCTTCATCGCCCGCCGCATGGGCGAGACGGTGGGCGACACCGTTGGATACCAGGTGCGCCTCGAGCGTAAGGTGTCGGCCCGCACGCGCCTCGAAATCGTCACGGAGGGCCTGCTCGCGCAGAGGCTCGTGTCGGATCCCGAGCTTTCCGACGTCGGGCTTGTGATCTTCGACGAGTTCCACGAGCGCTCGCTCCAGTGCGACCTCGGCTTCGCGATGGCGCTCGACGTGAGACGCGCGCTGCGCGAAGACCTGCGCATCCTCGTGATGTCCGCCACGCTCGACGTGGAGTCTGTTGCCGCCCACATGGGCGATGCCGACGTCCACTTCGCCGAGGCGCGCATGTTCCCTGTCGAGACGCGCTACCTGCAGGTGGAGTCGCTCGCGCCCATATCGGCGCAGATGGCCGGCGCAGTGCGGCGCGCGCTTGCGGAGCCTGGCGGCGACGTGCTGTGCTTCCTGCCCGGCGAGGGCGAGATAAGGCGCTGCCAGGAGGAGCTCTGCGACGACGCCGCGTCGCTCGGCGGCGCGGAGGTGCTGCCGCTCTACGGCGCGCTCCCGAAGGAGGAGCAGGACCGCGCGGTGGCGCGCCGCACGCCAGGCGACGGCGGGGCACGCCGCGTGATTCTCGCCACGTCCATCGCCGAGACCTCCCTCACAATCGACGGCGTGACGACGGTGATAGACTCCGGCCTGATGCGCGTTAGCAGGTTCTCGCCAAGCTCCGGCATGAGCCGTCTAGAGACGCTGCGCCTCACGCGCGACAGGGCCGACCAGCGGCGCGGACGCGCCGGACGCGTTGCGCCGGGAGTGTGCCTGCGGCTCTGGACCGAAGCGCAGGACCGCCAGCTGCAGAGCGCCATGCAGCCCGAGATAATGGACGCCGATCTCGCCCCCGTCGTGCTAACCGCCGCCACATGGGGCACGACGGCGCTCGACGGCCTCCCATGGCTCACGCCGCCGCCGTGGTCCTCCTGGGAGAACGCGAAGTCCCTGCTCCGTTCTCTCGGCGCGCTCGACGGCGAAGGGCGCATCACCGAGCGCGGCCGGTCGATGGCCCGCCTCGCCGCCCATCCCCGCCTCGCGAACATGATGCTGCACGACCGCCGCTCCGCCTACTGGGCCGCCATTCTCGAAGAGGGCTCGCGTTCGCGAGAGACGGACATCGCGCGGATACGCCCCACCCCGCGAATGCTCGAGCTCGCACGGCGTTGGGGATGGCGGCGCGGCGACGATCCGCCCGATCCCGCAGTGCTTGCGTACGCTTTCCCCGACCGCATCGCCCGCAACCGCGGCAACGGCACTTTCCAGATGACGTGCGGACGCGGCGCGTTCATGGACCGCGCCGAGGTGCTTTCCTCATCGCCGTTCCTCGTCTTGTGCGAGCTGGACGACCGCGGCGGCGACGCCAAGGTGCATCTTGCCGCGTACATCTGCCTTGACGACATCGAGAGCATGTTCGCCGATGAGATCACCGAGGGCACCACGACAGAATGGGATAGGCGCGCCGAGGCGGTGAAGGCCGTCCGCCAGACGAGGCTCGGAAAGATGGTCATCGAGGAGGGCGGCCAGTCGAACCCGCGCGAGGAGGACGTGCAGGCCGCGCTCTTCGCCGGCATACGCCAGAAGGGCGTGGCGAACCTGCCGTGCTGGACGCCCGGCCTGCGACAGCTCCAGGCGCGGATATGCTTTCTCCACCGCGTTCTCGCGGATGAGGCGTGGCCTGACGTTTCGGACGCGGCGCTTGAGGCTCATCTTGAGGCTTGGTTTGCGGGTTTCACGCTCGGCATGAGCCGCTGGACGCATCTTGCGAAGCTCGACCTTGCGGCCGTGTTCGACTGTGCGCTCGCGGAGGCCGGGCTCGACAGGCGCGCGCTCGACAGGCTAGCGCCAGTGAAGATGCAGGTGCCGAGCGGATCGATGATGACGATCCACTACGAGGAGGACGAGCCGTTCGTGGCGGTGCGCCTGCAGGAGTGCTTTGGGCTTCTCTCCACGCCGAAGGTGGCAGGGGGAAAGGTGCCGATCGTGATGCGGCTCCTATCTCCGGCGCAGCGTCCCGTACAGGTTACGAAGGACCTCGAGGGCTTCTGGAAGACGAGCTATGCGCTTGTGCGCAAGGACATGCGGGGCCGCTATCCAAAGCACTACTGGCCGGAGGACCCGTCGATCGCCGAGCCCACCCGCCGCGTGCGGCCAGCCAGGAGCTAGTCGTCCAACGCCACCGACGTGGCAGCATCAGGCGCTGGCAGATCGCCACCGGCCTCCACCATGGTCGCCGCGTTGTACACGGCGTCCCAGGTCTGCATGCGCGCCTCGCGGTCCTTCACGAGCATGTTGGCCACAAGATGCGCGAAGCCGCGCGAGAGCTCGGGCGCGAGCTGGCGGGGGTCTGGAGCGTGCGCCATGGGGTCCACGTGCGCGCGCAGGATGTCGTCGTTGTCCATCAGCGGAAAGAGCATGCGGCCTGTGGTGAGGTGGTAGAGCGTGGCGCCGAGGCAGTAGATGTCGGCCCGGCAGTCGAGCTCCTTGTCGCAGTATATCTGCTCTGGGCTGATGTATGCTGGCGTGCCGATCACCTCTTCCTTCTCGTCGTAGCGGTGCATAACGGCGGTGGACTGGCAGAGGCCGAGGTCCATCACCTTCACCGTGCCGTCGCGGTCCACCATTATGTTCTCAGGCTTTAGGTCGCAGTGCACGATGCCGAAGAGGTCCCACGCGTACTTCATCGCGTCGGCCACCGACTCGCAGACGATGAGCGCGTCCGACTCGGAGATGCGCTTCTTGCGGTTCTGCAGCGAGCCGAACGTGTAGCCGTCCACATAGTCCATGATCAGGTAGTAGCGTCCGTCAACGCAGTCCGCGCCGTAGCCCTGCACGATGCCCTGGTGGTGGAGGTCCGTCATCATGCGCACCTCTGACATGAACTGGCGTATGTCCTGCCCGGTGGTGGTGAACTTTTCGTCCAGCACCTTCACGGCCACGAAGCGCTGCAGCTCTTTGTGCCATGCGCGCCACACAACGGCCATCCCGCCGCGTCCGACGATCGCGTCGAAGCGCAGGAAGGGGAGGTCGGGGGGAGTGTCGCGCGAGATTTTCTTCACCACGCGCGTCTGCTGCACGACGTCTGGCTCCGGGGATGGGATGCCGATCTTCGGGCGCAGCACGACGTGGGCGTTGGAGGGCCGCTTCGCGAAGCGGTATTTGCGGCGCGGCGCCTCGCCGTCCGCCGCAGGGGGCGTGTTGTCTGCTGCTTCCATTAGCGCTTCTCCTTCTTGGGCGTTCCGCCCTGGCCATGGCACTTTCTGCACACCACGCCGCCCTTGCCCATGCAGTCGGGGCAGACGATCTTGCCTATGCCCGAGCATCCGCCGCACGGCGTCACCAGCGTCTTAGCGTGCTTCATGGACGATCTCATCCCGGCGGTGGTGGTCTTCTGCGAGACGATCCATCCCGGCTTTCCGTTCTTGTTGCCTCCTCCGCTCTGGCACTTGCGGCATGCCTGGTATCCCGTGCCCTGGCACTTGCGGCAGGCCGTCACACCGGCCCACCTGCATTCGGGGCATGCGTCCAGTCCATTGCGCTCCTCCTCTGGCGGTGCCTTCACGAACAGCCTGTACGTCTCGTGCCGGCCAGTGCCGGAGCACAGCGGACACGTCTTGTACTTCACGTCGAAGCGGTGCGTGGTGAACGGCTTGCCCGGGGTGACGCCGATTTCGCCGTCGTACTGCCCGAGGTTGGGCGGAGTGAGGGATAGCGAGCGCTTGCCGTTGCAGGCGGCGCATGGCGACGACTGCGTTGTGGGCTCGGCGAAGAGCGCTACGATGGCGGCGATTGCGAAGACGAACGTTGCTTGGGTTTTCATGCGTGGATTCCTTCCTTGGCGTATTCGGCCAGTTTGCGGTAGATGGTGCGGCGGGAGATGCCGAGGCGCCGCGCGGCTTCGGAGCGGTTGTCGTCGCACTCCTTGAGCACTGCGAGTATCTGGGCCTTCTCGTTCTCGCCGATTGTGACGGTGGATGAAAGGGGAACTGGGGCTACGGACGCCTTTAGCTGGTCGGGAACGTCCTCGACGTCCAGCATGCCGCCGGAGGAGAGAACGATCATCCGCTCGACGACGTTTCTAAGCTCGCGCACGTTTCCGGGCCAGCTGTAGCGCTCCAGAAGCTTCATCGCGGCGGGGGTTATTCCGGTAACGCTGCCGCCGTTCTGCTCTGAGATCTCCTTGATGAAGCGAGAGGCGAGAAGGGGAATGTCCGCCGCGCGGTCCTTGAGCGCGGGCATGTCGATCTCCACCACGTTCAGGCGGAAGTAGAGGTCTTCGCGGAAGCGTCCTTCCGCAACGAGCGCCTTGAGGTCGCGGTTCGTCGCGGCCACCACGCGGATGTCCACCGCCACCGTCTGCGTGCCGCCGACGCGCGTGAAGCTGCGGTTCTCGAGCGCGCGCAGCAGCTTCACCTGCATCTGCAGCGGCAGCTCGCCGATCTCGTCTAGGAAGAGCGTGCCGTGGTTCGCGCTCTCGAAGGAGCCGGCGTGCTGCCCCACCGCCCCCGTGAACGCGCCTTTCTCGTGGCCGAAGAGCTCGCTTTCGATGAGGCCTTCCGGGATGGCGCCGCAGTTCACCGCGACGAACGGGCCGTTCGAGCGGGGGGAGAGGTTGTGGATGGCGTGCGCCACGAGGTCCTTGCCGGAGCCGTTGGGCCCCTGCAGCAGCACGGTGGCGGAGGAAGGGGCGGCGCGGCGCACGATGTCGAACACCCGCTTCATAGCGGGCGACGAGCCGATCATGTTGTCTAGGCCGAATCGCTCGTCCAGCTGGTTGCGCAGCTCGGCCACCTTGTTCGTGAGCTCGACGTTCCGCAGCGCCTTTGCGACGCGGATGTCGAGCTGGTCGAGGTCGATGGGCTTCGTTATGAAGTCCTCGGCGCCGTCGCGCATTGCCGCCACGGCTTGGTCGATTGTGCCGAAGGCCGTTAGAAGGATGCAGATGAGGTGAGGGTACTTTCTCTTTGCGGCCTTCAGCAGCGCGAGGCCGTCGGCTCCGGGCATGCGGATGTCCGAGAGCATGAGGGCGATGGACGGATCGGCGTCGAGCGCGGCCATGGCCTGCTCGGCGTCCGGCGCGGTGGTGACGTTGTACGTCTCGCCCAGCGCGCGCGCCATCAGCTCGCGCGTGTCCCTTTCGTCGTCAACTATTAGTATTGATGGTTTCAACATTTACTCCTTGTTAGCGCTTGGGGAATTCGTTGGCAACGACCTTAATTCTCTCTGGCAGTCAAGTGCTTTTAACTTTAACAAAAGGTCTGTCGGTTCTTTGAATCTGTTTCCAGGTGAACGCCTATTCGACGTATCCTTGCACCACTCCGTCCAGCTTTGTCCATTGTGCTTAGCCCGAAACGCCTTGTCAAACTCAGCTTCCGCGTTTTGTTCGCCATCGCAATCCAGAATCGACATGGAAATGGATTGTGGCTTGTCATACACGATTCCCAGTCTCACATTGATGCGGATATGGCCTTTCTTTGTATGTGAAAAGGCAAACACGTGTCTTGAGTTGGCCCATTTGCTTTCGTCTGCGAGATACAACTCCGGCAGCGGGCCGCTCCACAAGCCGTTCGGCCAGTACGGCCAATCAGGAGCCTCGAATTTGAAAGGGGCAAGTTCCATGCCCATCATGCCGCCTAGGTCTTTCAATAGCGCCCGCCCCTCGTCCAGAAATGACTTGCGGTCTCCATCGAACTCTCTTCTAATGGCTGAAATATTGAACAACCTGTGGCTTGTCGGCGAAAGCGTCAATTGCAGGAACTCCATACCGTGAAATGGCATATTCAACGTCTTCTGTGGATGGTACTCCTTGACCGTATCACAGTAAATGGTCACACAGCCTGATTCCGGCGGCGGGTAGGCTTGTCCAATGACATACCCCGCAAAAGTGGCCGTCCATCCAGGCTCGGCGTCATAGATCAAAGGCTCTCGCATTTTTTCTGATTTGCTAATGCGCTCCATATGTTCTCGTTCCCTGCGTTCTGCGGCCTCTTGCCTTTGCCGCCTTGTGGCAACAAGTTCACGTTGGCGTGCAACTGTTGCATTGAACCTCTTCAGTTCATCCTCCGCAAGATCGATACCCAACCCCTTTGCGCGTCTATACATCGACTGGACACGGGCCACAAACTTGTCATCCCCTAGACCTTCCCTTGAGCTTGATACAAAAGGCTTTCCTTCAAAGATGTCGTAGTATCCGCCAATGTCAGCCGTGCCAATGTAAGTGCGCAGCCGGCTTGCTGCCGTAACGATATTCGCTCCTCTATCGTCGGTAGTCATCCACCCCGGCTTGATTTCCTCTGCCATTGCGCATACAAGTGCAGCTGGACCGTATCCGATTCTGTCGGCCGCTTTCATCACCTCTAATGCCTTCATGGGGTCTTTCTTGCAACCTTGTCCCATGCCTAATCTGATTCCCTTTTCATAAAGCATTTTCCCATGGTTGTACATTCCCGTGTTTACATGATTCATTCTTCTTCCGCGGTTTTCAGCGTCCTTGATCACGTCACTTGTCGCCATTGCAGAAAGAAAGATCATTGATACGGTGACAGAGAGTTGTAGCCTCCATGACAGGGCACGTATCACGCGAAGAAGTGCGCGCGAACAGTCGGAACCGCCGTACCAGTCGGCAGCGATCTTGTTCTTAAGCTCTTCGAGGATGGAGAATGGATATTTCACTGTTGTGCCCACGGCATCTTTTAATGCCTTTCTTTCTTTGCTTGAGGTAAATCTTTTTCCATCTCGCTTGGCAGTTTGCCAAGTACAGACTTTACATGTGACACAATAGCGGCTCGTTGCTCTAGCGTAAGACGGTGGCTTATGGAATGATATATGTGGTTGATTCTGCGAAGCTGGCTGTCTTCTTCCAGGCCCATTTCCTTTTTGAAATGTTCAAGTCGTCTATATTGTGTTGACTGACGTCTATCGTTTAGGTTTAATCCAGGCATTGCGCTATCTGCCGCAGTTGCAGCTTTTCGTTCTTTTAGTATTACGTCCAGTAGTATGTTCCACCCCTCTATTTTTTCTGGATTACGGAAGAATATGGTGAGCGCAGCCCATTGGCTGATATTCCATTGGTTACGCAAACGAACCTCAAGTCGGTTATGTTCCTTTTCCTCTCCTTGAGCGTCATGTTCAATGTCGAAAGAAATATTCGTAGCGGCTTTAACGTAAATGCCGCTCAGAATTTCATAGAGGTTGGTCTGGGAATCTGCCGTAGCTTCCTTGCATAAATCATATGCTAGACTGTAGGAGTCGCATCCTCTAGCATCAAGCATTCCTGCTAGTTGCTGAACGCGAGTTTTAAATTTCTCTATGGCGTTACGCGAATCATCATTTTCTTCTTTTTGCGATGTAACTTGCTCGTGATGAGGCATTGCAACATTGCTCTTGATATCGCTACGCTCTCTGCCGTCGCGACATCCAACAACTACAGCAATCAGGCAGATGCTGAAGGATAGTGCCTTGTCCCGTAATCCAAAGATGCTCATTCTGGTAATCTCCCTGTTGTTATGATGGTGTTTGTACCGCGGATTACGTAATGTCCTGCCTTGATCACGCCAGCAGAGCCGTTTGGCAGAATTGTAAATTTTTGCTGCTCTGGAACTGCATTGGTTCGGGCTGGCATAGATTCTCCGATCGTATTATGCTCATTCCACCCTAGTGGAATTGACCATATTATCACACCCTCCTGCCATCCGAACGAAACATCGTTTGTAAGTACGCCGTCGGGCGTCATTGGCTTAAGTATTCTGGAATTAGATGCTTCGTCCTCAAGCATGAAGAGATTGTCGTCACCTATGTTGTGCCACTCTCCGGCATGGTGGTCAGTTGTATGCGCCCATTCATCTGAGAATTCCTCGTTGCGAAAATATCCACTTACACCGCCTTCGGTGGTTGGTATCTCTTGCATGGCAATGTTTCCGAAAGACACAGTGCGTGGGGCAATATACAGTTCTAGGAGCATACCTACGCCGCCAGCTTCGTTTTCGCCCAATCCAAAGTCAATTTTAGTTACTCGAGGACAATAGTATTTTCTCGGCTCTAGAATCATACAAGTAGTTTGGTAAGACTCATTGTTGACAGAAATTGTAAGAATACACTCGCCACCCTCTAAAGGAGCATGGAAGGAATGCGCGGTGTTCCTTAATGCAGAAATGGTCCCCTTGTTGACGTCCCAAGTGGCAGTCAATGATTTAGGCCAATGCCAGCAGGCAACTTCTTCTTTTATCCCATAAATGTGCCTGCTCGTATTGCCGTCCAACGGCGCACTACGTATAGCCTCAAGTTGAACCTTGACTGTCGTTGCAGATGCCGAGTCTGACACAACTTCCAACAGAGACGGGGTGAATGCCGCGTTCACTATGATGTCGTCTGCTGCATCGCTGTGCCGTGCCGCTTCATAATCCACGGCAAACGACACGCTACCTCCTGATGGAATCATTGCCATGTAGGGGAAGTGCAGATTGGCCCCGCCAGTTCGGACGAGTTGGTCAATATTCTGCGCTGTCAAGAGTAGCATGCCGCCGGTTTCTCCACCGTACACCGAGACTGAAAGAGTTGTGCTGGTGGATCGGCGCGCCACAACGTCATTCGGTGCATTCGTGTATGCGTCTTCATAGAATACAACCGGCTTGTCAAAATTCACCGAGACGGACGCGGGCAGCTGCGGCATGCCTGGAAAGCCCGATCCAGCCGCAGCACATCCACACCACAACGACGGCACGGCGAGAACCGCGCCTTCGAGCGTATATGTTCCGTCAATGGAAGTTCCGCCGCATTCGCAGTTGTCGCATCCCGTGAACCCAACCCAGTTGCCGCTGGCGACGTATGAACATGACGAGCCACCCGACAAAAGGCGGGGCCCGACACTGCCGCCAAATCCCGGCGTCCACGAGAATGCGCCGCCAGGATCGAACGGCTGAACGCCGACGGCGTATCCGCCATTGTCAGGCGAGAGGTCGAACGAGAGCGGCCACTCGACTGTGAACGAGCGTCCGTCGTTGAGTCCATTTATGGTCACGACCGCGTTGCTGGGCGCTGACACGGAGAATGGCTCCGTGGATGTCACTATGTACTCAACGCCCATCAAAAGCGGAACATGGTTTGTCTCGCCGCCTCTGGCGATGACTATGGGCGAACCGAGATGAGATTCGCGGTCGGCGTTGAAGCAGATCGGCACAGGACCGCGATCCACCACGACGTCCACGAAGTAGTAGGCGTTCGTGTTCACAATGTCGGCGCATACGACATTGTACCATTCCTCGTTCGTCCCGTGCGCATCAGGTCCCGCAACGAGCGGCTCCGGGTCGATGGTGTTTTCAAGGCCATCGTTGTCCCAGTCGAATGGAAACGCCGGTGCATATTCGACTGTCTGATTTTGATAGCGATACGCAAAGCGTCCGTCAGAGAAGAATTCCGCCTGGAAGTTGGTTATGCAGCTAACATCGCGGTTGACCGGCGAGTTCTCCCATGTGACGATCAACGAGTTAGACGGCGATGTCGCATGCCAGAACACGTTTGAGACGCCGCCCGGCAGGAGATGCCAGTTGAACGCCGGCACCACGGCAAGCGGCGCTTCAAAAGGCGACGGAAAGTAGCATGTGCGCAGAGTCGGACGAAACTCGCATTTGGAGAACACGGTCATTCCCTCGAGAAATCCCTCGCGCCATGGGAATGACCAGCCGACAGAAGGAATGCGCATCACATCTTCAAATCCGCCTCGCACGAGCCACGGCTCGTATGTCTGTGGCGTGCCGAAGGCATCACGCGCCACGATCTCACAACCCTCGCGCGTCTCAGCCACGCGCCAGCTGTTGGTAATGTCCGCGTCGGCAATTGGAAGCGCGATGTTCCCAGCATTGCGGTCACGCGGGACGCGTGACCCTACCGACCCTACCATGTTTGGCGGATCATTGGTGTACTTGGCGAAACCCTTGTACACTCCCGTTGCCGCCATCGCGCCCAGCAGCAGCGCCAAAACAAAGTTGTGCTCCTTCACAAGCCACGCAAGCGCATTGACGCGATTCCACACGAACCACGCCACAGCAACCGCAACACACACTCCCAGCAGTGCATGCAGTACATCTGGCGGCAAGGGATGGAGCATTTTGCACATTTATGTGAGGCTCCTGACGCGCTTTTCGAGGCGGGGGACAATTACGGTGAACTTGGTGCCTTCGCCTTCCTTGGACTCCACGTCTATGTCGCCGCCGTGCGCGCGCGTGATTCTGCGCGAAAGCATCAGGCCAAGGCCCGTTCCCTGCTTCTTCGTGGTACGGTACGGCTCGAAGAGCGCAGCGACTGCGCTTGGCGCCATGCCCGCGCCCGTGTCGCGGAACGACACGGTGACGGAGTCGTCGCTGGAATCGAGCGCAATAGAAAGCTCGCCGCCGTCCTTCATCGCCTCGAGCGCGTTCTTCACGAGGTTGAAGAACACCTGCTCCATCTGCGCGCGGTCGAGGGCGACTAGCGGAAGGGCGGGAGGAAGGTCGAGGGTAACGTGTATGCGGCGGCTCTCGATCTGCGGCTTGAGCGTCTCGAGAGTGTCGCGAAGGGGATCGGCAAGCGAGCCGGGCACCAGGTTGGGGCGAACGGGACGCATCGCCTCGAGGAAGCCGCGGTTGATGTCGATGATGCGGCGGATCTCGTTCTGGGCGGTCGCGACGTCTGCGAGCAGACGCTCACGCCGGGCGGAGTCCGGCTCTTTGCGGAATTCGCGGGCCATGAGCTGCAGATTCATTGAAAGGGCGTTTAGCGGGTTGCCGATCTCGTGCGCGAGACCGGCGGCAAGGTCCTGGATGGCGTCCGTGCGCTCGCTCTCGCGCGCGTCCGCCGCGCGCGCGTGCTCCCCTGTGACATCGCGGATGATCACGACGACGGCGCTGCCGTTTGGAAGGGAGCCAAGCTCGAGTATGCGGCGCTCGGGGTAGGCGATCTCGATCTCGCAGGAGGCCTTGCGCGCCCAGCCTGCGCCCTCGGCGGAGGGGTTCAGCAGGCGGTCCCAGTCCCAGCCCGGCAACATGTCGCGTATGGGCTTGCCGCGTCCGCGCGAGAAGGGACATGCCGCCAGACGCTCGGCAATGCTGTTGGAATACATCAGCATACCGCTAGCGTCTATCACGAGCACCCCCTCCGAAAGCGTGTTGAAGACGGACTCCAGAAACCCGATTTCGTTGGCAAGGGCCTCGAACTGATGACGACGATCTGCCGCATCGAGCTTGTCGATGCGGTCAGCGACTTTCTTGAAAAACTTCTTCATGTGCGCCATTTAGTCCCAGTGAAACCATTTGGCACAATTATATCATTTTCTAGCTTGCATTTCAATAGTGGAATTGCATTGATTCAAAATGCCGGAGTTCCTCAAAATAGCGATTCTCTATTGACGCGCGTTTAGCACAATGGTATGATATGTTGCGGTTTTTCAGACGGCTACGAGCAAGGAGAGGCATATAATGAAACGACGTGAGTTCATTGGCGGCATGGTGGCTGCCGGCACAAGCCCGCTTTTCGGCGTGGCGGGTGACGGCGGTGAACGCATCGCCAGAATAGGACTCATTACCGACACCCACGTCGAGACGACTCTTGAAAGCTGCTCTCGCGTGCGTGCCGCGCTTTCGCTCTTCAAGGCCAAGGGTGCGGAGATGGTGATCAACTGCGGCGACATCGCCGACCGCCACTATCCCCAGGGCTATCGTTTCTACAGGCAGACCGTCAACGAGGTCTTTCCCGACCCTGCGTCGCGTCCGAAGGAGATATTCGTGTACGCCTGGCACGACCTCATCAACCATGACAAGGTGCTGGGCGGCAAATTGGATCCTGTGGCCGCATACGCCAATGTGCGCAAGCAGCTAGAGGCCCCCAATCCGCCTTTCTGCGACTTCGTGTGGAAGGGCCTTCCTTTCGTGGTGGCCACGCAGAACGTAGGCATGAAGGGTTTCCCCTCGTGGGAGGAATACGAGAAGACCGTCGAGCGCGTTTGTGCCGCCAACCCCGGAAAGCCGGTGTTCGTGTGTGACCACCTGCCGCCCGCCGGCACCACGTTCCACAGCCGCGAATGGGGCAGCGAGAGATGCCGCCGCATGCTCAACCGCTTCCCGCAGGTGGTGTCGCTTTCGGGGCACGTTCACGGCTCGCTCGAGAACGAGCGCCAGATATGGCAGGGCGAGTTCACGGCCGTGAACATCGGCTGTCTCCAGACTTGGGGCGGCTTTGCGTCCGGCTCAACCCCGCCTCGCCAGGCGAAGCCCAACTTCGGCGCGATTGTGATGGACGTCTTTGCCGACCGTCTCGTCTTCCATCGCCACGACGTGCGCGACGGCTCCGAGATCGCCCCTCCATGGGTGGTGCCTCTTCCGTTCGATCCTTCCGCCGCACCCTACGCGCCCGCCCGCGCCGCCGCGCGCGTGAAGAGACTGCCGGCATTCAATGACGGCGCGAAGGTGGAGGTGAAGCCCGTCGCCTCCGGCTTCGAGGTGAAGTTCGACGACGCCACCACGCCCCAGGCGTTCATGTACCGCATCCAGTGCGAGCGCAGAAACGCGCTCGGCGAATGGGAGGCCTTCTCGCGGGACGACGTGTTCAGCGAATTCTGGAAGGCGAAGGCCGACCGCACAGGCGTCATCAGCCACGTTCTCGCCTCGGGCTTCTTCTCGCCGCGCGGCGAATACCGCGTGTCGGTGCGTCCGCTCGACTTCTTCTACCGCGCCGGCGCGGACATCGCTTCGCAGGCGGCGACCATGCCTGGAGAGCCAGCCCCCGAAGAGCTGTGGAAGATCGAGCCTCCCGCGCGCAAGCTTCGCTTCACCGAATACAATGAAGCGGTGGCGGAGACCGTAGGCGGCAGGTTCGCGCCGTCCACCGGGCAGGGCATGTTGTGGCTCCCCGAGAATGCGTTCGCGAATCTTGTGCCCGGAAAGCGCCACCAGCTCGTGCTGGACCTCGACAGCTGCCTGCCGGACGGCGACTGGTGCGGCTGGCGCGTGCGCCTCGCCCCGCGCTCGGGCGGAAGCGTATCGGCCAGCAGCGCCCTCACGGCATCTGGCTCTCCCGGCACGCTGCGCTACGTGTTCACGTTCACAACTCCGGCGGAAGGCTCGTTCCCCGCCTCCTGCAACATCACATTCAACAACCACCTTCCCGGCGCAAGCCTTCGCGTGGCCGGAATCCGCCTTCTGCGCGGCTGAAAGGAGACCTATGACTAGTCAACTGAATTCCAGCATGTCCGCCGCGCGCGTCGCGGTTGCGGGCGTTCTCTGCGCCGCGTCGCTGACGGCTGGCGCCGAGTCGCAGTCCGGCGGGAAGAAGATGTTCGTGATGTGGGACCCCGCTCTCGGGCTGCCTGCGATATGCTATCGCCTCGACGCCGACTGGACGGGGAAGGGCATGATCGTGTGGAACATGCGCGGCGACAACAAGTTCCTCGCATCGACCATACTCTCTTCGCCGAAGAGGCATCTGCTGGTGCAGACCGTCGGCCCCATGGCGATGTCCAGCGAAGTGCTCACGCCGCAGCGTCTTGCGGAGTTCCAGAACCCGAACGTCATGGCGCAGAACCTTGCGGCTGAGATAAACAGAGGCATCGTGGAGCCGGGGCTTTCGGAGTTCACGGCCGTAGGCGGGCGATTCACGCAGAATGTGCCGCCGATCACGAAGATGCTCGCCGCATCCTACAAGCGCGGAACCACATTCTCCACTGTGAACGCGTTCGGGTTCGAGGGCACTTTCCAATGCACGTACGGCGGCGTGCGCTGCGAGGCGAAGTACGTGACGTCGTTTGCCGTGTCGATCAGCGCGGTGCCGAATCCAAGAGTTCCGAAGTTGTGCAGCTTTGTGCGAGTGTCGCCGATTCTGGTGATCGCGCCGCCCGGGAAGATGGGCGAGGCGCTGCGCGACGGAGGGCGCATGTTCGCCTCGGCGTTCGTGAACCGCGCGTGGGCGGATAGGCGCGACAGCACGTTCAGGGCGCTCGTGGGGGGCACGATCCAGGGACGCAACGAGGGGTGGGATATATGGCGCCAGACGCAGGCCGACACCTCTGCAATGCTCGATCGCGTGCGCAAGTGGC
>JAEEGF010832375.1_pt1 | contig 24249 bp, 28 predicted proteins | sample 9134171 | NCBI WGS metagenome assembly JAEEGF01 (sample SAMN16246542, study PRJNA631951) | gut metagenome | biome: gut microbiome; feature: rumen; material: AP-attached | host: Bos | place: Iran: Karaj | collected 2018-10
GGACGCTGCCTGTCCTCTGTCCATCAATCATTCATAGAACTCTCCAAATAAGCTCCCCTCTCGGAAAGCGGATGCAAAGGTACACACTTTTTCAATTCCAACCAAATAATTTCGGGTGTTTTTTCAATAAAAAAAACACCCGAAATTACAACATACTGTTTTATAGCATTATACAAAACATCATTTTTTAACCTCTACACTCACCATAACAGGGAAATGGTCAGAGGGAGTGCGTGCCACCCTGGTTTTATTACCCTCTGCATCGACAGTCTCACTATAATAGACATCGGTCAGTACACCATATTTATATATATGGAAGTCTTTTGTCAGGAAAATATGATCAATTCTTTCATCTGCGCTAGGACTTGCAGGGTTAAATGCATTATATGTGCCATTATTTATATATTTGAGGTCTGCTATGCGATAGGCGTCAGACATAATACCAGAGTTGTCAATCAAAGCGAAAGACTCGTTATGCTGATTGATATTAAAGTCGCCCGATAAGATAGCAGGCAATTTCTCAGGATTCTCTGTCACCTTCTTCAAAATCAGCTTGGCACTTTCTGCCCTTGCTACCACACCGATGTGGTCCATGTGAAGATTATAGTAAATAAAAGTGAATCCACTGTCTTTCACACGGAACTTACCCCATGTGCAAACACGAGGCAAAGCCGCATCCCATCCCACATTAGGCTTGTCTGTTTCCGTAGAGAGCCAGAAATCGCCATGATCGAGCATCTCAAACATATCAGTACGATAGAAAATAGCCGCAAATTCGCCTTCTTGCTTGCCATCAGAACGCCCTACACCGATATAGTCAAACCCAGGCAACCTGTCTTTCAAATCTTGCAACTGATTATATAATCCTTCTTGGGTGCCGAAAATGTCAAACCCGTGGAAACGAATCAATTGTGCCACATAATCTCGTCTTGTTGACCATCCGTTTCCATTATCATAATCACCTTGACCCTCGAAACGAATATTATAAGTAGCAAGTACAAACTTTGTAGAGCTTTCAGATTTACAACCTGTTAACACTGCAGTTACCATAGTTAAGATGCTCAAAGCTAGAAAAATCTTTCTCATAATAATACTATTTAAATCTCACTTAATATATAATTACCAGCTTCCTCTGAAACGAACACTTGCAGTTCTTCCAAAGAGCGTTCTTTATCAGCAAACTCAATCTCAGCCTGTGGAGGATCCAGAGTCACCACAGCCTTCACTCCATCCATGCTATTCAATGCTTCTTCCACATGTCTGCGACAATTCTTGCACATCATGCCTTCCACTTTGTACGTCTTTTTCATATCTTTAAATGTTTTCATTGCAAAGGTAATAAAAAAAAACTATCTTTGCACCTCAAATATGAAAAAACATGTGGATATTAGTCTTAAGTCTTATTGTTTTGGGCATTCTGGCCGCTTTGGCTGGCTTCATCAGAAACCGTTCGCTTCAAAAAATGATAGCAAAGGGTGAACTCGACAAAATGCCAGAAGTCAAAATGGTATTGGATTGTGGCGCTGATTCCTGTGAACTTGATGAAGGAGGAAGCTGCAATCTGGACTGTATGACACCTATTATAAAAAAAGACATCGATTACTACGATGATGAAGAGTTGGATGTCTATAAAGGCAAAGCATCTAACCAGTACACTGACGAAGAGGCAGAAGAATTCCGTAACGTGTTCTATACCATGCAAGAAGAAGATGTACCAGGTTGGGTGAAGAGTCTGCAACAAAGGGAACTCAACATTCCTGACTGTATGAAAGACGAGGTCTTGATGGTACTAAGAGAAATAAGAACAAAGAAATAACAACAAGATATGGAAACAATCAGGATTGATTCATTAGAGAAGATACATGAAGCTGCTCGCGAGTTTGTGGCTTCAATGGGTGACAACACCGTCTTTGCTTTTTATGGCAAGATGGGAGCTGGGAAGACAACATTCATCAAGGCTGTTTGCCAGGAGTTGGGTGTGACAGATAACATCACCTCTCCCACCTTTGCCATTGTCAACGAATATCGTTCTGACCTTGCTGGCGAGTTAATCTACCACTTTGACTTCTACCGCATTAAGAAATTGGATGAAGTGTATGATATGGGTTATGAAGACTACTTTTATAGTGGTGCCATCTGTTTCATTGAATGGCCAGAGCTCATTGAAGACCTGTTGCCAGGAAACACTATCAAGGTATCTATCGAAGAGGTAGAAAATGGTACTCGCATGTTGACAATGGAAGATTTCTGTTAAACACTCCAAGCTATGGCTAAATATTTCATGATGATTATCTTTGCCGTTACGGGTTTGATATCTGCATTGGCTTCCATCTTCAATTGGGATTGGTTCTTTACTGCTCAGAATGCCCAATATGCCGTCAAGCGATTTGGAAGACAACAATCTCGTCTTATCTATGGTCTTTTGGGTATGGCACTCGTAGCTATGTCCATATATTTTTACCTAAGCACTACGGGCAAGTGACAACCAATCTTTATTCTCACATTCAATTGCTTCAAGCTGAAGACTTGATTAGTTGAAGTAATTGGGCCATTTACTTGAAGCAATCGCTCTAATTCTCGAGGGAATTATGAAGCCCGCTCGGAGGGGATGAACGGTCAGGTCGGAGCTGAACACTTGCCAAGTCGGAGCTGAGCTCTTGTCAGAAGCTATCTCACACTGAGTTTATTAGAAGCATCGCACTTGCTTGGGCATTATACCTTATTAAGCCAAGAAAAAACGGCAACTATCCTTATATTCAAGAAAAGTTGCCGTTATGCATTGTAAGGGACAAAAAACTTATTATCCCAGAGAATCTGCATATTCCATCTCTCCCTGTACCACAAAGAGAATGTCATCATGCTCATATTCTCCGATTTCATCTTTCTTAGCCTCCTTGATGACATAGTCAACGATTTTATCCAAATCAATGTCCACAAATCCTTCATCATCAGGCTCGACATCAAGTATGCCACTATTGGCATAATACTCGTCAATCACATCAAGGAAATAATACAACTCATCATCTGAGAATTTTTCCTTCAACTCCTGTGGCAGATAACTTTTAATGAACTCTATGGTCTTCTCGTCATCCAGGTCATCAGCCAAAAACTCGTCATCAGCCATAACTTACAGCAAAGATTCAATTTTCTGAACAAAAACAGGCTTTGGCGCGGAGCCCACCTGCTTATCAACCAACTGACCGTCCTTAAAGAACAAAATGGTAGGAATGTTACGAATGCCGAACTCAGCAGTAAGGTCTTCGTTATCATCCACATTGCACTTGCCGATTACTACTTTGCCTTCGTATTCAGCGGCTAACTCATCAATCACGGGGCCTACCATGCGGCATGGTCCACACCAAGTAGCCCAAAAATCAATCACTACAGGCTTGCTGGTATCAGCCATCAGCTCTTTGTAGTTCGCATCTGTAATTTCTAATGCCATCTCTATACAATTTTAAAATTAATAAATGATTTATTTCATATCTTGCAAACATCATGCCAACGTCAGTTGACGTGATAAGAAACATTCTCTATATTGTCCAGGAAAGATATCAGCTCTCTGCCAACAGCCACTTTGACAGGGTGTGACATCATATCCACTGCCATCTTTGAATCTGTATCTTGAATCTTCATACAAAGATCAGCATTTCCTGGATGGAGACGACAAACCTCAGCCAAGCTTTCCACCAAAGATTCGTCAATTACTTTCAAAGGTAATGTGATGGTAAATTTCTGAATCACGTTGTCCTTTACATCAGACAACAACTCCACCTTATTTATTTTAAGTTCCAAATTCTCAGGTTTCCACTTACTTGGTTCTAACTTCGCATGGATAAGTACCAACATTTTCTCCTGCACGAATCCCTGATAAACAGCCCAATCATTCCTCCAAAAAGGAATCTCTGCATTGCCAGTAAAGTCTTCAATTCTAACAATGCCGTATGGATCACCCTTCTTGCTGACACCCTTACGCAAGCCCACAACCATACCGCCAAAGGTCAGTTCCTCACGATCTTTCAGAGCTTTCAGGTCTTCCAACTCCTTCATGCCTGTATTGCAAACATGCTCTAAGATAATACGATACTCATCCAATGGATGTGCAGAAAGATAGATACCCACCAAATCACGTTCGCGATTCAGTCTTTCCAAATCACTCCATGGCTCAGCCTCTGGAATTGGAGGTGTGGCAATCTCAACAGCATCATCTCCACCAAAAAGAGAATTCTTCATCTCATTCTGTTCCAGCTGATAAGTCTGTCCATAACGGACTAAAGTATCGAGGAACATCTCACCTTTAGCATTCAAACCAAAGAAACGCTCGCGTGCGATACCAAAGCTATCAAATCCACCACACAAAGCCAAGCTCTCATATGCCTTACGATTAACAGCTGACATGTTAACACGTTGAGCAAAATCAAAGATATCCTTATACGGACCATTCTTCGTACGTTCATCGATAATCGCCTCAGCAGCAGCATTTCCCATACCTTTAACAGCAGCTAATCCGAAACGTATCTCGCCTTTCTTGTTCACACCAAATTTCTGATAACTCTCATTCACATCAGGGCCTAATGTGGCAATGCCCATCGCCTTACACTCATCCATCAACTTGGTGATTTCCTTGATATCATCCTTCCTTCTACTCATGATAGCTGCCATGAACTCAGGAGGATAGTTCGCCTTGAGATATGCTGTCTGGAATGCCACCCAAGAATAGCAAGCAGCATGAGACTTGTTGAACGCATAAGAAGCAAACTTCTCCCAATCTGCCCAAATCTTCTCAAGCACCTTAGGATCATGTCCATTCTTCTGACCACCCTCAATGAATTTGGGCTTCATCTCGTCAACAATCTTCTTTTTCTTCTTACCCATCGCCTTACGCAAGGCATCACTCTCACCACGGGTAAAGTTTGCCAACTGACGAGAAAGCAACATCACCTGTTCCTGATAAACTGTAATGCCATAAGTATCCTTCAGGTATTTTTCCATACAAGGAAGGTCATAGGTAATCTTCTCCCTACCAGACTTGCGAGCAATGAAAGCAGGGATATAGTCCATAGGCCCAGGACGATAGAGGGCATTCATGGCGATAAGATCCTCAAATACCGTGGGCTTCAGTTGCCTCAGGTAAGTCTGCATACCCTGCGACTCAAACTGGAATGTACCAATCGTCCTACCCTCTTGATACAGCTGATATGTCTTAGGGTCATCCATAGGGATATTATCCAAATCAATATCTATACCCCTTGTCAACTTGATATTAGCCACAGCTTCCTTCAACTCAGACAAAGTCTTCAAACCCAAAAAGTCCATCTTGATTAAACCTGTAGATTCAATCACATGACCATCATATTGCGTACAATTCGTCTTCGTATCCTTGAAATCAGGGTCATCAGCTGTAGACACAGGAACTACGTCACTGATAGGTAGCGAACTAATAATGAAACCACAAGCGTGAATTCCTGAACCTCTGACATTTCCCTCTAACATTTTGGCGTACTGGATGGTATGCCTCAGTTTGGGGTCAGATGATTTCTCCGCTTCCTGCAATTCAGGGGTACACTTGATGGCATTAGGCAAATTCATTTTCATCCCATCAGGCAAACGATCTGGAATGGCTTTCACCAATTCATTCGCCACTTGCAAAGGCACTTTCTCCACGCGAGCCACATCCTTCAAGGAGTTCTTAGTCGCCATTGTGGCATAAGTAATAATGTGGGCACAATTCTCATGTCCGTATTTGTCTTCCACCCACTTCAAAACCTTGCCTCGACCATCATCATCGAAGTCTGTATCAATATCAGGTAAAGAAATACGGTCAGGATTCAAGAAACGCTCAAACAGCAAATCATATTTCAAAGGGTCAATCTTTGTGATACCCAAACAATAAGCCACCACAGAACCAGCAGCAGAACCTCTACCTGGGCCGACCATCACTCCCAATTCATCACGAGCAGAATTGATGAAGTCTTGCACAATCAGGAAGTAACCCGGGAAACCCATTGTCTTCATAATATGCAACTCAAACTTCACACGCTCTGCTACATCGTCAGGTAAGGGATCTCCATATAATCTTCTTGCACCTTTATAAGCCAGTTCTGCCAAATAGTCGGCTTCAAACTTAATGCGATACAGTTTCTCATAACCACCCAGCTTGGCAATTTTCTTCTTCCCAGCATCTTCAGGCAGCTGGTTCTGACCATTCTCATCGCTGGTAAACTCGTCATATAGTTGCTGCTCTGTAAACTTTCTGCGCCATTCTTCTTCTGTTCCAAATGACTCAGGAATGGGAAAGAAAGGCATGATGGGGTCATGGTCAAGGCTATACACCTCTACCTTATCAAGAATCTCTAATGTGTTTGACAATGCTTCAGGCACATCAGCAAACACTTCATTCATTTCCTCACGCGTCTTGAACCACTCTTGCTTTGAGTATAGCATACGTGATGGGTCATCTAAGTCCTTCTGAGTAGCCAAACAAAGCAAATGATCATGAGCCTCGGCATTATCTTGGTCCACGAAATGGCTATCATTTGTACAAACCAACTTGATGCCATATTCTTTCGCCAACTCAATAATTACTTTATTCGCTTTCTGTTGTAAAGGGAAAGTTTCTCTGTTTGCCCTAAACGATGGGTCTGGATTTTTCACCTCATGACGTTGTAACTCCAAGTAATAATCATCACCAAACAGGTTATGGTACCACTCTATAGCCTCTCTTGCTCCCTCAACATCTCCTTTCAGAATCTTTGCAGGCACCTCACCTGCCAGACAAGCAGAACACACAATCAAGTCTTCGTGATATTGCTCCAAATCAAACCTGTCAGTACGAGGACGATTGTAGAAGCCATCCACCCAGGCATTCGACACCAGTTTAATGAGATTCTTGTATCCTCGCTCATTCTTAGCCAAAACTATCAAGTGATATCCACCTCGATCATCCTTATCCTTTACCTCTTTACGCCCATGTCGAGTTACATACATCTCACAACCGAAGATAGGCTTGAATGGTTCCAATCCCTCCTTCTTGCGCTTTCCGTTCACTTCCAGGCAATAGTCATGAAACTCTTTGATACCAAACATCACACCATGATCGGTAATAGCCATGCCTTTCATGCCATCAGCAATGGCTTTATCCACCAGCTTTTTGATGCTCGCCTGTCCATCAAGCAAAGAATAATACGTATGTACATGTAAGTGAACAAAATCTATCATACAACTCAAAACAATTAGTGATTTCAGCTTTCAAATGTACAACGCTTCTCGCTATTCCCCAAAAAAAATGAAGAAAAGTTATCAACAGCTTGATTTCTGCCCAAAATATTTGCTTAGTCTTTAAAATAAGCTTAATTTTGCAGTTGGTTTTGATTTAACCTTTTAAAATAAGATGCCGAAAGCTATTTTGACAAGTAATGAAAAGGCTTAAGAAGATACATATACACCGTGAAGGTACACACACTCTGATTGGTGGCTTTCTTGGATTATTGTTGCTGAATGTAGCACTGTTTTATGGATTTGAAACAAAAATCCCGTTTTATATCGTCTTTGGCGTAAGCGTCATCGTATATGCCATTGTGGTGAATTTTTTCCGTTGCCCTATCCGATTGTTTGGCAAGGATACGACAAAAACTGTTGTAGCGCCAGCTGATGGCAAGGTGGTGGTAGTGGAAGAGGTAGAAGAGAACGAGTACTTCCATGACAAACGCATTCAGGTATCTATCTTCATGAGTCTTACGAATGTACATGCCAACTGGTATCCTGTGGATGGTACAGTGAAGTTAGTTGGTCACCAGAACGGCAAGTTTATGAAGGCATGGCTTCCCAAAGCCAGTCTGGATAATGAGCGCTCCACTATTGTCATTGAAACCCCAGAAGGAGTGGAGATTTTAGTACGCCAGATAGCTGGTGCGATGGCAAGACGTATCGTTACCTATGCTATTCCTGGTGACGCATGCTATATCGACGAGCACTTGGGCTTCATTAAGTTTGGTTCTCGTGTGGATGTATTTCTCCCACTTGGCACTGATGTCAAGGTAGCATTAGGTCAATCAACCACAGGCAATCAAACTATCATCGCCAACTTAGCATAAACATTCGACATCATGGCAAACAAGTTTACTAAACATATTCCCAATACCATAACCTGTCTTAATCTTTTCTCAGGTTGCATTTGTTGCGTGATGGCCATTTGGCATATGTACGAATTTGCTTTGTTGTGTATTATCTTTAGTGCCATCTTCGATTTTTTCGACGGTTTGACAGCAAGGGCCTTGGATGCTCACTCCATTATTGGTAAAGATATCGACTCATTAGCCGATGACATCAGCTTCGGTTTGGCACCTGCCATGATGGTATTTGCTTTCCTGAAATACGACTATCTCCCCGATGCTGTTGGCTTTATGGAACTGTTTCCTTTTATCGCCTTTTTAATAGCTGTATTCTCTGCACTTCGTCTAGCAAAGTTCAATAACGATAGCAGACAGACAACTTCTTTTTATGGATTACCCGTTCCTGCGAATGCTTTGTTTTGGGGTGCCTCTGTAACGGGGCTATCCAACTGGATGCTGAACCTTCCTCTGTTGATTATCATCTTTGCCATCTTGTTTTTTTGCTGGTTACTAGTTAGCGAATTGCCTATGTTTTCTCTAAAATTCAAGAACCTCACATGGGCAGACAATAAATTGAGATTTGTGTTTTTGGCTATCAGTGTTGCCCTGCTTTTTTTCGGAATCCCTGGTATCGCCCTCATCATTCTCTGGTACATCACCTTATCTGCTGGCATTTGGATGTTTGACATGCTAAATCCTAAAGTAGAATGATTAAGTTTATCCTCCTCAGCATATTGTTTACCATCATCCTGCGTAAGCTTGGCTCACTCTATCTTTATCTAAGACGCGTTTTTGGAGGCGAGAAACATGAGATTAGTCGTACAGACGATGATGTACGTCGTGCCCCTCAGCCCCAACGTCGCAAGAAAGTATTTCAGGATAACGAAGGAGAATATGTAGATTACGAAGAGATTAATTAAACTTACTCCGCTTTGAGGCGAAGAACGTTTTCATCAGTTCCCCACAAGCATCTGCCATCACGCCACTCACAACAAAAGTTTTGGGATGCAACGCTTTTGGCGCAAACTGGGTGTAACCTCGCTTTTCATCAGAAGCTCCATATACTAACCTACCAAACTGAGCCCATCCAATAGCACCAGCACACATCACACAAGGTTCTACCGTTACATAGAGTGTACACTCATTTAAATATTTGCCACCCAACAAGGAAGCAGCAGATGTAATCGCCTGCATTTCAGCATGAGCTGTTACATCCGTCAGGGTTTCCGTCAAATTATGTGCTCTTGCAATAATACGATCCTTACACACTACCACAGCACCCACAGGCACCTCGCCTGCATCATATGCCACTTGCGCCTCTTGAAGTGCCAACTTCATATAATGATTATCGTCCATATCAGATGATGTATTGTACCTCCTTAAACAAATAACTACGCAACAACCTTTCTTTATCTTCCAAAAAAAGCCTGCCATCTAGCCCCACTTTCACCAATTTTGCCATAAACTCACCTTGTGCATCCTTATATCGATAATACCCCTCTTTACGATATAGATGCTGGAAATACAGATCAGACAATTCTATAACGACCTGCTCACCACCTCCCAATAATTGGAGATAGAGTTTCCTGATTTCAGACAACACTTGTTGTAACAGCTCCTCCCGATCCACCTCTCTTCCAACAATCTGACACAGTGATATTGGGTTAGGAGCGTCACTGAGAAAATAATCTTGGTTTATATTGATGCCTACACCACATACACACCTCCCCAAATTCATCCCCTGCAAATAAACTTCAATCAATATACCACAGATTTTCTTATCTAGATAGTATATGTCATTAGGCCATTTCACGCTAAAACCATCGGCTTGATAGCTTTGTAACACCTGAACGATGCCCAATGATACCACCTGTGAAATGACAAATTGACGCTTAGCAGGCAACGATTCCGGATACAACACAAAGCTGAAGGTAAGATTCTTTCCTGCCTCCGACTCCCAACTATTGCCTCGCTGCCCTTTGCCTGCCGACTGAAACTCTGCCCTCACAGTAGTAAATGACCCCAACTGATCATGCTGCTCTTCACAAAGCGAAGAGAGATAACGGCTCGTTGAGTCGGTCTGTTCAAGAACTATGATGGGGAAATCAAAATCCATACACCTTATTTATTTTAAACACTAACTCTGCATTGGGTTGAAGGCATACTCAACATGTTCAATATCAAAAAAACCATCTGAGCCCACCAGTGTGATAATATCAAAATACACAGGGTCGTCAATATTAAAGTATTTAATATAAGCATCGGTAGCCCGCATAAGCCTTTTGCGTTTCTGACGATCTACACTCTCAATCGGACTCTTGAAATTATCCCTAGTGCGAGTCTTCACTTCTATCACCCTCACCTCGCCATCTTTATAAGCCACAATATCGAGTTCCCAATGCTTGAAACGCCAGTTTCTATGACGTATCACAAAGCCTTTGCTCTCCAAATACCTCACAGCAGCCTCCTCACCTGCCTTGCCCAAATCGTTATGCGCTGCCATTTTACTTCAAAATTATATCTCAATACCATCCAGCAATTGCAGATAAAGATGGATAGCTTCCTCAATTTCCTGTACAAAAACGAACTCATCAGCTGTATGACTCCTACTGCTTTTGCCTGGTCCCATCTTCATGCTAGGGAAAGGCATCAATGCCTGATCACTCAGGGTTGGTGATCCAAAAGACTTGCGGCCCAAAGCTGTAGCTCGTTGCACCAAAGGGTGATCTGTTGGCGTAAGGGAAGAGTTCAGACGGAAAGAGCGAGCTTTTGGCTCACCACTAATATGTGCCTTTATTTCAGCAAACAGTTGTTCGTTGCTATAGCACTCATTACTCCGCACATCTACAGTAAAAGTACACAAATCTGGCACTACATTGTGTTGCGTACCAGCATGAATTACCGTCACATTCATCTTCACGGGCCCCAACATCTTTGAGACCTTAGGGAACTGATAATCACGAAACCAGCGGATGTCATCTAGCACCTTGTAGATGGCATTTTCGCCCTCATCTCTGGCTGCATGTCCTGATCTTCCGTGCGCTTCAACGTCAATCACCATCAGTCCTTTTTCCGCGATGGCAGGATGCATCTCAGTAGGTTCCCCCACAATGGCGAAGTTCACAGGTGGCAAGTCGGAAAGCACACTCTCTATACCTCCCTTACCAGAAACCTCCTCTTCACAAGAAGCCAAAAATAGTAAGTTGTAAGGCTGACTCTCCTGACATAGGGTGAGGAACACCTGCAGTAAACTCACCAAGCTTGCCCCTGCATCGTTACTCCCCAAGCCATACAATTTACCATTACTCTCCAAATGGGGAGTAAAGGGATCCTTCAGCCACCCACTCACTGGCTTCACCGTGTCTATATGCGAGTTCAACAAGAGGGTCAATTTCTGCAAATCGAATCCAGGACTCATACACCAAACATTGTTTCCCTTACGACTAGTTTCCATGCCTAGTGCCTCAATGTACTGTTGCAAACAATCAGCGGCAAGTTGCTCATCGCGACTCACCGATGGGATGCTAATAAGCTGCTTTAACAGCCCAATTGCCTCTTCAGACAGTCTTTTTACATCGTAATTCATCATTTTTACCAGAATTATTATGCAAACTTAAGAAAATAATTTAAATTTACGCAATAAAAACCTCAAGGTTTCACGTGAAACCGCTATCTTTGCAAGAAAATTAGAATAGTTTGCTATGCCAATGAAACATTTGTCTGCATTAGTTGACCTCCAAGTCGAGAAATTAGGAGCCGACTTTGCAGTTTTGAAGTATCGAGATGATAACGGCGAATGGCTGACCATAACATGGGGGCAGTTCCAAAGCCAAATACGCCAAGCTGCCAATGCTATGGCAGTTTTAGGTATGGAAGAAGAAGAGAATGTGGGCATCTTTTCACAAAACAAACCTGAAAGTTTTGTGATAGATTTCGCCAACATGTATAATCGTGCTGTATCCGTACCGTTATACGCCACCTCATCACCTTCCCAAGCTCAGTATATTGTGACTGACGCTGAGATTAAGCTGTTGTTTGTGGGTGAGCAATATCAGTATGACACCATCATGTCTGTATTGTCACAATGTCATACCCTAAAGAAGATTGTGATTTACGACCATAAGGTAAGCAAGCACCCACAAGATAAGATATCCATCTACTTCGATGAGTTCCTACGTTTGGGTGAGGGTTTGCCTAAGAACGACCTTGTGGAAGCACGCAAGGCCAAGGGTAAGCCAGAGGATATGCTGGGTCTGCTTTATACCAGTGGTACTACAGGTGAACCTAAGGGTGTAATGTTATTGCATGCCAGTATGATAGACCAGTTCCGCAATCATCACGATCGCTTGGGTGACCAAATGAAACCAGGCGATGTAAGCATGAACTTCCTGCCACTTACCCATGTGTTTGAGCGTGGATGGAGCTATGTTTGCTTATATGAAGGAATTACCATTGCGGTCAACTTGCGTCCACAAGATATTCAACAAGCCATCAAGGAGGTGCACCCAAGCCACATGTGCAGTGTGCCCCGTTTCTGGGAAAAAGTGTATATAGGTGTACAGCAGAAAATTGCTAATGAAAAGGGATTAAAGAAAATACTGATGGAAAATGCAATCAAGGTAGGCAAGAAATACAATGTTGATTGCTTAAATAAAGGCATCAAGCCATCCAAGTGGCTATCCTTGCAGTATAAGTTTTATGAGAAGACTGTTATCTCTACCTTGAAGAGGGTGCTGGGCTTGGAGAATGCCAAGTTCTTCCCTACTGCAGGTGCCGCTGTAAGCAATGAGGTGTGCGAGTTCGTACATGCTGTAGGCATAAACATGATCGTAGGTTATGGCCTCACAGAGTCATTTGCCACCGTATGCTGCTACCCATTGGAACACTATACACCAGGGTCTGTGGGATTAATCATCCCAAGCTTGAAGGTGAAGATTGACCCTGAAACAGAAGAAATTCTTTTGAAAGGTCCTACCATCATGAAGGGTTATTACAAGAAAGAAGAAGCCAACGCAAAGGCATTTACTGATGATGGCTTTTTCCGCACTGGCGATACTGGCTGGCTGGAAGGTCGCACCCTGTTTCTGAAGGAGCGCATCAAAGATCTGATGAAGACATCTAACGGTAAATATATCAGCCCACAGGCACTGGAAGCCAAGTTGGGCATCGACCGATTCATTGAGCAGGTGGCTATTGTTGCCGATGGCAGGAAATTTGTCTCGGCACTTATTGTGCCATCTTACGAGGCACTGAAAGATTTTGCCACTCAGAAGGGAATCTCTTACCAGTCGATGGAGGAGTTGCTGCAACACAAGCGAGTACTGGATTTGTTCCAAAACCGCATTGACACCCTACAGCAGGAGTTTGCTCACTATGAGCAGATCAAGCGTTTTACCCTGTTGGCAACACCTTTCAGTATGGAACATGGCGAACTGACTAACACCTTAAAGTTGCGTCGCAATGTGGTGGCACAGAATTATAAGGCGTTGATTGACAAAATGTACGAAGAGAGCTAATTATGATAACAAGTGATCAATTAAAAGAGATAAAAGAAAGATGTAGCGCCTTGAACCGCTACCTGGACATCGAGGGCAAACAGATGCAGTATGAAGAAGAACAGCTGCGTACTCACGACCCCGACTTCTGGAGTGACCAGAAAGCTGCCGAGGCTCAAATGAAGAAGGTGAAGGAACTGGAGAAGTGGCTGAATGGTTATAAAGAAGTGGCTACCCTCACCGAGGAACTCCAGTTAGCTTTTGACTTTTTCAAGGACGAACTGGTGACAGAGGAAGAAGTGGATACCTCTTATCGCAAGGCATTGGATGCTATAGAGGCATTGGAGCTGAAGAATATGTTGCGCGATGAAGCCGACAACATGGATTGTGTGCTGAAGATCAACTCTGGTGCTGGTGGCACGGAGAGCCAGGATTGGGCAAGCATGTTGATGCGTATGTATCTTCGCTATGCTGAGACACATGGATACAAGACCACCATTTCGAACCTGCAAGAAGGTGATGAGGCTGGCATCAAGACATGCACCATCGAAATCTTAGGCGACTATGCCTACGGATACCTTAAGGGTGAAAACGGTGTGCATCGCCTGGTGCGTGTATCGCCTTACAATGCACAAGGAAAGCGAATGACATCGTTCGCTTCTGTATTTGCCTCTCCATTGGTGGACGATACTATCGAAGTAAAGGTGGATATGGCATGTGTTTCTTGGGATACTTTCCGAAGTAGCGGCGCTGGCGGTCAGAATGTGAACAAAGTGGAATCTGGAGTTCGCCTTCGTTACCAATACAAAGACCCTTACACGGGTGAAGAGGAAGAGATCCTGATTGAGAATACTGAAACGCGTGACCAGCCCAAAAATCGCGAAAATGCTATGCAGCACCTAAAGTCTATCCTCTATGACAAGGAGTTGCAGCACCGTAATGAAGAGAAGGCTAAGGTGGAAGCTGGCAAGAAGAAGATTGAGTGGGGCTCTCAGATTCGCAGTTATGTGTTTGATGATCGCCGTGTGAAAGACCACCGCACCAATTACCAGACATCCGATGTGAATGGCGTGATGGATGGTAAGATTGACGGGTTCATCAAGGCGTATCTGATGGAATTTTCATCAAAAGAGTAGATAACTAATAAACTAAAACATAATACTATGGCAAAAACTGTTAGAAATCAAAAAAGGCAAGCTCGTGAGAAGCTGCAGGAGAAACAAGGTAAGCAGATGTTGTTTGGCTTCGCCATCATCGCCATCGTACTGGTGGTGCTGATGTTTATCTACTACTCTAACCAGGTATAATCCATGCCTCAGGAGATAGAGCGCAAGTTCCTGGTAACTGACGACAGTTACAAGAGCTTCGCCACATCAAGCAGTCATATCGTGCAAGGCTACATAGCCAGTGGGAAAGGCAGCACAGTACGTGTTCGCATTCGTGACGACAAGGGCTACCTCACTATAAAGGGGGCATCTGATGCCGCTGGTCTAAGTCGTTATGAATGGGAACGCGAGATTGATGTGGCTGATGCCCACGACTTGATGAAGCTCTGCGAACCTGGCGTTATCGACAAGGTGAGATACTTAGTGCCCTCAGGACATCACATTTTTGAGGTGGATGAATTCTTTGGCGATAACCAAGGGTTGGTGATTGCCGAGGTAGAATTGGCGTCGGAAGATGAACCTTACATCAAACCCACTTTCATTGGCGAAGAGGTGACAGGTAACCGTAGATATTATAACTCACATTTGAGAGTATATCCATATTGTGTTTGGAAGACATGAATAGTGTTCAATGGACAGAGTACATCCCACAAGAGATGATTAACTTCTTGTTAGTCACGCTATTTTCTTTGCTGATAGGACTATCGCTTCATAGGCTCAACCTGAACAAAGACAGCGAGAGAATCCTATTTGGCACCGATCGTACATTTACGTTCATTGGAATCTTGGGCTATTTGCTCTACATCCTCGAGCCAGACACCTACACTCTCTATATCTTTGGAGGTGCCCTACTGGGCATCCTACTAGCCATCCATTATTACGTCAAGCAGTCGCAGTATCATCTGTTTGGTGTGACCACCATTGTCATCGCCCTCATCACCTACGCATTGCCTCCCATCGTGGTAACCCAACCCTCGTGGTTTTATGTGATGGTGGTGGTGCTGGTGTTGCTTTTCATCGAGATGAAACACAATTTTGCCGAACTGGCACAGCGTATGAAAAACGACGAGATGGTAACGCTGGCGAAATTCCTAGCCATCAGTGGAATCATCCTGCCTATCCTACCCGATGAGAACCTATTGCCTGGCATCAACCTCACTCCTTACACCGTATGGCTCGCCACCGTGGTAGTAAGTGGCATCTCTTACCTCTCTTATTTATTGAAGAGGTATGTGTTCCGTGAGTCGGGCACTTTGGTTAGTGGTATCATAGGTGGCCTCTACAGCAGTACTGCCACCATCAGCGTACTGGCTCGCAAGGGCAAACAGACCACAGGGGCAGAAGCAGAGGAGTGTGTAGCAGCTATGTTGATGGCTGTCAGCATGATGTTCCTTCGTTTCCTGGTATTGATAGGCATCTTCAGCAAAGAAACGCTGTTCATCATCTGGCCATATATGCTGGTAATGTCAGTTGTGGCTTTTGTGGTAGGCATACGCATTCACCTAAAGAACCGACAGCTGTTAGCCGCTGCAATGAAGTTTGAAGACGATACAGACAGCAGTAACCCCTTGGAGTTCAAGGTGGCGTTGATATTTGCCGTGCTCTTCGTTGTGTTTACCCTCGTGACACACTATACCTTGGTCTATGCAGGTAATAGTGGTTTACATGTACTCTCTTTCATTGCCGGACTAAGTGACATCACACCATTTATCCTGAACTTGTTAGAGAGCACAGGCAGCATCGCGGTAGCTGTAGTGGCAGCTTGTAGCATGCAGGCTATCGTCAGCAACATCTGTGTGAATATGTGCTACGCACTCTTTTTCTCAGGTGGCAACCAGACCATGAAACCCCTTATTCTCCGTAGCTTCGGCATCGTCATTGCCGCCAACATCCTCATGCTGGCTCTGCATTATTTCTTATAAAACAATCTATCTTATCAAGTCCTATTTATTTGCATTCTTTGTCGGAATGCCTTCCAATGCTCGTCGCAGTATTTCCTATCACCTGTCGCAGTATCCCCTATCACTCGTTGAAATATCTCCTTTACCCCCATAACAGATATTCCGATGACCCATAGCAGATATTGAAGCGCCCCATCACAAAGTCTAAGACGAGTGATGGCAATGATAAAAAGCTAGGGAAAAAAGAAGTTGGAGCAGATGATTCCTGAAAAAGATTGGATAAAACTGAAACATTGAGTATATTTGCAGAAGAATTAAACAAGGATAGTTATGGAAGTAATACAAAGTTTTACCATCGACCATACCCATTTGAAGCCGGGGATATATGTGTCGAGAGTGGATAAAGGCTTCACGACATTCGACCTGCGCATTACCGAACCCAATAAGGAACCGGCAATAGCGCCATCAGCTATACATAGCCTTGAACATCTAATGGCAACATGGTTCCGCAACTCCAAAGTGAAGGAGGATGTGGTGTATGTGGGTCCTATGGGATGCCTCACAGGAATGTATATCATTATGACGGGCAGTTATACTGTAGAGGATATGCGACAGCTCACCATCGAGTGCCTTCAATGGATATTAACGCAAGAGGAGGTACCTGCCACCACTCCTGAGACTTGTGGCAATTGCTTACTACACGACTTGCCCATGTGTCATTGGGAGAGCCGTCGATATCTGGATCGCCTGCAGCATGATTTCCACTCGGAATATACAAAGCTTGAGGTGGTGCTGAGTGATGGCAAGCTGTTTGCAGACGCTTAAGACAGTAAAGAATGAACATTGACTATGAAAAAGATATTGGTTATATTGCTGGTATCCATTCCATTACTCCTCCAAGCTCAAGAAACACAGTTCTGGGGTAATGCGGAAAGGTATCTACAAAGGCAGGGGAGTCATTTTCTGCAACAGATTGACAAGACATTGGATGCCAACAAGCCTGATACCAACAACTCTTTAGTCCGCAGACAGGCACTCTATAATATGGATGCCATCCTGCACAACACCTTCTACGACAAGAGTGATGAGCTGAAAGCGTTTATGGCCAGCCGTATAGGTAAGGTAATTGCCGACTTGAAAGCTCCCCAAGGTGAGGGGATGAAGATTTATAAACTCTATAACGACGGTTTTATAGCACGTACTAGAGGCGCTACTATTGCATTTGACATCATTAGTGGCTTAGGCCTTATCAGCGATGAACAGATAGAGCAATTGGTAAGTCAATGCGATATGCTTTGCATCACACATAATCACCCAGACCATACTGATCCAAAGGTGGTTAATCTGTTTTTAAATCAAGGGAAGAAAGTATTTGGCACGAAAGAAATTCTGCCAGATGTGCAAGGGATTACCCATCTCTACGAAGGCACAGGAGGAGAGATTACACATAGACAAGAAGGGAATGTGAGTCTTTACATTGTGCATGGGCATCAGGATGAGTTGCAGAATAACCTATATGTGGTAACCTTGCCTGGCAACTATACCGTTTGCCAGACAGGCGATCAATATTTAGAGGAGGATATGCCTTGGATCAAGACCTTGCAAGCCCGATTGCCGAAAGTGGATGCCCTGCTTGTGATATGTTGGAGTATGCACTTGCAGGACTTCGTAGATGGCTTTGCCCCCAAGGTGGTGCTCAGCGGACACGAGAATGAGATTCTGTATCATGGCATCGACCACCGTGAGGCTTATTGGCTCAGCTATGAGAAGTTCGACAAAATCGCCCAACCCCATTGTTTGATGACATGGGGAGAGTGGATCACTATTCTACACTAACAATCAGCCTGTGATAATGCGTCAAGGCTGGAGTGCCGTGATCGGTAGCCTCCAAAATCAAATGGATGGTCTGACTAGGTTGTGCATCAGCTGGAATAGTGAATAAAGTCACAGCTGCAGAAGCATTTGACACAACGGCATCACCTGGATAGCTACCCACCTTGAATGTCCACCACTTGATATCAAACTCGTCATTATCGGGGTCAGACACTTTAGCCTTTATCTGAAGTGTCTCACCTGGCTTACCTGTCAGTGACAAAGGCGCCTTGATAACTGGATGATGGTTTGCATCGTCAAACTTAGGTGTCACACTCCAGTGCATACGCTCTGCAAAATCGTTCTGTACAGCAGGCACGAAATCAGGCATCAACGGATCTGCAGCACCTAAAGCGAAAGTGGAAATCTGTCCCTCGGTGGCAGGCTGCTTACGTCCACCCCAACCTCCGTAGGTATCATCCTGGAAAGCCCGCAAGCCATTACCCAAGAGATTCAGATAAGTAAAGGTATCACCCTCAGCCAAAAACACACCCTTCGGCTGTGGAGGCATCCACACCACATAACCCATCTTTCGCAGCTCATCAGCCGTATAGCCACTCAAACCAAAGTAATCCATAATATCGCCCTTCACCATCTGTTTGCCATCACCCCAGAGGCGGTACATAGCACCCAAAGGTCCACGACTGCTAATGTTCTCAGCCAGCCACTCGGCTGAGTAATACACTTTATCAGCCTCAGAAACACGATTTTGTGCCCCGTATGCCAAAGGCACCGTACCTCCACGAATATTCAGTACACCAATCTCAGGCCAGTTAGGTTTAATGTATTTAGCAAAGGTATCATCCTGATCACCACTCATACAGAGATACACCTTCTTCTGAATCTTGTCTTTCAGAGCAATCCAATCGGCAGAACCCTCATTCTCATCTTGAATGGATTTCAGTGCACGGGCAATAGTGCTGCATCCACCCCAAGCCGTGATATACAGCTTGCCAGGTACATCGTCGAGAATCTTTTCCTTAATCAGATCGCTACCAGGAGAATCTTTCGAGATATCACCATCAAACTCGATATTGCCAAAGCGAATAATGGAACGCATATAATCAGGGGTAGGATAGTCAGCATGCAATCTCAGATTGGGATAGCAGACCTCGTAGGCATCCACCACATCGTCGATGAATCGCTCTTTAGGATCCCAACGCCATGATTCCATCGGACCATAGTTCAAGCCATTGCGGGTGTATTCCCTACCATCCACAAACCATTTGGTACCTTTACCATCACCTTTCCAATGAAACTGACTACTGGCATAAATCAAACCCTCTAATTGCAAATCTGGAGCATAGAGTACCAGACGAATCAGAGAGTTCAAATCGTCCAACTCTGGGTCACAAGTAATAATCACACGTGGTTTTTCCACCTGCTCATTCGCAGTGGAATCATTGCAGGCAGTCAAAACTAAAGCAATGCTACAAGCCAAAAAAAAGAGAAGTTTTCTCATATTATTGTTTCTTTTCCTCCTGCGGAATACGATAAGCGGTATAAAGCTCAAGGATGGCAGCAATCAAAAGACACACAATCCATTCGTTACCATGCGAATATAACATTAGCACACCTGTTAGCACTAAGAACAGAGCGCCAAAAGTCTGCTGACGATAGAGCCTCCTCAACGTCACACTTTCCACTGTAGGCTGTGAAAAAACCTGCGCAATAGCAGCTGTAACCGAACCGATGATGAACATATATGGAGCATATTCCCAATGGGTAATATAAACAGCAGCACCGATCAAGGCAAACACCATACCGCACATAAATAATATGTTGAGCTCTTTTTTCATTCCTGATCCTCCGCAAAAACAAAGATGTCCTCATTAGGTTTCTTCATAAAATACTTCTCACGAGCAATGTGTTCAATAGAGTTGGAATCAGCATTCAGCTCATTCAGCTTACGCGTACTCTCCCTATATTCCTCGCGATACTTCTCAATCTCACTGCGGATGGCAGCCTCTTCTTTCTGCAATTCCATGCGATAGAGGATGCTATTTTCATCCACGAAGCCCACGAGCACAATAAATATCAGCACCGTTATCAGGTACTTGTGTCTCCCCAAAAATTTCCAGAATGATGACAGTTTGTCCATGACCTCCCTATTTCACTTTGATTGCTGCAAAATTAAACATAAATATCGAAAAACGGAAACATATTTGAATAATTTGCATAATAGATGAAGATTGATTATTTTTGCAGCATAAATAGCATCAGACTAACATGGAAGACTACATAGTATCTGCGAGAAAATACAGGCCATCGACCTTTGAGTCGGTTATCGGGCAGAATGCCCTGACCACTACGTTGAAGAACGCCATTTCCACGGGTAAACTGGCACAGGCTTATCTATTTTGTGGACCTAGAGGCGTTGGCAAGACCACTTGTGCCCGCATTTTTGCCAAAACAATCAATTGCCAGAACCCTACTTCGGAAGGTGAACCTTGTAACGAGTGTGAGAGCTGCCGTGCTTTCAATGAACAGCGTTCTTTCAACATCCACGAACTGGATGCTGCTTCAAACAATTCTGTGGATGACATCCGTCAACTGGTGGAGCAAGTGAGGATTCCTCCTCAAATTGGCAAGTATAAGGTGTATATCATCGATGAGGTTCACATGCTCTCTACTGCGGCCTTCAATGCCTTCCTCAAAACATTGGAAGAACCGCCTCGCCATGCTATCTTCATTCTCGCCACTACCGAGAAGCAGAAGATTATACCTACCATCCTCTCCAGATGCCAGATATACGACTTCAACCGCATCAGCGTGGAAGACATCATTAACCATCTCGCATCTGTAGCACAACGTGAGGGCATCAGCTACGAGCCAGAAGCTTTGAACGTGATTGCCCAGAAAGCCGATGGTGGTATGCGAGACGCTTTGTCTATCTTCGACCAGGTAGTAAGCTTCAGTCAAGGTAACATCACCTACCAAAGCGTGATAGAGAACCTAAACGTGCTGGACTATGAGTATTTCTTCCGCCTTACCGACTACCTGCTACAAGGTAATGTTACCCAAAGTCTGCTGTTGCTGAACGATGTATTGAACAAGGGCTTTGATGCCAGCAACTTCATCAATGGTTTAGGTAGCCATTTCCGTGATTTGTTGGTTAGCAAGGATGCCGCTACGGTAAACCTTTTGGAAGTGGGTGCCAACATTCGTGAACGATACAAGACACAGACGCAGCGTACCCCCATACCATTCATTTATAAGGCAATGAAACTTTGTTGCGATTGCGGACTGAATTACCGCAATGCTCGCAACAAACGATTCTTGATAGAGTGTACACTGATTCAATTGGCCCAGCTAACTATGCCAGAAGAAGACGCTGCCTCTGGGGGGCTTGGCCCTAAGCCAGCGTTAAAACCCATATTCAACCAGCCTTCTTCAGCTACCACACCTGTCCAGCCAATAGCTGTGCAACAGCATACCACAAAGCCTGTAGTGGCTCAGCAGGTTGCAAAACCTATGCCTCCACAACAGACTGCTCCATTGCAGCCTCAACCGACATCAAATCCTCAGTTCCAACAGCAGGCTCAGCCTATCAGGAAAACATCAGGCATCTCGTCCATTAGTCAGTTGGGCGTTTCCATCAGGAAGCAACAACCTGAAGCAGTGTCCTCCATAGATGAAGTGGAGTTAGCTCCCCATCAACAGGAGAACATCCCCCTCACCCAAGTGGGTGTAGAGCAAAGCTGGAATCGTTTTGCCGACCAACTGCCCCATGAACAAATTGCCTTGAAGAACCGTATGCCGAAGATGAGGGTAACTTTGATAGACCAAACTCAGGTAGAGATTTGTGTAGAGAATGAGCTTACTGCCAAGCAGCTGAATGAAATGCTTATTGACATCCGCCGATTTATGCAGAAGGACCTTCATAACTATTTGTTGGAACCCCATGTGATAGTAAAGGAGTTGGAGTTGTCCGTACGTTCCTTGAGTAGATATGAGCAGTACCAAAAGATGGTGGAGAAGAATCCCTGGCTACAAGAACTGCAAAGAACCTTCGGCCTGGAACTGGATTAATTTAGAACAGGTATAAATAACCCCAATTTGCTGGGGTTGCAGCACCAACATATTGAGAAAAGAACTATCTTTGTTCTTCGATAGTGCAGTACTTGGCACTTCAGGATATTTATAAAAGTGGTAATAGAACTAAGTAATAACATTTTAAATTTGAAAGACTATGGCTCATGTAATTTCTGATGATTGCGTAATGTGCGGAACCTGTGAGGGCGAGTGCCCAGTAGGTGCAATTTCCGCAGGTGATAGCAAGTATGTTATCAACGCTGACGAATGTATTGATTGCGGTACTTGTGCAGCTGCTTGTCCAAGTGAGGCAATTCATCCTGAAGAGTAATCTTCAAAATCGCAAAGCGATTTTTGATAATTTGAGCAAAGCTCAGATTTGACAATTGAGATAAAGAAAAAGGGAGAAGTCTTTCTCCCTTTTCTTTATTGTTTATTTCAAAGCGCCCAGTGCTTCTTTTATTCTTCTAATCGCTTCAACAATATTCTCATCACTCGTTGCATAACTCATGCGGAAACAATCGGGATCACCAAAGGCTGCACCACTCACACAAGCCACATGACCAACCTCCAAGAGATACATCGCCAAATCATCAGCATTGTTAATCTTACGATCACCAAAACTCTTGCCAAAGAAGCTGCTACACCTCGGGAACAGATAGAAAGCGCCTTGAGGCACATTCACCTCCAAGCCAGGAATCTCCTTGCAAAGCTTCACAATCAAATCACGGCGACGCTCGAAAGCCAAACGCATCTCCTCCACGCAAGCCTGATCGCCACGATAAGCAGCTTCAGCAGCTTTCTGTGACACAGAGCAAGGGCCAGAAGTATATTGCCCCTGCAGCTTGTTCATACCCTTGATAATCCACTCGGGAGCAGCAGCGAAACCAATACGCCAGCCAGTCATCGCGTATGCCTTCGATACACCGTTGATAATCACCACCCTATCCTTGACATCGGCAAACTGTGCGATACTCTCGTGGTGACCAACGTAATTGATGTGTTCATAGATCTCATCGGCAATCACATATACCTGTGGATGCTTCTTCAGCACCTCAGCCAACTTCTGAAGTTCCTCCTTGCCATACACCGAACCTGTAGGATTCGAAGGTGAGCAAAGAATCAAAGCCTTGGTCTTAGGAGTGATGGCAGCCTCCAATTGAGCAGGGGTAATCTTGAAATCTTGCTCAATGCTGGCACGAATAATCACAGGCGTACCCTCAGCCAACTTCACCATCTCCGTATAGCTCACCCAATAAGGGGCAGGCACAATCACCTCGTCACCCTTATTCACCAACGTCAACACTGCGTTGCAAACACACTGCTTTGCACCATTAGAGCAGGTAATCTGTCCTGCAGCATAGTCAAGACCATTCTCATTCTTCAGTTTAGCCACAATCGCTTCTCGCAGGAAAGGATACCCAGCCACTGGAGAGTAGCGAGAATAGTTGTCATCGATAGCCTGCTTTGCCGCCTCCTTGATGTGGTCAGGCGTATTGAAGTCAGGTTCTCCTACACTCAGGTTGATAATGTCAATACCTTGTGCCTTGAGCTCAGAACTTTTCTGAGACATAGCCAGCGTTGCCGATGGAGACAAGCTGTTCAATCGATCTGATAATGTATTCATATTTATTAATTTTCAATTTTCAATTTTCAATTGTCAATGGTC
>JAEEGF011443189.1_pt1 | contig 24248 bp, 20 predicted proteins | sample 9134171 | NCBI WGS metagenome assembly JAEEGF01 (sample SAMN16246542, study PRJNA631951) | gut metagenome | biome: gut microbiome; feature: rumen; material: AP-attached | host: Bos | place: Iran: Karaj | collected 2018-10
GTTGATAAAGTATGGCGGCTTCTGGATTGATTCCACGGTTTTTATGACAGATGATAAGCTCATACGTGACATGGAGAAAAACGACCTTTTCATGTTCAGCTTTTACTATTTTGGCTTTAATCCTGAAATAATGGAGCTGAATAACTGGTTTATATATAGCACCACCAATAATAATATGTTATGTCTTTTGCAAAAAATGCTCCTTGCATACTGGAAAGACAAAAACTATGCATCAAATTATTATATTTATCAGATTTTTGAAAGTATAGTTAACGACTACTATCACGAGGATTACCTGAAAATCCCCATAGTAAGCCAGGCTCAGGCCCATGTGCTGGCAACCTGCATCTATGATGAGTTTGATGGGGATAAATATGAGATGTTAAAGAAAACTACCGGAATACACAAGCTTAGTACAAGATTTGATCAGGACCGGATTCAGAAGAAAGGGACCTTTTACGATGTCATCTTCAATAAGTCAGACCGGTGAAGCCAAAGATATCGCAAATATAATGCCGGAACCCGGAAACAGGATTCCCAGGATTATACATTACTGCTGGTTTGGCGGTAAACCAATCCCTGAGGAACTGCAAAAATGCCTTGATACCTGGGAAAAACTTCGCGGCTTCACTATAATGCGCTGGGACGAGAGCAATTGCAGTTTTGATGAGAACGAGTTTGTAAGCACTACATTTCGGGATAAAAAATACGGCTTTATCGGTGATTACTACAGAATTAAGGCTATTTACGAATACGGCGGAATTTACCTTGATACGGACGTTAAGATACACAGAAGCTTTGATAATTTGTTAAAGCATAAAGCATTTCTTAGTTTTATTTTTGACTGTTCCGTGGGTACCGCTATTATAGGCGGGGAAAAGGGAAATCCTTTTTTCAAAGGGATAATGGATATGTATGATAATTCTGTTATTCTGCCGGGAGTTGCCCGCAAAGGCGACAGCATTTTTCACTTCAGGGACCAAAAGCTCTATGTACATGCCCAGGATGCTGTCAGCAACTATTATTACACTTATTACATACTGAAAACTTATCCTGAGTTTATTCTTAACAACACTTATCAGGATCTGGGAGATTTTGTCATCTATCCAAAAGAGCTTTTTGAGATAGGAACTCTATCCGGACGGCATTATGCTATTCACTTAAATGCCGGGATGTGGCTTGATAAGGAAGAAAAAGACACCCTTCATAGCAGAATAAAAGAACTGCTAAGGAGCAATGAGTTTTTGTTTGATAAGTTTCAGGTTGTAGTAAGGAAGCGCAGATACAAAAGGCTCAATAAGAAAATACAGTTTTATGAATACTCCATGGCGCAGCAAATGGGAAAAGAATTACCGGAGTTGTAGAATTGGAAAAATACTATTTAGAGGGATTAAATAATGTCATAGCAGAGCAGCTGCAGGGAATCTACCTGACCGACATACTGCTGATTTTTGCTGTCTCTGCATTAGTGGTTATTGTTCCCGGATATATATTGATACAAAAGAATAAAGAAATTACCTGGAAGATGGTGCTGACGCGGTATTTTCTTCTGGTATATATCGGAATCGTGTTTTTGATCACCATTTTTAGAAGAGGCTTTGGAGCCAAGGAGAGAAAGGCTGTCTTAACCATTTGGTTTGGAGGTCTAAGAGGTGGGTCATATTCCTTTCATCAGCTTGTTTATTGTGCATTAAATGTACTTTTATTTGTTCCCTTCGGGTTCCTGGTGAGATTTATAAGGAAGAATGATTCCGTGATCAAAGGTCTTGTAATGACAACGCTTTTAAGCTTTTTGTTCACTTTTGTGATAGAAAATATCCAGCTTTCAACAAGAGCGGGATACTTTGAAATGACAGACGTAGTAACCAACATTTCTGGAGGAGCAGTTGGGGCTATTCTGGGGACTATAGTTCTTGCAGTTACTAAAGGAAAGAATAATGTCGAAAAGAACTGATTTTGACAGAGAAAAGAATAGAGAAAAGAAACCGCTGGCGGTTAAGGATATTATAATTGTTGCTTTGAGTGTTTTTTGCCTGCTGCTTCTCATCGGAATTCTTGTTTTGTCCAGAAAGACAGATGAGTATATCAGCGATAGGCTGGCCAAAGACAGCACAAACATTGATACCACGGTGGGCAGCACCGTAAGGTATCTGTCGGACTACATAATGTTTAGCGAAGCAAATGCGGATAACTGGATAGAAATCTACAACTACGGCGCTGATAAGGTTGATATTTCCGGCCTTAAAGTGTATGTTTCCGGTAAAGAATGCGCAGTGGTTCCCGAAAACACTGTTTTGGAAAAGGCCTCATACTATGTTATTGATGTGGGGACAAATCCCGGTGCGGGCAAAATAAATGTTCTCAATGTTGTAAGCGCTGACGGAAAGGATGTTTTTCACAGGATTATTCCTAAGTTAAGCGCTGGGCAGAGCTACGGCTGTGCGGATACAGAGAGCTATGACATTGGATATATGAGTTCCACAAAAGGGGCAGCCAACAGCCCGGAGAACCTCGTATACGAGGAAGTGGACGGAATCGGATTTTCTGTTCCCACGGGATTTTACGATTCCGGATTCAGCCTTACTCTTTCTGCCGGTGACGGCGAGAAGATATATTACACCACAGACGGTTCGGTTCCTACTACAGAATCTGCCCAGTACAATGAACCTATTGCAATCAAGAATCTGTCAGGAGGAAATCCTGTTTATGCAATCCTTGGATTCGGAAGAGCTGTGGGTACTACCGGATATGTTCCGGCATCGGTGGATAAGGGAATGGTGGTTAATGCCATTCGGGTAGGCAAAAACGGAAAGATACTTGGAAAGGCCACACAGGAGTATTACATAGGACTTCGAAAGGACGTATCCTACGAAGATATTCCGGTTTTGTCCCTGACAGCAGCACCCGACGATCTGTTTGGATATTTCGATGGAATCTACGTCCCCGGAAAATCCAAGGATGATTCCATCATTCAGGGAGAGAGCGGTGGAGCCAATTATTTCAACAAATGGGAAAAAGAAGCTAAGATCTCATATTTCGAGCCAAGCAAAGGACTGACACTGGAATCAGACGCTACAGTAAAAATCCATTTTAACGGTGACGTGGCTAAGGAACAGAAGGCCTTCGAGTTTGCCTACAAGAATGTGGGAGACTATACCGACAGTTCTCTGTACAATTACATAGATTCTGATGGAGGTCTTGTCATTGAGCAGTTTCTTGATGATGATACCTATAAGGTGAGAGCTCTTATTGCCAATGCCATGATGGAGAATTCTCTGGTGGGAACCGCTGATCTGTCCCCTGTGATCCTTTTTGTGGAGGGAGAATACTGGGGCGTATATCTTATGCAGGCTCCCTTTGACGAAAGGTATATTGAGAGGCATTACGGCCTGAAGAAAGAAAAACTCATATTCCGCTCCTATCTGGGGGACTATAACAGCGAATTCATGGAACTGTATAACTTCGTTGTGAATAATGATATGAGTCTTTCGGATAATTACTCCAAGGTGGAAAAAGACATGGATGTGGACAGTTATCTGGAGTATATCTGCGGAAATATGTTTATGGGAAATTCTGATTTCAGAACCACCAAGACAACAGTTTGGCGCACCGAAAAAACCGTTGGCCTGGGATATACAGATGGTAAATGGAGATGGCTTATGTCTCTTGCTCCGGATACTCTGGCAAATACAGCTGCTCAGAATTATCCCGTGAATACCTTTTTGCAAAAAGGCATTCAGCTGGATCCTTTCTTCCAGTCACTTCTTATGAACAAAGGGTTCTGCACCAGGATGAAAAAAGTCATGGAGCAGATGACTACGGAGAGATTTAGCAAAGAAAACTGTCAGGAAATCGTGGAAAAATATGCGGATCTTATGAAGAGACCGGCACTTGATACCTACAGCAGATTTTACGGAAGCTTATCCAACAATCTGTATGATAGTGAAATTGAAAAGATAATGAGCTTCTTTACTAACAGAAGTTAATATATTACATTATATACAGATGAACTGGCAAAAAAAGGCGGAGACCTTGCTCATTTAGCTGAGTACGAAGAAGAACGCCTTGCCATGGAGAAAGAAGAAAGAGAAAAAATGGGAATCACCGATGAAGCGTCAGATCAAGCCTCAGGGGAAGATGGGGATTTGACAGAGGGAGATTCCGATACAGATATTACAGGAAATGAGGGGGATTCAAATGGACAATAAGATGTCTGCAATAAGGACTTATTACAGCGAATTGGTGAGAGCATGCTTTGAAAAGCGTGCTCCAAAGCCTATTCCGGAGGGAATTGATATAGAGGAGCTTTTGAACTATGCGCATAAAGGCCAGATATATTATCCTATAGCAAGCTCACTTATTAAACTTGATCTTGAGGAGAACATCGCCGAGCGAATCAGATATATATTAAAGACCAGTACCCTTAAGACCTTAATGCAGATGGTTTCCTGCAATGAGATAACCACGGCCTTTGAGAAGGCAGGAATCCGTCATCAGGTTCTTAAGGGAGCTGTGCTTAAAAAGGACTACCCATCTCCTGAGATGCGTGAGATGAGTGACATTGATCTGGTGGTTTTTGATGAATCTCTGGACAGGGCAGCCAGGATTCTTGAGGACATGGGCTTTGAAAATAAGGGCCTTATTAAGCACCACATGATCTTCAAGAAGCAGCCTTCTTTATGCATAGAGGTACACTGGTGTCTTTTTGATGAAAACGTAGGTCAGAGTCAGCATGTATACTTTAAAGATTTCAGATCCAAGGTCAAGGAAGGGTTTCAATATACCTATGAGTTTGGCCTGGAAGATTTTTATGTCTACATGATCGCACATATGGCAAAGCACTTCTTTGAGACCGGGTGCGGTATTCGTAATCTTATGGATATCTATATCTACCGCAATAAGTACAATGGGCGTATGGATGAAAAGTATCTGTCCGGGGAACTTGATAAGTGCGGTCTTAAGGATTTTGAAAAGCACATGAGGGAACTTGCTTACATCTGGCTGGATGACAAAGCGTGTCCTGAGTTTTACGAGAATCTTTTTGCCTACATGGTTGACAGCGGTATTTACGGAAAGAACGAGAACGGAATATGGGGACAGCTGGCAAAAGAAACCCAGCACTCCGAGAACGCTAAATTACACTACTATTTCCCTTCCTACAGCTTTATGAAGGAGAAATATAAGTGGCTGGATAAAAAGCCTTTTTTGCTGCCTATAGCGTGGGTAATACGAGGTGCTTGCGCCGCAAAAAGCGAAGAAGCAAAACGCCACAGGGATACTTTTAATTCCGCAGATAAAGAAAACACCGAGAAGATGCTTGAGATGTACCATAAGCTGAACCTCAACTTCAGAAGGTAAGACCAATGGAAGAAAAATACTATTATTATGATATATATGGGATGAAAGCAAGATCCAATCTCTTTTTTCCTCAGCTCCTTGTCTCAAGTGAACTGCCAAAAGGACGCGCTGACCTTGAGATTATCATGGAAGAAGGAACCGAGCACTCCAGAACAGTGGAGGAAATATCCAAAGAAGGAAATAACTCCGGAAAAACAGAGAATGGTATATGGTTTCTGAACCAGGCCGGAAGATTTTCCATTGAGACTTTAGATGGCTTTACTGTGATGAAATGCGTTAAGTACTACGATGTTCATGAGAGTATCATAAGGTCTTTCTTTCTTGGCAATTGCATAGCCATTGTCCTTACTCAGAGAAATTTTGTGGCTCTTCACGGAAGCTCTCTTATCTACAATGGGAGAAATATTATTGTTTGCGGCTGCAGCGGAGCAGGCAAAACTACTTTGACCACCGCTCTTATCAATAAGGGAGCAATCCTTATGGCTGACGATATTTCTGCCATAGATATTGTGGATGGCGCCTGCTATACCTGCTCGGGCTTTCCTGAACAGAAGCTTTGCAGGGATGCTGCTATAAATAACGGCTTTGATCTGGAAAGCCTCAGATATGTCAATGAGGACAGGGATAAGTTTTCTCTGGATCGAAATGACATTTTCTACTATGGTCGGAAGAAGGTTGACGATCTGTATATCATTCAGAAAGACTCCTCGGAGAATGCGGAGGGCTTTGATAAAGGCGTCAGAGTAAGGGAAATTACCGGTGCCGACAAGGTAAATGCTGTTACGGATATGCTTTTTTTGAGGCAGTTATTTTTATACGAGTGGGGCTTTTCTCCTGCAGAAATGATGAGATGTGTGGCCCTGGCCGGTCAGATAGGTGTTTATGGGCTTACCAGAAAAAGCGGCATGGATACCATTGACACTATGGTAAGTGCTATAGATGGTAACTGGAGGAAATAATGTCGGCAATTTGGGGATATATTGATTTCAGTAAAAAAATTAATACAGACAAAATCGGTAATTGCCTTAAGCTGATGGGAGATGGCTATAAAGAATGCGCCATAGACCGCCTGGATATAACGGAGATAGCTAACGGCTTTTTTGCCTGCGGACTTCAGTTCTTTTCAGACAGAGCAGAAAAAGAAACACTACCGATACTTGATTCGGACCACGGATATCTTTTTACGGCCGACGTTGTCCTTAATGGAAGAAAGGCTCTGGCAGAGGAAATAGCTGCCAATATAAACAGTATTCATCTTGGAAGTGCCTTGGACCAGTACGGGGAAACAATTACTGACGGTAATTTCCTGGAGCTTCCCGACGGAATCCTATCCTATATTTCCTGGCTTATCTGGAAAGAGAAGTTTGTGGACCACATTATAGGGATGTTTGCCATAGCTGTTTATGATATCGGCAAAAATGAATTCTATATGTTTGCGGACCATATGGGAACCAGATGTATCAATTATTGCAGTATTGATGGAGAGGTATTTTTCTCGACCCTGACAAAGCCGATTGCCGATGTTATGCCAAGAGACTACTATGGGATTAATGAGAAATTCATAGCTGGCTGCGAGTGTAACTCGAATCCGGATCTATGTCTTTTTCCGGGGGATACACCTTTTGAGAATATTTATCAGTTATGCAGAGGGCGTTTCATTAAGGTATCTTCCAAAGGAGCGGACATAAAGGAATACTGGAATCCCTTAAATGATAAAGCGGCAAAGTCTGCCTCGGAGGGAAAATATTCCAATATATTCAGGAAAACTTTCTTTGAATGTGTGACAGATGCCATAGATACTGAAAAAAATGTTGCAGCTACCATCAGCAGCGGGCTGGACTCCACATCAGTGGCCGGTGTTGCTGCAATTAAACTGGGAAAACAGGATAGGACCTTATATGGATTTACCCAGGTGCCTGATTCGGACTATGTAAGCGACTATGCTGAAAATGTCGTGACCGATGAAACAAAGGGCGTAAAGGTCTTTCTGGAGAAGTATCCCAACATCGAACACTGCTTTGACAGGTATGAGGGCAAGAGCTCTTTTACCGAGCTTGACAGAATTGTGCGCATGACTGAAATTCCAGTAAAGGCTATGACCAATATGGTTTGGATAGATGATATACTTTCCAAAGCGCGTAAAAAGGACTGCAGGGTTCTTCTTATCGGGCAGTTTGGAAATGGCACTATTTCAAGGGGCAATATTTATGCAAGAGTGTATGAGGAACTGACACAGGGACATTTTAAGGAAGCCAAAAAGCAGTTGGCAGCCTTTGGGAAAAGATGTGGTATTCCCAGAAAAATGCTCCTTAAATATATGACAGATGAACTTATCAATAAGAAATTATTTGATCTGGGTATTAATAGCGGCTTTAATGACACCTTTGATAAAAGGTACCTCAGGCATGAGCTTCTTGAAAACTACAGGATCAGACAGGCTTACAGGCAGCAGGTCAGAAAGAATGGTTTTGGTTTTTTTGTCAGGCAAAGTCAGGTGAATACCTTCGTAATGGATCCTACTGTGGCCCAGACTATAAGCATCTATGATACCAAGCTTAGTCTTTATCACGGGATAATAATAAAGGATCCCACCAGAGATAAGCGAATTGTGGAACTGATTATGGGATTTCCCTGCGATCAGTTCTGTGAGGATGGTTTAGAGAGAAGACTTGTAAGAGAGCACCTTAGTGACATTGTGCCTGCACCCATAAGGCTTGATCCGGGACACCGGGGGCTGCAGGGAGCAGATGCTGCATTTAGGGTACTAAGATACGGAACGGAAAAATTACAGACAAAATTTGATGACAGAATCTGGCAATATCTTAATAAAGAAAATGTGGAAAAGCTGTTTAACGAGGGAAGGCTTGACACAGATAATTATTATGATATTGTAAGAATACTTGCGTTAAACAGTTTTGTTGAAGGCAATAAAAAAGTCGTATGATTTCTCATACGACTTCAATGTTTGAAAATTGTAATCAAGGATTTAAAGGATAGTGATCTCCATCCTCATCATCAATCTTGTGATCATGATCAGCAGCAGGACCTACTCCGCTGTATGAGTAATATACATTACCATACTGATCATTGAATACATAATCAGGTCTTCCGTTTTTTGCTGATCCAAACTCTGTTCCTGAAAGGTTGAGCTCTTTGATTACTGGACTATTCCAAGTTTTCATACATTTATTCCTCCTTTAGAAGTTATCTTGCGATTATTAAGATATCATTGCAGGGGAATGAAGTAAAGAAATCTAACAAAACTGTAACTATTTATCGTAGATTTATTAATTATAATGTTATGGAAGAAAAAGATAGGTGAGTTATGAGTATTATAGCAAGAGGTTACCGATTTATAAGGTACAACGAACATAAGGGTATTACACTGAAGGCGTGGGTTTTGTCTGCTTATTACAGGCATCAGATGCTTCAGAAGAATACCAGCAGGCTAAATAAGAAATGGGGCATTGAAGGGGAGGAATCTCCCTATGAAGCAACCATGCCTGAGTATAAATATGCCAAGAAGGTTTCTTATGCAGTAAATCAGGTGTGCAACAAGACAAAATGGGAGAGCAAATGCCTTGTAAGGGCACTTACTGCCCAGAAGCTTCTCTCAGAGAAGAAGATAGAATCCACTCTTTATCTGGGGTGCCGTGAGGATGAGAATCACAAGATGGTGGCCCATGCCTGGATCAGAGTGGGAAGAGTTTTTGTGACCGGTGGGGATGGCGCAGCCCAGGGATATGGGATAGTCGATAAATTTCGTGCAAGGATAAAATAATCATGGGAAAGATTGAGAAGTTAAAAAAGTATTGGAGTAAGAGGGATGATGCCAGGGAGTATTTTATATGGTGCGTTAGATACACCAAGCCTTATATTCCGCAGCTGGCTCTTTTGATGCTGTTTGACCTGGGGGCAACTCTGTTGTCGGTGGGAATGGCTATCATTGGTAAAGAACTCATTGATAAGGCATCAGCCGGAAATCTCTCGGAGCTGTGGAGCATAATTGCGGTTTACGTTTGTGTTATTTTTGGTTCTCAGGCTCTTAGCATTGTAAGCAATCTGGTATCAGTCGTGGTATACGAGAAATTCGGCTTTGGAATAAGAAAAAAAGTATACAGAAGGATTCTTGATACCTGCTGGCTGGACATTGCCAAATACCATACCGGAGACCTTATGACCAGACTTACCAGTGATGTGGGTGCCGTATCCGATGGTATTTCCAACACTATTCCTACCATTATAAGGCTTGTGGTGGAGCTTTTGGTAACCTTCTTCACGCTGGCATATTATGACCTTCGCCTTGCACTGTTCGCCCTGTTGGTGGCACCTATTGCCATGCTGGCAAGTGTATGGCTCGGAGGTAAGCTTAAATACCTTCAGGTGATGGTTCAGCAGACGGAGTCAAAATATCGTTCCTTCATGCAGGAGAGTCTTGCAAACATCCTTATTGAGAAGTCCTTCTGCCTTGAGGATTATTCCGAGGAGAGACTTACAAAGCTTCGTGATGAGAGAATATACTGGGTTCTTAAAAAGAACAGAACGAACATGTTTGCTTCAGCAGCCATGGGTACTTCCTTCCAGCTTGGCTATATTGTGGCATTTGCGTGGGGTGCTATCTGTATTGCCAATAAGACTATTACTTACGGTACTATGACGGTGTTCCTGCAGCTTGTTAACCGAATTCAGGCGCCTATAGTGAGTCTTGCGCAACTGATTCCAAGACTCATATCAATGCTTGCTTCCGCGGGACGTATAATCGAGCTTCAGAATCTTCCTAAGGAAGAGTCTAAGGGCAAGACCATTACACCGGCTCATATCGGCGTAAAAGTGGATACCATCTCTTTTGGATATGATGAGGATGAATTGGTATTTGAGGATGCAAGCATAGACTTCAAGCCCGGTGAGTTTACTGCAATAGTAGGTAAATCCGGAATCGGAAAAACAACTCTTGTAAGGCTTATAATGGCCTTTACTTCCAAGATGAAGGGAAGCATTGAGTTTTACAATACGGCAGGGGAAATCCTGGAAGCCAGCCCCGATGCCCGTAACTTTATAGCCTATGTGCCTCAGGGTAATACCCTCTTTAGCGGAACTATTAAGGAAAATATTCTCATGGGAAGGAAAGATGCTACCGATGAGGAGATAATTGAGGCTCTTGAAAGTGCTGCGGCTTATGACTTTATCAAGGACTTCCCTAAGGGAATTGATACAGTTATCGGCGAGAAGGGTGTAGGTATTTCTGAAGGTCAGGCCCAGAGAATTTCCATAGCAAGAGCACTGGTGAGAAAGGCGCCTTTCCTTATCCTGGATGAGGCAACATCATCCCTTGATGAGAGTACAGAACTTAGGGTTCTGGAGGGAATAAGAAAATGGAATCCGTCTCCGACATGTCTTTTGATCACACACAGAAGATCTGTACTGCAGTACTGTGACAGGGAGATTCAGATAGTCAATAAGAAGATGGAGCAGGTGCTGACGTAAAGCGCATGTTTGAGAGTGGGAGAATATATTATGTATAAGATTCTTATGGTTGACGATGATCGTGAGGTTCTTGAGATCAACCAAAAGTTTTTTGAAGAAAAAAACTGTAAGGTAATGATCTGTGATAAGGCTACAGAGGCTCTTTCCAAGGTGGAGAGCTTTGAGCCGGACTGCATTTTGCTGGATGTTATGATGCCGGGGGTAGACGGCTACACACTTTGCAGACAGATCAGAAAGACTACAAATGTACCGGTTCTTTTTCTCTCGGGAAAGATTTCCGAGGATGACAAGGTGCAGGGCTTTGAAGCCGGCGGAGATGATTATATTGAGAAACCCTACAGCCTGAGGGAGGTTTATGTCAGGATTGTAGCCAATATTAAGAGAAACTCTCAGAAGGTGCAGCCCAAGCAGAACAGCATGATAATAAACCTTGATCCTTTTTATCTGGACAAGGAGAAACATAAGCTCTTCTATGAGGAAGAGGAAATACCTATTTCCAATAAGGAGTATGATCTGATTCTTTTCCTGGCGCAGAACGCCAACAAGGAAATTACCTTTGAGGAAATCGGCATTAAGCTTTGGGGTACATATATTGAGACGGACCGCAGAAACGTTATGGTCAATGTATCAAGACTCAGGAAAAAGATACAGGATCAGACAGGGGTGGACAACCTCATAGAGACGGTCTGGTCAAAGGGATACAAGCTTGTTCATCACAAATAAAAAGTCATGAATTGGGGATACCATGGGGAATAAGAAAAAATTCAGCCAGCCGCAGGTTGACAGCAATATGGTCACAGAGTTATCTCAAAAACTGTTTGAAGCAAATGCCAAATTGCAGCAGACAGAGCTTGAGAGAACCCAGATGCTTGAAAATATATCACATGATCTCAGGGCACCGCTTACTGCTATTAGAAGTACAGTGGATTATCTCAAGCAAAAGAGCAGTGACGGACATGTTGATCTTTCCAATGAGGAAGCCATGTCCATGCTGAAAATACTTGATGGCAGGGTCCGGACTTTGGAGATAATGATACAGGATCTGTATTATCTCACCTGCATAGAGAGCGGAAGAGAGGAACTAAAGCTTCAGAAAATCCCTGTTTCCCAATTTTTGGAGGAGTATTTCTTTTCTGCTCAGATGGATGAAAAGTATGTACTGCGTAATCTACAGCTTGAAGTTTCCGAGGACTATCCTGGAGTGGCCAATATGGATCCGGACAAAATGAGCAGGGTTTTGGACAATTTTTTTACCAATGCGTATAAATATTCGGATAAAGGTGCAGATATAGTACTTGGTGTTTGCGAGAAGGAAGACGGTGTCTGTTTTTACGTGAGGGACACAGGACGGGGGATTCCCAAGGAAGCGATTTCGCACATTTTTGACAGAACTTACAGAGTGAGCGGGGCCAGAACGCCTTCCGATGAAGCCGGCAGCGGTCTTGGATTATCAATTGTAAAGAGTATTGTTGAACAACACGGCGGTAAGGTCTGGTGCGAGAGCACTTTGGGGAAGGGCAGCTGCTTTTATGTTGAGCTGCCGAAGGTATAATTTTTTGAGCGAGAGAATAGTTTTGAATACACCGAAGGTTAGTATTGTAGTTCCTATCTACAATGGGGAAAAATATATAGATAATTGCGTCAAGAACCTTAAGGCGCAAACATATGGAAATCTGGAGTTTGTACTTGTGGATGACGGCAGCAGCGATGGAACCAGACAAAAGTGTGACAGCTATGCTAAAGAGGATCCAAGATTCAAAGTGGTTCATAAGAAAAATTCCGGGGTCAGCGCCGCAAGAAACGCCGGGACTGCCATGGCAGAAGGTGATTATATCGTCTACTACGATGTCGATGATGACATATTACCTAATCTTGTTGAGGATAATGTCAGGCTGGCTGTACAAAATGACGCTGATGTTGTTATATTCGAATTCTGGTATCACAATGTGGATACGGGCAGGAGAAAGAGCAATGTCTTGGGCAGAGGATTTGTGGGAAATGCCCGGGATTTTTTTTATGATTATCTGACTCTTGCCATGAAACATGAGGTTTTGAATGCTCAGTGGAACAAATTGTACAGAGCAGGTTTTATCAAGGAAAATGCACTTCTTTTTCCGCCGCAGTACACAATCTATGAGGATATGATATTTACATCTCTTATGCTTAAGTACGCGAGTAAAATAGTTGTAAATGACAATATGTACTACATTTATAATCTCAGAAGATCGGGCACTCTCATTACCAGATATGTGGACAATTATTTTGATTCCGTGACCTATTATTATGACAATGCCATGGATTACTGTGATCTTTTTGAGCAAAATATGCCTCAGAAAAGTGAATTTGCGGCTCAGTATGTGAGGCTTGTCACAGCAAATCTCAAGCAGATAAGCTGCAATGAGAGCCTGTCCTATGATGAGAAAATAAGGCTTATTTCCAATATCTGCTCCAGTGAGAAATTTAAGAGTGCGCTGAGAATCGGAAATCTTGAAACAAAGAAATGCTTTGTCAGGTTTTTTGCAATGACAGGAAATGCCAAGGCTATATTTTATATGTACAGACTTTTGGGAATGGTCCAGAAATAGGGTGAAGGTGCTCTATGAGTGAAGATATATTAAAGGTATACAGAAGTGAATGGAAGTACTATATCAGCATTTCCGAATACTTTTATCTGAAAGAGATATTAAGGAGCGTCATGCGGCCTGATCCCAATATGGGAGATAGGGGAGAGTATTTTATTAGGAGCCTTTACTTTGATTCTGCCTATAATCAGGATTATTTTACCAAGCTTTCCGGTATTGAGAACAGAAAAAAGATAAGGCTCAGGATTTACGATACCGATGCTGCCGGTGTAAAGCTTGAAGTCAAGAACCGCTTTAATTCCTATATGCTCAAGGAGTCTTTGACTATTTCAAGAGAGGATGCTCTTGAAATGATAGCCGGGAATACAACTGTACTTGGTAAATATGACAAAGCTGTGGCCGAAAAGCTTAAAAATGAAATGGGAACGGGCGTTTATTCTCCTAAGGTCATAGTGGACTATGAAAGAGAAGCTTTTGTTTATCCCGAGCATAATGTGAGAATAACATTTGACAAGAATGTGAGAGCTGCTTTTTCAGACAGACTTTTTGATGCAGGCTTGGCTATGACTCCTTTAATTAATCAGCCGCTGATGATTCTTGAAGTTAAGTATGACCGGATGCTTCCGGAATATATAAGGAATGCAATAAGCTCAGCCGGGATTCTTAATTCATCTGTAAGCAAATACTGTATGGCCAGAGAGCTTTTGGGGTGACGAAAATGAATAAGAGAGAACTTCTTTATTATTTGCTGGAGAATAATACGAATATTTCCGTGGGAGAGATAGCCATTGGCCTTATTATGTCTGTGCTGCTGGCATTCTTTATTTATTTTGTATATAAAAAGACTTATACCGGGGTTATGTATTCCAAGAATTTTAACGTAACTCTCCTTCTGATAACTGTGATCACAACTATGGTCATGATGATAATCGGAAGCAATCTGGCGCTGTCTCTGGGTATGGTGGGCGCCCTTTCCATAATCAGATTCAGAACGGCTGTCAAGGATACCAAAGATAGTGCGTTTATTTTCTGGGGAATTGCGGTAGGTATCGCCTGCGGCTCCGGAATTTACACCATTGCTATTCTGGGAAGCGTTATCATTGCTCTTATTTTATTTTTTATGAGCAAGGATGTTTTTGACGATTCACTTTATCTTGTTATTGTCCATGCCACAAAAGACGCAGATGTGGACAGAATCACGGAGATTGTTGAAAAGCACTGCCCAAAGAACAAGCTTAAAATGAAGAACATATCTGCTTCCGGAGTTGATATCACCTACGAAGTTTCTTTTAAAAAGGACAATGAATCACAGCTGTGTGCTGAACTTAAGGAACTTACGGATATAGCGGCCATAAATGTTGTTACCTATAATGGAGAAATTGCGGGGTGATAGCGTTGAAACAGCGTCTCTTTTACAGGACCTTGGGAGTGGCAATTCTGATTGCGGCTATCATTGTTCTGCTTCTTTTTATAAAGAGTGAATATGGAGATACAGGGCAGTATCCGGTCAATCCTACAGGTGTCACTTTGTGTATCAACGAGGTTCTTTTTGCAAACATGGGAGAGATTACGGATAGTGACGGAGACAGGAGCGACTGGATAGAAATATATAATTACGGAAAGGACTCTGTAAATCTGTTGGGCAAATCCCTTGCAGATCATGCTGGGAGTCAAAACAGATGGTATTTCCCGGATTATGAGCTGGAAGCCGGTAAATATCTGATAATTTGGGCATCTGCCAAAAACAAAGTGACTTCCGACAATGAAATGCATTCGGATTTTCTTATAAATTTATCTGATACAATTACCCTTTACGACGAGAATAATAACTGCATAGACAGCTTCCACGTGGATGTTAACGTGGATCCGGGAATATCTGTGGGAAGGCCCTATAAGGAACCCTATTCTCTGGCGGCGCTTTCAAACAGCTCCCCCGGTAAGGCCAACAATGCAAGACCCATTTCGTATGTTTACAGAGAAAACCAAGAACTAAGTGTGCCATCTTTTTCTAAAGAAACAGGTGTGTATGATTCGGAGTTTGAACTGGTTCTTTCCTGTGAAGATAAGGATGCGGTGATTCTTTATACTCTTGACGGCTCTGTGCCTGATGAGGATTCTAAGGTATATGAAACGCCGATAAAGATTTGTGACAGAAGTGGTGAGCCCAATTTGATCGGCAATGTGAAGACTACAGCTAATTATGAAATGAACTATAGCTGGGAAAACTCCTATACCTACAAGGGAACAGTGGTGAGAGCCAGGGTAATGAAAAACGGCGAGCTGTCCGATACAGTAACAAATTCTTATTTTATTTCGCCTGAAACAGAATTTGACATAGTTTCCCTTGCGGTTGACCCTGAGGATATGTTTGACGAACAGGATGGGCTTTATGTTCCCGGAAAAACTTATTATGTCTGGAAAAAGTATAATAAGGAGAGCACCAATAATGTTTTTCCTCCCGCCAACTACTATTCCGATGACAAGCTTAAAGGTCATATTCAGATTTTAGAAAGTGACAGCAGTATTCTTTCAGATAATAATGTGGAAATAAAGATAACCGGTGCGGCCTCCAGGTCCAATGCGGCGAAGGGGCTTAAGATAAAGATGGATGAGAACAAAGCTTCCTTTGATCCTGAGATTTTTCGTGTGTTTCAGGCTGATAGCTTCAATGAAACTGGTAAAGGAATGGATACCATTATTCTTCGCACTTCCGGCACGGATTTTAACAAGACTATGTTTAAGGATATATTGGCACAGTCTGTTGTTTACGGCCTGATGAATCTTACCTGTCAGGCGGCTGAGCCTGCGGTCTTGTTCATAAACGGCGAGTACTTTGGAATCCATAATATCAGGGAAGCCTACGGCGAGGACTATTTTTACAGACATTACGGGATTGATCCCAAAAAACTTTGTCTATTAGAATTAAATACTGATGTGAGTCCTTATGCACCGGAGATAACGGCGGGGAAGGAAAGTGATCTTAAGGACTATTATGATCTGGTGGATTATGTTAAGAACCATGAACTTTCGGATGAGAAAAATTATGAGTATGTCTGCGGGCTCATAGACGTAGACAGCTTTATGGACTATTATATCGCCGAAATATATTATGGAAATGATGACTGGCCCGGTAATAATTTCCGTATCTGGAGGGCTGACCAGCAGGGCGCGGTCTTGGGGGATAACAGATGGAGACCGGTGTTTTACGATCTTGACGACGCGTTTTTGTATAAGGACATTAATTCCGTGGAATACGTTTTGAAAGAGGATTACGACAGGGCTATTCTGGAGAATGTCAATCTAAACTATGATGCTAATCGTGAAATTATCCTGGCGCTGATGGAAAATGATGGATTCAGGACTGCTTTTTTTGAGAGGTTTGAAGAATGCCTTGATACAGTTTTTTCCTCCGAAAGAGTCCTTGAGTATATAGATAAATATCAGGAAATTTATGAGCCTGAGATGGATGATCATTTTAAAAGGTGGCACACCACCGACGGATGGCTCAAGAAAATAAAGAATTTGATAAAATATACCTATTCCGAAGAAAATCTATATACAAAGGAAAATTGGGAAAAGAAGGTGGAGGATATGAGAACCTTTTCCAAAGAGAGACCGGATATTCTACGCAAATACATCGATGAGTATAATGCAGGAAATTAGGTTCTTTTATTTACATCCAAGTGCAAATATATTAAAATAATGCATACGTGTAATGAAATGACATGTAATATTTTATATAAAAAGAAATGGAGTACTAATTATGGGATTATTACAAGAGTGGCGTGACAAAGCGTATTCAGAGACTGCCAATAAAGGCGATCTTCAGAGATTATGGACAGACTATTTCCAGAAGGAGAGAGGCATTTATACAGAACTTCTCAAGAACCCTGACGAAGTGGTTACCGGTACTGTAAAGGGACTTGCTGAGAAGTACGGCGTTGATCTTATGACAATGGTTGGATTCCTTGACGGTATCAATGATTCCCTTAAGGAGCAGAATCCAATTGATGATATGACTGAAGATACAGAGGTTAACCTTGGCTTTGACAAGGAACTTCTTTACAAGAACATGGTTGGCGCAGGTGCTGACTGGCTCTATGGCCTTGAGGAGTGGAAGGCAATTTTTGATGAGGATAAGCTTAAGGCTCTTTACAAGGAGGAGAAGTCTTCTCACACAGTAAGAAAAGAGAATAAGGTATATCCTAACGATCCATGCCCATGCGGAAGCGGCAAGAAGTATAAGAAGTGTCACGGCAAAAACGCATAATTGACTAATGGGAAATGAAGGGCGTCATCTTACAGTGATGCCCTTTGTTATAATAAACCAATTTTATGTGCATTACCCGGTAGGTATTGCAAAGAAAGGACAAAGAAATGAATAAAGAAGAATTCTTAGAGGTATATCGTCATTCAATGGCGCATATCCTCGCAAAGGCAGTAATCGAACTCTATGGTAAGGAAGTTCAGTACGCCATCGGACCACAGATTGAGGATGGATGCTACTATGATTTCGTACTTCCACAGGCAGTAACTCAGGAGGATTTCAAGACCATCGAGGAAAAGATGCGTGAGATCATCAAAAGAAGAGAGGACTGGACAAGAAAAGAGGTTTCAAAGTCGGAAGCACTTTCAATGTTCAAGGACCAGAAATTCAAAACTGAGCTTATAAACGATCTTCCTGAGGATGAGATCATTACCGTTTATTATACAGGTGAGGACTATGTGGATCTTTGCCGCGGACCTCACGTTGAAAACTCTCAGGAGCTTATGAATGTATCCTATCAGATCAAGTCTGTTTCAGGAGCTTACTGGAGAGGCGATGAGAAAAGGGATCAGCTTTCAAGAATCTATGTTTATGCTTTCCCAAGCAAGGATGAGCTTAAGCAGCACATCAAGATGATCCAGGAAGCTATGGAGAGAGATCACAAAAAGATCGGCCCTCAGCTGGATCTTTTCATGTTTGATGAGACAGCTCCCGGAATGCCTTACTGGCTTCCAAGAGGCTGGAAAATGTATCAGGCACTTCTTAAGTATTCAAGAGAAGTTCAGGAGAGACATGGCTATACAGAAATTGCAGCTCCCCTTGTAAATAACAAGAAGCTTTGGCTTATCAGCGGACATTGGGCTCATTACGTAAACAACATGTTCATGGTTCCCGGGGTATCAGGATGGCTTAAGGCTGATGCAGAGATTCCCGGAGTGTTGGAGAATCTGAATGAACAGGGCGAGGAGCCTAAGAATATCAAAATCCAGGCAGGCTCTGTTATTTACAACCGTGAGCAGGACGACACAATGGCTGCCAAGCCTATGAACTGTCCCAATGCCATGATGACTTATAAGAGAACAAATCATTCCTACAAAGAGCTTCCAATCCGTTACAGTGAGTATGATGTTCTCCATCGTAAAGAAAAGTCCGGACAGATGAACGGTCTTTTCCGTGTACAGGAGTTCCGTCAGGATGATGATCATACATTTGTTATGGAATCCCAGATCAAGGAAGAGATTGCAGATGTTATTGCCATAGCTGATGAAATTTATTCCACATTCGGTGTTACTTACAGAGCTGAGTTCTCAACAAGACCTGAGGACTTCATGGGTGACATTGAGGTTTGGAACAGAGCTGAAGCAGCTCTTAAAGAAATCCTTGATGAGAAGTACGGCGAGGGTGGTTATGAGATCAATGAAGGTGATGGAGCTTTCTATGGCCCAAAGATTGACCTTCAGATCAAGGATGCTCTTGGAAGAGAGTGGCAGTGCGGTACAGTACAGCTCGACTTCCAGCTTCCTCACAACTTCGGACTTACATACCAGGCACAGGATGGAAGCATGCAGATGCCTGTAGTTATCCACAGAGCAATTTACGGTTCTCTTGAGAGATTCATCGGAATCATAATAGAGAACTTCAAGGGAGTATTCCCATTCTGGCTCAGCCCATATCAGGTAGGTATTGTTCCTATTCGTGTTGAGCACAATGAGTATGCCAAGAAGGTTGAAGAAGCTCTTATGGCAGCAGGCGTTCGTGTTGAGGCTGATTACTCAGACAACAACATGAAGGAAAAGATCAAGAAATTCAAGAACTACAAAGATCCATACATTCTTGTAATCGGTGATAAGGAAGCTGCTGAGGGAACTGTATCCATCAATGTTCGCGGTTCCAACAAGCAGATTCAGAATGTTCCTCTTGAGGCACTTGTAGCAATGTGCAAAAAGATGAATGAAGAGCATACTCTGGAACTTATCGACAGCTACGAAGCATAATGGAGTTATTAAAATATGGGCACAGCGCAGATTATTGCTCTGTGCCCGTTTTTGGAAAGAGAATTCGCTTATATGAAACGTATTTCATATTTTGTTTTTTGTTTGATAATGGTATTAGTGTTGTTCCCCATAGAGACCAGGGCGGAAAGTGAAGTTAAGACAGCGGTTCAGTGCTCTTTTGTGATACCGCCCGAGTTTGTTCCGGGAAGTGAGAAGGGCACTTTTATTAACGTAAATCATCCCATGGAATCTTCCACTATAAGTTACAGCTATTATGACAACGGAAGGGACAAGGTTCTTACCAATCGTGAAAAAATAGCCTTTGCAAAGTCAGGGGAATCAAGTATAGTTGACGAGAGCCTTAATCTCTCAAAGGATGTGTATCAGGAAAAAATGTCCGAGGCGTACAGTGTGGCTTACGGAATAGATGTGGGTTATAGTGTCAGCTCTTTTAAGAAGATAAATACAGACGGTTATCCGGGCTTTAAAATAGATGCTGAATATCAGGCAGCAGGTGAAGAGAAGATTTATCAGACCACGTATCTGATCATTTCAAAGTACAGGACTTTTACGATTACCTACCAGAGAGCGCAGGACGATGAGTGCCAGGAACTTTTTGAGGCCAGTGCTCAGACCATTCATGTCAGGTGATCTTATTGAGGTAATAAATGGCAGTAAGCAGATCAAAAAGAACAACTCAAAATGCGCTGATGGGCTTTACATATCAGCTGGTCACCATGGTTCTGGGCTTTGTGTCCAGAGTGGTTTTTGTAAGAACTATCGGAATTGAGTTTCTGGGACTAAATGGTGTATTTAGCGATGTTCTGAGTCTTTTGTCCATGGCGGATCTTGGCTTTTCCACTGCGATGGCTTACAGCTTTTATAAACCCCTTGCTGAGGGCAACGAGCAGGAACTGACTTCTTTGGTTGCCTTTTATAAAAAAATATATAATACTATAGCCCTGGTGGTACTGGTGCTGGGGCTTTTCTGTATTCCTTTTCTTAGGTTCATTGTAAGGACAGACAATGATATTCCTCTTCTTGAAGTTTATTATCTTTTTTCCCTTATCAATGTAGTAGCTTCATATTTATTTGTTTATAAGACAACGCTCCTGACTGCTGATCAGAAGGACTATAAGGTTGTCAGGATCAGAATGGTGACAAGTATTGCCAAGGTGGTGATACAGATTCTGATGCTGGTGATATTTCGAAGCTATATTCTATATCTGGCTGTTGCCACTGTAATGGGAATAACCGGAAACCTTATTGCGTCCAAAAGAGCGGAAAAAGAATATCCATATATTAAGAAACTCAAGGGCAGAGGTATTTCCGACCAAAATTACAAGGGCAGGATACTAGAGAACATGAAGTCTGTGTTCATATACAAACTGTCCACCACAGTTTTCAGCGCCACAGATAATATCATAATTTCCATGGTTGTAAGCACGGTGGCTGTGGGAATGTATTCCAATTACCTTAACCTTAGTCAGAAGCTTCTTTTGATGGAACAGATTCTCTTTTCCTCTATGACAGCCAGTATCGGCAATGTCATAGCCAGAGAGGGCGCTGAAAAAAAGTACGGCGTATTCCAGTCGGTACAGTCTGTCAGTCTTATTCTGTGCGGGATTATTACAAACTGTTACTGCATTTTAGCGGATGACTTTGTGGGACTGCTTTATGGTAAAGAGTATGTTTTGCCTGAAATTGTGGTGATCGCTGTTACGGTAAACGCCTATTTTGCCTGTGCGCTGCAGCCGCTGTGGCTATACAGGGACGCAACGGGACTATACAGGAAGACCAAGTATGTCATGCTCGTGGCAGCTGTGGAAAATATTGTTCTTTCTGTGATTCTTGGCAAAATAATGGGGATAGCTGGAGTAATATTTGCCTCTGCCATTTCCAGGCTGACTACATATTGCTGGTATGAACCGAGACTTCTTTTTAAGGAATACTTTGACAAGAGCGCAGGACATTATTTTCTGCAGATGATTTTAAATATGTTCCTATGCGGGATTTCCATTGCAGTATCCCGCTTTATAGCAGCTTACATAAATGTCGACGGTTTGCCGGGCTTTATTTTGAAAGGCATAGTCACCTTAGCTTTCAGCACGGCAGTCTTCATGCTGGTTTACTTAAGGACTGAGGGTGCTCAGAATATCATAAAAAAGGTCAAGGGCTATATTGGCAGATAAACGGGTGGATCCGATGAATGAGTTAGTTACCGTTATAGTACCGGTATACAAGGTAGAAAAATATTTAGAGAAATGTCTTGATTCCATTCTGGGCCAGAGCTACAGAAATCTTGAGATAATCCTGGTGGATGACGGCTCTTTGGATAATTGCGGGCAGATATGTGATGACTATGCCCTGAAGGATCCAAGAATTGTTGTAATCCATAAGGCAAACGGCGGACTTTCCTCAGCCAGAAATGCTGCCCTGGACATTACAAAAGGGGACTGGATTTTGTGTGTCGACAGTGATGACTATATTCATCCCAGAATGGTGGAAAAGATGCTGAGCTCAACCAAAGCTTACAGCGTCGACATTGTGATATGTTCCCATTACATAGAAAAAGAAAACAAACTGTCCATTACAGACAGGATAATTGATGATGTTGTGGTTATGGACCGAATGCAGGCGCTTGACAGGCTTGTGGAGGATAAGGAGATCAAAAGCTATGCCTGGGGCAAATTATACAGGGCGGATCTCTTTAGCGGAGTAAGATATCCGGAGGGTAGAAATTACGAGGATATAGCTACGACCTACTATTTGTTTGACAGGGCACAGAAGATAATTAAAATACCCGAGTACCTGTATTTTTACCTTGTCAGGGACGACAGTATTTCCTACAACAATTCTGCCGGCAGCTGGCATAAGGGTTGCCATGCTTCCTGCCTGGGACAGGAGGAAAGGGCAGAGTACTTTAAGAAAAAGGGCTATGCGGAGCTTTATGACAAGGCTATGGCATCTCTTTTGCCTTATCTGTTTTCGGATATAAAGAGTGCATATAAAGTAAAGGCTTTTGAAGATGCAAGGAGCGCTCGGGATTATATCGGCTCTTACAGAGAGTATTTTTGGCAGAATTCTTATGTGTCGGCAAAAGACAAAAAGCTTATAAGTGTTTATATGAAAGGTCCTGGGGCCTTTGGCGTCTATGAGACTGTTAAGAAGCCCTTTTCAAGGATTGGAAAAGCTTTCAGAAAAACAAAGGCACATATCAGGGCGGCGAGATCTGATTATGATTTTTCGCTTCAAAGCGGGAGAAGTAGAAGAATTATCTATTTTGAACTTCCTTGTTTTGATAATCTTGGAGACCATGCCATTGCCTATGCCACAGGAAAACTCCTGAATGAAATATGTGAAAAACTGGATGATACTCAGGTTTACATCGTTTCCGGATGGGACACGGATATGGCGGTTTCTTCCCTTAAAAAGGTTATAGGAAAGAGAGATGTAATTGTTTGTCAGGGGGGCGGCAATTTCGGAAGCCTCTATGAATTTGCCCAGGTGTTCAGGAGAAAAGTACTGGAGAGCTTTTGCGATAACAAAATAGTGGTAATGCCTCAGACTGTATTTTATTCTGAAGATGAAAGTGGGAAGAAGGAGCTTTCGCTGGACCAAAAGGCAGTAGAAAGGTGTAAGATGCTTACAATTCTTGCCAGAGACAGAAAATCCTTGGAATTGTTCAAGCAGTATTTTAGCGCAGATGTTCGTCTGATGCATGATGTGGTGACCACTCTGGATATTCCTTCCTTTGATGTTGAAAGGAGAGGCATTCTATTATGCCTTAGATCCGACAAGGAAAGTAAACTATCGACCGGCGATAAGCACCTTATCATGGAAGCTGCAGAAGCTTTGGACAGTGAGGTCCATGTCACGGACACATGCACGTATTTTGACATAGACGAGAATGAAAGAGAAGAAGTTCTTTTGGCAAAATTAAAGCTCTGGTCCGGGACAAAGCTTGTAGTTACAGACAGATTACACGGAATGATCTTTTCACTTATTACACAAACTCCGTGTATTGTGATAGGAAATAATCATCACAAGGTGAAAGAAACTTATGAAACCATAAAGGACTGCGGATATATATATGAAGCAGGAACTATTGAAAAAATAGAAAAAGATATAGCAGCTGTTCTTGAAAAAGACGGGGATAAAACCATAAAGCGCATGTATTGGCCAAAGGACATGGCTGTTTATAAGGAATTATTCGGCGAAAGCTGACAAAGAGCGTACAGAAATGGGAAACAGATTACAAAAGGCAGTGGAAATAATGTTCAGAAAGCAGATTATACTGAATGTTACGGATTTTAAGGCGCGGAAAAACAGAATAAATTTGAACTGGGCGCCCATCGTGCGAAAGAATAAACTGGGGCTTGTGGCTTTATCAGGCAGCACCAAGCAAAATCTGGGCGATTATCTGGCAAATCCTATATATGAATACATGCTTCATAAGTACAATCTGGATAAAGATAAGAAGGTTAAGGGTACAAAGCATTTATACACCATAGGTTCTATTCTTCTGATCGGTCACCAGGATGCCACGGTATGGGGAAGCGG
>JAEEGF010555846.1_pt1 | contig 24244 bp, 15 predicted proteins | sample 9134171 | NCBI WGS metagenome assembly JAEEGF01 (sample SAMN16246542, study PRJNA631951) | gut metagenome | biome: gut microbiome; feature: rumen; material: AP-attached | host: Bos | place: Iran: Karaj | collected 2018-10
TCATTTATCTTAACGTAAAGATGGATAATAACAGCATCTGATGAAGATAAAGGGTTAATGTAAATTGCAGTTTTAGAAGTATTATCTATGGTAAGTAATGAATTTAAGTTTCCGGACAGATAATCTTCCGAAAATGTCCCATCAGAATTTTCAATATACTTTGCAACATAAGACTCGTGGGCATTTGCCGCATCTTCTTTTAAGGGATGGCTTGTAACACTTTTTATATCAAACCATGACATATCAAGAGGCGTGCCACCGGATGATAAGGCACCATCAGAAACTATCCTTATAGCTTCAGAAAGATCGTCCTTTATAATAAGATTTGTATAATTGACCTCATTTCTGTTTGCAATGATCTGAAAATGAAAATAGGCATTTTTTGTTGAATCATCAAAAAACGCGTCTGCATATTTTTCAACAACATTATTGATAAGCTTTTGCTTTGCTGTATCAGAATAATCGTAAGTTTCTCCGGAATTATGAATTGCTATGACCGAAGTCTGAGCATATTCATGCTCTTCATTACTTGCAAAAAATGTTTTAGCCTTAGTCGTGTAAGATATTCTAAGGTCAGAAAGCTTTAATCCGGCAGGACTTGCAAGATCGGCTGAGCTTTTGACCTTTACTGTGATCACGCCAAGATCATCTTTTTTTTCTATAATAAGATCGTCAGGAACATCATTACCTGCCTTTGTTTTAAGGCTAAAAGAACCCGGCACATAGTCCTGATCTGAGGTGTTGGTATTTATAGTAATATCTGCCTGATCAAATTCCGTCTTACAGGAAGGCGTAACTGACCATTTAAGTAAACCGGTCTTCGCATCAGCACCGGTACCCACTTCATCGATAAAAGCTGTAAGAAATACGGTATCTACAGTAGTACCGTCATATTTTGTATAAGAGCCGTAACCGCCACCGCCAAGAGGATAGCCAACTTCAACAAAAGCCTGATTTTGTATCACATCAAAAGGATTTGTTCCTTTTTTATTTGCACTTGCAACACGTGTTTTATCAATCTTTGTTCTAAAAACGATCTTATAGCTTTCCTTAAAAGGAGAAGCAAATTCTATAGATGCATTTGTAGATGTATGAGCATCAGTAAGTCTTATGGTATTACCGTTAAGATTTCCTTCTTTCACGCTGTTATTTAAGGTAATGGATGAATTTGTATCATTACCGTCTTCATCTCTTAAGGTAACTGTAACGCCGTATTCTTCATCGATCTTAAGCTCATTTGATAAAGGATCGATAACCGTAGCCCTATAAACATTTGAATGCTTATCATTTAAAATAAGGATCCATTCAACTGTATTACCATCTATCTGGTTACCCTGCTTTCCAATACCGCAAACCGGAACTTCAACATTTGCATGTGTTGTTTCCTCTACTGCGCTTCCGCCAGACATTTTAACATTGTTTGTTGCACTCGTAGCCTGATTTCCGTTAACCATTCTTCTTGTTGCATCATTAAGTATATTTTCGGTAAATGCTGTATTAATGACTATAGCATACGGCGCAACCGCGCCGTCAGGAAATGTATAAGAAACTTTTGTTATGGCGCCTTCTGTGGTTACTGCCACGCTAAGATCTTCTCCGTTTGCGTTCTTTACGCTTAAAAGATCAAATTCATTTGAATTAAAAGTATCTTCTATAACAACATCTTTTAAAGAATTCCCAGCACTTACGCTTGCTGCACCTGCAGTAACCGTCCAGGAAACAGTGTTATCGTCTTTATTTACAACGCCTGCTTTTTCTACTCCGCGTACCTGCGTTATAACCTGAGGAAAAAGAATATGAGCTTCTTTACTATCTCCAAGTACGGGTAAAATCGGAACTTCGCTTCTGCTTACACTGCTAAGTTCACTTGAATTTACACTGAAGTTAAATGCTATTCCGCCTTCAACCTCAAAAAGCGGTTCAGCCGCATTACTGTTTATGGCATCAGAAAAAGTCAGGATAATATTCTCTCCGACAACAGACCTTGTTAAGAGTATTGTACCGTCTCCCGAAACAATATTCTCTGAAATCCCGGTAAAATCAGGATCAAGTTCATTTGAAACAGGTATCTTTATATAGTCTCCGCCTTTGATCGTTCTATCATCAGGCTCTACTATCTTAAAATTCAATGTAAAACTTATCTTTGAGATCATACCTGCAGGAATGTCAGGGTTCATTTCATAAACAACGGCACCGGAGCTTGTAACGCCTGAATCTAATTTATAAACCGATCCGTTAGTAAGCTCATAAGTCAGGTTTTTAACAGAATAAGACATATCTTTTGATAAAGACACATCACTTGCGTTTGTATTCTCTGCTTTTACCGTAATCACATCTGTACTTGTATGAACTGAAGTAAAAATGATACAAAAAACAAGGATAAGTCCAAGTTTTTTTACAAAAGAACTTTTTTTACTTAAATAACTCATTTTTCTTTTTCCTCCCTATTCAAATTAGTATTCCTCTATATCTGTAAGCGCAAAAATAACAAGATATCTTTTTGTATTATCCTTTTCACAGGTTGATAAAGTTAAGAGTTTCATATCTGTATTTAGCGGAATATCGCTGTTAACATGAGAGTCTGAAATATCTTTTATCAAACCTATTTGTGTAATATAATCCTGAAATACAAAAGGATCGGCAAAATCCTCGTAATAATCAAGTATCAGTTTATCGTCTTCAGGAAACGCGGCAAAGATCTTATATTTAAGAAGTCTGTCAGGCATATAGATAAAGAGTTCATCATGCTCTTTAAAGTAATCTTCTTCCTTGTAGTTATGAAGAGGGGCAAACATGGTGCCATCGTTCATGTTATGACCGTAAAGGATCGTATCGGGGTCAGTAAAGTCCTTATTGTTTCTCTTTTGTGAGTATACGCATGCAGGATATCCGGAAGATTTATCAAGATTATGCATAAGATAAAAATCTTCGCTTTCATTTTCTGCGCTTTGCAAAACCGGGTAACTTATACGTGTCCCTGGAATATACATCCATGCATATATGTCTTCATTTATTTTACTAAGTTCATTAAAATCAACATTAATACTATCAGGTCTTGAAAACTTTCCTGTGATTATCTCTTCTTCTTTTTGCTGCTCTTTATATTCAGCATTTATAAGAGTCTCATTATCGTAAAATCCGCTGCTACGGCTCATATTTTCATAGGTCTTTTCATGCTGCTTTATTGATTTGGCCTCTTTATATTCGTTTCCAAGGGAAACAAAAAGGGCTAACACACAAAAACAGCCAATGACCATGAAAAGAAGCCTTGTTTTTCTTCTGTTCATATTCATCAGCAATCCTTATCCGGGGAATCAGTATGTTTCCCGGTCACTATTTTCATTTGTTTTAAACACGCAACATGTAGATTGTAACACCAGATCTGTCAAAAAACAATGTCGATTTAAACACTAAAACGATTTTCGTATGTTTGCACAAAAAAAGACGCCATCTTTTCGGATAGCGTCAGAAAAATGTCTATAGTAATCGTTAATGAATTCACTTTAGGATTATTCTATACCCAATTTATTGTCTATATCATCTTTAACATAATCAAGCTTACCCATCTTAATTACGGCTTCTTCCATACATTTTTTATAAATGTTCTGTTTGTCGGTATCTCCGCTTTCTTTATACATACGATAAAGGGCAGCATATTTTGTATAATCTGCTATTCCTACACATTCTTTATACTCAGGATGTTTTTCTTCGTCCTGAAAGTTATTATAGGAATCGTAGATTCTGCCATATACTCTTATGGCATTTCCCGTTTCTGCATCTTCAAGTATGAAGTCCGGCCTTGGAAGATAATCATCTGAAAGCATTGAATGTGCCAGGGAAGATACAATGAGCGCAATAAGGGTTGCCCATATAAATCCAACGATTCTTGCAATAATGACAGCCTTTTTACCGGAAATATTTACGCCTGTCTTTTTAATTACCTGCTTTTTCACTATTAAGCGCCTCCTCTATCACCATTGCTCTTTGTGCATCTGTCAGATCTTTAAGTCCTTCTATGGTCTCATCTGAAAGCCCCAGGAAAGTCTTAAACATAAGATTAAGCTCTTTTATGACCTTTGATATTTTTTCTTTAGAATAGCTGTCTTCTTCGCTTAAATTATCATAAAGTCTATACAGCATCTTTGTATATTCAGAAATAGAACCGGAATCAGCTATTGACGATGGTTCTTTGTCATATAAAGCTTCAAGCGTATATCTGAAAATATCAGAATAGATCTCACATGCTCTCATAGTGTTGTTATATTTTTCAAGAGGAGTATCATAACCTCTTAAACCGTATTTTTTCTTAAGATCGGCAAGCCCAAGAAAATCTTCTTTTTCTATTAGTTCCTCAACCTGCCCCACATATTTGGCACTGTTTTTAATATGCTGATTTCTTTCAAAATTGTATTTGACTTTTTCACTAAATACGTTTATAAGAACCAGGACGGCAACAAGAACAAAAGTTATGGAGATAACTGTTATAAGGAAAGTCTTGTTATTAAATTTCTTTGTGTTGTCTATAACTTCTTTTCTTGTATCAGCATAGTCCTTTGCAAAACGCTTCATATCTTCCCTGTGCTTTTTTGCAACAGGATTTTTTGCCCCGCAGTAAGGGCAAAAAGCGTGATCTATTTCAAGATTTGCTCCGCATTTCTTACACTTCATTAATATTCCCCTACTTTCTCTTTTGCAAAATCGTTGCACTCAGAATACTGAGCATATCTGTTATTTACAGCACTTTCTATAAGCATATCAAGCTCACTTGATTTTATATCAAGCTCTTTGCAAAGATATTCATAGTGATCTTTCCAGATATTTTCAAGTTCTGCCTTGTCCTCATCGGTATATGAGTTAACGTAATAGCCGGCAAAAGCACTTATGTAAAAATCTTCCGCTTCATATAAAGCTTCTCCGTAATCATAATAAAATTTTTCTTTTGCAGTCTTGAATTTATCAACGTATGCTTTCGATTCAACAATATGGGCATAAGCTTCACAAAAGTGATAATGCTCCCACTTATGTAACTCGATCTCATCATGATCATCAAGGCTTTCAAGATAATTAACAATTGCCTCATAATCCTTTTTTTCATAAAAATCGTTAATAACTGCAACATTATCTTTATAATGGATCATAAGCTCGATCTTTTTATCAACCTCATCTCTTCTTGAGGCGTATTTTTCGTATTTTTTCTTAATTATACTTGAATAAGAAATAAGAAATACAACTGCTGATATAAGAAAAACAACTGCAAATACCTTAAACCCTTCTTTAATAAGAGATAAATAACTGCCTTTTGCAAAATCATCCACTTTATCAAGATGATCTCTTATTCCTTCCAGTTTTTCGCCGTATTCTTTTTCGGCGCCCACAGGATTAAGAGTGCCGCAATAAGGGCATTTGGGCTCATCCTCATTAAAGGAAGCTCCGCAGGATTCGCATGTTACAAGTTCTTTGCTCATTACAATTCTCCCAAAAAACAAAAAATAGCACTTGTTAACACAAGCAATGCTTATGATAACAAGTGCAAAAAATTATGTCAATATAAAAAGACTAATGAGAAGGTGCTTTCTTTCTGACAAAAAAATCGTTAAGATTCTTTATAAGTTCAGCCTTTTCAATGGTTTTAAGGAAGTACCCCTCAGGTTTAAGCGAAAGAACCTTCATAACACTTTCTTTATCCCCTTTTCCGGTAAGAAACATAACAGGGATATTTGCATTTTCAGGATCGTTTCTTAGCATTTCAAGTACCTGTGGGCCGCTTGTAACAGGCATTTCATAATCAAGAAGTATAAGATCGACTTTATTTTTGGCAAGCCATTTAATGGCCTGAATGCCGGAATTCACTAAAGAAACCTTGTAAGAATCCTTAAGCCAGTCTCTTACAACTCCAAGAAACGATGCGTCATCATCTACCACAAGAAGGCTCTTTTTAAACTCACCGGACTCGGTCTTAGTAATATAATCCTTAACACAAGAAACAAGCTCTTCGTTATTTACAGGTCGCCTAAAAGATCTGTAAATAAGGTCACCGCGCATATGGTCAATGATAAAGGCTATATCATCATGAGTTCCTATAGGTATCATCATATTACCCGTATCTGCCATTTTATCCATGATAAAGTGCAAAAGGGTTTCACTTGGCCTTTCATCCTCTTCCATATACATAATGACAAGAGCGGTATTTTCCCAGTTGTTGTTTATATCATTGACTGTCCAGGGCACAAAGTTACACTCTGTGCCGCTTTCGGTAATTTTTTTGCAGACGACTTTGGTCAAAAATGTAGGTTTTTCTCCGATAACCATAACCCGAAGATCTGTCATCTGTTTGTCCTCCGTTTACTTAAGTATTAATTCTTCCATCTCGCCCCATGCAAAGCCCTTAAGAAGTTTTAAGAGGCGATCAAAAAGTTCTTTATCTTTATCAGGTAAAGCATAGTTATTTAGCTCATTTAAAATTTCTTCCACCGAATCATAATCCATCTGAGGGATAAGCTCTCTTAGCGCCTCATATGCTTCTTTTAGCGTATCTTCAGGCACAGGCTGTTTGTCGCCGGATGATTTTTCTTCTTTATGAATATTTTTAAGCTTATCTTTAAATGCCTTGTAAACCTCAAGTAATACTCCGGCATTTGCATCTATAAATGCCTTATTTTCTGAATTACCCGCATCTTCAAGACTCTGGCACATATCAGATAAACTTAATGCGCCTATGATCCTTGCAGAACTCTTAAGAGCGTGTACTTTAATGGTATAAAGTTTTATATCATCTTCATTATACGCTTTTTCTATTACAGATGCATTATCTTCTATCGTATCATAAAAAAGTTCAAGAGAGTTGATATACGAAGAAACTCCTCCCGAATGTTTTATACCCTCAGGTACAGAAATTCCTTCCGTATCATAAAGCCACTTAAGATCATCAGGAAGATCTGTCGGTTCTTCTGTAACTTCAGGCGTCTCAGGCTTTAGCATGATATCTTCAGGAAGATGCATCATTATGGCTCTCTCTAAGGCTCTCGTATCTATAGGTTTTGCAAGATAACCCGTAAAGCCTTTTTCTTTATAAAACTCCTCTCCGTTTACAGCTGCATTTGCAGTTAATGCATAAACCGGAAGATCAGGATAATTTGCACGGATCTTTGCAAGAGTTTCAATTCCGTCCATACCGGGCATCATATGGTCAAGAAGCACAACATTAAAGGTACTTAGTTTAAGCTTTTCAAGGCATTCTTCACCGCTTTCTGCCGTGGTAACAAAAACCTTGGTAGGCTTTAAAAGGCCTTTTATGACGTTAAGGTTCATCGGATTATCATCTACCACAAGTATATCCGCATCCGGAGCGATAAACTGCGGTACATAAGGGCCTTTAACGTTTTCTTCAACCTCTTCCTTAAATACACCGATCTCTTTAGGATCAACTATCTTTTGTGATACTGTAAGTATAAACTCGGAGCCTTCTCCGTACTCACTCTCACATACCAGATTCCCGCCCATAAGATGCGCAAACTGTCTTGATATGTCAAGCCCAAGACCTGTACCTTGTATACCTGAGTTCTTTTCCTCATCAAGACGCTCATAAGCATTAAAGAGCTTATCAAGATCTTCTTTCTTTATGCCTATTCCCGTATCTTTAACAGAAATTCTTAAATCACACTTTTCACTGTCTTTTTCTGTTACAGTAACTTTAAGAGTAAATCCGCCTTCAACAGTATATTTTACTGCATTTGTAAGAAGGTTAAGTACTATCTGCTTGATCTTTCCTTCATCACCGTAAAGGATAGATGGCAAGCTTTCATCAATCTCAACATTAAAGAAAAGCCTCTTTGACTCGCTTCTTACCCTGATCATGGTAATTATGGCACGAAGGGTAGCTGCAATATCATATTCCTGCTCCACAAGATGCATTTTTCCTGACTCTATCTTAGAGATATCAAGAATATCATTGATAAGTGAAAGCAGGGATTCTGATGCGCTTCTGATATCAAGGGCATAGTTTATAACGGAAAGAAAATAAGGCTTTGGAACACCGTCTGCATTTTCTCTTAATATCATTTCATCCATGCCCATAATGGTATTTATTGGCGTGCGGATCTCATGAGACATATTGGCAAGGAACCTTGATTTTGCGAGGTTTGCACGCTCTGCCTCAGCTTTGGCATCCTGAATCTGTACATATTGCTTTCTTATGATGGTTCCTGCCATAACTCTCCAGACGATAAGGCCGACGCCTGCAGCAAGAAGGGCTATAAGAAGGACTCTGACTGCTATAAGTTCAAAAAATCTCGGCTCTTTTTTGATATGAAAAGCTTCATCAGAAAGCACTTTTCCGCTTCCCCTGTCAAGGATCTGGATATGAAGCACATAGCTTCCGTAACGAAGGCCTGTATATTCAAGAGCCGAAAGCCTGTTAAGCTCTGATGTAATACCTGTGTTGTCTACATCAGACAAAAAAACGTGTACAGTGGGGTTTGTTACGGTGTAATCAAGTATGGCAGGGATGATCTGTATACGTTTACATTCAGAAGAAATAACATAGGCCCCGCTTGCGTCCTTTCCCGCCGATACGTCATCGCAAAGTATGTTCTTTACCGTAGTAATTATCTTTGTGTTTCTTTCAAAGTATTTTTCGATATTTACTCTTGAAACGCCGGACTGCCCTGCTATATAAAGGTTTCCTTCATTATCAAGAGCGCTGTAACCGTGTCCTATAGGAAGGCTTGTAAGTCCATTTGCAAGTGTATAAAGTCTGTATTCACTTATCGTATCTGCAAGCATATCATCACATCTTACAGAATAAACGCCATCAGAAGATAGGACCCAGTAATTGTCGTTTTTATCTGAAAGGATATCAAAGTTATTGTTATAAGGAAACGTGGAAACCTGCTTAATAATAAGGTCTTTCATGTATGCTATGGAATTTGAAGATATGATCCACATCACTCCTTTATTATCATCTCTTCTTATCCTCATGATTACATCGCTTGATAAGCCTTCTTCAGAGCCGATCCTTGTAACGTCATCATCACTTATGATATAAAGGCCATCTCCGTCGGTTCCCGCGTAAATCTCGCCGTTAAAACCTTCGCAAACCGTAAGGATCACAGTATTATTAAGGCCGTCAGTTGTCCCGTAAACTTTTATAATTTCGTCATTTTTAATTACAACAATGCCGTTATTAGTGCCTGCAAGTATACTTCCGTCACTTTTTTCGTATACATTACGCACTTCATTGCTTGGCATGCCGTTATTTTTATTAAATGCAGTAATATTGCCATCTTTATCATATTTAACAAGGCCAAGTCCGTATGTAAATGTACAGATCCAAAGGTTATCTTTACTGTCTGCAAAAATACATCTTATCCTGGCATCACCAAGATAACTTACAAGCTCGTTATAAACACGTTTATGGCCGGGAGCAATAATCTTAAGGCCCTTATCTGTACCAACATAAAGATTGTCTTTATAAAGACAGGTTACGTTAACAACTTCATCAGGTATTCCCGACACCTTGGTATAGTCAAGGAAATTGTTTGCAATTACTTTGCAGACACCTTGTCTTGAGGAAGCTATCCAGATATTTCCCTGATAGTCTGATGTTATCATGGAAATGGAATCATTTACGGGAAGGTTCTTAATAAGTACAAACTTGCCGTCAGGTTCAAAATAACCCACAGCAGATTCGCCGCAGATAAAGATCCTGCCAACTTCATATGAAAGCCACTGGGCAGCTTCAATATTACCCGCAAAAAATTTATTCATTGATCCCACTTTATCGCCAAATGCGCCGCGGTACACTATGTTGCTGTCTGTTCCAAGGTATAAGATTCCTGCTTCATTCGGGTCACAAAGGATCGCAGTTATCTTGCTGATGCCAAGCTCGGCGCTTTCATAAATCTTCGTAACCTTGTTAAACTCAATGGAAAAGATTTTTCCGCTCTTTGTAAGACCGTAAACATTTCCCTGTGCATCTGATACCAGATTTAATATGATCTCGTTGTTTATTCTTTTATCATCAACATTATATAGAGTAAGCCCGTTATCAACGTATGAAACGCCTGATGTAGAGCCAATATATACAAGTCCGTCCTTACCTTGTGTAAAAGTTCTGATAGATGAAGAAGGAAGTCCGTCATTTTTGGTAATGTGCCTTGTTTCATCGCCGTCTATCACTACTACACCGTTATCGTTGGTTCCTACAAATACTCTTCCAAGGCTGTCTTCAAAAAGGCCTCTTCCGTTTGTAAGACCGCCATTTGCAGAAAGTCTTTCAAAGGAATTACCGTCGTATCTTATAATACCGCTGTATCCGCCAATAAGTACGTATCCGCTTGAAAGGCCAAGAATACAGTTTGCCTCAGATGTTGGAAGTCCGTTTTTAGCATCATAAAGAACAGACATGTAACCAACTTCAGGAAGCTGTCCTGTAATTGCATATCCTCCGCCCACATTTCCGTTTTCAGAATTTAGCGTCGCATTGTCATTACTTTTTGCAGTCTCCCCAAATGCTTTAGCACTGACGTATATTCCCGAAAGCAACGTCACTATACAGCAAAATATTATTGTTTTTCTTATTATCTTCTTTAGAAGCATAATAAAACCTCCGTAAAGACAGATCATTTATTTATAATTTTAGCCGATCTGGTATTTTTGCATTGTCTTTTTAATCTCAGGTACCGAATCAAGAAAAACCTCAACTATAAGCGGGTCAAACTGTTTTCCCGAACCGTCTTTTATGATCTCAAGGGCCTTTTCAAGAGGGAACCCCGGCTTATAAACTCTTGGCGAAGTCAGAGCATCAAACACGTCTGCCACAGCCATTATCCTTGCTGAAAGAGGTATGACTTTTCCGCTGAGCCCTTCAGGATACCCTTTTCCGTCCCATCTTTCATGATGGTACGCCGCCATGTTTCTGGCCTCTTTAAGGTAGTTCTCTCCCTCAACTGTACTAATAGCATTTTCAAGGATCTTTCTTCCTGCCGTGGTGTGAGTTTTCATGATCTCATACTCTTCATCCGTAAGTTTGCCCGGCTTATTAAGAACGGCATCAGGAACATTGATCTTACCTATGTCATGAAGAGGCGCTGATTTTTCAACATCATTTGCGTACTTGTCGGTGATCCTGTCTGCATAATATCCCTTTTCTTTTAGGCCTTTTAATATAATGCGAACGTAGGCAGCAGTTTTTTGTATGTGGGCCCCGGTATCCTTGTCTCTACTTTCTACAAGATCTGCCATTGTGATAATGAGGCCACGTTGCATTTTTTCATTTGATCTTGCAAGAAGTCTTATGCTTCGCATCTGATCTGCAGTACCTTTTGCCATCTCGCAAACCGATCTGTAAAGATTTTCTACCTCGTCATTTGTGCAGATATCAAGTTTGTCAAGCTTTCTTACGCTTTTATCAATTTTCTTTTGATCCTCTATCCCGCGCATAAACCCATCAATATATTTTTCAAGAGCGCTGATGGGATAAATAATAAAATTACCTGACATCCAGATACCAAAAGCAACAATAAGGGCAAAGAAGCCTGAAAAAATAAGCAAAGCCCTTACCACAAAGTTTTTAAGGTAATCAGATATCCTTGAAAATGAAATATCGGCTCCCACATATGCCACGCATTTGCCGTTGGAGTTATACAAAGGTTCATAGGCCGTAAGCAGGTATCCAAATCGGCTTTCTGCTTCCTGAACTTCTATTCTTTCTCCTTTTAACAGGGCAGGAACCAGGGGCAGATAACTTTCGTCAAATTCAATTCTCTCACCTATCTGTCCGCCTTCCTGAAAATAATCATCTGTATCAAAAACTGCATAGCAGGCATCTTCTCTGATCTGATAAACATAAATATATTCTAGATCCGTATATGAATCTTTAAGTTTACATAAAAGATCGTTAGTCTCTTTATATCCCGGCAGATCACAGTTAGGTGCAGTCTTACCGGACCTTAGATAGTTTTGTATCTGATCTGCATCAATAAGCTCCGCCGCAAAAGAAGCCGCATTAGCAACAGTTTTTCTTCCGTCATCTACCGATGCGTCATAATTCATTTTTATACTCAAAAAACCAAGGACAAGAGTAATGGCAAATGATGCCGATAAAAGAAGAAAAGAAAGCCTTAATCTTATAGATTCCTTCCCCTTTTCTTTCTTTGCATTTGCCTTTTTTAGATCTTCTGCTTTTAACGGGGTCTGTCTGAAAGAGCAATTAAAGAAAGATTGTCTCACATTTTCCGGTATAAAGTGAAAAGCCAAAGCAGAAATAAGTACAGAGATCCCTTTATCAACGATATTAAGGGCTATTATCAGGCCAAGAGACCATATGAAAAATGATGTATCATTCCTGTTTCCCGAAAAATAAACAGCAAGTTCTGCTACATAATCAAACTGAGGTCCTTTAAAAAGCATCCACTGAAAAATCGTTCCAAGGCTTCCGGAAATAACGCCTATTGTAAGGGCAAGAAGAATAATGTTGCTTTTTTTATGAAGATCTTTTTTAACATAATAACTGCTGCAAATAGCCACAAGAACACTTATAAGTGTAAAAAACATGGCATCAGGATTAAAAGCAGGTGAACAGATAAGGTTGGTGGCAACTGCGGTTATGACTCCCGGAAATGCTCCGCCAAGCATAGAAATAAAGATAGTGCCTATGGTATCAAGATACATAGGCAGTTTAAACCTGTATGCAAGATAAGCAAAGGCAACATTGAGCAAGGTACACCCAATTGTTGCCAATGCCATATATATTCTGTATTTTTCCCTGGTTTTTAAGTTGGTTTCCATTGTTTTAGTTGACTTTAAAGCTGCCTACTGCTCCTGAAAGCTCATCAGAAATACCTGATGCTCTTTCAGCCTCTGTGTTGATACCGCCAATACTGTCAGATACATCAAAAGCTTTTGCCGCTGCATCTTTGATTGCAGCCGAAGAATCCTTTACGGAATCATTAACGGTTCCGGTATGGCTCTTAATCTCATTGATCTTCATTTGAGCATCTTTACTCATAGATTCAAAAGCAGACATTATCTCATCCACGTGACTTGCGGAATTCTTGTAGCTTTCACTGTTTTCAACAAGTTTTTCATAGCTTTGAAGAACATTTTCATTAATAAATTCAATCATCTTCTTAGCTTCGTCTGCAAGATCGCTAACAGCAGAAATAACTTCAGCAGATACCTTCTGGATCTCTCCTGCCGCAACTGCTGAATCTGCAGCAAGGTTTCCGATCTCTGAAGCAACAACCGCAAATCCTTTTCCTGATTCGCCGGCTCTTGCAGCTTCTATACTTGCGTTAAGTGCAAGAAGCTTGGTCTGATCCGTAATATTAAGGATATTTTCAGTAAGGACATTGATATCTTTAACAGCTTCGCTCTTTTCGATCTTTTCCTGAACGGATCTTTGCATCTCATTTACAGAGATCTTCGCCTGTTCCTGAGCTTTTCTTGCAGCGTTACCTGTTTCAACCGCTACATTATGACTTTCATGAGCATAGTCAGAGCCGCTTTGAACCTCATGCACGATATCGCCAAATACTTCATTGATATCTCCTACAAGACCATTTATGTTATTCATGGCATTTGTGGTATCTGCCATAGTAGTTGAAAGATCTTTAAGGGCGCCGCTTACGGTTCCGGTATCTCCTTTGGCTGTTCCAAGTTTATCAAAGATCACTCCTGTGGCTTTTTCAAGCTCTCCTACATTTTCGGTGATCCTTATCATGATCTCTCTTATGTATGCAACAAGTTTGTTTACATTTTCTCCGATAACTTCAAACTCATCGCCGCTATGTATCTCAATCTTCTTTGTGAGGTCTCCGCCGCCTCCCGCAAGTTCTTCAACTTTAGAATTAAGCGTTCCAAAGCCTTTTGCGAGATTACTTCTAACGATTAAAAGGATACAGATTCCAACTATAAACGAAACAGAACAGATAATAATGATAAGTCTTAAGATACCTGCTTCCTGTTCTTTTACCCAGTTAAAGCTGGTATCGACTCCCACAACACCCACAACCTCTTTACCGTCAAAAATAGGGGCATAAGCTGTATAATGGGTTCCCCAGGCATCTGTATAAGGTTCAGGTTCCACAGTAATGGTTCCGTGAAAAGCCTGTATCTGTGTATCTTCGTAAGATTCAAACTCATCTCCGGAATCAGAAGCATCTTCAAGTGAAGTATCTACAAGGTATATACAATGATCGCCCATATCATTAAGCGTATAAACATACTCTACGCCGCTGCTGTCTCTAAAGTTTGCAAGAGTTTTATAAACATTTTCATATGCTTCACTTTCTGTATCTCCTACGGCAATCTGCCTGTAAATCGATCCGTCTACATTAGCAGCAACAGAAGAAGAAATGTTTTTTAAATTTTCTTTTGTCAGAGAAACTAAAAGTCCGGATGATCTTTGGTAAAACAAAACGCCAATTAAACCGTCTGATATCAGAAGAAGCAATGAGATGTAAATAAAAATTTTGGTTGACATCGAGATACGTCTAACTTTCATTGTAATACCCCCTGTAATTTTGTTCATTTTATTCATTATAGCATAGTTATCTATTAATTTAAAGCATTAAAGTAAGGAATTTCACAGTATTTCAGCAACATTTAAGCAATCTGTGTTTCATATTCCATCCCGTTTTCTCTTATATATGCTCTTGCATCATCTATGGACATAGGTTTTCCAAAGAAATACCCTTGTGCTCTGTCGCATCCGGCTTTTTTTAGAAACTCAAAATGCTCTGCTTTTTCTACACCCTCGCAAAGCGGCGAAAGTCCCATGCCTCTTGATCCTACGATAATATATTCAAGGAGCATTTTTGTCTTAGGGTTTTTATCAAAGCTCTTTAAAAACACAAGATCAAGTTTTAGTACATCAAAATCGTAATCACCAATGGTGTTAAGTGAAGAATAGCCACTGCCAAAGTCATCAAGCCAGATCTTATAGCCAAGTTCTCTCATTTTTTCGCACTCAAACTTTATATAACTTCCGTTTTCGTTAAGTGCGCTTTCTGTGATCTCAATGTCTATCATATTTCTCGGAACATTGTTTTTGGCTCTTTCTTCTTCCAAAATTCCGAATATATCGCAAAGTTCAAAATCAAGTCTTGAGATATTAACTGAAACCGGAACCACAGGTTCTCCTGCTTCAATAAGCCTTTTGTGATCTTCGCAAACCTTTTTGATCACATAAATATCAAGCTGATGAATAAGGTGGAACTGCTCGAGTGTTTCAATAAATTCACCCGGGTTCATCATTCCAATATTTGGATCCATCCACCTTACAAGTGCTTCACATCCGCATATCTTTCCTGTCTTTACTCTTATAACAGGCTGATAAAACACCTTGATATATTCTTTTTCAATTGCTTCTTCGATATGATCCAACACGTATTGCTGTTTGCGAAGTTTATCTATTAGCATATCATCGTAAATGCAGTAATATACATCATAGCGATACTTTATGCTGTTACATGCAAGTCTCGCATGGTCGCAGGCAAGCCCTACATCAAATATCTTAGTTCCCGGATAATAAAGACCTGCTCTAATCCTTACGCGTTTGCTCGGATCTTCATTACTAAGCATCTTCTTATAGACCTGCTCCACTTTTTTTACCGCATCCCCTCTGTTTCCCTCATAACAGATAAAAAAGTGGTCATTTGAAAACCTGGAAATCATATGTCCTTCAAAGATATCCGATAAATGCTTTGAAAGAGTGCATAAAAGCTCATCTCCTGCAGTAAAACCGTGCAACTCGTTATAAAGTTTAAAATTAGAGATATCAAAATGGATTATGGATAGATCTGCTTTTCTGTTTTCAGTAGAATTCATAAGTTTACCAACATGCTGATAGAAAAAAGACATATTAAATAAACCGGTAAGTATGTCGGTTTCAAGGCTCGCCGAAAGAACCTCTGCCTCAGCATAGGAATTTTTGCTTCGATTGTAAAATTCATTCTGGTCTACATCCACAATAAATACATAAAAAAAACTTTTTCCGTTATTTGTATGAAGAAGATGTCCAAAGTCTTCAACAAACTTTTCTTCTCCGGTTTTGGTCCTTATTCGATACCGCACATAATCATGCCTTTTTTCTCCGAAAAAGGTCTGTGCTTTTATCTGATTTTCTATTTTATAAAGGTCATCAGGATGGACCATACCTTTAAAGGTGCCACCTACATGATCTAAAAAATCATTAAAATCTGCGCATCCATACATCTTTATTACATTTGGCTCGGCAAAAATGATCTTTTCATCGCCACTCGCCTCGTAAATAAAGAAACCACCCGGCAGACCTGTAGGCATGGCACCTCCAAAACCGGTAGAAAGCATATAATCATCCATAATCGTACCTCCTTTATAAAAAACAAGGTCCTATGATGATTATACTGCTAATCATATCATATTTTCAAGACAAATTTATGATTCTTCATTAAACGTGAAGAATCGTTTCGCGTTTACAAATAGGTATAGAAGGCTTTTTTGCCAACTGCAAAACTGCCAACCTTGTCAAAAACACCGGCTTCAATAGCAGGGTTTACAGTGGCTGCTCTAACAGCCCACTCTTTTGGAACGCCCATCTTTATTGCTTCCCTTAAGCAATCATGAAGATTTGAAGCGCTACCTGCTAAGGTTCCGTCTGCAAGAGTTGCTCTGTTTCCCTTTTTAAAGACCTTTTGGCCGCCAAGCTCATACTCTCCGTCTTCCATGCCTGTAGCTTCGCAGCTGTCTGAGATAAGGATCACACGAGAAGGGCCAAAAGTTTTAAAGGTATTCCTTACTACTGCAGGATGAATATGTATGCCATCAGTTATAAGCTCGGCAAATACTCTTTCATCGTCCATCGCAGCTCCGATCACTCCCGGAGCTCTGTGGTTATATGCAGGCATGGCATTATAAAGGTGAGTTACATGTGTGGCACCTGCATTAAAGGCATTAATTGCTGTATCGTAATCTGCCGTGGTGTGGGCAACTGTATATTTATATTCTCTGCCTGCGTTTTTTATACAGTCCATTGCTCCGTCGCTTTCAGGCGCAATAGCTACAAAGCGAACTCTTCCTCCGCTTGCCGCATTAAGCCTTTTAATCATGTCATCATCAGGCTTTGCAATGTAGTCAGGATTTTGCGCGCCTCTTTTTTCGTAAGAGATAAACGGGCCTTCAAGATAGACTCCCCCAATTGTCTCATCTTTTTCGGCCACATCTTTTATACACGTACAAACCCTTGTAAGTCTTTCTTCATCAAAGGTCATGGTAGTTGGAAAATAAGTAAAAATACCGTTTTCCCTCTGGTAGGCAAGCATCTTTTTTAGGCCTTCCGGGTCTGCGTCGCATGTATCATGACCTACGCATCCGTGGGAATGAATATCCACAAGGCCCGGAATTATATATTTATCCTTCTCCGTATCGCTTAGTTCCGATTCCTTAAGTTCCTTTAATGAAACAATGATGCCGTTTTCCGTTACCATTTCTCCCGGCACAAACTTATAATCTTCCGTATATAAGTATCCTCTTACTGTTTCCATATTTGTCTCCCTTACAGGTCAAGATATTTATCAAAGTTATCTCCAAGTGCTGCCTCATCACCAACAAGGATCACGTCGTTATGAAGCTGAAGTACTGACGCAGGTACATTTGGTGTTATAGGACCAAAGAAAGCCTCTTTTACAATATTTCTCTTATTTTCACCTGTTACCATAAGAAGCACCTTCTTTGACTGCATAATACTCTTAATTCCCATGGTGATAGCCTGTTTTGGAACATCATCAATTGATGCAAAGAATCTGGAATTTGCATCAATGGTGCTCTTTGAAAGATCAACAACATGGGTTTCTTTATCAAAAGCTGCTCCCGGCTCATTAAAACCGATATGACCGTTAAGACCAAGGCCAAGAAGCTGCATATCTACTCCGCCCATGCTCTTAATGATCTTATTATAGTCTTTGCAAGCTTTTTCTGTATCTTTTTCAGTTCCGCAAGGGAGATTTGTATTCTCTTTTTTAATATTTATATGGTTAAAGAAATGACTGTCCATAAAATATCTGTAGCTCTGATCGTTGCTGCCATCAAGTCCCACATACTCATCAAGGTTAACGGTTCTTACCTTTTTGAAATCTATATCACCCTTTTTGTACCACTCTATAAGCTGCTTATAAAGCCCCTCAGGAGTAGCACCTGTGGCAAGACCAAGCACACAGTCAGGTTTCATTATTACCTGCGCTGATAAAATATTAGCCGCAACTCTAGAGGCATGATCGTAATCTCTTGTCTTATAAACTCTCATCTTTGTTTGTCTCCTTATTTCTGTAATCGTTTGCGCTGATACCGGTCATTTTCTTAAAAACTCTTGAAAAATGTGCAAGATCAAGAAATCCTACTTCAAGAGCTATGTCATAAATCCTGTAAGAAGGATCTTTTAACAGTTCTTTTGCTTTCTCGATCCTTATTCCATTTAAAACTTCAGAAAAATTCTTGCCGGTATGTTTGTTAAGAAGCTTGCTAAGGTGCCATTGACTCACAAATATATGGTCTGCAACATCAACAAGTTTTAATTTTTCTTTGTAATTATCCTTAATATAAGTTAGGGCATTATTTACAATAAAGGAACTTGCAGGGTTTTCAAGTATATCGCCGGGTTCATCCTGCTTTTTGTCATCTTCCTCATAAGGTATACTGTATCTTGCGTAATACTCACGAAGTTTTGCTGTCATGGCAGTTATGGCTTCTTCTATTTCCTCATGTTTTGAAGGCTTAAGAAGAAACCTTGACACTCCAAGTGATATAGCGGTCTTTGCATAATCAAAATCTCGGTACCCTGTTAGTATTGATATCTGCATATGAGGAAATTCGGACTTTACGGCAGCTATCATATTAAGGCCGTCCATATTTGGCATAGCAATATCTGAGATCAGAATATCCGGCTTTTCTTTTCTTATAAGGTCAAGCCCCTGCAGACCGTCGTATGCAAAGCCTACAACCTTTGCATCCCATTTTGCCCAGTCTACGGTTTTTGACAGACCCTCAACAATAATAGGCTCATCATCAATAATAGCTACTTTAAACATTCGATCACTTCCCCTATAGCTTCATCTATGTCTTTGTTGCCTTTTACAATATCAGGCATTTTTTCAAATATCGGTGCTCTGCTTTCAGCAGGCACATAGTCCTGAACAGCCTCTGAAACTCCCGTGGCATGTTCAGCCATATAAATGGCACTTTTAACGAGCCCGGAAACATCATCTTTTTCTAGTTTTACACCGCTTTTAAGAGCCGTGGCAGAAACATAGGCAAATCTTGAGACCATGTCATCTGTTGTCATGAACTCTACAAAACTAACGGCTGCATCTCGTTTATTAGGGTCCTCCCAAGCTTTTCTTGTGATGTAGTAACCGCTTGAAAGACCTCCAATGATATCTGTGGTTTTTCTGTCATTTTTTCCGGGCACAAAAGTAACGATAAAATCATCCACATTTGACGTTGCATTTTCAATGGCAGAAACCCTCCAGGAACCGTCAAGAAGAAAGGCTGCTCTCCCTTCAAGGAAATCACGCATGGTCTCATCATCTGATGCCGAAAGAGTATTTTCCGGAAAAAATCCTTTCTCATACATCTTTTTAATATCAGACAATCCTTTAGACCAGGCTATGCCTGCCCTGTCATATATACCTCTTGGAACTGTCGAGTGATTTTCCGGGTCTCCATAATTATATATACAAAACTCAAACCAGTAATGAGGCACATTTGCAAGAGATGCGGCAATAGGAATAAAGCCGGCATTTTTTATCTTTTCGCAGGTATCCATAAATGTATCCCAGTCCGTATTTTCATCAGGAACCGGAACACCTGCGGCCTCGCATACTTTTTGGTTTACAAAAAGGCCTTCCCAGTATCCGTTTACAGGTATGGAATAAATCATGCCATCAACAGGACTTGGCTGAATAAGGCTTTCTTTCATATTTGCTGCATATTCGGGGTAAACCTTTCTTATCTCATCTATAGATACCACTCTGTTGTTTTTAACAAGATTTGCAGCATCTTCGCCCGAAAAATAAAAAAGAACATCTGCTTCCGCGCCTGCAAGGAAATCCATTGAAACTCTTGTCTTAAAGGTTTCATCGGAAGTAACGGAACTGTCTTTTACAGTATATCCGGTCTTTACTTCCCACTCTTTTACCGCTTCTTTATAGTTAGTCGCATTGCCGTCGCTTCCTGCATACATAGTCATAACCGATAGTTCAAGCGATGCTTCATTCTTTGATACAGGACCTGTCTTTAAGCTTTCAAATCCGCAGGAAGAAAACAAAAGAGTGATAAAAACAGGTAAGATAAGAATAACAGGCTTTATCTTTTTCATACTCTCTCGCCTCCTTTTCTAATAGTAAGAAGGCTTTCTGTGCAATCACCGTTATTATATACTTTAAGACCGCTTAAGTCTCCGTACATAAGCTTTAAACGTTTGTTAACATTTCTGATGCCGATATTAACATGATGTTTTTCTTCGGTTTCAGAATCAGAAAGCAGTTCCGCAACTTTCTTAACATCATCTTCACTCATATTACCGGTATTTGTAACCTTGATATAAATAAAATCATCATCTGAATAAATGTTAAGACTGATGGTACTTTCCGTCGTGGCATTAATTCCGTGTTCTACTGCATTTTCAATAACAGGCTGTATAATAAGCCTTGGAACCTCTGTTTTAAGAAGGCTCTCATCCACATTTTTTTCTATCTTAAGCCTGCTTCCCATACGCTCTCCGATAATGTAAAGGTATGCATCTACATACTCTATCTCTTCAGAAAGGGATATGGTCTGTACGTTCTTTCGGTTTAATGTAGAATTAAGCATGGTAGAAAGAGCTTCTATCATGTTACTTACTTTATAAACTTTGTTAAGTCTTGCCTCCCAGTTAATGATCTCAAGAGTATTATTTAAAAAGTGAGGATTTATCTGAGATTGCAAAGCTTTTATATTGGCATCACGAAGTGCGATCTCCTCCAGGTATATCTTAAGAAACTGATTTTTAAGCTCGTCACTCATGGCATTGAATGACTCATTAAGGTATTCAAATTCCCTGCTTCCCGCATCACTGCTTTCAATATGATAACCGTAATTTCCTGCTGTTATCTCCTTTGCAGAAAGAACAAGTTTTTCAACAGGACCTGACACTCTTTTTCTAAGATATACAAATACAGTCACTATAAGCGGAATAAGTGAAAGTAACACTATCAAAAGGACATAATAAGTAGTCCTTATCTCGCCAAATAGCATATTACTGTCAAGCTTGACAACATATGAAAGGAAACTGCCGTTATAGTTCTCTGTAAGATAAACATAATAGTCTTTTCCGCTCTTTTCAATAACCGGGCCTTCTGTAACCTCTTTAAGGATAAAAGTTTCAGGAAGCTCTATACTCCTTCCGCTAATCTTTTCGCCGTTTAAAAAAACGTAGCCTCCACTGTAAGCTCTTACAGTACTTAATGCATCAAAAATCTTTTCTTTATTAAGCTCCATTACGATCATCGCAAACGGCTTATACCGGTCATTAAGAAGATTACGCATAAGATACAGGGAATTACCGCCTTTGTAGAGTTTTACCCTTGAATCTAAATTTCTTGAAATATAAAGAGCGTCTTTTAAATAATTATTCTTAAAATGAATAACGTTATCATATGAACTTCCTGAACTGTACGTAGAATAAAAAAGCTCCGGGTCATCTGTAAAAAAGACCATGGTAGTTTCAAAATTTGCATTAAAACGATACTGCTGAGCAAGGTAGATCGTCATTTGATCATAAAGTGTCTGCTTTTCGCCTGTTTTAACATACCCTTCGTAGTTTTCGGATATTACGTTAAAGTATGTGGCATTTCTTGATGCATTAACACATTCATCAAGTCTTGTATCTATACTGTAAACCGCTTTATTCATAGAAAGTGCAAGGGCGCTTTGTACCTGATCCCGCATTTTACCTGAGACCAAAAAATACACAACAAAAGAAGCCATCAAAATCGGCACCAGCCAGATAGAGATGAGCAATAAAATCATACTCCATTTTAAGTCAAGCTTCTTCACGTAAATTTCGTCCTTGTATAAAAATATCTAATGTGATTTTAGCATATGGCAGTCAAAAAACAAAGTGTTAAACGCTCTAAGAAGCCTGCCGGAAAGAAACCTTTCCGGCAAGCCCCTATGGAAGAAAACACAAATATGAGTTTATTTGTTTGCAAGGAATTCAGTAAGCTGTCTGTTAGCTTCATCAACGATTGTCTGCATTCCGTTTGCATCAAGTTTCTCAAGGAATTTTGGAAGAACCTCATCAGGGTCTACCGCACCGATTGAAAGTGGAAGTGCGTACTCTGCTGCAGCATTTGCTACTGCACCAAGTTCATTTCCAACGCTCTCTGAGTTAAATGTAAATCCAAGGATTGGGATCTCGTCAGCAGCACCGTAGTATGCCTTGAAACCATCCCAGAAATCTGCACCCTGTCCTGCCTGTGGAGGAAGGAGTGTTACATTACCCATACCATTTGTCCAAGGCTGATAGTTACCTCTCTCATCTGTAAATACAGCCTCACCCTGATCGTTAAGGTTGTAGTGGATTCCCTCTACACCAAAATCAAGAAGTGTGAAAAGGTATGGATCTGTGTTAAGAAGGTTAAGGAACATCATAGCTCTCTCAGGATTCTTTGAAGCTGTAGAAATAGCCATCATAGCACCCTGTGAAGATGTTGTATCAACATAAGCAGGAGTTGTGGGAACCATTGCAACTTCAAAGCCACGCTCTGTGGAAGCCTGGATCTCATATCCCAATGAATATGACTGAGTTCCGATGAGGTACTGACCGGTAAGCTGCTTATTTGCTCTTACATCGTTAGCCTTCTCGGGATTAGCCATAGCGGGATCGATATAGCCTGCAAGATAATACTCACGTGTCTGCTTGCAGAACTTCTTGAATTCATCTGTAGCGAACTTGTTGAGGATCTTATTGCCGTATGCACCCTGATCGGATGTCTTCTTGGGATTGATGTAGTAAGAAAGAAGGTTGTTGGAACCGGAATCACCTGCAACGATGATGGAGTTGTCAACCATACGCTCTAAAACCGCACCTTCAACAAGAAGGGGATAGAAGCTGTCGCCTTCTCCTGCCTTAACGGTAGCAAGAATGTCGCCAAAGCTGTAGTAATCAGCCTTTTCGATATCTTCGATGGTGTAGCCGTACTTCTTAAGAAGATCTACGTTAACGTCCCAGCAAAGCTGGCAGGCAATATCCTTGTATCCGTTAACAGCGTAGATACCGTAACCGTTGGCACCTTCGATGGTGGAACCTTTGATGAGCACTTCGGGAAGAAGGTTCAGGATATCCTGTCCGTACTTTTCCATAAGGTTGTTGTTGGGATCGTCAAGGCGTACATAGTAGCCGTCTCTTGCAAACTGGTTGTACTCATTGAGAGTCCAGGAGCAGGTGAAGTAGATATCAACATCTTCAGCACCCTGTAAAGAAAGAACAGCGCCCTGGTCGAAATCGCCCCAGGTACCCCAAATGGGCTCAAGGGTAACGTTGAGTTTCTCGTCAAGATATTCATTTACCTTTTCAAGAACAGCGGTATCATCGGTAACGTTGCTTCCTTCAAGATACATCTTGAGTGTTACGTGATCGGCAGGTCTGCCGGGATCTGCAGTGCTTGTCTCAGCAGCAGTCTCCGTCTTTGTTTCCGTTTTGGTCTCAGTCTTTGTTTCCGTAACGGTGCTTGTTTCGGCTTTCTTACCGGAAGCCTCAACACTTGCGGCCTGTCCGCATCCTGCAAGGGATCCTAATAAAAGTCCGCAGGTCAACAGTGTAGCTAAAACTTTTTTCATGTTTTCTCCTCCAATAAATTATATGTTTGTAATCGGCCGGGATTGGCCGGAATTACCCTTTTACCGAGCCTATGGTAAGTCCCGAGATTATGTATCGCTGGAAGAAAGGATAAGCGAATGCGATGGGAACTACGATAAATACCACAAGGCTCATTCTTAAACTGGTGCCGGGAAGGTCACGAAGAATCTTGGTTGCCTCCACGCCTATCACCGATGAGTTCTTGATAAGGAAATCCGCCTGATTCTGGGCTTTCATCAAAAGATACTGCAACGGATATTTGGCAGGATCTCTAACATAGAGCATTGCCAGGAACCAGTCATTCCAGTAACCTATCACCGTAAGTAACGCAACCGTTGCGATACCGGGCTTAGAAATAGGTACGATGATCTT